>Ga0209020_1000087_pt1 | contig 117503 bp, 96 predicted proteins | sample PinacodermBB_FD_187298 | JGI IMG/M metagenome (GOLD analysis project Ga0209020, IMG submission 187298) | Host-associated microbial community of the marine sponge Aplysina aerophoba from Gulf of Piran - sponge pinacoderm, lysed by bead... | ecosystem: Host-associated > Porifera > Sponge >... | reverse complement strand
AAGAACCCCACCAATCGCTGTAGCCACTGGTTGACGAATCGCCTCTTATCCATATCGGAGGGGGCAGACGGGAGCACAAGGTCTTCCAACTCGAACGTCACTGGCGTCGTCGTCGTGAGTGTGTCAGTCAGGTAGTCCGCTGGCTTCGCAAGTCTACGGTTGGGGGGAGACTCTACCCAAGAGCAATAGGACTTCAACACATACATCGAAGCGACCCTCTCCGGGTCCGTGATGTGGCTGGCCAGCATCGCAAGGTCAGACAGATCGCGAACCAGAGGATTGCCCCGCCACCGCGACAGTTTCTCGGAGACGTTCTCATCCAAAGCGATCACTGGAGCGACAATATCTCCGAAGGAGTAAGGACTGCTCGCTGGCGAGAGCTTCAGACGGCTGTTCTGCACGGGTAGACATTGCCCCCGTTGTGAAAAGTCGATCTTGGCCAGACGCGACCCCTCGCGTAACAGGTCCGACTCCACTCTGATGGAATGATGGTCGCGGCGCTCGACCATCTCTAGCTTGAATCCCCGATCAGGAGCGTCATCAAGCACTTCGCCAACCATGTCTGCCACCGCATCGGGTGCCTCAGTGGTGTCGAAGTCAAGATCGAAGGAGAACCTTCCCTTGGGGCCAAGGACGGTTTTCCTGAGGGCTGTGCCGCCTTTGAAAGTCAGACCACATTCCCGGAAGAGGTCTTGCATGTGCATTTCATGCAAGACCACATCGAATGCAACATCCAGCACCGCAGCAGAGACCACATCCTGGTCATGGATCGCCCGAGGGTAGGCCCTGAGGATGTCGTTTTGGGTAATGAACACGGTCATGTGTCTTAGATCATGTGTCTTAGATTCGGGGCTGCCACCAAGCGGGCAGCAGATAGTCCATGAGTTCAAACTTCGGTGACCACACCGGCTGATAGATGAAGCGACCAACTCGCCTCTCGCGGTGGCCCAGCACGTATGGTCCTGTGTCGTCGCTGGGGGCGGACTCCAACAGGAGATCAGCAATGTCAGGGCGCTCACCTTCGTTGAGCAGGTAGCCGGTCTTCACCCAGGTGCTGCGGGGCCTGCCGTCCAACTCAGCGCTGAGCATGTCGGCGTCGATGGAGTCACACGCTTCCCAGAGCCAGTCGGCAATGTCTGCCCATGAGAACTGGGATGGACGTGCCGCCATGAACACCAGCAGCGTTTCCGGCTTCCAGATCGGCAACTCCCATACCACGTCAACAGGAATGCGCGGCTCCCATCGACACACGCGATAGCCCGTGAGACAACGGGGCAACTTGTAGTTGGGAGGACATCCGATGCTGCGCGCCGTGCCGCGCCTAAGCCAGTCGTGCACCTGAGCTACCGACTTCCCTGCAATCACCGTAGGCGTGTCAGGATGCGTGGACAGGCGAGCACGCAACTCCCGGAACCCTCCCAGGTGAGCGGGGGACATCACGAAGTTGACGGACCACGCGCCTCGCGTCCGCAGGGGATTCAGCCAGCCCGCGCGTCGTAGCGCCCTGCCTGCATCCTGTGGGGACATCTCGGTGTCGAAACGTGACAAGTCAGCAAGCGTGACGACTTCAGACCCGCGTGCGTGGACGTCGTTCACGACCGGCACAAGGCGTGGCGGCAGGGCCGACCCCAATGGGAAATCAGCCAACTCGGGGGCTAGGGCTTCCGCGTGCTCGGCCATACTGTCAGTGTATCGCAGACGTGCGACACCCACTTGGGACAAGAGACCAGCGGGCGCAGCGCCACCGAGTCGCACAGGAGCAAGACTCGGCGGAAGACAGCCGCGGCCGCCACCGCGCCGGTTTCCGTAGCCAGCACAGAAACATGTCGTACAGAGGCCGAACCCGTGCAGGTTCGATGACGCGCTAGGTCCGTCGGGGCGAGCGCGACAGCAGGGCGCCGGTGGCGAGGGACAGAACGGCCCACAGCGAGGCCAGCCCGCCGAGCGAGGCCAGCCGGAATCGCCACACGAGATCGGCGGGAGCCTCGACGGGATCGGGACTCGCCGGAAGCGCCACGAAGATGACGATCAGGCCCGCGGCGTAGAGCGCGGCCGTCGCCCAGGCCTGGGGCACCGGCGCCAGTCGAGCGGCCCGATGGAACCGCCACACCGCCCATGCCAGCAGGATCGACAGCGCCAGGACCGCGAAGTACAGCATCGTGCGCTCGTCGACGGTGGAGGGGTCGCCGACCGCCGGGGGGTTGGCCGGGTACTTGAGGAAGGGCACGACCACCACCGCCACGAACCCCGCGCATCCGAGCCGGATCGAGGCGGTCAGGGGCGTGGACGCGGCCAGCCGGGGCCCGACCGCGCCGAGCACGACCGCGAAGATCACGCCCAGAGCCAGACCGAAGACGATCAGCCCGACCGCCCCGCCGATCTCCTGGGTGCCCCTGGCGAACAGGTCCTCGTGATGGGCGCCGCTGGTGGCGTGGCTGATGCCGTCCTCCAGGGCGATGGCGTCCCGGATCGGTCCCCGGCCCGCGGTCGCCGCGAACAGCGCAGAGGCGGCGCCGGCGGCCAGTCCGGCCAGGCTCCCGGCCGCCAGTAGGCGCTTCATCGGTGCGCGATGGCCGTCGCGACCCCGTTCACCGGCCCCGGCGCGGGGATCACGTCCGGCGTCAGTGGCAGGGAACGCCGGCGAAGTGCCGGCCGTCGTGGAAGAACTCGTGCAGGGTCCCGGCGGCCTGACTGAGCACCGCGCCGTTCTCGAGCATCACGAAGTACGACACCAGCGCAGCGAGCGCCACCAGGGCCCAGGCCCACACCGGTATGGCGATCTTCTCGAACGCCGGGGCGACCGGCGCGGGCAGAGCGTGAGTCTCCATGCCAACAGTGTCGCACACGCCCGAGGTCAGCACCAATCCGCCGGCCAGCGCCGTCATCGCCACCACCAACAGCCTCAACCAACCCATCCCAGCGGCCCGCCGCACTCAGCCCGTCGGAGGCACGTCACGCGATCTCACAGGTCGGCAGCCACTTCGGATCGGTGTCCCAACCAGACATCGTGCCCGGCGCGACCCGGCCGGGCCGGGGATGAGAACGCAACGAGATGTCCGCGAAGAGCACATCCACCTGCCGGCACCGCGACACGAACGTCCGGTTTATCTCATCAACGTTGTGCTTGGTCGGCACCGCGGCCTGCCAGCGCTGCGTCAACTCCGCGACCATCAGCTCCGCGGCCTCCTGGCGGGCGCTGTGGGAGGCCACACTCTCCGCGGTGCCGCCCACCACATTCTGAACCAGCACCACCGCCAACGCCGACAAGCCCGCCACCGCAGCCACCACCAACAACCACTCCAACGTCGTCAAACCCGCCTCTCGGCGGCTGTTCACTTCAAGCCCCACTTGCTCCGGGGCCAGCCCGTGCAACCACCCGCTCTCTCGCCGATGTCGCGAGTGACCCACGACGCGCTGCGCTTGCATCACAGCCCTTAGGCGACCTCTCCTGCCCATATTAGTGGCGCGTTGTAGTTCTTTGGGACCGATCCGACGGTGACCGCTTCTGCGAAGCGACCATCAGGCAACTCCGCTGGGATGCTGCCCACTTCGACCCACTCGTATAACGGCCCGCGCGCCTGCGCCAGGGGGGCCAGTTCGAAGACATCCGACACGGTTGCAGTCTCCACGTCAAAGGTCGCCGCATATACGGCCAACTTCTCAATTGTCTGCTCCCGGGCGGCCTCCGCGAGCCGCGGGTGCGACCTGGGTGCTCTGCGTTCGATGACTACTTCAACGAAGTCGAAGGCACCGTCTGGTATCTGACCGGCGGCCATCTGGGCGGGGAACAGGCCCAAGTACTCCTCTTCGTCGGCGAGATGCCAGCGGTGCCAGCTGAGCTTCAGCGACCGGGTGAGATCGATCTTTGGCGACAGGTCCGCGGACACCTCGAAGCTGATCTCGGCGGGGTCTTCAGAGCCTGTCCAGCCCTCGATCTCAAAAGGCGCCACCTCGCCGGGTTGCACCGTCAGAGCGAACCGACCCACACCGTCAACCCCGGCAGGATCGGTGGCTGTGATCGACACGTTGCGGGCACACAACCGCTCGGAGTGATTCTGAGCCAAACCCCGCACCACTCCGCCGATCACGCTCACCGACCGATGCAGCACAACCAGCGCGTCCTGTGGCGACTCCACCGAGTAGGGCGGGCCCAAGTTCAAGAAGCCGAGTGAAGTGCCCGGCATGGCGCTATATCGGGCTACCTCCTCGCGGTAGGCCTCTGCAGCCTCCTCCACAGAGGCACGGGGGAGCATCGGCCCGTCAACGGTCACATACACAAACCGCCGCCGTTCTGCCGCCGCGTCCCAACAGCTCAACCCCTGACTCTCAACCCAGGCCATCACCTCAGAGGACGCAGGCGGCTCCTCGAACCCCTCCAGATAGGCCCGCAACTCCGACGCGCTGCCCCCGCACATCCAACGAGGGACCGCAGCCTCAGCGTCGCTGCACACGATCGGATGAAACTGCCGCTCCGCGACTATGCGCTCCATCTCAAATGAGCGGATCTTGACGCCATAATCGATACCCCTGTTGAAGCCAGTCCAATACTCGCCAGCGATCGCGGCGAGCGCCTCGTGGTCATCACACATGTCCAACACCCGCCCCACCCACAACTCCCAATTCGACCACGGCCTCCACCACAGACGCCCACCCTCATCCAACGGAGCCACACCCTCACCGGCCGCGCACAACGGGCCAGGGAAACCACACACACCCTCCACCAACACCCCACCAACATGGCCGACATAAGGATCAACAAAACCTGGCCGGCCCCTACCACCGGTTTCAGCCTCACCGGCATCGCTACCATCATCAACAACCACGCCACCATCAATGCCGCCTTCGTCGCCGGCGACAACACCAGAAGCACCCGCATCACCGACAACACCACCGTCGCCCACTTCTACAGGATCGCCCCCCACGCCACCGCCGACAACGACACCGTCGACATCAGCATCCTCGACATCCGCGCCGTCGGCATCCGCGTCGTCCGCAGCGGCATCCTCGGCACCATACAGGACAGCGCTTGATTCCTCGCCTGAGCCTGCCGGCAACTCCACGGCCCGCTCACCGGAGTCCCCACAGCCAACCAGCACAGCGACAGCGGCAACAGTAACGACCCTCATCGACATCCGCGAGACACCAGCCTTCAGCGACCTAAACCTCATCGCACGACTTCCAAGCTTGCGCCATCAATCTCATCCGTGTGCCACCACTCGGTACGCGTGAAACTCTTCCGAAGATTCTTGCCGCATGGAACAGCAGCGATGAGATCAATATCATGCTCCACGCCGTCTTCAGTTATCGTATAACTGGTCTCTTCATGTCGGAACACTACGAACTGAGCGGACAGCCCGTTGAGGGTGAATGTGTAGCGCATCTCAGGCACAACGTCTCCCCTTGTGGGCGATGCCTTCAAGATCTGGGTGATCCGTGAGCCGAACCCATGCAAACGCATCCTCCTTCCATCCCACAACCGGCCACAGCATCGCTAGTACAACGCACCAAGTCATGCACCCCGAAGCATTAGGCAGCTCCTCCCGCCCAAATGAAGACTTCGTCCTCGTCTTTGAAGATTGCTCCAACGATTGCCGAGCGTGTCGAACCGATGCCGGGCAGTTCAGTTCCGATGCCGGAGACTTCGATCCACTCAAGCTCTGGTTCTTCTCCAGAGTAGCCCGACACCATGGGAGTCAACTTGAACACATCAGACACAACATCATCGTTGAGGGTGGCGGCGTACACCATGAGGTTCTCAATGGTCTGCTCCAAGGTGGCCTGCGCGAGCCGCGGCTGCGCGGTGGGTGCTTGACGCTGGATCAGTACCTCGATGAAAGAAACGTCGCCAGCGGGTATCGCAGTGCCAACCATCGCCTCGGGATACAGATCAAAGAGTTCCTCAACGGAAAGATAGTATCTAAGCCCGTTGAGGCCCAGAGAGCGGGTCAGGTCGATCCTGGGTGACATCTCCGCTGAGACCGTCAGGGCGATCTCAGCGGGGGACTGTGAGCCTGTCCAGCCCTCGATCTCAAAGGGCATCGGCTCACCGGGCTGCACCGCCAACGGAAACCGCCAAGTGTGCTCGACTCCGGATGGGTCTGTGGCGGTCACCGCCACATCACGGGCCCACAGCCTCTCAGAATGGTTCTGAGCCAGACCCCGCACCACCCCGTCGACCACGCTCACCGACCACGGCAGCACAACCAGCGCATCCTGAGGCGACTCCACCGCATGGCCAGCACCCCAATAGCCCAGCGGCCTACCGCGAGCGAAGTCACTCGGGCGGTTGGCCCCCAATTCTCTCGCTTGTAGATAGTCCTCCACCGCCGCCTCTACAGAAACCTTGGGTCTCGAGGGTCCTCCCGCGGTCACATACACATACCTGCGTCCCAGCGTCGTCGCGTCACGACAGCCCAACCCCTGGCTTTCAACCCAGGCCAACACGTCCGAAGGCAGCGGCTGGATCACGAACTGAGCCAGATAGGCCTCCAACTGCAGATGGTTCTCGCCCGGGCACTCCCAAATAGGGGCCGTGAACCGAGCCTCGTCACAGACCACCGCTCTACGCTCCCTATATTCGCGCACGCGCCGCATGTCATCCCTATCGATCTCGGCGCCATAGTCGATGCCACCGCCACGACCATCCCAAGGACCATTCCAAGGGTCCCAAGCCTTGCCATCGATAGCGAACAGAGCCTCATGGTCATCGCACAGATCGAACACCCGACCCGCCAAGGGCAACCACTGCAGCGACACCTGCCCCAGCCGCCCACCCTGATCGATCGGCGCCACACTCTCATCGGCCGGACACAACGGCCCGGGCCAACCACACACACCCCCCACCACCAACAAACCCCCGAACCCATCATCAACAACCACCCCATCCGCGACCAGACCCTCCACACCCACACCGGCATCGCTACCATCATCAACAACCACACCGCCGCCATCAATACCGCCTTCGTCGCCGGCGACAACACCAGCGTCAGTCGCATCACCGTCAACACCATCATCGCCCACTTCTACAGGACCGTCCCCCACGCCACCGCCGCCGATGCCATCACCGACACCCACATCACCGACGGCGACATCGTCGACATCATCGTCGCCCGCAACGGCGTCCTCTGGGTCGTACAGGACCGCGTCTGATTCCTCGTCTGAGCCTGCCGACAACTCCATGGCCCGCTCACCAGAGTCCCCACAGCCGACCAGCACAGCGACAGCGGCAACACTCACGACCCTCACCGACAACCGCAGAACACCAGTCTCCAGCGACCGCACCTTCATCCGACGACCACCAAGCTTGCGCCATCAATCTCATTCATGTGCCACCACCCGGTACCCGTGAAACTCTTCCGAATATTCTTGCCGCATGGAACAGCAGCGATGAGATCAACATCGCGCTCCACGCGTTTACCGTTAACATCTTCGGTTTTCGTATAGCCAGTCTCTTCATGTCGGAACACTACGAACTTCTTCAAATGCTTCCAATCAGAATTCTTGTTTTCGTCGCATTCCATACTATTCGAGGTCGGATTGAAGTTCGGCAGATAGCCGGTAAACGATAGGAACGGCAGGGCTAGAGGACTGCGGCCTTTGGTGCCGCTTGGGTAGTCCGAAAGTCTCACATAGCCCTCGGCCTTACTGATATCATATATGAAACAAGTGAACGTACCATCTGAACTGGTGCTCCACCGGCACGTACGCGGATCTACGCCGCCACCATTCTCGTGGACAAGAGGAAAACTGTTCAAGTGCAAGCGCCTGTCTTCTGCTAACTCAGCATCAGAGAAGAATCGGCCCCCTTTGACCTCAACGGAGCCCTTACCCTCAACCAAGTCGTCAAGTGTCGACAAACATGCTGGATGTTCGCAGCCATACCAAGTTGGATAGAGCGAGTTTTGCAGACGATCGATCGCCTGCTGTCTGTTCGAAAAACCACTTGAGCGTTCGCAATAGTTTCTGTGGAATATCTCAAGCGCTGTAGATGCCGAAGTCTTCGCGTGAGCGCGTTCGGCATGGTTCAACCTGCTACCGAATAGGAGATTCGCATCATCGAGTTGGTACAATCCTACACCAGGATGCCAGAAAGCGCGCTCATAGTTGCTGGGATTGTTTAGCGAGTACAACACCTTATTGACTTTTCGGTTACCGGGCTTAGGCTCCTCACCTTTTGGTAGCGGGAAAAAGTAACGATCGCCTCTGCTCAATACCATGAGAGAATTTGGCTGATCATCGTGTGTCAGTTCGTTTCGCTGTATCGCTACTAGGATGGCCACGAGCATGTTTCGAGTCAACCGATACTGTTCGGGAATCACTCCACAGCTGCTATCAAGCTGGAACTTGCCCACCCACTCATCGGCTGCCTGTGTCATTCCTTTGAGTGCAGCGAAAGTGACAGGGTACCGAGTCCGGCCGTGCGGAACATCTGCCACCACAAAGTCATGCAGACAAGTGAGATCAGGCTGCCTGGTAGTCCCGGTCGGGCAGAGGACCTCTATTTTCTGGGTGAGGCGCTTCCTGGGGTCGCCCGACAAGTAGGCGAAGTTCGCCTCATAGCTGCCAGCGTGCGTCGGCGTGCCCGAATATGTCACAGTAATCGAGTCCGGCGCCGTGTCATGCCGATAGGTCACCTCCAAGCTGAGCTTCGGCGACGGCGTCACCGACTCCAAAGACGTCACCGACTCCAAATGAGGGACATTCGCGTGGGTCCACGGTGACGACCATGGACCCACCAGCTTGAACTTACGACTGAGCGGCTCGCCAACCACGTCGCTATCCGCCGGAGGATCCACCGCAATCAGGGTGAAGCCGCCCTCGACTCCAGGCTCAAAGGTCGTGGCCTCGATCGTGTACTTCCCCGCGGAAAGGTTGACGCTCACCTGCGTGTTCGGGGTGGTGTCGTCAGCGTCGCCGTCGTCGGCTAGCACCCGGCCGCCGACGCCGTGGCCCGACAGCAGGTACAGGTACGTGTTCTGGCTCGACTCCAAATCGACCGTGACGTTCGAATAGCCGGCCTTCAGCGTGAAGGTGAAGTACCGAGCGTAATGGGGGCTGCCGGTGCTGCCGCGCTGCGATGACACACACCCGCCGGACGCCGACCAAACACCCCCGGATATCACCTCATCCAGCCCCAGCACCCCCAAATCCGTGGTCGGGCACGCAGCGGGAGCGGGGGCCGCGGCCGCGGTGGCGGTGAGGGTGAAGCCGCCGGTCGAGCGGGCGCGTGAGGTGGTGGCTTCGATGGTGTAGTCCCCTGCGGCCAAGTCGACACTCAAACGGGCGTCGCGGGTGTCGCCGGCGGCGTTGTCGTTGCTGGCCACGACCGCGCCGTCGGCGCCGTGGCCCGACAGCAGGATCAGGTACGCGTCGGTCTGCTGTGAGGACAGATCGACGGTCACCGCCGCGGCGGCTGCGAGGGTGAACGTGTATCGCTTGGCGTAGTAGGGGGTCTGGGCGTTGCCGCGCTGCGACGATGTGCACGCGGTTGTCCATGTGCCGGGGACCGGGTTGCCGTCTGCGGTTATGGGCAACTCGCAGGCGGGCCGCACCGTGAAGACCGCTCTCTTGGTGCTGGGCTTGAGGGTGGCGTGGGCGCAGGAGACGTACACGTTGATGTCGTCGATGGCCGCGGCTGTGACTGTGACGGTGCGCCTGGAGCCGGTTCGGGGGCTGATCGAGGCCCGGTTGGCGGTGCGGCCCAGCAGCAGCGCCCGGCATGTGGCGTCTGCGGGCGCGACCGTGAAGGTGGCAGTCATCGTGCCCGGACCCGTGCGAGAGCCGCCAGCGAAGCCCACAATCTGCACCCTCTCAGGCGGCGCGGTGGTGGTGGTGGTGGTGGTGGTGGTGGTGGTGGTGGTGGTGGTCGGTTCGGGCTCGGGGTCGGGGTCGGGGTCGGGTGTCGTGGTGGTCGGTTCGGGCTCGGGGTCGGGTGTCGTGGTGGTCGGTTCGGGCTCGGGGTCGCCGGTGAAGGTGACCGTCACCTTCTGGGAGGCGCTGCCCGCGGTCACGGTGCACTCCCGGATCCCGGCGTCGGCTCTGGTGACGGTGAGTGTGTAGGCCACCGCGTCCCCAGAGCGCCTGCCCGGCGAGCGGCTGCATCCCCCGCCGGTGACCGACGCCGCCGCGCCGGTGACGGTGAACGAGTCGCTGTAGGTGCCGCCCGCAGCCACAGCGCCCGACACCGCCAGCCCCGAGATCCTCGGCCCCGGGGGCGGCGGCCGCGGCGGCCGCGGCGGCGCGGTCTGCTTGTAGCAGCGGGTCCCCACCCGGTTGTACCCCGAGTCGCAGTAGTAGATCCTCGCCGGGTCGCGTTGGAGGGTCCGGGTGCATCTGGTCACCTCCAGGTCCCAGCCGGCCGTGCAGTAGTAGGCCCGCTGCGCGGGCCTGCTGCGCTGCACGGTGCGCTCGCACCTCGAGGCGCTCGCGGCGCGCCAGCCCGCATCGCACGCACCGGGCACCGACACGCCCCGAACGGCCCGATAGGTCCCAGTACAGGCGCGCCCCACACCGCTGTAGCCCGCCCTGCACGCAGGCCAATACCCCCGCTTCGTGACCGGCCGCGCCACGCTGCGCCTACAGGTAGAGCCCGACAGCGCCCAGCCCGCATCACACACATAGCCGCCCCACCTCGGCGGGCCCTCCCAGCGCGCCGCTTTGGTGTACACGCAACGGCTGCCCACAGCGCGGCCCCCGAACCGGCACGCCCCATACACCGTCGGCACCCAACTGCGGGTGTACCTCACAACACACGAACCCCCCGACAGCGACCCGCCCCGGGGACACCCCAACGCCCCCGGCACCCGCGGACGCGGCGCCGTCTCGGTCACGCTGTAGTGGCACAAACCCCCGCGAAACACCCCCGACGGGCACCGAAGCCTGTACGGGGCCGTCTTCCACTCGGCCTTCACGCACCTCCCGCCCGACAGCGAATAGTCCCCCAAGCAATACAACCTCACCCCCGCCGGCACCCCGCCCGAACGGTGCGGGTGCTGCGCGTTGCAGCCCGCATCCCCCGGCGGGCACTCATGAGCCGCCGCCGACTCCACGCCCGGCGCCAACCCCTCAGGAACCCCCAACTTCTCCAACGGCGCGAACCCCACCAGACCATTCACCACCACAGACACCGCCAACACCCACAACAGAACCCCACGACCCCGACCCCGCCGCACTAGCCCCCCCCAGGAAGCGTCTCAGAACAGGCCCCGCCCAGCCGCGGCCAAACCCGCCGCTGCCGGCGCCAGTGCCAGTATCGGTGTCGAACATCGCTTTCAAGGATCCCGTCCGCAGCAGTCCCGTCTATACGGCCGGGCCAACGCCCGAACCGCTAGCCCCGTCAAGAGAGAGAAGCTTCCAACGCCTCTCCGCTCGCCGCCATCCGAACAGAACCAAAAGCACCGTACCACATGATCCGGCGATTCCAGTTGTAGTGCCCCTGCCGCACGTTCTCGACGGTGAAACGCCAAGCAGCCGTCCAGATCCGGGCGAGCGGGCCCGTGTGCGCCGCAGCCGGGCCCGGGGCCGCTCCGCTACGGCTAGGCCGGATCAAGGAGCACTTCGCCCGACGGTTCTGACGTGGTCCAAGACTCGTCGAGCTCGCAGCGCAATGCCACCCCACCGTCAGGTCCTCCGGTGGCCGAGTGAACCACGGACGTCAGGTCCCACAGCAGAGCCGGACGCGATCCGTGCCAGCGCACCGAGAACGACAGCGTGCCGTGGCCTCAGGCGTTCATGCGCCAGGTCGTCCGTGCCATCCTGCCGCTCGGCGAGGGTGTGGTGCTCGATCCTTTCGCTGGCGCTGGCTCGACGCTGGCTGCGGCTGAGCGCCTCGGGTACAGAAGTATCGGGATAGAGGGCGACCCCGTCTATGCGCGACTCGCTGTGGACGCCATCCCTAGGCTGCGGGACTACGGGCATGCTCCTGTGGGGTGAGTTGTCACGATATGCTCACAAACCGAAATGTCACAGGATCGTGATATTTTGTTGGTGCTCCTAATCGTGACATCGGGAGGGATGCCCATGAGCGAAACTCGAACGCGTCGGCACCGCATCAAGCGGCCCTACGAGCTTGGCGCTGCGCTGCGAGACATGCGCCGCCAGCAGGGGCTCAGCCAAGCCGACCTGGCGGCGCAGGCCGGGACTAGTCGTCGTTGGGTCTGCGACACCGAGAACGGCAAGGTTCCATTGGGCATCAAGCTGCTTTGTCAGCTGATCCACCACCTCGGCTACGAGATCGAGTTGGTTCCCTCGCCAGCGCCGAGCATCGATCTAGATGCCCACATCCAAGCACTGACCGAACCACCGTTGTGATCCTCGACGTCCTGATCGAAGGTGGCCGCGCCGGCACGCTGGACCTGACGCGCCCCAACGCGCCGATCTTCATCTACGACGGGGACCACATGTCCAACCCGAGGGCCACGCCCCTCTCGACGCGGTTCCCGCTGATCGCTCCCAAGGCCTCGGGGGCCAAGCTGCTGCGCTGGCTTGAAGGACTGTAGAAGACGATCTCCGTCGGTACTAGCTCGAACACGTCAACCACACCTCCGGGCGAAGCGGGCCCGGCGCGCGCCGCAGCCGGACCCGGGGCGGCGACACCAACACCATTGGCCGCTCCGCTACGGCTAGGCCGGATCAAGGAGAGCTTCGCCCGACGGTTCTGACACGGCCCAAGACGGGTCGAGCCCGCAGCGCAATACCGCCCCATCGTCATGCACACCGGTTCTTGAGCGATCCTCGGGGGTCAGGTCCCACAGCAGAGCCGGACGCGATCCGTGCCAGCGCACCGAGAACGACAGCGTGCCATGGCGGGTAACGATCGAGAGAGCGTCAGGGGATGCCCCTCTCCATGCTGCAGGCAGCGCTGGCGCCATCACGACGTGATCAGCAGCCTCGTCGACCAGGCAGTCCAGCACAGCCTCGATCCCGGCCAAGCCGTCACCGCCGAACGCCATGCTGTCCCGAACCACCGCCGCCACGCGATCGCCGGAAGCCGTCCACCGCCGAATGCGACGCTGTCCCGAACCACCGCCGCCATGCGTCGGGGCTCGTGCGGACATCACGGCGAGCAGGCGGCGCGCATCGCGGGCCGCCGCGGGCGCTTCGGGCTCCAGGGCCGACGAGACCTGCTCCAGCGTCACGGTGTCGAGTTGGTCGCCCGCGGCGCCGACCAGCGGGCCGGCCCACTCGGCGAGCCCCGACACCCGGCCGCTGCGCAGCCGGCGCGACGCCAGAGCCCGCAACGCGGCCGCCGCATCGCCCGCGGGCAGCCGCGAACCCTCCACGGCCCGCAGGATCAACTCGCGGGCCCTGTCGGCCTCGTCGGGCAGGCCCACCCGGTCGAGCACGACCGCGGCCCGCGACGCGACTGCAGGGTCGGCCCCGCCGGCAGCGAGAACGCAGGCCGCGATCCCCCGCCGCCAGGCCCGCTCCGCGGTTTCGTCGGGCAGCGCGACCGACGCGGCTCTCGACACGAGGGCGAGCCAGCCAGCCGCCACCCGCTCCGGTGGTCGGGCCTCGACGGGTCCGCCGGCGACGGGCACGGTCACCCGCAGCGGTACGCGCACCGCCAGCGGAACCAGCACCGCCGCGGCCGAGAGGCCCGACCGGCTGCGAGCCTCGCAGTCACCGGCCCGCGGCCCGGACCGGACGACCTGCCATATTTCGCCGTCGCTGACGGCCGCCGCTCCCCCGGGCGTCCGGTCGAGCTCCAGAGCGACCCGGCCGTCGGCCAGAAGGCGAGATCCTCGCACCTGTGCGGTCGAGATCGAGCCGGACACCGCCAGTGCCACGCTCACCGGCCCGGCCGACTCGTTCACGAACTCGACCACCACGCCGGGGCCCGAGGGTTCGCGCACCGCGGCCGCCCGCTGGACCACGTCCCCGCCCGGCACCCTCATGGCCGTGGCCGTCACCGGCATGCCGTCCACCAGCCTGGTCCGCACCGCCGTCTCCTCGGCGGCGATGTGCCAGCGGTCCCCGGCGCCCACGGCCCAGCCGACCCGCAAGCCCGCATCAAGCAGAGCGATGGTGCCGGCGCGGTCGACCGCCGCGACCGGTCCGTCCAGGTCACCGAGCAGTTCCGTGCGCTCGTAGTCTCCCGCCATCGTCTGCGGATGGTCGGTCCCGTCGGCCACCGGGTCAGCGGCGACGCGACGGGCCGGCTGGGCGCCGGCTCACCAGCGGGTTTCGCTGGTCGGCGGGCGGTCGAGCAGGGCGCGGTAGGCCGCCGCCGCGGGGCGGCCCTCCTCGATGACGGTCCGCACTGCCTCAGTGATGGGCATGTCGACGGACAGCGAGCGGGCCAGCGACGCCACCACGGCAGTGGACTTCACGCCCTCGGCCACCTGGTCCATGGACGCCACGATCTCGCCGATGGTCTCGCCCCGTCCCAGGCGCTCGCCGACGTGGCGGTTCCGGCTCTGGGTGCTGACGCAGGTGGCCACGACATCGCCGACTCCGGCCAGGCCCGCGAAGGTGACAGGGTCGCCGCCGAGAGCCACCCCCAGCCGGGTCATCTCGGCCAGGCCCCGGGTGATGAGAGCGGCCCGGGTGTTGTCGCCGGAACCCAGCCCGTGCGCGATCCCGGCGGCCAGGGCGATCACGTTCTTGGTGGCGCCCGCAATCTCCGCCCCTACGACATCGGTGTTCGTGTACACCCGGAAGTCGTTGGCACAGAAGACATCGCGGAGCTGGTCGGCCAGCTGCCCGTCGGCCGCCGGCATGGCCAGAACCGCCGCCGCAGCCTGTCCGGCCAGGATCTCCTTGGCCAGATTCGGGCCTGTCAGCACCCCGGCCGGACGCCCGGGCAGTTCATCCGCCACCACCTCGGTCATCCGTTTGCGGGTGTGGCCCTCCAGGCCCTTGGTGAGCGACACCACCGGCGTGCCCTCCCCGATGTGGGGCCCGAGCAGGCTCAGGGTCCCACGAAAGCCGTGGGAGGGAACGGCCATCACCACGACGTCGGCTTCCGCCGCGGCCTCCGCGATGTCCGACGTTGCCCGCAGGTCGGGATGCAACTGCCTCCCCGGGAGGTAGCGGGGGTTCTCGCGTGACGAGTTCACCGCGCCGGCCACGGCCGGATCGCGGGCGTAGAGCACCGTGGCGGTGTTGTGCGCGCACAGATGGGCGACGGTCGTGCCCCACGACCCGCCGCCGATCACCGCGACCCTGACGTTCACAGCCGCAACCCTAGACTCGGCGCAGCCCTCGAACTCCAATGCCCGGAGCCGCCCAGTGGCGTCGCCACCAGTCCCTGAAGAGCCCTCGACGGCGGTGGTCGTTCCCATCCGCTCCTTCGACGGCGCGCTGTCGCGGCTCGCGGGCGTCCTCGGTGAGTCCCGCTGCCGCGACCTGATGCTCCTGATGGCGTGCCGGGTGGTGGTCGCGGCCGATCCGATGCCCGTCCACGTGGCCACCGACGACGCCGAGGTGGCGGCCTGGGCCGCGGATCTGGGCGCAGCGGTCGTGGCGGCCGGCCGCCCCGGCCTGACCATCGCCGTCTCTGCGGCCGTGGATCATCTGGCCGCCGCCGGAGTCGAGCGTGCCGTGGTGGCCCACGCCGATCTGGCCCTGGCCCGGGCGCTGCGACCCGCGGTGGGGCCAGGACTGACCATCGTCGGCGATCGCCGGCGAGACGGCTCCAACGTGGTGTGCGTGCCCACTGCGGCCGGCTTCCGGTTCTCGTACGGGCCGGGCTCCTTCGGGCGCCATGTCGCCGAGGCTGAACGGCTCGGTCTCGAGGTGAACATCGTCGACGACGACACCCTCTCCACCGACATCGACCACCCCGAGGACCTGCGCCACCTGCCCGAGGACCTCCGCAGCGCGCTGGAGCTGGACGAGTTGGTGACGAGCCGGTGACCACCGTCGATGTGGCCGTTCCGGGTCGGGCGCTGGCGATCGGCGCCCATCCCGACGACATCGAGTTCGGCTGCGGCGCGACCCTGGCCAAATGGGCCGGGGCCGGCTGCGAGGCGAGCCTGCTGGTCTGCACCGACGGCTCCAAGGGAACCTGGGACGCCGACGCCGACATCGCGGCGCTGGTGGAGCGTCGCGAGGCGGAGCAGGCCGAGGCCGCCCGCCGGCTCGGCGCCACCGGCGAGGTGCGCTTCCTCGGCGAGGTGGACGGGGAGCTGGAGGTGACCATGGCTCTGCGCAGCCGGATGGCGAGGATCATCAGGGAGCTGCGCCCCGACGTGGTGCTCGGCCACGACCCGTTCAAACGCTGGCGGCTGCATCCCGACCATCGGGCGGCCGGATTCCTGTGCATGGACGCCGTCGTCGCGGCCCGAGACCCGCACTTCTACTCCGAGCACGGAGTCCCCCACCACCGGCCCGTCGAGCTGCTGCTGTTCGAGTGCGAGGACCCCGATCACGTCGAGCAGGTCGCCGAGGACCACATGGAGGCCAAAGTGCACGCCCTGCTGGCCCACGCGAGCCAGTACCGCAGCACCCACGGCATCGGCCCCACCGACGACGGCACCGACCTGGCCGCCTTCCGGTCACGGGTCGTCGACAAGTGCCGGACCGCCGGACGCCGGGCCGGTCTGGCCCACGGCGAGGCGTTCAAGCGCGTCGAGCGGGTCTAGCCGGCTTTGCGGAACGACGACCCCGGTCCCCCACTCGTCGACAAGCTGCCCGAGCGCACCGCCGCACCCCGGGGGCTGAGCACCGCCGAGGTCGCCCAGCGGGTACTCGAGGGGCGTACCAACGACGTGCCCGACGCCCCGGTGCGCACCGTGGGCCAGATCGTGCGCAACAACGTGCTGACCCCGGTCAACGCCATCATCGGCTCGATGTTCGTACTGATCATGGTGGCGGGCTTCCCGGCCGACGCCCTGTTCGCCGGCGTCGTGGTGTCCAACAGCGTGATCGGCATCGCCCAGGAGCTCAAGGCCCGCCGCACGCTGCACAAGCTGGCCGTGCTGTCGGCGCCCCGGGCCCGGGTGGTGCGGGACGGCCGGACGCGCGAGGTGGGCACCAGCGAGGTGGTGGCCGACGACGTCCTGGAACTCCGGCCCGGCGACCAGGTGGTGGTGGACGGCGAGGTGGTGGCCGCCCGCGGCCTAGCGGTGGACGAGTCGCTGCTCACCGGAGAGAGCGACCCCGTCGACAAGGCTCCCGGCGACAGCGTGATGTCAGGGTCCTTCGTGAGCGCCGGCGCGGGCTGGTACCGGGCCACCGCCATCGGCGCCGACTCCTACGCCGCCCGGCTGTCGGAGGAGGCCCGCCAGTTCAGGCTGGTCGGCAGTGAGCTCAAGAGCGGCGTGAACCTGATCCTGCGCCGCCTGACATGGATCATCCCGCTGGCGACGGCGCTGTTGCTGGGGCGACTGCTGGCGACCGAGGACCGCTGGCAGGAGGCGCTGCAGGGCACGGTCGCGGCTGCGGTCGCCATGGTGCCCGACGGGCTGGTGCTGCTGACCAGCCTCGCCTTCATCACCGGAGTCGTGGCCCTGGCCCGCCGCCAGGCACTGGCCAAGGAGTTGGCGTCGGTGGAGCTGCTGGCAAGGGTGGACACGCTGTGCCTCGACAAGACGGGGACCATCACGACCGGGGAGATCTCGTTCGGGCACGCCGAGCCGCTCGGCTCGGCCACCGACACCGAAGCGACCCGGGTGCTGGCTGCGCTGGCGTCGGCCGACCCGGCCCCCAACGCCACGCTGGCCGCCATCGCTGCCTCCGTGGGCGGCCGACCCGAGGGCTGGGAACTGAGCAGCAGCGTGCCGTTCTCGTCGGCCCGCAAATGGGCCGCAGCGAGCTTCGAGGGTCGAGGCACCTTCCACTTGGGCGCGCCCGACGTGCTGCTGGGGACGAGCGCGGCCAGCGACGAGGCCCGAGCCAGAGCCGCGACCGCCTCCGCCGACGGCGGCCGGGTGTTGGTGGTGACCCGCTCGGGGGTTCCCGAACCGCCCGCCGACAGCCTTCCGGCCGACCGCGAGCCGGTCTGTCTGGTGCATCTCGGCGACACGATCCGATCCGACGCGGCGGAGATCTTCGCCTACTTCCGCGATCAGGGCGTCGACCTGAAGGTCATCTCGGGCGACCACCCTGCCACCGTGGCCGCGGTCGCCCACCGCGCCGGCATCACCGGCGACCCGGAGGCCGGCGCCGACGGCCCGACCGGTGGGCCGGTCCGGGCCCATGTGCCTGCATTCGACGCCCGCGAGCTTCCCGAAGGGTCCGATGATCTGGCCGACACCCTGGAGTCGACCACCGTGTTCGGGCGGGTCGACCCCCACCAGAAGCGGGCCATGGTGCACGCCCTGCAGTCCCGGGGGCGCACGGTGGCCATGACCGGCGACGGGGTCAACGACGTGCTCGCCCTCAAGGACGCCGACATGGGCATAGCCATGGGCACCGGGTCCTCCGCGGCCAGGGCCGTGGCCCAGCTCGTGCTGCTGGACAACCGGTTCTCAACCCTGCCCCGGGTGCTGGCCGAGGGCCGCCGGGTGATCAACAACATCGAGCGGGTCGCCAACCTGTTCATCGCCAAGGCGGCCTACGCCGTGCTGCTCACCGTGCTGATCGGGCTGGCCGGCTCGCCGTTCCCGTTCCTGCCCCGCCACCTGACGCTGATCGGCACCTTCTCCGTCGGCGTGCCCGGGTTCTTCCTGGCGCTGGCCCACAACTACCAGCTGGTCCGGCCGGGCTTCCTGGGGCGAGTGCTGCGCTTCTCGCTGCCCGCGGGTGCAGTGGCCGGCGCCGCGACCTTCGCCCTGTACGAGATCGTGCGCCGCCTCGACGGCGTCACCCTCGACGAGGCCCGCACATCGGCCACCATGACGCTGCTGGGACTAGGCCTGGTGATTCTCCTGCTCATCAGCCGCCCGCTGCGACCCTGGAAGGTGGGGCTGGCCGGGGCCATGGCCGCTTCGTACGGGGCCGCGATGGCCTGGCCGCCCCTCCGGGAGTTCTTCCAGTTGGATTCGCCGTCCCTGGCGGCGTGGCTGTGGGTCGTGGGCACCGTCGCGGTCGGCGGCGCCGGCGCTTGGGCCGGGGCGGAGATGAGGGAGCGGGCAGCCGAATCCCGACGGGCGGCTGCATGAGCCGCGACGCCGGTGGCGCCGGGAGGGCGGGAGAATGGAGCACGGTCCTGGCCGGAGAGCGCATGGCCCGAGCGGGGCAGGGTGGGAAGTGAGCCGCGAGGTCCTGGTCGTGGGCGGGGGCGGCCCTGCCGCAGCGATCGCGGCCGGACTGTGCGGCAATGTGCGCCTGGTGGCGCCCGACGCCCACGAGGTGGACGACGGTTTCGTTGATCGGGCCGGCCCCCGCGGAGCCGGCCCGACGGACGGGCTGGATCTGGTGGTGCACGCCCTGTACCCCGAGCAGAGCCGGATCCCGAAGCCGATCGACGAGATGACCGACGGCGACTGGGCCGCGGCCTGCGACGATCCGCTGGAGGCGGGCATCCGCGTGGCCCGCGGCGCGCACCGTCATCTGGCCGCCCGGCGGGGGACGATCGTGTTCTGCGTGCCGCTGGTCGGCGCGGCCGGCGCGGCGAGCTTCGTGGCGCTGTCGGCGCTGGCCGAGGGACTGCGGGTCCTGGCCCGCTCACTGGCCCGGAGCTGGGGCTCCGACGGAATCCGGGCCCACGCGGTGACCCTTCATCCGTCGATGTTCCTGGCGCCGGAGCATGCGGCCGCCGCGACCGAGGCCACCGCACTGCACGATCCCGCTCTGGGCAGGCCGCCGTCGGCGTCGGAGGTGGCAGCCGTCATCGACACGCTCGCAGGTGACGCGACCGCCGGACTGACCGGAGCGTCAGTGGTGATGGACGGCGGCGCCTGGATGGCCGGATGACCGAGACCGGACCCCGCCCGAGCGTCGAAGGGTTCCCGCCGTCACGCGCCCTCCACACCTACGGGGGCATGAGCGCGCCGGGGCCGCCATCGGGCGCCGGAGACGCTCGGTGCCGCGGGTCATGATCGGCATGGTGGCGCCGTGAGCGCGCCGGGGCCGCCATCGGGCGCCGGAGACGCTGTCCCGCTCGACGGCCAGGTGGCGGTGGTGACCGGGGCCGGGCAGGGCGTCGGGGCCGGGATCGCGTCGGCGCTGGCCGGCGCGGGAGCCGCGGTCGTGATCGCCACCCGCCGAGCCGCCAACGGCGAGCCCGCGGCCGAGTCGATCCGGGCCGCAGGCCGCGAAGCTGCGTTCGTCCGCTGCGATGTCACCCAAGCCAGTGACGTAGAGGCCACGGTGGCTGTGGCGGTGGAGCGCTTCGGCGGGCTCGACATCATGGTCCACAACGCGGTGGCCCACGCGGGACGGCCCGGAGGGGTGCACCTCAGCGGCAGCCACAGGATCCGGCCCCAGATCGCCACCGGCACCACCGCGAGCTTCCTCTGCGCGCGGGCGTCGCTGCCCCACCTCCGGCGACGGCCGGGCACGCTGATCCTGCTCACGTCGCCCGCGGGGGTGGAGGGATCGGCCAACCTGCCCGTCTACGCCACGGTGAAGGCCACCCAGCGCGGGATCGTCAAGAGCCTGGCCCGGGAGTGGGGTCCCCACGGCGTACGGGTCAACGCCATCGCCCCGGTGGCTCGCACACCGGCCATGGACGCGGCTGTTGCCGCCAATCCCGACCTGGAGACCCGCCTGGTCGCCCGCACCCCGCTGGGCCGCCTAGGCGACGCGGCCATCGACATCGGTCCGGTGGCGGTGTTCCTGGCCTCCGACGGCGCCCGCTACATCACCGGCCAGACCATCGTGGCCGACGGCGGAGGCTTCCTCGGTCTGTAGACGACGACAGCGCGCCCGCCTGCTCCAGGTCAGGTCGCTGGGAGCCTCGGGCCAGAATCACTCGCCGCCGGCAGCGCCCTCGTCCGATTCGTTCGCTTCGTCTCGCGATAGCGGCGCGCCGATTCCGAACCGGCCCTCGATGCGGGCCAGCCGCTCGCGGGCGTCGGATAGATCGCTCCGGATCTCGGCCAACTCAGCACCGAGCAGCCTGCGGGTCTCCTTCTCGGAAGCGGAGATCAACTCGCGGGTCTTGATCGCATCCAGGTGCTGGTAGCGCATCGACACCACCACGAACGCGAGCATGGGGCCCAAGACTGCCGCAAGCACCGGCGCAAGCTCTGAGAAGCTGACCACGTTCACCACCCGAAACCCTACCAGTCCCCACTAGGATGAAGCAACCTTGCAAATAATGAAATCCATTGACGTTGTGTCGGCTGGGGGCGACCTTGCCGCGACGGGGGCCGACCGCTGCTAGAACCGGGCATCGTGGCCGAGGTCCATCTTCTCGTCAGCCCCCGGGGCGGCCGGGGCCGCGCCGCGGCCGCCGCCCCCATCGTTCGCCGCGTGATCGAGCAGGCCGGCCATACTCCGGTGGACATCAGCGGCGGCTCAGCCCAGGAATCGGCCGATGCGGCTCGAGCGGCTGTCGAGGCCGGCGCCGAGCGGCTGATCGCGGTGGGCGGCGACGGGGCGGTGCATCTGGCCGTCCAGGGGGTCGCGGGGACGGATGCGGCCCTGGGAATCGTGCCGGCGGGCACCGGCAACGACTTCGCCCGCGCCCTCGGGCTGTTCGGCCTCAGCGTCGAGGAGGCTGCGGCTCGGGCTCTGGGCCCGTCGCGGCCGGTGGACGCCATCGGCACCGACCGCCAGAGTTGGGTCACGTTCAACGTGACCGGCGGGTTCAGCGTGGACGTCAACGTCCGGGCCGACCGGCTGCGCTTCCCCAGAGGGCCGAGCCGCTACACGGTGGCCACCCTGCTCACCATGCCGGGCCTTCGTCATCGTCACCTGGTCGTCACCGTCGACGGGCAGCGCACCGAATACCGCAGCGCCATGTTCGCGGTGGCCAGCACACCGACATTCGGCGGCGGCATGGTCGTCTGCCCCGACGCCGACCCGACCGACGGGCTGCTGGACGTCGCGGTGCTCGGCCCGGCCAGCCGGACCACCATGCTGCGTCTGCTCCCGAGGGCGTACAAGGGAAACCATGTGGGCCATCGGCAGGTGCACATGCTGCGAGGACGCAGCGTCACCATCGAGGGCGAGCCCATGGATCTCGTCGGCGACGGCGAGACAATCGGATCGACGCCCATCACTCTTGAGGCCGCTCCGGGCGTGCTGAAGGTCGCGGCTGATCCCCAAGGCCCATAGAACTGGCAGCACAATGCACGCATACCGTGCAAAACGCTGCCAATTCGGGTCGCGGCGCGCCAACAGCCCCTGACCCATCGGAACTGGCAGCACAATGCACGCATACCGTGCAAAACGCTGCCAATTCGTCGAGTCACCAACGGCGGCTGACCGGATCGAGGGCTTCCAGCAGCTCGGCCGCGAAGTCGGGGCGGCAGATCACCAGGCCGGGCGTGTGCGGGCGGCCGTTGTTGAAGCGCAGCGGCGAACCGTCGACGCAAGAGGCGTGCAGGCCGGCGGCCAGAGCCACCGCGGCCGGCGCGCACGTGTCCCACTCGTAGAGCCCGCCCGCATGCACGTAGGCGTCCACCTCGCCGCGCACCACCGCCATCGCCTTGACCCCGGCCGACCCCATGGCCACCACCTCGGCGTCGAGCCGCTCGGCCAGCCGGCGGCCGTCGGTGTGTCCCCGGGACCGGGCCACCACCACCCGGCGACGACCGACGCGGCACATGGTGGGCCGCGGCGGCGGGTCGGTCGCGAACGTGGCGCCCCACGCGGGCACGGCCACCGCCGCCGCGGCAGGAACGCCCCGCTCGCACAGCGCCACGTGCACCGACCACGCCCCCGACACGCCGAAGTCGCTGGAGCCGTCGAGCGGGTCGAGGATCCAGACCCGTTCGGCGTCCAGGCGCCGGCGGTCGTCGCGGCCCTCCTCGGACAGCACGGAGTCGCCTGGCCGGAGCCGTCGCAGCTCGCCGACCAGGAACTCGTGCGCCTGCCGGTCGCCCGCCATCTCCAGGGCCCGGCCCCGGGGCCCGGAAGGGTCGTTGAGAAGGCCGGTCAGCAGCTTGCCGGTCCCCTCGGCGAGACGGGCCGCGAGGGCGTGATCGCCGGTGGCCGACATCATGCCGTCGTCGCCGCCGGCACTGTGAACCGGGATCCCGCCGCCACCAGAGCGCGGCCGTCGCCAGCCGCGCTCACGCGGCCGACGGCCGGCGGTGCACCGTCACCGCGTAGCTGCCGCCGTCGTAGGGCTCGCGGTCCCAGGTGCGCCAGCGGTGCTCCAACTCGAGCCCGGCCGCGGCCGCGAACCGGTCGTAGTCAGCGAGGGTCAAAGGGGTGAGGCCCAGCTGGAAACCCGACACGATCCGGCCGCCCACCGCCAGGTGCCTGGCCATGTTGGCCACCACGGTCGCCTCGGTGCCGATCTCGACGAACACCATCACGTTGCCCGCCAACACGACGACGTCGAACCCCCGGGGCGCGCCGTCACCGGGCCCGGCGACGGCGACACCGCTGAGATCGCCCAAGATCCAGGGCACGTGCGGAGCCTTGCTGCGGGCCTCGGCCAGCATGCGCTCGTCCACGTCCACGCCCACCACCTCGATGCCCCGGCGGTCGAGCTCGATGGCCACCCGCCCGGTCCCGCAGCCGGCGTCCAGCACCGAGCCGGGCTCGAACCGGCACACCAGGTCGGCCTCGCCGTGGACCCATTCGCCCCTGGCCTCCATGCGCTTCCAGCGGTCGTCGTAGACGTCGCCGTGGGACGCTCCACCGACCTCCCACCAACGGCTCACCCGATCAACGCTAACCGGGCCGTCACCGCCCCGGCGCGACGGCCGGGCACCGTCGATCCTGCCGCCGGCCCACGACCGGGGCGAGGCCCGTTAGCCTCGGCTGCGACAGTCGCCTGCTCCAACCACGCACCACAGGGAGGGCTCATGGAATTCGGGATCTTCCAGAACGGCTACATACCCGGACCGTCGGCGCACATACCCGAGCACGAGCACCTCATGTTGATGCGGGAGGCGTCGTACCCGATCCTCGCCGACAAGCACAACTGGAAGTTCGCCTGGTTCGGCGAGCACCACTGCCTCACCGAGTACAGCCACATGTCCGCTCCCGAGGTGGTGATGGGATGGGTCGCCGCGCAGACCGACTACATCCACCTGGGCACGGCCATCACCAGCCTGCCCACCACCAAGGAGCACCCGGTGCGCATCGCGGAGCGGGCCGCCATGCTCGACCACTTCTGCGAGGGCCGCTTCGAGTTCGGCACCGGACGGGGCGCGGGCAGCCACGAGGTGGCCACGTTCAACGGCACCCTCACCTCCGAGACCAAGGCCATGTGGAACGAGGCCATCGCCGAGATCCCCCGGATGTGGGCCCAACGGGACTACTCCTACGAGGGCGAGCACTTCCGGGTGCCCCCCAACCACAACGTCCTTCCCAAGCCCTACAACGGCACCCACCCGCCGCTTTGGGTGGCCTGCGGCAACCCGGCCACCTTCGCCACCGCCGGGCAGATGGGGATCGGGGCGATCGCCTTCAACTTCGAGCCCGCCCCCGCGCTGAAGGGCCGCATCGACAGCTACAAGGAGGCCATCGCGGAGTGCACCGAGCCCCACGGCTCGTACATGAACGACAACGTGATGATGACCAACGCAGTGATCTGCCTGGAGGACCGCGACCGGGCCCGGGAGATCGCCCTGATGAACGGCCGGGGGTACCTGTACTCGATGGTGTGCCTCTACCACGACACCATCCCCAAGCGCGAGGGCGCCCCCACCTGGCCCGAGCCTCCCCTGGGCCTGCCCGACGAGGCCACCCTCGATTTCGCCATCGACGCCGGCTACATGCTGTGCGGCACGCCCGAGGAGGTGTGCGAGCAGCTCGAGAGGTCCTACGTGGCGGTGGGCACCGACCAACTGGTGTTCGGCCTGCCCAACGAGGGCTTCGAGTACGAGGAGATCCTCGAGATGATCGAGATCTTCGGCGACCAGGTGATCCCCGAGTTCGACCCCGACAGGGTGCACTCCACCGAGAGGTACCGGGCCGACGCGGTGCGCAAGCACCCGGAGTGGAAGGCGCCGCCCCCCGACATCGAGACCACCCCGCCGCCGAGCGCGTCGATGCCGATCCCCTACCACCGCTGAGGGATCGGAGCGACGGGTTCAGCCCTTGACGAGCTCCGCGGCCTGGCGACACTCCTGCTCGGATCGTGCGGCCACGTTCAGCATGGTGACCGGAGAGTCCTCCCACGCCTGGAGCCGCTCGCGTATCCGCTCGGCCGGCCCCACCAGGGAGATCTCGTCGGCGAACTCCTCGGGCACGGCCGCGATGGCCTCGTCGCGCCGGCCCTCCAGGAACAGTCGCTGGACCTCGTAGGCGGCCTCCTCGTACCCCATCCGGGCCATGAGCCGGGTGTGGTAGTTCTGACCCTCGGCCCCCATCCCGCCGATGTAGAAGCCGAGGCTGGCCCGCACCGGCCACAGGGCGTCGGCGATGCCGTCGTGGTCGCATACTCGCAGCGTCGTGTGCACCGCGATCTCGAAGCCGTCGGGGGCGCCGGCCAGCTGCGATGCGTACACCTCGGGGCGCAGCGGCGAGTAGTACAGCGGCAGCCAGCCGTCGGCTATCTCCACGGTCTGGGCCACGTTGCGGGGCCCCTCGGCGCCGATCCAGATCGGGATCGGGCGCAGCGGATGGGTCATGATCTTGAGCGGCTTGCCGAGGCCCTCCGAGCCCTCCCCGGCATAGGGATGCTGGAAGTGGTCGCCCTCGAAGCTGAGGGGATCGGCCCGCTCGAACACCCGTCGGAGGATCTCCACGTACTCGCGGGTGCGGGCCAGGGGCCGGACCGAGGGGCGGCCGTACCAGCCCTCCACCACCTGGGGCCCGGACACCCCCAGGCCGAGTATGGCCCTCCCGCCGGAGATGTGGTCCAGGGTCACCGCGTGCATGGCGGTGGCCGTGGGCGTGCGGGCCGAGAGCTGCGCCACGCCGGTCCCCAGCCGGATGCGCTCGGTGGAGGCCGCGACAAGGACGAGGGGCGAGAACGCGTCGGAGCCCCACGACTCCCCGGCCCAGGCCGCGTCGAACCCGGCCCGCTCTGCCGCGGCGGCCAGCTCCGCCAGACCGTCGGGCATCGCCCGGCCCCAATACCCCAGGGTCAACCCCAGCTGCACGCCGGCACGCTAAGAACAGATGCGGGCCGGCGCAACCCGGTCACGTTGCGACGGGGTCTCTCCCGCTCTGGTTCGCTGCGCTCACGGGCCGCTCGGGCCACGGCCTCGCCCCTATGGGCCGGACTCGCCGTCCTGCCCGCTCGGCCTCCGACGCCGGACGGCGCGACCCTGCCGGATCGCTGTGCTGGTAGCTTCTGGAGGGTTCTTGGCGGGCGGTGACTTCACCATGACCGAGAGATCCCCCTGCCGCTCCTTCCCGCTGCTCCGCCAGCGACGCTGGCTGGGCGTGCTCGGCGTGCTGCTGATGGCGGCGGCCGCATCGGGTCCCGCCGCCGCTCAGAGCGATGAGCAGATCATCGAGCAGAGCAGGCAGATCGCCGAGGATCGCAAGGCCGAACGCCAGGAGTTGCAGCAGGTCGCGGCCGACGCCACCGAGAACCTCGATGCGGCCACGGCCGATGCGGCGGAGCTGATCGACGCTCTCAACAAGGTCCAGGCCGCGGTGGACACCCAGCAGGACGCCCTGAACGAGGCGGAGCGGGCCGTGGCCGACGCCGAGGCCGTCGTGGCCGAGGCCGAGACCCGGATCACCGAACTGGAGGAAGAGCTGCTCTCCACCGAGGAGAGGCTGCGGAGGGCTGTGGTCGAGTCCTACGTCTCGTTCCAGGCCCCGACCGGATCGTTGAGCGTGCTCGGCGCCGATCCGTGGGAGAACGCCCGCGAGGAGGCCCTGGCCGGGTTCGCGACCGGCAGCGGCATCGACGACCTCGACGATCTGCGCCGGCTGGGCGAGGAACTGGAGCGCTGGCGAATCCAGGCCGCCGAGGCCGCCGCCGAGGCCGAGGTGCGCCGCCGGGAGGCCAACCTCGTCCTTGCCGACCTGTTGGAGGCCGTCGACCGCGAGGCTGCGCTGTCGGTGGAGGCCGAGGAGCGGGTCGACCGCCGCCTCGTCGAGGTCCAGCTGATCAGGGAGCTGGATGCCGAGCTGGCCGCCGAGATCGAGGCCGCCGAACGCGAGATCATCTCGGCGCTCGCCCGCCAGCGGGCCGCAGAGGAGGCCCGGCGCAGAGCCGAGGAGGAGGCCCGGCGCAAGGCCGAGGAGGAAGCCCGGCGCATAGCCGAGGAGGCAGGACGGGCACCGGAGCCGGTCGCGTCGGTGACTCCCGACGGCATCAACTTCGAACTCGCCAACGTGCGCGGCTTCGTGGTGAATGCCCAGATTGCGGATGACGTCGACGGACTGCTCGAGGCCTTGGAAGCGGCAGGCTTCGACATGGGCGGCTGGGGTTACCGCACCCACCAGAGGCAGATCGAGCTGAGGAGAGCCCACTGCGGCACGTCGGACTGGGCCGTCTGGCAAAAGCCCTCCAGCACCTGCCGTCCCCCGACGGCCCGGCCGGGCCGGAGCAACCACGAGAAGGGGCTGGCCATCGACTTCACCGAGTCGGGGCGGCTCATAACCAGCCGCAGCAGCGCCGTCTTCCGGGCGCTGCAACGCCTAGCCCCCCAGTTCGGCCTTCAGAACCTCCCCAGCGAGCCCTGGCACTGGTCGGTGGACGGCCGCTGAGCCGTCCCTGCCGCGCTCGGGCGTGCCGCTAGCGGGCGTGCAGCTAGTGCGTGTGGGTCCAGACGGGGGGACGCTTCTCGATGAAGGCCTTGGGCCACTCGGCGCCGTCGCCCCGGGCCGCGTTGGACGCCATCACGTCGGTGGCGAACTTGTAGGCCTCGCCGAGTCCCATGTCCATCTGCGCGTAGAGGGTCTGCTTGCCGATGCCCTTGGCGTAGCGGCTGCCCCGGGTGGCCCGGCCCAGCAGGTCCATGGTCGCCTCGTCCAGCTGCTCGGGGGGCACGACCCGGTTGACCAGGCCCCAGTCCAGCGCGGTGGCCGCGTCGATGACGTCGCCGGTGAGGGCCATCTCCACGGCCCGCTTGCGGCCGAGAGGCCGGGCCACCGCCACCATCGGCGTGTGGCAGAACAGGCCGCCCTTGCCGCCAGGGGTGGCGAACCCGGCCTCGGTGCTGGCCACGATCAGGTCCGCGCTGGCGGCCAGCTGGGCGCCGGCCGCGGTGGCCAGGGCGTGCACCTTGGCCACCACCACCTGTGGGACCTCGGCCATCGCGGTCATGGCCGAGCTGCAGATCGTGAACAGCTCGTGAAGCTCGGGCTCGCCCATGGTCGACATCTCGGCCAGGTCGTGCCCCGATGAGAACACCGGGCCGTTGGCGGCCAGCACGATGCCGGCCACGTCGCCGTCGCCGCCGGTAGTACGGAGTGCGTCCTCGAGTTCACCGAGCAGCTCCGACGACATGCAGTTGCGCCGCTCGGGCCGGTTCAGCGTGATCGTCACATAGCGTTCGTCGCGCTCGTAGAGCAGGTTGCGATAGTCCATCGGATTCTCCTGTCGGTCTCAGCCGCGCGGAGAGGTTACCGGCCCGCAGGACGGGGACCGAATCGCCCAGCCTGTGGAGTCATCGCTCGGCCTCTAGGAGTCTGCCAGCGCGGGCAGCACTTGCTCGGCGGCGAGTTGGACGCTGGACCATGCCTCGTCTATGGGCATGCCTCCCACCAGGGGATGCAGGGCCAGCGTGCCGGTGCTTCGGGCCAGGTCCACGGCCTCGGTCGGGGTGAGGACCCTGTAGATGCCCTCGGCCCGCAGCTCCTCGACGGTGGTGGCCTTCGAGCACACCGCCGAGGTCTGGCCGGGCGGCTGCCAGCCCTTGTAGGTCATGGCCTCCAGCATGAAGCAGTCCCCGTGTTCGGCCCACACCCGGTCGGGATCCTCGGCCACGTTCAACATGACCACGTTGTCCGGGGCGATGCAGAAGCCCTGGGTGCCGTGGCGCTCGCACTCGGCGTAGTAGAGGGCCTCGATCTCGGGGAACTGGCCGGGGAGCTGCATGGGCAGGCCAAGCCGGGCCGCCCGCCGGGCCGCCGCAGGTGACGACCCGCCCACCAGGACCATGGGATGGGGCCGGCTGTAGGGCATGGGAAGCACCTGGACGGTCTCGCCGTTGTGCTCGAAGGGCTCGCCCTTCCAGGCGGCGAGCATCACCTCCAGGGCCTCGTCGAGGACCTTGCCCCGGCGCTTCCACTCCTTGCCCATCGCGGCGTATTCCACCGGCCGGTAGCCGAGACCGGTCACGATCACCAGCCGCCCCGGGCTCACCAGGTCGATGACCGCGATGTCCTCGGCGGCCCGGATCGGGTCGTGCAGCGGGAGCAGCAGGGCCGAGATCGTGACCATGAGGCTGTCGGTGCTCGACAGGATCATGGCCGCGTTCAACAGCGGTGTGGGGCACCACGCCATGGGGCTGCTGTGATGCTCCTCCAGAGAGACGGCGTTGAAGCCGTGGCTGTCGGCGTAGCGGGCGATCTCCAGTCCGGCCCGGTAGCGGTCGCTCATCGCCTGAGCGTCCGAGGGGTCCGGCGACACGAAGTTGAAGCGGATCAGCGAGAAGGCCATGGCCCCAGTCTGCCCGCCGCACGGGGATGCTGCGCGGCCTAGCTCACGATGCCCGCGGCGTGCATGCGGTTGACGGTGCTCACCACCGCTCGCAGGGAGGCCGACACGATCGACTCGTGAAGGCCCACGCCCCAGGTGGTGTAGCGGCCGCCGGTGTCGACCTCCACGTAGGCCGCGGCGGTGGCGTCGCTTCCGGCGCCGATGGCGTGCTCGTAGTAGTCGACGACCTTGCCCGCGAACAGGCCGTTGGTCTGCAGCGCGCCCACGAAGGCGTCGATGGGGCCGTTGCCCGAGCCGCTGATGGTGCGCTCGATCCCGGCGATCCGCATGCGGACCTCCATGTCGGTGCGGGATGTTCCGATGGTGTCGGTGGTGGCCCGGTGCCCGATCAGCTCGATCCAGGGCCGCTCGGGCTCGACGTAGGAGGCCATGAACCGGCGGTGGATCTCGTAGGAGGTGATCTCGGTGCCGGTGTCCTCGGTGACGGTCTGGATCTGCTTGGAGAAGTCCACCTGGAGGTCGCGGGGCAGGTCCAGGCCGTACTCGTGGAGCAGCACGTAGGCCACTCCGCCCTTGCCGGACTGGCTGTTGACCCTCACCACCGCCTCGTAGCTGCGACCGAGGTGGCGGGGGTCGACGGGCAGGTAGGGCACGTCCCACACGTCGTAGTCGCCGCTCAGGGGCTCGCCCGGGGCGACGTCGTAGATGGCGGCCATGCCCTTCTTGATGGCGTCCTGGTGGCTGCCCGAGAAGGCTGTGTACACGAGATCGCCGACGTACGGGTGCCGCTCGGGCACGCTCATGCGGTTGGCGTACTCGAACACCCGGCGAGCCTCCTCGATGTCGCTGATGTCGAGCTCGGGGTCCACGCCCTGGGTGAACAGGTTCAGCGCGATGGTGACCACGTCGACGTTGCCGGTCCGCTCGCCGTTGCCGAACAGGGTGCCCTCGACCCGGTCGGCGCCGGCCATGATGCCGAACTCGGCCGCGGCCACCGCGGTGCCCCGGTCGTTGTGGGGGTGCAGCGACAGCACGATCGAGTCCCGGTCGCGGATGTTGCGGTGGAAGTGCTCGATCATGTCGCCGTAGATGTTGGCCGAGGACATCTCCACCGTGGCGGGCAGGTTCAGGATCAGCGGCCAGTCCGGCGTCGGGCCGATCACGTCCATGACCGCCTCGCACACCTCGATGGTGAATTCGGGCTCGGTGCCGGTGTAGCTCTCCGGGGAGTACTCGAAGCGGATGCCGTCGCCGCCGCCGGACTCCCTGAGGGTCCGCAGGTTGTGCATGCAGCGCTCGGCTCCGGCGGCGGCGATGGACACGATGCCGGCCCGGTCGGTGCGGAACACGACCCGGCGCTGGGTGACGGAGGTCGAGTTGTAGAGGTGCACGATGGCCCGGGGCGCGCCGGCCACCGCCTCGAAGGTGCGGTCGATCAGCTCGGGGCGGGACTGGGTGAGCACCTGGATGGTGACGTCGTCGGGTATCAGTTCCTCGGTGATGAGCTTGCGGCAGAAGTCGAAGTCGGGCTGGGAGGCGGCCGGGAAGCCGACCTCGATCTCCTTGAAGCCCATGTCGACGAGATGGTCGTACATGCGCTGCTTGCGAGGAATGTCCATCGGGTCGACGAGAGCCTGGTTGCCGTCGCGCAGGTCGACCGAGCACCACAGCGGCGCCTTGGTGATCCGCCGGTCCGGCCAGGTCCGGTCGGCGAGCTCCACCGGCGGGTAGGGCCGGTACTTCGTGAACGGCATGGGATTGGGCGTGGGCATGGTGTCTGTCCTCGGTGAGCGGGTGTTCTGGTTCGGTCGGAGATCCGCGGGTGTCGGTCGAGGCGGGGCGGAATGGGTCCGGAGAAGCACAAATCCCCCCGGCCAGCGGCACGAGGGGATTCGGCGAGCACCGATATGTGGCGCTCGCCTACACGAGAAGCAGGAGGTCGGCGAAGGTGGTCACGGCCACACAGGTTAGCCGAGCCGGGGCCGGCGTCCAACGCTCGACCGCCCGGCGTGTGGCGCGGGGTGCGATCGGGGCCCGATCCGCGCCATGCTTGGGGGGTGAGTCATCTGGTGTGGGAGGAGACCCTGCCCGACCTTCGGTCGCCGATGCTGGTAACCGCCTTCCAGGGCTGGTTCGACGTGGGCGGCGCGGCGACAGGCGCCCTCGAGTGGCTGAGCGAGCGCAGCGACTCGATCCGGGTGGCCCACATCGACCCCGAGGAGTTCTTCAACTTCGCCGAGCAGCGGCCCACCGTCAGGCTGCGGGACGAGCAGCGGGAGATCGTGTGGCCCTCCAACGACGTTCATGTGCTGCGCCCCCCCGACACCCAACACGACCTGGTGCTGGTGGTGGGCGCGGAGCCTCAGCTGAGCTGGCGGACCTACGGGGAGATCATCGTCGAGCTCGCGTCCCGCACCGGAGCGTCCTCGCTGGTGACGGTGGGCGCCCACATTGCCGACATACCCCACACCCGTCCCTTCCTGGTGACCGGCTCCACCACCGACGCCGGTCTGGCCAAGGCCTGGGGCCTGGACCGTCCCAGCTACGAGGGCCCCACCGGGATCGTGGGCGTGCTCCACGAGCGCTTCGAGCGGCTCGGCGCGCCGGCAGTGTCGCTGCGGGTGGCCGTGCCCCACTACGTCTCGGGCGCCCCCAACCCGAAGGGAGCCCGGGCCCTGCTGGAGCGCTTCGAGCGTGTGACGGGCATACCCACTGGCTGGTCGGAACTCGACGAGGCCGCCGAGGAGTGGGAACAGAGAGTCAACGACGCCATGAGGGCGGACGACGACGTGGTGGCCTACGTGCGGCGCCTCGAGGCCCGCGCCGACGCCCGGGCTGAGCGCAGCGTCCCCAGCCCCGACGACCTCGGCGCCGAGTTCGAGCGCTTCCTGCGCCAGCAGGACAACTCCGACTGAGCCGCGTGCCAGCGCGCCGATGATGTCGCTGGGCTGGGCCGGGCCGGGTGGGGCCTTGGGCCGCTACATCGCTTCTGAGTCGAGACGAACGCTCCAGTCCTATCGCTCTCAGCCGAATCTGGTTGAGGAGCACGTCAACGTCGAGCAGGACACAGCCTACGGGGGATACCAGCATCGTCAGCTGTTCGAGCTGGTTCAGAACAGCGCCGACGCACTCTCTCCGCCCACCGACTGCGGCGCGGCCGGCCAGCGCGTGCCGCTCGGCGGCGGGCGCATCGAGGTCCGCCTGATCGACGAGTTCCTCTACTGCGCCGACGACGGAACGCCCATCGACGAAGAGGGCGTGAAAGCGCTGATGTTCTCGCACCTGTCCCCGAAGCGCGCCACCAGCCAGATCGGCACGTTCGGCTTGGGCTTCAAGTCCGTCCTCGGCGTGAGCGACTCGCCAGAGTTCTTCAGCCGCTCCGGCTCGTTCCGCTTCGACGCGGATCGGTCCCGCGAGCGAGTGCAGGCCGTCGTTCCCAGCGCGGAGCGCGTACCGGTACTACGCCTGCCGGAGCCGTTTGATCCCGCTGAGTGCCAGCAGGGCGACGACGTCCTGCCCGAGCTAATGAGCTGGGCAACCAACATCGTGCGACTGCCGCTCAAGCCAGGAGCATACGAGGACCTCCACCGCCAGATGGTCGAGTTTCCGGCCGAGTTCCTGCTGTTCGTCAAGCATGTCAGAAAGCTCTCGCTCACGGACGACTCGCCAGTCTTGGACCGCGTGTTGGAGCTGACGAGCGTCGAAGACCGATGGCGCCTCTCCTCGGGCGATAAGGAAAGCGAGTGGAAGCTGTTCGAGAGACGCTGCTCGCTGTCTGAGCATGCCCGAGCCGACCGGCGACCGGGAGACCCGAACACTGAGGTGAGGCTCTGGTGGGCTGCGCCGCTCGATCGATTGGACCAGCCGGGGTACTTTTGGGCGTACTTCCCCACGCAGACGGCGAGCCTGGTGGCGGGCATCCTGAATGCTCCGTGGAAGACGAACGAGGACCGCCAGAACCTGCTTCCCGGCGCCTACAACGATGAGTTGATTGACGCAACGGTGCACTTGATCGCCGACGAGCTTCCACAGCTTGCGACCAATGACGACCCCGCCCGCCACCTTGACGCGCTGCCGCGCGAGCGCAGGGCGGGCGACGCGAAGCAGGCCGAACGGCTTCGAAGCCGCCTGTTCTTCGCTATTCGCAAACGCGCGATCCTCCCAGACCAGGACGGGACACTGCGGACCCCAGGCAGTATCTGTTACGCCCCGAATCTGGCAACGAACCAGCAAGCTCTAGCGATGCTCGACCGCTGGGCCTCGCACGATGGTCGGCCGCCGGACTGGCTCCACCACAAGACTCTGACCACCAACCGGATGGGGAGGGTCGCTCGACTCCTTGATCCGGAGGGCGAACAGCGATGGCGAACCGCCGAAGTCCCACGAGCATCGGTAGCCAAGTGGCTGGAGGCGCTTGCGGAGGCTGCACCACCGTTTGGCGCAGTAGACGCGTCCAAGACGGCAATCCAGATTGCAGCCCTCATAGACCGAGACAAGCTCGTCCCCAACGACCTAGGCAAGATAGTGCTGACGGCGAGCGATACTTGGAGGGCTCCCGATCCCGACCGTGTGTTTCTGCCTTACGAGGCTCCGACGGTGGGCAGTTCGATGGATCCGGAGTCGTCTGTCCATCCGAGACTGGCTTCCGACCGAGAGGCGCTCTCCTCCCTGCGGAAGCTAGGACTCCACGAGCCGTCCCCAGCGAGCCGCTTCAAGCTGATCGCAGAGCGCGTGCTCCAAGGCAGCGGCCGCGCCGCGGACGAAGACCTCACAGCCTTCTGGGTCGCGTCGCGTGGCCTCGCAGTTCGCGAGGCGCTCGACGTGATCGAACAGTACGGGACCGGCCGCTACCGCAGGGAGTGGCTTGGACTACTTGCCCGAACAAGATCCAGAGCGTGGATGCCCCTCAACTGGGTGCTCTTGCCGGGCAGCATCGTCCCTGACGACGAGAGCCGCGACACCCACGTCACCGTGGACATGGACTTTCACGGGCAAGATCTGGAGTTGCTCACCGAACTTGGACTGACATCAGAGCCGCAAAGAGAGCGTGACCTGTCCGACGAACGGTGCTTCCAACAGTATCGAGACGCCTGTGAGCTTCAGTATCGCAGGCCCGATCTCCCCAGGAAGCCCCGGCATGGCAAGCTGGACTTCACGGAGCACATTGGTGTGGGGCCGCTACAGGTCCTCACGCTCCTGTCTGATGACGGTAGGGCGAGCTATACAGAAGCTCTCTTGATGATGGACTCGTGCTATGAGCCCCTCGTGATGTGGCACACCGGGTCGAACCGGGAGGAGTACCCTAAGGAAGACTTCGACTCGCTCGCTGTCCACATGATCCGAGAGCATGGGCGGATCAGGACGGCTGATGGAATCGTGCCGTTCGCTGACGCGCTGGGCGACAAGCCAGCTAGCTCTGCAGCGCTGTTGGCGCTGTTGGATCATCCGAAGGCCGACAAGATCGCGCGAGCCTTCGGACTGGCCGATCCCAAGCCCGAGTTCTTCGGCGAGCACGATCCGATCCCCCTGATCGATGTGTGGCCTGGCTTGCAGGACCGTCTTGACGCAGACCAGAGGTCACTCCGTCTGATCCGCTGCGACCGCATCACGGTCGGATTCCAAGACCGAGACTGCCTCCTCGACAGGTCGGACGTCTACCTCGCGCACGATGCCCATATTGATGAAGCCGGCGAGCTCGAAGTCGTCGCGCGGCAGCTCGGACTCACATTGAGGCGTCGGACGGCCGAGGAGATATGCGAGCGCCGGACACCAGCGGAAGTCGAAGAACGACGCGCCGAGGTGGGACGGCATTCCACCGACGCGGAGCGCTTGCTGGCCGCGGTCGGCGAGAGGGCGCTTCGCAGCCTCCTGCCCGACTCTTTGCTGGACGCCTTGGCGAGTGACGACCAGACCCTGACTGGCGCCGAGATCGCGGAGGCTGCGATCGCCGTCTATCACAGCGACGCGCTCAGGCAGCTGAAGCACGCGCTTGAGCACCTCAACCCTCCCAAGCAGTGGGCCGGATCGGGGCGGGCCGTGGACTTCGTGCGCTCGCTCGGCTTCTCGGAGGAATGGGCGGGAGCGCGGAACAGGCGACGTCCGCCGTATGTGGAGGTGGACGGACCGGTCTCACTGCCTGCGCTGCATCCCTACCAGAGGTTCATCGCGACGAGGGTGCGACAGCTGCTGCGCGGAGAGGATGCCAAAGGCCTGGGCCGGCGCGGGATGATAAGCATGCCCACCGGGTCGGGCAAGACCCGAGTGGCGGTTCAGGCGATCGCCGAAGCCATGAGCGACGACGGCCTCCACGGCGGCGTGCTGTGGATTGCCGACCGGGACGAGTTGTGCGAGCAGGCGGTGGAGGCCTGGCGCCAGGTGTGGGCAAGCGTCGGCCGCGAGGCCGCTCGCCTTCGCATCTCCAGAATGTGGGGTGGCCAGACCCGGCCACTGCCCACCGACGAGCGTCACGTGGTGGTCGCCACCATGCAGACCGCCAACAGCAGGCTCTCGGCGCCAGGTGCCGACTACGACTTCCTGAGAGGCTTCAAGCTGGTGGTCTTCGACGAAGCGCACCGGTCCATCGCGCCCACTTCTACTTCGGTGCTGGGCGAACTCGGACTCACATATCGGGAGCGCACCGATGAACCGTTCCTACTTGGGCTCACGGCAACGCCGTACCGCGGCCACGATGAGTCCGAAACGGCGAGGCTCGTCCGCCGCTACGGCAGTAACCGCCTCGATGCTGGCGCATTCGCGGGTAACGACCCGCAGGCGGTGATCGAGGAATTGCAGGATATGGCGGTTCTAGCCCGGGCCGACCATCAGGTCATCGACGGCGGGACTTTCCGCCTCGATCCCGAGGAGCTGGACACGATGCAGAAGTTCGTGAGGGGATCGGACGAGTCCCATCGTCGATTCCTTCATGCTTGGCTTCCGCAGACCGCGGAGGATCGCATCGCGCGCGACGCCCAGCGTACGAAGCGGATTATCGATGCCTACGAGACGCATGCTGAACGTGGCTGGCCCACCCTCATCTTCGCCACCTCGGTCGAGCACGCCCAGACCGTTGCCGCTCTCCTCAATCGCAAGGGAATCGAGGCTCGATCCGTGAGCGGAGAGACGGAGATCTCGGCTCGCCGACGAGTTGTTGAGGAATTCCGCAACGGTGAGATCAAGGCACTTGTCAACTACGCCGTGTTCCGTGAAGGTTTCGATGCTCCCAAGACACGCGTCATCATCGTCGCACGGCCGGTCTACAGCCCGAACCTGTACTTCCAGATGGTCGGCAGGGGCCTGCGCGGCCCGCTGAACGGCGGCAGCGACCGTTGTCTCATCCTCAACGTGCGCGACAACATCGAGAACTTCAACCGAGCGCTCGCCTTCTCAGAGTTGGACTGGCTCTGGGCAAGCTGACCCTGCAGCAGGTCGCACGTTTCCGGCCGATTGTTGACGTGTGGGGAGTTCGCACAGCTGTTGTACCCGGTTCTCCCTGCGGCGGAATCGTCTGCTGCGAGTCTTCCAAACGGCAGACGGGCTGCAAGCAGTCGCCCCAGCACCGGGAGCCAACAGCGTCCGCTGACATTCCGGCTCTGAGGACCTAGTCTTAGACGCGTGGGCTATCCGCGACCCGCTGAGGAGCGACATGTTATCCGCGACTGCTACCGCTGTTGAGCCGGCCTCCACCATCCACAGGGGCGAGGAGGAGTTGCCGTGGGCCGACGCCGGCCACGGCATCGAGATGAAGGTGATGATGGTGCGCGAGGACGAGGGGCTGTGGATCGTGCGCAACCGGTTCGCGCCGGGTGCGATGGTGCAGACCCACCGCCACACCGGGCCGGTGTACGCCCACACCCTGAGCGGTGCCTGGAAGTACATCGAGTATCCGGAGGTGAACCGGGCCGGGTCGTTCCTGTTCGAGCCGGCCGGCAGCGTCCACACCCTCACCGTGCCCGCCGACAACACCGAGCCGACCGACGCCTGGTTCCAGATCCACGGCGTCAACCTCAACCTCGACGCCGACGGCAACGTGGAGTCCGTCATCGACGGGCCGGGCGTGCTGGCCGTCTACTACGCCCTGTGCGAGGACCAGAACCTGCCCCGCCCCAACGTCGTGACCTGAGGATGACATCGTTCGGCGAGGCGGCAAAATCCCAACTCGGCACCAACTACGGCTCTTTCCCGCAGCTGCTCGGCCGATTATGGCAACATGCTGGCTCTGCGGCTACAGTGCGACTGTTAGCTCGCTTGATTCGCTAGTCCTTGGAGCCCTTCGTAGTCAAGTCCGAGTTTCTGAGCGACATGCTGTTCGAATGCCATCCCTTTCTCGGCTTGACAGCACTCGTCACAGATACGCCAAAACTCCTTGTTATTGCTAATGACCGCCTCTTCGTCAAGATCGTTCCCGAAGAATCTGCTCAGGTTACGCACCAGAACGTCGAGATCTTGAGCGTTGCGGCTACCAGTTTCGGTGATAGCAAAGAAGGCCACCTGTTCCAGTCCGATAGAAACGTCCTCTGCATCGTCTTCTGTGCCGGGACGATTGAGAGAGGAAAATTCCAAGTGAAGCGCGATTTGTACTGCTGGCCAGATCTGTGCGAGGACTTGCTTGGGTTTCTCTTGGACTACAGGGTCTTCTGGGCTACGACTAAGCTGAGAGGCATCTGCTTCAGGAAGCTTGCCTGCCAATAGCTTATGGATCTCGGCGTTGGGCATGCCTAGGCCGCTCCAGTTCCCCTCAAGGTGTCTTCTCGCATTGCCGAGAAAAACCTCCTCATTGTCATGTGCGAATAGCCATCGTATCCTGCAACGGATCTCGTCGGTTGTATGCACTAACGCAATCCGGCGCAGAGTGGTGTCGATTCGATCCGTCGCGTTCGGCAAGCCCTCCACGCGATTCCGGTGTGTCTCCTTCCAGTGCTTGACCTCGCGCTTGACGCCGCTAGACCATTCGGCGGAGGTCTCGGCCTTGTCCATATCCACACAGAAGAACGGACGATAGACGCACAAGTTCGGTGTGTTTTCTACAATAACGTGGTCTCGAAATGCAATCTCGAAGTAGATCCGGTTCGCCAACGAAGTTGCGATGCTGCGGGACACGTCCTCATCGCCGAGATCAACAAGCTTGTCGCCTGTCAGAATCGTCGTGTGTTCCGGGCCACGGTCCGGCTGGGAGCGTGACCAAAGCAGATCATTCTCCGGTTCAGGCGTCGGCCAGCGTTTCTTGAGGCGAGGATCGCGCCGACCTCTATAGTCCGCAGGATCGAATCGCAACTCATCTATAGCGGTCGGATTGACAAGTACCTGGCCAACCCTCAAGAACTCCTGGTGTAGACGGTTGACTTCCTCAACCGCTGGCATCCAGTCGCCCAGAGGATTGTCCTCAGTGCAGGTGTCCATGTTGTAGCGGCGATGCTCAGTAATGCGGTGAGAAAGGTAGATTCGCGGAGCATCAGGATTCTGGACAATTGTTCTCAAGGCACGCTCATCGTGTTTAGTGCCGAGCACCGTCAGTTTCGTGCGAAGGGTCTGTGCAATATTCTCTGCCTGAATCATCTCCGAACGACGCCACATCAAGAGGTCACCCAGTGCCAATTCTATGACTTGCGATTGCAGTCCCTCCTCTAGCTTCTCTGTGAGTCCATCTTCTTCGACATGCTTGGTCAGCTTCTTGAGCATGCGTCGATGGTGCTTCATGAACACGTCCGCATAGAGATTTCCATCGCCTCGTAGGCGATAGTACATGTCATAGATGTCATCGATCAATATGACGACATGAACAACCGAGCAATCACCTCTCGCTAACTCGGAGACATCGATCGGGGAGAAGAACTCGCTTGTATCGGGGTTGTACCAAGTCAAGTGCATCGACAGCACGGCAGGATCGGACCGGTTCTGATCTACGATGTCGTTCAATATCTGGGCGCATGCCAGTCGCCAACTCTCATACAGTTCGCGCCGTGGACGCTTGGCCACCGTCTCCATCTTGGGAAGATCCGATGCTGGCAAGCCCTGCTCGGGAGGCTCCGAGTACCATGTACAGACTAGGCTCTCAAGATCCTTGACCAGAGGATCGCCGTTGGTGACTGCCGTACGAAGATCGGAAATCCTGAGCGCACTGGCGATATCGGTTAGGCCGGTGCCGGAGGCCGCGCATAGAAGCACTATCGGTAACCCGTTCGGGACAGGCACATCCACCTCAGTTCCTCTGCCGGTCCGCGCTGACGAGTGCGGGAAGGAGATGCGGGCGCTCAAGAAGCGGCGGAGAGCCTCCTGGCAGCCTGGGAGATCTCCGCGAGGCCGATACTAATCTTTCCGGGGGAGTAGAAGGTCGGTCTAGGACGGTTCTCATCTGGATCGTAGAGATAGATGATCCTGTTGTCATCGAGGACCCTGAGGATCTCGTTCATATCCTGATGTGCAGGATCGCCAGTGAGCATGCCTTCCGTGGTGTTGAAGTATGAGTGCAGCGTATCTGGGTTGGCCATGACTCTCTCATGCAGCGACGGACCTGGGGAAGTGCGGGCATCCGGTCGATCTTGATCGCGTTCGACAGCCTCGGGCATATCTCCTCCTTGTAGCTCTGTGGATATCACAGGGGATAATCTGGGCATAGGTGTTGATACCTGTGGATTACTGAGAATGGATATGAATACTTGTTGTATCTATCACGTACCCTTCAGCATAGCAAGCTGGCCGCCCAGATACGAACATTTGTTCTGGAGACTATCGCTCGGCGGCGTTCACGCGCATCGACTCGGGGTATCGCTCGACGTGAGCAACCAGCGGGCAGCCGCACCGCTGCCGACGCCCCTCCCCTAGGTCCTGCTCGCCGGACCGGAGGCCGTACTCGCCCCGTCGCAAAGCCTCCATGGACTCGAGCTTCTCCTGGATGACGCGCAGCCGGCTCGAGATCGTTCGCATCTGATTCTCGATGGACTTCAGTACATCAAGAACGGACTTCACGCCGTCCCCTATGGACGCAAGAACTTCAACAATGTAATTCTTCATGCATAGAGCTTCGCGCTCCACAGCAACGAGAGCGCGGATCCTGCAACGGGTGCTGCTCGGACGCAACCACGAACACCTCTGGCCGCTAAAGGCCGAAGGTGCCGTCGAGGCGGGTCTTCCAGTTGCCGGACGCGATGGTTCCGCCGTCCACCGGGATCGACGTCCCGTTGACGAAGCTGGCCATGTCCGAGGCGAGGAACACGATGACGGCCGCGCACTCCTCCGCCGCGCCCATCCGCCGCAGCGGCGTGGGATGGGTGCCCTCGATGACGTGGGTCCCGCCCTCGGCCAGGGCTGCGTCGCCCGGTGTCGGCATCATGTCGGGAGCCACGCAGTTGACCCGGATGCCCCGGTGCCCGTACTCGACGGCCAGGGTCTTGGTGAACTGCTCCACCGCAGCCTTCATGGCCGCGTAGACCCCGAACCCGGGGGCCGAGTGGTAGGCCTCCACCGAGGTGACGTTGACGATGGCGCCGCCGTCGGACATGAGCGGCACGCCGTGGCGCACGCAGTTGGTGACGGTGGCGAAGTTCTCCCGGATCAGGGTGTGCTCACCCTTGGGCGACACGTCGGCGAAGCGGGCCTTGAAGGTGCCGCCCGCGTTGTTGACGAGGACATCGATGGTGCCCAGTTCGGCATGGACCCGCCTCAGGAAGGCGGCCACCGCGTCGTCGTCGCGGCCGTCGAGCACATCGGACAGGCACCGGCGCCCCAGGGCTCGGATCTGCGCGACCACATCAGGCAGGAGCGTGGGGTCCATGTCGAACACGGCCGCGTCGGCGCCGAAGCGGGCCAGGGCCAACGCAGTGGCCGCCCCGATGCCGCGGCCGGCACCGGTCACCACCGCCACACGGTCAGTGAGCAGGATGCTGTCGGGGGAGAGGTCCAGCAGCTCGCTGGCGGTCATGCCATGACCTCGGCGAAGCTCTCCTCGCGGAACACGATCCTGAACCGGCCCTTCGTGTGCCCGTTGTCGAGGCTGACCTCTCCGCACTCGTAGCCGCCGTCGCGGTTCAGCGACTCCTCAAGCTTGGCGAACACCCTCGTCTTGTACTCGGTGTCGGCGTTGCCCGCCAAGTGCCCGCCCTTGGTCTCGACGACCAGCAGTCGTGGCTTGCCGTCGCCGTTGCTGGACATGGCCACGAAATCGGGCCAGATGCGGTCCTGGTTCCAGCCACGCAGGTAGTACTCGTGCTGCTGGCGGACCGCAACCCGATGCCACCACCGGATCGCCTCGTGCTGGTCCACATAGAAGGCGAAGTCCCTCTCCAGCCCGGTGTCGAACTGTTTCTCGAACACGGGCTCGAAGAGGCTCTTCTGAACCGGCTTGCCAGCACGCTCCAGGGAGTGGTCGTTCGCGGCGACGGGTAGCGTGAAGTCCTCCTGCATCCTGTAGAAGTCCTCCTGCATCCTGTAGTTGGGCTCGCTCGCCTCCAGGTCGAATCGGATGTCGCCGGCCTTGAGCTTTCTGGTGAAGACCTGTTCGGCCTGGCGCTCGATTTGGTTCGCGACCCCCTCTCGGAGCCGGATCATTTGGTCGCGCCGCTGCGCGTAGATGTCGGCCTCGGGCAGTCCCAGCCCGCGCAGCGACGCGATGAGGTCGCCGGCAATGCGGGCCGCCTGCCAGGCGTTCGGCACCAGATCTGTGAGCTGGCGTGTCACCCACGACAGCGTGATCTCGGGATCCGAGTCGATCAACTCGCGGGTGGCCGCCGACACGCCGCTGCCGCCGCCCAGGTCGACAGCGACCGTCTCTTCGAACAGGCCCGCACTGGAGCTTGTGGCGGCCACCGGTGAGGGCGCGGCAATGCCGGCCCAGTCGATGTTGGGGAGGATGTGCCGCTGGTAGCTGAGATCACGCCAGCCGTCGCCGCGGCGGTGAAGGACCTTGGGAAGGAAGATGTCGTGCCGCCTGAACCGCTCGCGTCTCCGTACGGTCGTGACCTCGACATCTACGGCGTCGCTGCCGACGACATCGTCGTCGAGTCCGGTGAGACCCTCGTGCTCCAGCCCGCTCTTGACCTGCATGACAGCGTCATCGACCTTGGTCTTCCAGCAGTGGACGTAGCTCTTGTCGAGGTCGGGCACCCCCGTCCAGCGAGCATGCGGCTGGCGCATTACCCGGCCCATGAGCTGCGTGATCGCCCTCTTGCTGCTCGTGTTGTCAAGCATGACGAGGACGTAGGCGAAGGGGCAGTCCCAGCCTTCCATCAACGCAGCCTTGGTGATTATCCAGCGCACCGGCGAATAGGGGGACAGAAGGTCGTGTCCTGCGATCTCGTCCTTCTCGGACGACTTGACGCGCACAGCCTCCGGCGCCTCCCCGAGGTGGTTCACCAGGTAGTCGCGCGCGTCCTCGGCGTGGATGCGGTCGCCGCCCGCCTGGGCCTTGCCGGTCCGCTCGACCCGCACCACGGCGATGGGGCGGATGTAGCGGCCCGAACTCCCTTCGAGCACGCTCGCGGCCGATTGGAGGTCGTTGAGCCTGTCGCAGGCTCGGGCGAGAGTGTCTCGCCACTCGCCTCCGCTAGTGGTGACCTCAACGGGAAGCTTGATCATCTGCTCCTTCTTGAGATCCACGCCGGAGATGTCGACCAGCAGGTTGCTGATATTGCGATTCGGAGTCGCGGTGAGCTCGACTACGAGCCTCGGATCAAGCCGGTTGACGGCTCTCACAAACTCGGTGGCGCCTTTGCCACCGTATGCCTTGTGAGCTTCGTCGAGCACGACCACGGGACGCTGTGTCTTGAACACGTTGAACAGGCTCTGCTTGACGGTGCCGTCCTCGTAGCGCTCCAGGTCGGGGTTGCCCTCAAACAGCGCAGTGATGGCCGGCCCATCGTCCTCGTTCGGGAACAGGGTCATGTAGCGGCCCGAGTCCCTGAACATCCTCAGGAACTCCTTGCCCTTCTGCCGATTGGTGGCCGGCAGCATAAGCAGCATGAGGCATAGGTAGTTCTCTACGTCGCCGCGGTCGATGCGGTCGTCCTTCTCAAGCAACTTGACGCGCCCCCCGCTGGCGTGTTCAAGAAGCTGGCGGTAGGGGTGCTCGCGCGACTTGAAGGCAGCCTTAGTCTGGGCGTAGATGGCCCTCGACGGCACAATCCAGAGCACTAGTCCCGTCTGCATCCCGAGCCTCTCCAAGGCCGCCGCGCCCAGCAGCGTCTTGCCGCCGCCCGTCGGCACTTTGAAGCAGACGTGGGGAATGGGCCGGCCAGCGTCGTCGTAGCGGTCTACGTGCTCCCGGGCGCCAGACTCGATCCCACCGTCCGCCACGAGGCGGTCCCAGCAGGCACGCGGGAAGTTGCGAATACTCGCCGGGACCTCGAGGCCCGCCTGCTCCAGCGCGGCGATGCCGTCGTCGGACCTGACGCGAGCGTCGCCAAGCGCATTCAACCAACGGGTGAACGTCTCAAGCGTCCTGTGCTGGTACTCCTTGAGTTCGAGGCGCATCAGACCTGCTCTGAACGCTGTATCTCAAAAGGCAGTTGGCCGAACATGATGTTGAGTTCGCTCAACTCGTCCAACTCGATGTACTTGCCCGCCGCAAACACAACGGCGTCCTTCTGCTGCTCCTTGCAGATGTTGGCGATCTCCTCGGCCCGCGCTTCGGTGAGGACCGCCTCATTACTACTAAGCCAATCGAGATCAGGCTTGTAGCGAACGTAGTAGTTGCGACGCGAGTCGCTGTAGATCAGACCGTGCTCGTCCAAGGGCCGCAACTCAGAAGGCCCGACAGATCGCCCAGTGGCCGTGTGCATAAGCCATGCAGCCAGCGACGAGAATGTCGGCAAGGTACCGCCGTCGAGCATCCCCGAAGCCGTGACCGGATCACCCAGACTGCAATATGTGAACGACCCGCCAAGCCCCTCGCTAACATCATCGTCCTTGGCATCCGGAATTCCCGAGATGACTCGACGCACTCGCTCCGCGGTAATCGAGTCGGCATAGTCCTCGCACTCCACCAGAATGAACTTACGATTACCGCCATCCTGCTTGTTTAGGCTCAGCACGGCCTGAGCAGTAGAGCCAGAGCCAGCAAACGAATCCAGTACAATAGAATCCGCATTGGAAGCGAAGGAGATGAGATCGCGAATGAGAGCGGCCGGCTTAGGATATGGAAAGACATGCCTGCTGGTTGAGAAGATTGACTTGAGTTGGTTGGAGCCGACACGAGTGTCGAGTTCAACTACGCTCGGCAGTTTGGCCTTGTAGTCATCAATGTACGACTTGATCTCTATGAGCTTGCTCTCATCCGCTCCAAAGATAACTCGATCATCATCTAACAGCCGATCCATCGTTTCCGGTGGAAACCTATACCCCATTAGAGGTTGTCTACATGGCTTGCCCGTGCGGGGATGTAATACATCATACCGATGCCCTTCGCGTCCAGGGTTGTGCACACTACGGCTGCCTGCGTATACACCCTGAGCGTCAATAAACTTATAGTCGCTAATCGGGCCAAGCTCAGACTTATGCTCACGAAACCATCGAGTGAATGCGGCTTGTCGTGATTCGTCGTCCTCGTACTTCTCGACATACTCTCTTCCAATGTCAACTATTCGCTGCTTGATAGGAAGCGTGGCCGACTGCCACACTGACTCAAGATTCTCTTTGGAAGCGGCGTAACAGACGATGTACTCATGTTGAAGACTGATGTTTGTCGGATTGTTGTCGGTTACGTTCTTCCATACGATCGTGCCCACTAGATTTGATCCGCCGAAGATCTCGTCCATCAGCATGCGCAGGTGGTGCTGTTCGTTGTCGTCGATTGAAATGAAGATGACGCCGTCCTCTGACAACAACTCCTTCAGCAGGTGCAGGCGGGGCCACATCATGCAAAGCCACTTGTCGTGGCGCTCCAAGTCGTCGCCGTCAACAGAAGCCGCGTCGGCTAGCCACTGCTTGAGGATGGGGCCGTTGGCGTTGTCGTTGTAGACCCAGCCCTCTTTGCCGGTGTTGTAGGGCGGGTCGATGTAGATGCACTTCACCCGTCCGGCGTAGCGGGGCAGCAGGGCCTTCAGCGCGTGGAGGTTGTCGCCGTGGATGATGAGATTGTCGTCGTCGGGGCAGTCCCCGACGGACTTGTCAGGCTCGGGCACGAGGGGGCGGTAGGGGACGGTCAGATGGTGCGCGTAAATGTGCCGCTTGCCCTTGAAATCAAGTGTTGGCATTGAAACTCCCTGTCGCGCCGCCCATCATTGGCAACGTAGCAGGGCGCTGAGACAAGGTGGGGACGCCTCAAGGCAGGGCTACCTGACCGCTCGCGCACGCGCCTTGCGGGGCTGGCCCCATACGCGATACGGCCCGGGGCCAAGCGCTTGCCAACTCTCTCCGACCGCGACGCTACTAGGGTTGCCGGCCGTCGACAGGGAGGGCAGACCAGCATGGGAGAGTTCGTACGAGTCGAGACCGGCGGGGGCGTGGCCACCATCCGCATCGACCGGCCCAAGATGAACGCCATCAACCCGCAGATGCTCGCGGAGCTGACCGAGGCCGCCAACGCCATCGCGGCCGACGGCGACGTGAGAGCGGCGGTGGTGTGGGGAGGCCCGAGGATCTTCGCGGCCGGAGCCGACATCGGGGGCTTCGCCGGCCTCGACGCGGCGGAGGCCCGGGCGCTGTCGCGCCTCTTCAACGACGCGTTCCTCGCGGTGGAGAACATGCCCCAGATCACGGTGTCGGCCGTGAACGGATACGCGCTCGGCGGCGGCATGGAACTGGCCATGGCGACCGACTTCCGGGTAGCCGCCGACGACGCCACATTCGGGCAGCCCGAGATCCGCCTCGGGATCATCCCCGGCGGCGGCGGAACCCAGCGGCTTCCCCGCCTGGTGGGCGTCACCAGAGCCAAGGAGATCATCTACACCGGCCGCAACGTTCATCCCGACGAGGCCCTCGCCATCGGCCTCGTCTCCGCGGTGCATCCCCCCGAAGAGGCCTACGACGCGGCGGTGGAGATGGCCGCGGGCTACGCCGCGGGCCCGGCCGCGCTGCGCATGGCGAAGCAGGCGGTGATGGACGGCCTCGCCCTGTCGCTGGCCGATGCAGTGGCCTGCGAGACCGAGCAGTTCGGCGCCTGCTTCGACACCGAGGACGCCGACATCGGAGTGGCCAGCTTCCTCGAGAAGGGCCCGGGCAAGGCCACCTTCACCGGTCGCTGACCACGGGCGCCGAGCCTGAGCCAGCCCCGGAATTGGCAGCAATATGCACGCATAGCACGCACAACGCTGCCAATTCCCAGATCGCCAATCGGCCACCGCCTAACTGGCAGCAATATGCACGCATAGCACGCACAACGCTGCCAATTCCCAGCTAGTCGACCTCGAGGCGGTTGAGCCTGATGGCGGCCAGGGCCAGGCCTGCTACCGACACCGCGGCCAGCACCACCAGCGCGGTGGTGGTCGTGTGGGGGTCGAAGCCGTAGTCGATCTCGCCGACGCGGCTGAGCACCGACCGGGTGTAGCCCCTCAGCGACAGGCGGGCCGCGAAGTCACCGAGACCCACAGCCAGTCCCTCCCACAGCAGCACGTAGCCGATGCCCCAGATGATCGGCTTCTTGACGAGCAGGCCTATCAGCACGAACAGCGACGAATAGGCCGCGGTGCCCAGCGCGGCCGCGGCCGCGGCGGCGAGGGCCACGTCGGCGGACCCCGCGACCCGGTCGGCCGCCAGCCAGCCGCCCACCGCGGTCGGGATCACCGTCAGGGGCAGCGCCGCGGTGGCCGCCGCGGCCGCGGCCCCCACCACGACCGGAGCGCGGGTCATGGGGCGCAGCCACAGGTAGACGAGAGTGCCGTCCTCGCGGGTCTCGCCCAGCACCGACGAGCCGAACACCAGCGACACGATGGGAACGATGATGATCAGCCCGAAGCCGTCGGCGTAGCCGGCGCCGTCCCTCAGCAGATCGGCCGCACCCCGTTCGCCTTCGACCGTGTTGAGACCGACCAGCCAGCCCACCAGCATCATCAACGCGCCCAGCCCGCCCAGCGCGACCATCTTCCCGGGGGTGAGGACCTGGCGGACCAGCACCCGGTAGGTCAGCGCCGCGGCACGGAGGCTGGGCACGTGCCGGCGGGTCCGCGACGGGACTGGCGCAGTCATCGCTTCTCAATCCCGGAACGGGACGACTGATGAGTCATCGCTTCTCCACCAGGTAGCGGAACACCGACTCGAGGTCCTCGTCGAGGGGGACGACCCTTGACAGGCGGGCGTCGAGGCGCTGGGCCAGCGGAGCGACCTCCCGGCCGAGGCGGTCGACGTCGCGGGTGTCCACGACGAGGGAGTCCGCACCGACGCTGACGCCGACGGCCGTGCCCGACTCCACCAAGGCCGCCGCGAAATGCCGGGGCCGGTCCACCGAGATGCGGATCCGGTGGGGGCGGTCGTCCATGAGCTCGCGCAGCTCGCGGTAGTCGCCGGTGGCGGCCAGGCGTCCCTGGGCGATCACGAGGATCCTGGAGCCCAGGCGGGCGACCTCCTCGAGGACGTGGCTCGACACCAGCACGCAGCGGCCCTCGTCGCCCAGCCCGTGGAACAACTCGATCATGCGGCGCCGCTGCACCGGGTCCAGCCCGGTGAGGGGCTCGTCGAGGATCAGCACCTCGGGATCGTGGACCAGTGCGGCGGCCAGCTTCACCCGCTGGCGCATGCCCTTGGAGAAGCCCGACACCCGCTTGGAGTCGTCGGGGTCGAGGTCCACGATTCCCAGGGCCCGCCGGGCGGCGGGCTCGGGCTCGGCAACTGCCTCGGTGGCCGCGGCCAGGGTCACGAACTCCCACGCGCTGAGCCGGTCGAACAGGCCGTCCTGCTGCGGGGCGAGGCCGATGCGGCCCCGGACGTCGCGGTCGCGGCGGGCGTCGGCGCCCAGCACCCGGACGGTTCCCTTGGTGGGCGGGGTCAGCCCGCACATGACCCTGAACAGGGTGGACTTGCCTGCACCGTTGGGACCGAGCAGGGCAGTCACCCCGGCCCGGACCGTGAAGCTCACATCGGACACCGCCACCACGTCCCCGAACACCTTCGACACCCCGTTCACCTCGACCATGGCCGAAGCGTCGGGCGGCGGGGGCGGCGGCAGGACGGTGCTCATCGGCTCAGCGCCAGTCGCCGGTAGCGCCACCACACCACGCCCGAGCCGAGGGCGACCCACGCCAGGTTGGCCGCCACCACGAACGGGGTGGACAGCTGGTCCCGCCCGGCCCCGGGCTCGAACGCACCCTCGTCCCGGGGCGCCTGCTCTCCGAACGGGTCCAGTCCCTCGACGCCGTAGATCCGGTTCTTGAACTCGTCGGCGATCCCTCCGAGGTCGACCGCGTAGATCTGCTCGCTCATGTCCGCGGCCTCCACCAGCGCCAGCGTCGTGTAGCCGCTGCCCCACAGCAGCACGACCACGCCGATGGTCGCGAAGAGCCGCCGGTCGGTGAGGCTGGCCGCGGCCAGGCTGGCCGCGGTGAACGCCGCCGAGATGGCCGCACCGGCCGCGATGATGCACACGAAGATCTTGATCCACTCGATGAGCCCGTCGGGCCCCGAGCCCTCGATGGTGCGGGCCACCAGCAGGAACAGCACCGGCCCCATCGTGAGGACGGCCAGCGCGACCGCCACGGCGAGCGCCTTCGAAGCCAGATAGCTCCACCGCTGCAGCGGGGTCGACAGGTAGAGCTGGAGCATCCCGTTGCGGCGGTCGGCCACCAGGATGTCGGGCACGATGATGGCGCAGTAGAAGAACAGGGCGGTGGTGATGAAGTCGTAGTACTCGTGGTAGTCGGGCAGGATCCCGTCCTCGAGCGTGTCGAGGTCGAAGACGACGGCCAGCCCCACGAAGACCACCGCCGGTACCAGCGCGATGACCACCGCGAGCCAGGGCAGGATCTTGTGCCGGGCGGCGCGGCCCAGCCCCAGGCTGTGGCGCACCGAGTAGCGCACCACCGAGCGGACCGATCCGGGCAGGCCGGTGCGAGGCCCGTCGTAGGACCGGTAGCCCCGGTCCATGATCTGGGCGGCCTCGTCGGCCGCAGCCGGGGTTGAGTTCGGTGCGGGTGTGTCGCTCATTGGGCGGCGTCCTCGAAGAGGTCCTCGAGCGTGCGGCGCCGGGTCTCGAGGCGGCGGATGCGGGCGCCGGCCGCCGCGACCGCGTCGCGGGACCGGTCACAGAGTTCCTCGAAGGCCGCGCCCCGCAGCGCCAGCGTGGCCCCGTGGCGGCGAACGTCGATCCCGCCGGCCCGCAACTCGGCCTCCACTGCCTCGACCGACCCGGTCGGCTCGGCCACGTCCACCAGTTCGAGGGTGATCCCGTCGCCGGCCCCGACCAGGTCGCTGATCGGCCCGCAGGCCACGAGGCGACCGGCGTCCAGGGCCACGATGTTGTCGCACACCCGCTCCACCTCTTCGAGCTGGTGCGACGACAGCACCACGTTGATCGAGAAGTCCCGGCTGATCTGGCCGATGAGGGTCAGCATCTCGGTGCGCTGCACCGGGTCGAGACCGTCGGTGGGCTCGTCGAGCAGCACCAGCTTGGGATCAGAGGCGATGGCCTGGGCCAGCTTGACCCGCTGGCGCTGACCGGTGGACATGGTGCCCAGCGTTCGGAGGCGCTCCTCCCCCAGCCCGACCAGCCACAGCGTGTCCGAGGCGCGGTTGCGGGCTTCGCCACGGGGCAGGCCCTGCACCTCGGCGAGGTGGCGGACGAAGTCGACGGCCCGCATCTCGTCGGGCAGCACGTTGCGCTCGGGTGCGAACCCCACGTTGGCCCTGAGCCTGTGGCCCGCCCTCTGCGGGTCGAAGCCCAGCACGGTGAGCGATCCCGAAGTGGGGATGCGCAGGCCCAGCATGGCGTTGAGCAGTGTGGTCTTGCCCGCGCCGTTGGCCCCGACGAGGCCGGTCACTCCGGGCTGCATCTGGAGGTCGAGAGCGTCGAGAGCCAGAGTGGAGCCGAAACGCTGTGTCAGCGCTTGCGTCTCGACGATGGTCACCCGCGGAGCATACGGGCGCTCGGTTCCGTTGCTGCCGGCAGGCGATGGCCGCGGAGCTGCCTCATCCACCGGTCCACTGTGCGGCCCGACCCTCACCCGCCCAATCGGGGATGCCCCTGAACTTCCCCCGAGGACCGATTCCGCCGTCGGGGTGGGGCACAGTCCAGAGTGACCGGATCCGGTGGTGGGAGGGCCTCAGACGAGCAGGGGGTCGGTGAGGATCTCTACCAGGGCGGGGCCCTGGTGGTCGAGGGCCGCGGCGACGGCGTCGTCGAGTTGATCCAGCGCGGTGACCCGGAAGCCTCGGGCGCCGCACAGCTCGGCGAAGGCCGCGAAGTCGGGGTTGTGCAGCGAGGTCTGCCACACGTCGAGTTCAGCGGCCCGCTGCTCCTTGGAGATCTTGCCCAGCTCGTTGTTGTTCAGCAGCACATGGGTGATGTCCATGCCGTGTTTGACCGCGGTGGTCAGTTCCACGGCGTACTGGCCGAACCCGCCGTCGCCCGACACCGACACCACCGCCCGGCCGGCGTGCTCGGGGCGGCTTTGGGTGGCGGCCCAGCAGCCCATGGCCGCGGGCAACGAGAAGCCGATGGATCCGAGGTAGCCCGACATCAGCACGGTCTGGCCCCTGGTCTCGAAGTAGCGGCCGAAGGAGTAAGCGTGGTTGCCGACATCCACCGGCACGACGGCGTCGGCGGGCACCAGCCGGCTGAGCGCGTCGAACACCGACGCGGCGTTGAGGCCTTCGCCGCGGTCGTCGGCCCGCCGGCGGGCCTTCTCGTCGCGCCAGATGGCCCAGCGTTCGGCCACTTCGGGTCGCAGGTCCTGGCACCGGCGGTCTGCGGGCATGGCTCCGGCCAGGGCCCGCGCCGCGACGCCGACCTCGGCCAGCACCGGCACGTCCACCGGGTGGAAGCGCCCCAGCGCCATCGGGTCGAAGTCCACCTGCACGATGGGCTTGTAGTCGGCGATACCGGTGTGGTTGGCGAACGACACCCCGAAGGTCAACAGCAGGTCGGACTCGTTCATGAACCAGCTGGCGATGGGGGTGCCCGAGCGGCCCAGCACGCCGCAGGCCAGCGGATGCCGGTCCCCGATCAGTCCCTTGCCTTTGAAGGTGGTGGCCACCGGCGCACCGATCTGCTCGGCCAACTTCACGATGTCGGGCATCCCCGAGCGGGCGCCGTGGCCCACGATGATCAGAGGCCGGGTCGCGCCCGCAACCGCGGAGACCGCGGCCGCCAGCGCCTCTGCGGGCGGTTCAACGGTCCGTAGCCCTGTGCGCCCCTGGGGCGTGCCGGCCGACCTGTCGGGTGCGGGCAGGACCTGCACCTCGTCGGGCAGCACCAAGTGGGCGACGTCGCGCTCGACGATGGCCGTCTTGCAGGCCAGGGTCATCAGCTCGGCGTAGTTGGACCCGGACTGCACCGTCGCCGAGTAGCGGGCCACGTCGGCGAAGGCGGCCGACAGGTCGGTGTCCTGGAAGGCGCCCCGGCCCCGCACCGCCGAGGGCACCTGCCCTGACAGGGCCAGCACCGGGGCCCGGTCCATCTTGGCGTCGTAGAGGCCGGTGAGCAGGTTGGTGGAGCCCGGCCCGGCGATGGCGAAGCAGGCAGCCAGCCCGCCGGTGAGCTTGCCGTAGCCGCAGGCCGCAAAGGATGCCGCCCCCTCGTGGCGGATCCCGACGAAGGTCAGATCTCCCCGTTTCTCAGCCGCTCGCACGGCGTCGGCGAAGCCGAGGTTGGAATGGCCCACCATGCCGAACACGTGGGTCACGCCCCAGGCCACCATGGTCTCGACCAGCACGTCGGAGACGGTGCGGTCACGGGGCTGCTCGACCGGCAGCGCCGCGTACACGCCGTCGTCGCGCACCTCGGTGCGGTAGGCGGGCGGGGCATCGTCGAAGGGCGGCGGGGGCCTGCCGTTCTTGGGCGAGTAGTCGTAGCCGTGCCACGGACAGCGCAGCCAGCCGCCCTCGATCGACCCCTCCCCCAGCGGTCCACCCTGGTGAGGGCAGGCGTTACCGAGGCAGCCGAAGCCGCCGTCGGCGGTGCGGGTCACGCAGAGGCTCTCGTGGCCGACAGTCACCGTCATGACCCGGCCCTCGCCCAGCTCGTCGGGATCGACAAGCTTGTGCCAGGCGAACTCGCCGTCGGGAAGCGCAGGCTGGCTCAGGCTCGGAGTTGGATCATCGGTAGGGACCACTGCGGTGACTCCTAGATGGGTTCGATGGTCGCGCCAACCTACATTGGCCGCCAAGCGCCCATCCTTGCTCTTGTCCTCGGCTCTGCTTTCCTACAACCACCACGTCGCCCCTATCGTTGCCGCAGCCCCCGACGCGATCATCGGAGACGACCATGAGCACACCGGCGTACCAACTGCACCATCTGTGCATCTTCGAGAAGCAGCCCCGCGACGCCATGTGGAACTGGCTGCGCTGGTACCACGCCATCCCGGCCTACTACTGGGAAGGGCTGCCCGACCTGCACCACACCGGCGAGGGTGGCGTGGACTACACGTTCCTGGCCTGCGGCTCGCCTTTCCAGATGCAGATGGAAGCGCCGCCGTACCAGTTCGAGTACGAGCGCAACTGGTTCAAACAGCACGACTCGGGCATCAACCACATCTGCTGGATCGTGCCCAGCGCCTACGACACCGTGGATCACCTCCAGTCCAACGGCGCGACGGTGGCCATGCCCTTCGAGGAGTTCGGCGACACCTACCACGGCTTCGTGGCCATCGACCCCGAGGGCCGGTGGGTGGAGATCATGTCCTATGTCGGCGACTTCAAGACCCCCGACGTGGAGTTCCGCCCCGTCGGCCATCCGGGTCTGCAGACCTTGGGTGTGGTGCAGTTGTGCCGCGATCTGGACAGCCAGGTCGAGTGGTACACCGACGTGCTCGGGCTGCGCATCATCCTCGACGCCCGCAGCGACAACGACGGCCTCGTGTACCTGGCCGACCACACCTACGACGGGCGCCAGTGCGTGAACGTGTTGGCCACGCCCCGCACCGAGGCCGAGCACGCCATGATGGACCACCACGGCCCGGTGATCTCCACCGTGCTGTACCAGGCCGGTGACGTGGACGCCGCGTGGGCCGACGCCGTGGCCGCCGGCTTCGGCGAGGTTGCCGCGCCGGCGCACGACGACCGCATCGGAGCCCGCGCCGGGTACCTGCGGGAGCCCAGCGGCAACCTGGTGCAGGTGCGCGAGCGCCTAGCCGCCTGAGCAGAGGTGAGAATCAGGGGGATCCACCACACGGGGCTGGTGGTTCGCGACCTCGATGCGGCCGTCGCGTTCTACGGTGCGCTGCTCGACATGGAGATCATCGGGCGGGACCGGTGGCGAGCCCCCGACCCCGCCGCCGACAGCGCGGTGGGGCTGGTCGGGTCGTCGGCCGACGGCGTGATGATGCGGGGATCGAACAGCTACCTGGAGCTGTGGCAGTACCACGCCCCTGACCGGGTCGGAGACGACCCCGCCGAGCGGGGAGCCCACGAGCTGGGGTTGCGCCACCTCGCCATCGAGGTAGACGATGTGCACGCCGCCCTCGACCGGTTCGTCGAGTTGGGCGGCACCCGCACCGGCGACCCGCTCCGCTTCGATCACGGCGGCGACGCCGTGTACTGCCGGGACCCCTTCGGCACCATCATCGAGTTCATGTCGGTCGTGGGGACCCAGGACTCGCTCGACGACCTGTAGCCCAACGACCGAACCGGCATGAGCAAGTCGAAACCGTCCGAACCGGCATGAGCCAGTCCGGACCATCCGAAGGAGCCACGATGCTGAAGGAAGATCCCGATTTCCTGGAGCACTGCTACCGGCGGGTGCTGGGCGAGCTGGGGTTCTCGGCCGAGCACGCTGAGGTTGTGGCCCGATGCGTTTCCGACGGCGACCGCAACGGCAAGCTCACCCAGGGTATGGGGGTGTTCGAGATCCCGGTGCTGCTGGCCCGCACCGGCACCATGGATGTGAACGCGGTGCCGGAGATAGTTGACGAGGGGCCGACCTGGCTGGTGATCGACGCCCGCCGTTCCTCGGGCCAGTGGGCAATCACGATGGCCACCGAGGGGGCCATCGCCAAGGCCCGAGACCACGCCATCGCCATCGCCTTCGTGCGCGACTTCAACGACGCGGGCGCCTTCGGCACCTACGTCCGGATGGCGGCCCGTGAGGGCATGATGGCCATCGCCACCAACAACAGCCTGCCATTGGTGTCGCCCTGGGGCGGTATGGAGAACGTGCTCTCGGGGGCGCCGTTCGCGGCCGCCTCGCCCGGCGGCGAACATCCGCCCATCGTCAGCGACATCCAGGCCATCGAAGTTCACGACGGCAACCTCAGCGAGGCCTACTTCCAGGGCAAGCGGCTGCCCGGCCCGTTCCTGGCCGACCCCGATACCGGCAAGCTCACCGACGACCCGGCCCCCTACTTCAAGCAGATGGAGGAGTACGGCCGGATATCCGACTGCGAGGCGCCGTCGGTGTTCGGCTCGCCCCGCCTTTACGCCTTCAACCTGTTCACAGAGATGCTGGCCGGGATCATCAACCCCGGCGCCCGGCTGAGCCCCGAGATCGCCGGGCCGCCCTCCTATTGGCTGGAGCCCCGCGACGAGGCCCTCACCGGCGGAGCGTGCGTGATCGTGATCGACCCGTCTCACTGGATGCCCGCCGGAGAGGCCGGCAACAAGTCGGACAAGCTGGTCGAGGCGGTGAAGGGAGCCAAGCGGCGCCCGGGAGTGGATGAGATCTTCCTTCCCGGTGAGCGGGGCTGGCGGGCCATGGCCTCGACGGAGCCGGTCGAGATCCTTCCCGCCCACTGGGAATCGTTCCTGCAGATCGTCGAGAGCGTCGGCTTGGACATCGACAGCCTGCGAGCCGAGTTCGCCGACTAGCCCCCTCAGGCGCTAGGAAAGTCCGCTGATGACCTTCCGATTCGACCATGTCGGCTTCCTGACATCCGATGTGGACTACAGCTTCGGCGTGTACCGGGCGCTGGGCTGTGACCTGACCGAGCGGACCTATCGCCGCGGCTCCCACGACGTGGCCTACGGCGGCGCGGGGACCGACGTGCTGCTCGAGTTCCAGGGCCCGCCCCTGCTGGCCGAGTCTGAGGAGTACCTGTCCCGCCAGCCCTGGAGCATCGAGCGGGTGGCCCTGGTGTGCGACGACGTCGAGGAGGCCTACGCCCGGCTCATGGCTGCCGGAGTGCCGTCGGCTTGGGCTCCCGAGCCCTTCGTGGTCGACGGGGTGACACTGGCCGTGGCCGCCGGGGTGTGGTCGCCCGAGGGGCTCATGATCGACCTGGTCGAGCACCGCAATGTGGCCGTGCCCCGGCCCGTGCGGGGACCGCGGGAGAATCTGGCCCTTCATCACGTGTGCTGCCTGACCCCGGACCTGGCCCAGGCCGAGGCGTTCTGGGTGGAGCACTTCGGCCTGGTCAAGACCTACGACTTCACCGCGCCGCTGGACGGGGGCGGCATTCAGGGGTTCGTGATGCTGAGCGACCCGTCCTTCGACGCGGCCGGCCACGAGTTCAGCCTGGAGATCATCGGCGGCGCCTTCGACACCATCGACGGGCCGGCGTTCGAGCAGCGGGGTGCCTGCTACGACCACGTCTGCTTCACCACCGGCGACGTGGCCGGGACCTGGCAGCGAGCCGTAGACCAGGGCGTGGAGCCGCTGAGCGAGCCGGCCTACTACGCCGAGTACGACAGCACCATCGCCTGGCTCTACGACGCCGACGGCACCCACATCGAGCTGATGAACCCGGTGCCGGCCGACCTGATGGTCGACGCCCACCGCAGCGGCCGGTGCGCCAACGGGTGGGTGGACGACTGGCAGCGCAACGCGGCGGTGCTCCCCCGCCGGGGCGACACCGCCCTGCAGTTGCACCGCCACGGGGCTCGTCGATGATCGACCGCACCGAACGACCCGAAGGAGACCACATCACATGAGAGCCGCCGTCTACGACGCTCCGGGCCTGCCGCTGCGCATCGCCGAAGTTCCCGATCCCCGACCCGGGCCCGGTCAGGCTGTGATCAAGGTGTCGGCGTGCGGCGTCTGCGGCTCCGACCTGCACGCCACCACGCCCGAGGGCGACCTGGCCCGCCACGGCGCGGTGCTGGGCCACGAGGTGACCGGCGAGATCGCGGAGATCGGCCCCGAGCCGGTGGGTGACTGGACGGTGGGCGACCGGGTGTTCGCCATCCCGCTGGGGTCGTGCGGGCGGTGCCCCCACTGCCGGCTCGACCGACCCGAGGAGTGCCCGCACCAGCTCAGCTTCGGGGCGTTGGGACCTGACGAGCCCGACGGCGCGTACGCCGAATACCTGACCGTGTCGCTGTCGGACCTGCTGGCCGTTCCCGACGGCCTCTCCATGGACGTGGCCGCGCTGTGCGAGCCGCTGGCCACCGGACTGCTGTGCGTACGCCAGGCCTCGCTGGAGATCGGCGATCGGGTGCTGATCCTGGGCGCGGGACCGATCGGGCTGGCCAACACCATCTGGGCCCGGTTCCTGGGGGCCCGACGGGTGGTGGTGGCCGAGCGGGTCGCGCACCGCCGGGACCTGGCACTGCGCCTGGGAGCGACCGACACCATCGACGCCGGATCCGGCACCGATGTGGCCGAGCAGTTCGCAGACTTGACCGGAGCGGAGCCCGATGCCGTCATAGAGGCGGTGGGACGGCCGGGCATGCTCAATGCGGCCATCGCCGCGGTCCGGCCCCAGGGGACGGTGGTGACCGGCGGGGTGTGCATGGAGCCCGACTCTTTCGACCATCTGCTGGCCTACTTCAAGGAGCCACAGATCCGCACCGCCCGCGTCTACACGAAAGCCGAGAACGAGTTCATCATGGAGATGATCGCCTCGGGGCGCATCGACCCGACGCCGATGATCTCGCACCGCATCGGGCTCGACGCCCTGCCCGACACCTTTGAGGCACTGCGGAGGCCCACCGACCAGTGCAAGGTCATGGTGATGCCGTGACGACCCGTCGCGATCACGGGCAGCCGGCGTCGCAGCCGTGACTGTGGAGCGGGGCTCGTCGGAGGGCCAGTGGCTCACCTGGCTGGAGCGGATCACCGCCGAGGGCCCGGCCGCAGACCCTGACGCGCTGGAGATCTGGGGCTACACCGACCAGCCCAGCTACGGCCCCGGCGACACGGTCAGCCTGCACGTCTCCACCACCGCGCCGACCTGGGGCTTGGAGGTGTGGCGCGACGGGCACACCTTCGAGAAGCTGCACGAGCAGCACGGCCTGGACGGTGCCCGCTACCCGATCGGCGACGACGTGGTTGCCTCCGGCTGCGGCTGGCCGTCCGGAGCCTCCTTCGAGATCCCGTCGGGGTGGGCCTCCGGCGGCTACATCGTGGTGCTGCGGGGCGAGCGAGACGGCCAAGAGGTCACCCAGGACGCCTTCTTCGTCCTGCGAGCGGCGCAACCCGGCCAACGCTCGAAGCTGGCCATGGTGGCGGCCACCTACACCTGGCAGGAGTACAACGACTGGGGTGGGGGCTGCGGGTACTTCTCCGACGAGTACGTCGACCACACCGCCGACCCGCTGGAGGTGCGCGAGAAGAGCTTCAAGGCCCGGCTCAGCTTCCAGCGGCCCTGGTCGAGGGGCCTGATCCGCACCCCGGTGGGCGCGCCCCGGCTGGCCCAACCGCCCCCGCCTGCGGGGACCGCGGTGGGGGTGCCGGCCGCGGACTGGGCCATCAGCCACGGATACTCGGTGTGGACCGTGGCGGCCGGATGGGCCCGCTACGACGCCTTGACCTTCCGCTGGCTGGAGGCCAACGGATACGAGCCCGAGCTGCTGTCGCAGTGGGACCTGGATCGTGACCCCGAGGTGCTCGACAACTACTCCGCAGTGGTCACCACCGGCCACGACGAGTACTGGACGGCGGCGGGCCGGGCCGTGCTCGACCGGTTCATCGCCGGCGGCGGCCGCTACGCCCGCCTAGCGGGGAACATCGTCTGGCAGGTTCGCATGGAGGACGGCCTGCGCACCCAGGTGTGCCACAAGTACGCGGCCCACGCCGACCCGCGGCGCCACAGCGATGACATCGACCAGCGCACCGGCGCGTTCGAGGCCCACTACATCGACCGGCCCCCGGTCACCACCTTCGGAGCCAACGGCTTCCGGGGCGTGTACTCCCGCATGGCCGGCATGTCGCCGAGAGGGGCCGGCGGGTTCATCGTCTACCGGCCCGGCCATTGGGCCTTCACCGGGGCCGACGTGTACTACGGCGATGTCCTGGGCGCTGATGTGCCGCTGGTGGGCTATGAGACCGACGGTGTGGCCTACACGTTCCGCCGGGGCCTCCCCCATCCCACCGGGGAGGACGGCGCCCCCGAAGACTTGGAGATCCTGGCTTTGACTCCAGTGACGCTCGAGGAGGAGGACCACGGCCAGGCCGGGAACCTGATCTCGATCGCCGACGGCGATCTCGCCTTCGCGGCCGAGGCCCTGTTCTCCGAGGACACGCCGGCGAACCGCGACAAGATCCGCTACGGCAGCGCGGTCATCACCGCCATGTCCAAGGGCGCAGGCGAGGTCTTCTGCGCGGGCACCACCGAGTGGTGCCACGCCCTGGCCCAAGGCGAGACCCAGGTCGAGACCATCACCCGAAACGTCCTCGACCGCTTCCTGGACTAGAGCGAGACCGCCCCGGCCTGCGCCGGCTGTTCAGAGCTGGTCGAACAGGGTGAGGTGCTCGACGAGGCCTTCGTCGAAGCTGGTCATCCAGCGGCCGGCGGCGTGAACCCGTGAGAACAGCCACTGGCCGTCGACTCGGCGGTACTCCTCGGTGTAGGTGCCCGAAGCCCACAGCATCTGCTCATCACCGTCGATGCGCTGGATCGACAAGAGCAGCGCCTGCCAGCGCCCGGAGGCAGTGTCACCGTCCACCTCGATCAGCGGGGTCACCGCGTAGTGGCGAGACCACACGCAGGTGCGGGCGTACTCCTCGTTCCACTCGGCGATGGCGTCGCGGCCCTCCAGATGGTCGATGGGCTCCTCGATGAACACCGCGTCGGAGGTGAACAGCTCCGGGAACCGGTGGTACTGGTCGGGGTCGTCGCAGTACCAGCAGTAGCGGGCCTTGAGCGCCTTGATGGCTTCGAGGTCGAGCAGCCGCTGAACGTCGGGATCGGTCATGAGGAACTCACTCGTCGCGTCGCCCGTCACTCGATGATGGCGGATCCGTCGCGGATGGGCCCGCCGATGGCTGCCTCGATCATGTCGATGCTCAGCCCGGCGCCGAGGCCGCCGTCGATGTTGAGGGCGTGGCCGTTGACCATGGCTGCTTCGTCGCTGGCGAGATAGTGGATGGCGGCGGCCACCTCGTCGGCGGTGGCGAGCCGGTCGGTGTGCTGGTGGGCCAGCGCCTGCGACCGGGCCGCCCAGTGGTCGTGATCCTCGCCCACCATCGGGGTGGCGACCCCGGTGGGGCAGACGCAGTTGACCCTGATTCCGAGCGGGCCCAGCTCGATCGCCGCGTACCGGGTCAGGCCCACGACTCCCCATTTGGAGGCTCCGTAGGCGCTGAGACCCGGGAAGCCCACCATCCCGGCCATGGAGGCGGTGTTGACGATGGCCCCGCCCGGGTCCATGACCCGCGACGCCTGCTTGATGCCGTGCAGGACCCCGAACAGGTTCACCTCCATCATCGTGCGGGTGTCCTCGACGGAGTCGGCGCCGATGCCCTTGGCGGTCAGAAGCACGCCCGCGTTGTTGACCATCACATCGAGGCGTCCATGAGCATCGACCACCGCGGCCACAAGCGACTCGACCGAGTCTTCGGCGGTCACGTCGGCCGCCACGAACTCGGCCCCGAGCTCGGCGGCCGGTTCCGAGCCGTCGGCGATGTCGCTCAACACCACTACGGCCCCGGCGGCCGCGAACCGCCGGGCGGTGGCCAACCCGATGCCCGACGCGGCCCCGGTCACCACCGCCACCTTGCCCGCTAGCGAGAACATGTCAGACCCCGTCGGTGACGGCACGAACTGAGACCCTAGCTACGGTGTGGCTCCGTGACCCAGCCCGATGACCGCACCGACCGGTGGCTGGTGGTGGGCGCGGGACCGTCGGGGCTGTCGGTGTCGCTGGCCTTGCGGCGCGCCGGTGTGGACTTCGAGGGCGTCGAGGCCGGCTCCACCGTGGGCGGCATGTGGAACATGGACAATCCCGGCGGCGCCATGTACGAGTCCGCGCACTTCATCTCATCGTCGGCCCGCTCGGGCTGGGCCGACCTGCCCATGCCCGACCACTACCCCACCTACCCCCGCTGGTGGGAGATCCGCGACTACATCCACGGGTGGGCCGCGCATCACGGCCTGGCCGAGCACTACACCTTCGACACCCGGGTCACCGGGGCGGTGCCGGTCAGTGCCGGCGACCGAGAGTTCTGGGACGTGACGCTGTCCACCGGGGAGATGCGAGGCTACCGGGGCTTGGTGGCCTGTCCCGGCTTCCAGCGGGTCCCGAACGTGCCGGCCTATCCAGGGAGGTTCGGCGGCGAGGCCCGCCACAGCCAGACCTACAAGTCGGCCAACGAGTTCCAGGGCAGGCGCGTCATGGTGGTGGGCGCGGGCAACTCCGCGGTGGACATCGCGGTGGACGCCGCCATCGCGGCCGATCGGGCGGTGATCTCGACCCGGCGGGCCTACTGGTTCTTCCCCAAGCTGATCGGGGGCGTACCCCTCGACTGCTTCGCCATCAACTCGGTGTCGAGCCAGGACCGGCTGCGGCGCTTCCTGGAGATCCACGTGGGCGACGTGGGCCGGGTCGGTTTCGGCGCCCCTGACCATCCCCCGCTGGCCCACCATCCGATCCTCAACGACCAGATCCTGCACCACCTGTCCCACGGCGACCTGGTGGCTCGGCCCGAGATCGAGGGCTTCGACGGCTCCACGGTCCGCTTCGTCGACGGAACCGCCGAGGAACTCGATCTGATCATCTGGGCCACCGGCTACCTGGACCGGGTGCCGTTCGTGGCCACCGAGCACTGCCAGGTCTCCAGCAAGGACGCCGACAACGACCTGTTCATCTGGATGTTCCACCGGCGACACCCCCAGATGATGGCGCTGGGACCCGCCAACCTCGCCGCGGGCGGCTACTGGGCGCTGGCCGCCTCCGCGGACCTGATCGCCAACCACATCCGCGACCAGCGCCAGCACCCCGAGCGCTGGCAGCAGATGCGCCGCATCATCGAGGGCCCCGAGCCCGACCTGAGCGGCGGGTACAGCTACTACCAGAAGCCGGGACACCTGAACTATGTGAACGCTGCCGCTCTGGACCACTACGCCGAGGCCCTGAGCGAGCAACTCGGCTACCAGCCGCTGGCCCATCCCGCGGATTTCAAGCCGCCCGAACTGATCGACATCGACGGCTGGCTGGACGATCCACGACCCGTTTCGATGCCCTCGCACGGCTCCCTGGCCCCGATCCCATACCAACCCCAGGAATTGATCGATGGTTGAGCTGCGCCCAGGACCGGCGGGCGACCAGATCGACGCCATGGCCGCCGACATGTTCGGCTACCTGCGCGACCTCCAGCGCCATGGCGACGTCGTGGCCATCGATCTGGCCGGCGTGCAGACCGCGGTGCTCTACGATCTCGACGCCATCTACCGGGTGCTGGCCGACAAGCTGGAGCATGTGGGCATGGCCCCCGTGTTCGAGCGCCTCAGCCACGCCACCGGCTCCGGCATCCTCACCAACTACCACTGGCCGACCTGGCATCCCCGCCGCCGCCGCATCGTCAAGCCGTTGGGGGCCCGCTCGGTGGGCCGATTCCGCGAGCGCATGGTCGCCATCATCGAGCAGGATCTGGGCTCCTGGCCGCTGGGTGAGACCTTCGACCTGTATCCGGTGGTCCGGCGGTTGACGCTGCGAGCGGTGGCCGATCTGCTGTTCACCACCGACCTCACCGCCGATGCCGTAGCGGTGATCGACCGGGCCGTGGAGGAGATCCACGCCTGGGCCGAGTCCGATCCCGCCAACGCCGATCTGGCCAACGAGCCCGAGTCCTTCAGCTCGGCCGTCGCCGACCTGCACTCCTTCATCGACGGCGTGATCGCGAGCCGCGATTACGCCAAACCCGGCGATGACATGATCGGTGTGCTGCTGGCTGCGGCAGGCGAGCCCGACCCGCCGCTGGACTTGGGCGGAGTGCGTGATGAGGCCGTCACGCTGATCCTGGCCGGCCACGAGACGGTGACCAACACGATCTCGTTCGCCATCGACCTGCTGGGCCGCAACCCCGCAGCCCGCGACTGCGAGCCGCGCCACATCGTCGACGAGACCCTGCGGCTCTACCCGCCGGTGCATGTGACCAACAGAGCCATCGTCGCCGACTTCGACCTCGGCGGTTTCTCCCTGCCCGCAGGCTGGGAGGTGCTGATACCCGAGTACGTGATCTACCGCGACGAACGCCACTTCGAGCGGCACTCAAAGTTCCTGCCCGACCGCTGGACCGAACACAGCCGACTGCGCCTCAACCGGCGGGCCTACTTCCCTTTCCTGACCGGCCCCAAGTTCTGTGTTGGCAGCCATTTCGCCCTGCTGGAGGCGACCGAAGCGATCGGGCGGTTCGTGACCAGGTTCGACCACCAGATGCTCGACCCCGAGCCGCCCTGGGGCCGTGAATTCGCCCTCTCGTTCGCCCCTGACCGGCCCCTTCCGTGCAGACTGACCCTGCGATGATTCCTGAACTCACACTCTCAGGCACGCCGCGAGAGCGGGGCCGGCAGCATGGCGAGGAACTGCGCGGCATGATCGCCGGCGCGATCGATGCCTGGTTCGAGCATCTTGCTCCCCGCACTGATCCGCAAGCATTCGTGACGGAGATCGCCCGTAGCTCCGGTCTGCGCGAGACGGGCGAGACCCACGCCCCCAATCTCATGGCGGAGGTGACCGGCATCGCCGAGGGGGCCGGCCAGGACTTCGAGACGATGTTCGCGTGGCAGCTCATTGACGAGTGCTGGTGGTATCTCGACGACCGCGAGGCCCGCGGCCCCAGCCACGCGGTCGACGGGCGCGAGCGCTGCAGCGCGCTGGCCATCAACCACCAGGACCGAGGCATCGTCGCCCAGACCCAGGACCTCGACTACCACTGCGACGGCGCGCAAGTGATGCTGCGCTACCTCGACCAGTCCGGGCTTGAGATCCTGGTCCCGTCGTTGGCCGGCCTGCTGGCGCTCAACGGGATCAACAGCGCCGGGCTGGCTGTGGGCATCACAACACTGAGCCAGCTGCCCCACAGCACCTCCGGCGTCGCTTCGGGGCTGCTGGTTCCGATGCTGCTGCGCTGTACGACAGTGGATGAGGCGCTGGCGCTGCTGGACCGGGTGCCCATCGCCAGCGGAAACAGCTTCGTGATCGGCTCCCGCGACCGTTCAGTGGCGGTGGAAGTCTCCTCGGAAGCGCTGGCGGTGTCGGCAGACGGCGACCGGGCGCTGCACACCAATCACGCTCTGGTCCAGGAGCCCATTCACCCCTACGTGCGTTTCGATCACTCCGTGGCCCGGCTGCGCCAGCTCGACGAGCGGGTGCGACCCGACTCGACGCTCGAGGACCTGGCTGCGATGTATGCGGGCGGGCCGGTGTGCCAGAGCCGGGCCGGTGGCGGGGTCCAGATGAGCGTCGGCACCATGATCTTCGAGCTGGGAGACGAGCCCGCCTGCCACTACGCCCCCGGGCCCCTCGACACCGACGATCTGGTCGCCTACCGGATGCAGACCCGGGGTGGGGCGGCGACCTAGCCTCAGACCATGGCGAAGCGGGGCATCGACGTCGGAGACGACCCTCTCTACGAGCCCCGGTACTCCGAGATCGCCACCTTCATGCGGGCCCCCTACCTCCCCGACCTTGAGGGCGTGGATATCGCCATGTTCGGCGTGCCCTTCGACGGTGGGGTGACCAACCGGCCCGGTGCCCGCCACGGGCCCCGGGAGATCCGCAACCAGTCGTCGCTGATGCGGGCCATCAACCATGCCACGGGAGTCAACCCCTTCGACTTGGCCCGCGTGGCCGATGTAGGCGATGTGCGCTTCTCGCGGGTGTTCGACAACGCCGCGGCCACCGACGACATCGAAGCGTTCGCACGCCGCATCATCGCTGCCGGGGCGCTGCCGCTGGCCGCCGGGGGCGACCACTCAATCACCTACCCGATCTTCCGGGCGCTGGCCAGCCCGGAAGCTCCGATAGGGATGATCCACATCGACGCCCACACCGACACGTGGGGGCCGTTCCGGGGCGAGAAGTTCCATCACGGCGCACCGTTCCGCCTAGCGGCCGAGGACGGGTTGATCGATCCGGCCCGCTGCATCCAGATCGGCATCCGGGGCGCCCAGAACTGGGGCGACGGCTGGGAGTTCTCCCAGAACTCGGGGATGCGGGTGATGTTCATCGAGGAGTTCGAGGACCTGGGCGTGCAGGGTGTGGCCACCGAGGCCAAGCGCATCGTGGGCGACGGCCCCACCTACATCAGCTTCGACGTGGACGGCCTCGACCCGGTGTACGCGCCCGGCACCGGCACGCCCGAGGTGGGCGGCATCACCACCCGGGAGGCCCTGTCGCTGCTGCGCTGCTTCCGGCACCTGAACCTGATCGGCGGCGACGTGGTGGAGGTAGCCCCGCCCTTCGATCCCTCCGGCAACACCGCCCTCGTGGGGGCCACCCTCATGTACGAGATTCTCTGCCTGCTGGCCGAGTGCCGCGCCGCCGACTGAGGAAGGGGTGCCGGGCCTCGGGGCCACCGAGCGGGGCCCGACAACTAGTCCAGACCCTCCTCGACCATCTTCCAGGCCTGCTCGGCCTCCTCCGGCGTGCCGAGAATCTCGATCCCGATCTCGTCCGCGCCAGCGGCTGCGTAACGGGCCAATTCGGCCCTCACCTCGTCCGGCTGGCCCACCGCCACCAGGTCCATCATGTCGGCGACGCCCTCACGCTCGACCATTGCCCGATAGGACGGCAGAGTGGGGTAGATCGCCAGTTCTTCTCGAATCCTGCTCCTGGCATCCTCCACGTCGGCGGTGACACACACCATGACCGCGGCCGACACCATGGCGTCCGCGCCGATGGTCGGGCGAACGTGGCTCTCGATCGTGCGCGGCCCCGTGAAGGCCAGAACGGTACCCTCCGTGCGGTCGCCGGCCAGTGCCAGCATCCGCGGCCCCATGGCGGCCAGCATCACCCGCGGAGCGGGCCCGGGCACATCGATCTCGGTGTGGTGCGACACCTTCGAGCCGTCGACATCCACCCGCTGGTCGGCCAGCAGCGGCAGCACCGCGTCCAGGTACTCGACCATGTGGCGGTATGGGCGGTCCCACTCCAGTCCCAGCATCCCGACAGCGACCGGCTCGTGACTCACGCCCAGACCCAGCGTGAAGCGGCCGCCGCTGATCTGGTTGAGCGTCCGGGCCTGCTGGGCGACATACTGCGGGAGTGTCGACTGGATGGCCATGACCGCGGTGGCCAACTCAATCCTCGGAACCCGATCGGCGACTACCGCCAGCACAGCCACACAGTCGGCTCGCTCAACTTGAGCCACCATGTAGCGGTGAAGTCCTGCGGCCTCGGCCCGGGCCGCGTTGTGCACGGCGTCGGCCACCGACCTGGGCATATCCATCAACGAGTACTGGGTCATGACTACCTGCTCCAGCCCGAGCCGTTGCCTGAAAGTGGGCCGTCACCCATAATAATGGCATGCCGCGTGTAACTGAGGCGACGCGAACCGAGCATCGGCGCAGGCTGCTCGAAGCCGCGGCCGCCGAGTTCGCGGCCAAAGGCCTCGACGGTGCCCGCGTCGACGACATCTCGCTCGCGGCTGGCCTCGGCAAGGGCACCATCTACAACTACTTCGAATCCAAGCACGAGGTCTTCCGAGAGGTGGTGCTCGCCTGGTTCACACGCATCACCGAGACCCTCGAGCCGGTACCCGAGGACGCGCCCATCCGCGACCAGCTGCTCTCGATCCTGCGAGCGGACATGCAGGTGTCCAGCGAGATCGAGGACTTCGCCCGGGTCATGTACCGCGAGGCCCTCAGGCCCGACCGCGACGAGGCCGCGGCACTGTTGCCGGCCATCGATCCGTCGGACGAGGCCATCGAGGCCGTCATCAGGCGGGGCCAGGAAGCCGGCGAGATCCGCACAGACCGGTCGGCTGCCGAGTTGACGCGCGTCATTCGCAGCCTGGTCAGCGGCCTGATCTTCGAATACTGGCTGCCCGGCTCCGAGCTGGCGCTCGACGACATACCCGAACTCGTCGTCGACCTGTACTTGAACGGGGTGCGCACCTAGTGCCTGACCCGGGCCCGAGAAGCCGAATCAGAAAGTAGGAATCCAGTGTTCTCAGTCAGGGACAAGGTCGTAGTGGTCACCGGGGGCGGCACCGGAATCGGTCTCGCCACCGTCAAGCGCATGCTGGCCGCGGAGGCAACCGTGGCCTTCTGCACCCGCTCGGACAGCTCCGCGCTGGCCGGAGAGCTCGGAGCCACCTTCGTCCGGGCCGATGTGAGCGACGAGGAGCAGGTCCGTGTCCTGATGAGTCAGGTTCGGGATCGGCTGGGACCCATCGACGTCCTGGTCAACAACGCCGGTGCGTGGGACTTCGACTGCCCCATCGAGACCGGCGACACCGAGGCCTTCCGGCACAACCACGACGTGAACGTGATGGGGACGGTGTACTGCATCAAGCACGGTGCGGCGGTGATGCGAGACGGCGGCGTAATCGTCAACATCTCCTCGCTCGCCGCTCACATCTCGCTTCCCTCATACGGCCCCTACAACGCTTCCAAGGCGGGCCTGAGCGGGTTGACCCGCACCGCGGCCATCGAGCTGGGCGAGCGCGGCATCAGGGTCATCGACATCGCCCCGGGCACGGTGGCCACCGAGAACCTCGTCAACGAGACCGACTCGGAGGCTGAGGTCGCCGCGTTCAACAACCTGACCCCGCTGCGGCGCGTCTGCGAGATGGACGAGGTGGCCGCGGCGGTGCACTTCCTCGCCTCCGACGACTGCCGCTACATCAGCGGCAGTTCGCTGCTGCTCGACGGCGGGATGCTCGCAGGAATGTCCGTCGGCCTGTGCGAGATGCTCGTCTCGGGCAGCGAGTGAATCCGATGAGCACGGAAGTACTCATGCCGAAGGTCGGGATGTCGACCAGCGAGATCGTCCTCAACGAGTGGCTGGTCTCATCGGGAGACGAGGTCGCCGAGGACCAGGTCATCGCCACCGTCGAGAGCGAGAAGACGGTGGTCGAGGTCGAGGCCGTCTGCGACGGGGTCATCGACATCCGGCTCGACGAGGGCGAAGAGGCGAGACCGGGCGAGATGATCGCCGTCATCGCCGAGAGCGCGGAGGCGGCCAGCGAACACCACCAGCAGCCTTCGGGCGCCGCGACGCCCCCGGCCGCGCCCGCGGAGTCTCCTGCGGTCCCGCCGAGCACAGCCGTCGCGGCGAAGCCGGGCGCCGTGGCCCCTGAGAGGGTCGTGATGCTCGACGGCTCGCAGCGGATCGTCGCCACCCCCGCGGCCCAAAGACTCGCAGAACAACACGGCATCGATCTGTCAACGGTGGACGCGACCGGCCCGAGGGGACGCTTGACGAAAGCCGACGTCGAGCGCGCCCTGGCCGCTGCGGCGGCGCGCCCCGCCCCTGCCCCAGACTCGCCCTTGCCCCTCGACGAACCGCCCGAGCCCGTGAGCCGATCAGAGACCCGATCGCGCCAAGAACGTCCGCCGGCAGGCGTCGACCAGGATCTGCAGCGGACCCTGCACCGAGAGATGCTCCGGGCCCGCGCCCTCGACGAGGGGCACATGAAGTTCATAAGGCGGGGACGCTGCGAGAGCATGTCCCATCCCGCCACCGGACAGGAGGCGATATCGGCTGGGATCACGGCCGCGCTCCAGCCGAAGGACATCCTGTACCCCACATTCCGGGGCTTCGGCGACTACCTGGGCCGGGGCACCGACATGAACGCACTGGTGGCCGAGTTGATGGGGCGCCGAACCGGCATCAACCGCGGGGTCGGCGGCGTGCATCTCGGCGACCGGGCCCACAACACCCACGGAGTGTCGGGGTGCCTCGGCGCCAACCTCACGATGGCGGTCGGATCGGCTCAAGCGGTCAAGATGCGCGATGAGCCGAGGGTGGTGATGGTTCACGTGGGCGAGGGCGCCTTCAACACGCCGGACTCCCACGCCATGATGAACATGGCGGCCATCTGGGGGCTCCCGCTGGTGATCATCGTGGCCAACAACCAGGTCGTGGAGTTCAGCTATCACGACGTTCACTTCCCGCCGCAGGCCGAAGGAGTCGGGACCAGGGCGCGGTACTACCAGATCCCCAACAAGTGCCTCGACGGCAACGACATCGAGCTCGTCTACCGCGAGACACTCGAAGCCGTGGAGTCGGCCCGCGGCGGCCAGGGACCGGTCCTGCTGGAGTTGGTCACCTGCCGCATCGCAGGCCACTACGACGCTGATCCGCTCAGCTACATCGACGACGGCCTGGTCGAGGAGTGGAAGGGCCGGGACCCGATCAGCCGCTACCAGTCGGCGCTGATCCAGCGGGGAACCATGGATCAAGACTCGATCGAGGCAGCCCGCGAGGCGGCCCGGGCCGAGGTCGACGCCGCCTTCGAGCTGGCCCTGCAGCAAGAGCCGGCGGATGCCAGCTACCTGTTCGAGAACCTGGCCGAGACCGGGGTGCTGTGAGCATGGCCTCGGTGAAGTACATGGACGCATTGACCCAGGCGTTGCGCGAGGAGATGCAGCGCGACGATCGTGTCTTCCTGCTAGGCGAGGACATCCGCGTGTCCAACCTCGGGATCACTGCGGGGCTGGTGGAGGAGTTCGGCACCGAGCGCGTCGTTGACACTCCCATCCACGAGAACGCCCTGGTCGGTGTGGCCATGGGCGCGGCCCTTGAGGGCATGAGGCCGGTGGTCGAGATCATGTTCTCGGACTTCGCTCTGCTGGCCGCCGACCAGATCGTGAACCAGGTGGCCCAATGGCGCTACATGACCCAGGGTCAGTACGAGGTGCCGCTGGTGATCCGGATGCCGACCGGTGGCGGCTTCGCCTACGGCCTGCACCACTCGCAGTCCACCGAGACCCACTTCTTCCAGACGCCGGGCCTTCCCATCGCCATGCCGTCCACCGCCGCCGACGCCAAGGGCCTGTTGAAGACCGCGATCCGGTCCAACGACCCGGTCCTATTCCTCGAGCACATGCTCCTGTGCCTGCAGAACGCGGAGTCGGAGGTGCCCGGCGGCGACCATCTGGTGCCGTTCGGGGAGGCGACCGTCCGCCGGGAGGGCACCGATGCCACCGTCGTCGCCTTCGGCGCGATGGTGAACCAGGCCCTGATCGCCGCTGAGACGCTGGCAGGGCAGGGCATCTCCGTCGAGGTGGTCGACCCTCGCACGATCGTCCCGCTCGATAGCGACGCCATCTTCGCATCGGTGGCCAAGACCAACCGGCTGGTGATTATCGAGGAGAGCCGCATGCGCGGCGGCCTGGGGGCCGAACTTGCCGCTCAGGCCGCGACCGGCGAGAACTTCTTCTTGCTGGACGCCCCCATCGAGCGGGTCGCGGCCCCCAACATCCCCGTGCCGAGCACGTCGCAGCTCGAGCAGGCCTACCTCCCCGACGCCGGCAAGCTCATCGAGGCGATCCACCGCACCCTGGCCTAGCGGATCTGCTTCTAGCGTCGCGACCCGGCGCCGGGGTCACGCGAGCGTCATCCCTCGAGCAGGAAGTTCAACTCGGTGAAGTCGAGCGGGAAGAACCCGTCGGGCGCGGTCAGATCGGTGCCGTCAACCGTCACGATCAGCGGCGCGGTGTTGCAGGCGCCGATCCAGGGATCCGGTCCGGGGCAGGACACCTCCGGGAAGCCCAGGATCGTGTTGCTGGTGAAGCCGCCGTCGAACGTGGCGATCACCGACTCGTCGGTGGCATCGGCGCCGCCCGCGGCGATCAGGACCTCGCGGGCGATCATCACGTTGCCTAGGGCCCAACCGCCGAGCCCGGCTCCATGCGCGTCTGCCGAGCCGTACGTGTCGAAGATGTGGTTGATCACCTCGACATCGGTCCCGCCGTCGATGGTCGGCGCCGACGAGACCATCGGCGCGACCCAGCCATCGAGGTCTCCGGTGCCGAGCACGTCGACCTGCATGCACGAGTCCAGGGTCAGGATGGGGCCGTCGTAGCCGATCGCCTTGGCCGCGTTGGCCGCGGCCTGGCACTGGGCTCCATCCGCGAGAACGAACATCCACACGTCGTTGGACATGTCGGCCGCAGAGATCGGGCCGGTGAGATCCGGCTCGAACCCGACCGGAATGTGCTGGTTCATGTCGATCCCGTTGTCGGCCGCGATGGCCTCGAACGCAGGCACGAACACCTCGACGCTGGGGTCGTCGTACAGGAACAGGGTCGCGCTGGTCGCTCCACGACCGGCCGAGTACACGAACAACACCTGCGACAGGCCGGGTATGCCGGGCTCGAAGGTGTACACGCCCGGGGTGAGATACTCCGCGAAGTCGTTGCCGAGGGGCATCGATGCCAAACCGGCTTCGGCCATGACCGCACCCGAGGCCGCGGTGTTGGAGCCGATACCTCCGTTCACAACGATGTGGATGTCATCGTCATTGACGAACCGCTGGGCGCAGGCCAAATGGCTCTCTGGCCCGTCGCCGGCGCCGCAGATGTCGATCTCCACCGGGTGTCCGTCGATGCCTCCGAGCTCAGCATTGAAGTACGCCACCACCGCCTCGGCCGCGGCCCGCATCTCTGGGAAGGCGATGAGCTCCTCCTCCTGAGCAATCATGCCGATCCTCACCGGCGGGAGCGACTCATCGGCAGCCGCACCGCCGGCCATATCGTCGGCCATGTCATCGTCAACCGCATCGTCGGCCATGTCGTCGGCCATGTCGTCGGCCATGTCGTCGGCCATGTCGTCGGCCATGTCATCGTCAGCGTCGACGGCCATGTCATCGTCAACCGCATCGCTGGCCATGTCATCGTCAGCGTCGGCGGGCACCTCAGTCGATTCGGCCGGCTCGGCCGCCGGTGCCGGCGCCTCGTCCTCGTCGTCGCCGCAGGCGGCCGCAACAAGCACGAGCGCGCACAGGATCGCTGACAACCGAAGCAGCTTCTTGGACGGGTCTCTCATCTGGATGGTCCCCCCTTTGCTCGCAGTTCCGGCACGAGCTGCCGGCCTGCGAGCAATCGGTCGTGCCCGTAGCCCCTTCGTTTGGCACGCAGGGGCTACGGGTCTGCTAATATGGGTCTTGACCCATATTAGCAGAGGCAAGGAGGGCGTGTGAGGTCGGAACGGATCAATTCACTCATCGAGCAGTACCGGCCGGGCTACGGGCTTCCGGCCGGCTTCTATACCGACCCGGAGATATTGGCCGCCGACATCGATGTGCTGACGCCGTTGTGGTACATCGTGGGCCACACCTCTCAGATTCCCGACCCTGGAGACACCAAGGTCGTGTCGCTGTTCGGCGAGTCGGTGATCGTCGTGCGGGGCAGCGACGGCTTGGTCCGCGCCTTCTACAACGTCTGCAGCCACCGGGCGTCCCGTATCTGCGACGAGAGCGCCAAGGGCCTGCGCCAGTTCACCTGCCCGTACCACAACTGGAGCTACAGCCTCGAGGGCAAGGTCAAGTCGAAACGTCTCGAAGTCATCTACGACGCCAGCTTCGACCCGGACGCCCACAACCTTCGCCCGTGCCACCTGCGCATCCTCGAGGGTCTGATCCTCCTGTCGGTGTCAGACACCCCCACCGACTTCGACGCGGCCTACCAGCCCTTCGAGGAGCTTCTCCGGTTCTACGGGTTGGCCGCCGCCAAGGTGATCCGGGTTCACGGGTTCACGGCCACCGCCAACTGGAAGACCCTGGTCGAGAACACCATCGACCCGTATCACGTGCCCGTCGTCCACCCCAACTTCACCAAGACCCGCACCCCGGCCTACTGGCAAGCGGCCGCATCTACCCGAACCGCAGATGTGATCGCGGCTGCAACCCAGGCAGAGCAGGAGATGAAGGAATGGGAGGCCGCCCTGACCCAGCTCCCCAACGTGACCGGCGTGGTCGTCCAGGACGGCGAGCACGACGAGCATTTCCGTTGGCTGGTGCGCGGTCCGCTGACCCCCGGCTTCCAGTCAGAGACGATCGGCGGCAAGCGCGTGGCGCCCCTGATGGGCCGGTTCACCGAGTCCGACGAGGCGTCGGTGTTCTCCAACCTCAACCCCCTCGACTCGCTGTTCATGTCGCCGGACCACGCCACCATCTTCAACATCAGGCCCCTGGCCCACGACCAGATCTACTGGGAGACGATCTGGCTGGTCGACAGGGACGCGCAAGAGGGGCAGGACTACGACATCGACGAGGTGTGCGAGTTCTACAACGAGGTGAACGAGGAGGACTTCCCCATCTGGGAGTGGACCTACCAGGGTGCCACCTCGCGCGCCTACCGTCCCGGTCGCCTCGCTCCCCAGGAGAGCTTCATCGGAGAGTTCCAGCGGTGGTATGTCCGTCGACTTCGCCAGCAGGTGCACACGCCCGAGCCGGCCTCGGCGTAGCAGCGCCGGCGCGACCACACTGCCGACGGGATCCGCCGAGAGCCCGGCAGGAGAGGAAGACGAGTGACCCTAGTCGAGGGCAAGATCGCCATCGTCACCGGGGCCGCCCAAGGCTTGGGCGCCGAGTCGGCAAGGACTCTGGCCCGGCACGGGGCCAGAGTCCTGCTGTGTGACATCAACGCCGAGACGTGCCGGGCGGTGGCTGCCGAGATTGGATCCGCAGCCGACGCCTTCGAGCTCGACGTGACCGACGAGGACCAGTGGGCCACTGCGGTCCGCTACTGCCAGGACACCTTCGGCCCTGTTGACATCCTGGTCAACAACGCCGGGATCGCGCGGTTCTCGCCGCTCGAGAGCACGTCCCTGGAGATGTTCGAGCAGACGATGGCGGTCAACACGACCGGAGTGTTCCTCGGGATGCGGGCGGTGTTCGAGCCCATGCGACGCAACGGCGGCGGCTCGATCGTCAACATCTCATCAGCGAACGGGTTCATCGCGTCCGACGAGGTCGGCGCCTACGTCACCAGCAAGTTCGCGGTGCGGGGCCTCACCCGGAGCGCGGCCTTCGAATGGGGCCGCTACGGCATCCGCGCCAACAGCGTCTGCCCCGGCATGATCAACACTGCGATGATGATCGAGGAGGAGGAGTCCTACACCCACAAGATCACCACCCTCGAACGCGTCGGCCAGCCCCACGAGATCGCCAACACCGTCCTGTTCCTCGCCTCGGACCAGTCGAGCTACGCCACCGGCGCCGACTTCGTGATCGACGGCGGCATCATGGCCGGCGTCCGCGTCCGCGAAGCGAACGGGTGACCGGACGCCCGACCTCCAGGGGAGCCAACTTGATGGCCCACCTGCCGTGGCCGGCGTACGCCGAGCGAATCAGCAACGGCGCGGTGGTGCTGATCCCGGTGGGGGCGCTGGAACAGCACGGCCGCCACCTGCCCCTCGGCGTGGACTACATGCTGGCCGAGGCGGTGGCGCTGCAGACCGCCGAGCACGTCGATGCCGTGGTCGCCCCGCCGTTCGTCTACGGCTACAAGTCGCAGTTGCGCACCGGCGGCGGGCCCCAGTTCCCCGGCACTGTCGGCCTGGACGGCCACTCACTGTCGAGCGCGATGACCGATGTGCTGCGCGGCCTCGCCCGCGGCGGGGTCAAGAGGCTGGCCATCGTCGACGGGCACTACGAGAACCAGATGTTCCTCACCGAGGCGTGCGACCTCGCGATCCGGGAGTTCCGCCAGAGCGGGCAGGATGGAGTCAAGATCGTGCAGGCCCGCTACTTCGAGCAGTTCGACGAGGCCATCCTCGAGCGCCACGTCGGCGACCCGCCCCTGGACCTTGCCTACGAGCACGCCGGGATATTCGAGACCTCGCTGTTCCTGCACTTGTTCGGAGACCTGGTCGACATGGATGTCGCTCCCCGACAGGCCTTCAAGGAGTTCCCCAGCTACGACTGCCACCCTCCCCACGATGACTGGGTGCCGGCAACGGGTGCGCTGTCGGATCCTCATCGGGCCAGCGCAGCCCTCGGCCGGGAGGTCTTCGACGCCTGCGTGGAGGGCATGGTGCGGATCCTGGAGCACGAATTCTCTCCCGAGGGGGACCGGAAGACCTAGAGATGAACGACAGTCACTGGATGCGAAGCGGCATCAGAGCACTGCTCGACCCCCGGTCGGTGGCTGTCGTCGGAGCCTCCGACCGCGTGGGGTCGTTCGGCGGCGAGTGTCTCGACAACCTGCGGGCCCACGGCTACCCGCACGAGTTGGTGGCGGTGCACCCCAGGCATACCGAGGTGAGAGGGGTGGAGTGCATAGAAAGCCTCGACGCCTTCCCAGGCCGACTTGACGCCGTGGTGCTGGCTGTCGGTGCCGGTCGCGTCCTCGACGCCCTCAAGCAAGCCATCGCGGTCGAGGCTGGCAGCGCCATCGTGTTCGCTTCCGGCTTCGGCGACGGGGGGGCCGAGGGCAAGGCCCAGGAGGCGGAGCTGGCCTGCATCGCCAACAATGCCGGGATCGCGGTGGTCGGCCCCAACTGTCTGGGAACCATGAACCGCCACGCCAGGGCAACCCTCTGGGGCACCTACATGAAGCGGCTGGGAGCCCCAGGGCCGGTGTCGATAATCGCCCAGAGCGGATCGGTGGCCCAGATGCTGTCCATCGACGATCGAGGCCTGGGGATCGCCAGCATCCTGTCCACCGGCAACGAAGCGGTGGTCACCTCCGCCCATGCGTTGGACTATCTGGCCGACGATCCCGAGACCGAAGTGATCTTGCTGTTCATCGAGACGATCCGCGACCCAGCCGACTTCGCGACAGCGGTTCGGCGGGCCCGAGCCAACGGCAAGCGCCTGGCCGTGCTACGCAACGGACGCAGCGAGACCGCGTCGGCCACCATCGCCGGACATACCGGCGGGCTCGCCGGTGACGACGCCGTGTACTCGGCCTTCTTCGAGGAGCTCGGAATCCCACGCTTCAACGACATCGACACCCTGCTGGAGGCCGGGGCCTACCTGCTCGCCTTCAGAGATCCGCCCGCCCGAGGCGGGTTGGGCGTCATGACGCTCTCGGGCGGCGAGGCCGGTCTGGCCGCCGATCTGGCCAGCGACACCGGGCTCGAGCTGCCGCCATTCTCCGATGAGGGCGCCGCCCGCCTGAACGAGCTGCTGCCTGACTTCCGTTCGCCCCACAACCCGATGGATGGCATAACCCTGGGTTTCGACGCCGAGGGTGTGCGCACCGTCTGCGACGCCATGGCCTGCGACACCGCCTTCGGCACGGTGGCCATGGTCTTCGGCGCTCCCGCCATTGGTGGCCACGACGACGCCTTCGTGCTCGACGTCATGCAGGACGGCTTGCTGACCAAGCCGGACAACGACACCAGGCTGATCTTCGTCAACACGGTGGCTGCCCTGGGGCGGAATGCGCAGCTCGAGCAGCGGGCCCGCAGGCTGGATGGCGTGATGCTTCACGGCCTGCGCGCCGGAATCGAAGTGATCTCCAAGTGCGGGGACCCTGGTCCCCTCACAGCGGTGCCGAGGCCGGCCGATACGGCCACCCCGGCCGGGCTGGCCAGCTGGAACGAGTTGGATGAGGCGGCGCGCTTCGAGGTGATAAACCGAGCCGGGATACCGATGGTGGAGTGCCGGCTGGTCGGCGACCGAGCCGAGGCCGTGGCCGCGCTGCACCGGTGGGGCCGCCCGATTGTCCTCAAGGGGTGCGCGCCCGACCTGGTCCACAAGACCGAGCACGGTCTGGTCAAGACCGGCCTGGCGGGGGTTGCCACCATCGAAGCAGCCTTCGACGGCATCGTCGCGGCCCTTGGAGAACTGGACTTGCCGGGCGCGCATGTCGTGGCCCAGCCGATGGTCGGCGACGGGCTGGAACTCATCGTCGGCGTACGCAACCAGCCGGGGTTCGGCCCGATGCTGGTGGTCGGTCCAGGCGGCGTGCTCGTCGACGTGATCGACGAGGCCAGCATCTACGGGGCCCCGATCAGCGAGGCCACCGCCGCCCGGATCGTGTCGACGGGCCGGATCGGCCAGCTCATTGACGGTTGCCGCGGTGCTGGACCCTTCGACCGGGATGCGGCCGCTCGGGCGCTGGTGGCCATGTCGGAGTTCGCATGGGCGGCCCGCCATTGCATCTCGTTCGCGGAGATCAACCCGCTCATCGTCCACACTGCCGGGGCAACCGCGGTCGACATCGCGCTGTCGTTGCCGGAGCCACCCTCTACACAGGACGGCCAACCATGACTACCGGACAAGACAAGGCACCCACCACCGCCACGGGGCAGGTCCTCGCTGAGCTGCGGGCCAAGGTTGGCCGCGAACTGGGAACGACGGAGTGGTTCACGGTGACGCAACTCGAAGCCGACGTGTTCTCCGCGCTCACCGACGACTGGGACCACATGCACAACGACCCCGAGTGGGCGAGGGCCACGCTGTGGGGCGGCACCATCGCGCACGGAATTTACATGATCGCTCTTATCCCGTCGGTGATGAAGAAGCTGACCGCGCTCCCCTTCGTCAACGACGACCCGGCACAGGGCTTCACACTCAACTACGGCTTCAACAAGGTGCGCTTCGTAGCACCGACCCGACTCGACCTCCCGGTGCGGGCCGCCGTCGGGGTGGTCTCGGTGGAGGACAAGGCCAACGGCAGCGTCCTTCTCACCTTCTCGGTGACCTTCCTCCAGCGTCACCATGATAGGGAGGTCACCACCGCCTACGCCGAGTACCTCCTCTACATGGACTTCTCGTCCGCACCACACCCAGCCCAGGCGTGATCAGCCGTCGACGAAAGGAACCCGCTGATGACCGATCCGAAGCAGAAGCCAGCCGTCGAGCGGCTGTACGAGTGCTTGACCGACGGCCGCTACGACGAGGCCCGCACCCTGCTGCACCCGGACTACCACTCCAACACCCAGCCCTACGAGACCAGTGTCGATGCGCTGATCGAGGAGATCGAGGCGATCAAGCGGGCCATGACCTCCACCAAGCGGGAGACGATCCTCACCATGGCCGACGGCGACATGGAGGTGATCCTCCAGCGGGTCGAGGGCATCGACCCGACTTCGGGCGAGACCATCGCCTACCGCTCGGCCGACTTCTTCCGGACGGCCGCCGACGGACGCTTCATCGAGCACTGGGACGCAGTGACCTTCGACGGCGAAGACCTCTTCGACAGCATCGAGATCTGAGAGCCACCCATGGGTCTTGACAGCAAGGTCGCCATCGTCACCGGCGCCTCCCACCCGAGGGGCATGGGCGCGGCGGTAGCGGCCAAGCTCGCCTCTCTGGGCGCGGCAGTGGGGTTGGTCGACCTCGAGAACACCGCCGACGCGCTGGCGGAGCGGGCGGCCGGCATCGTGGCGTCGGGCGGCCAGGCCCTGGCCGTGCATGCCGACGCCACCGACGGTGACTCGGTAGATGCCTGCGTGGCCGCGGTCACCGAACAGCTGGGACCGCCGGAGATCCTGGTCAACAACGCGGGCGTGGGGATCGGCAGCCACCGGCTGCTGGAGAACTCCGAGGAGATCTGGTCGCAGACCCTCGCCGTCAACCTCATGGGGGTCAACCGGTTCAGCTGCGCGGTCATCCCCCACATGCAGGCGGCCGGCGGCGGGGTGATCGTCAACAACTCCTCGATGTCCGGGCTGGGCGCCATCGCCGGCATACCGGCCCCCTACACCGCCAGCAAGCATGCGGTGATCGGGCTGACCAGGGCTATCGCGGTGGAGTTCGGCCCCGACAACATCCGCTGTGTGGCCATCTGCCCGGGATCGGTCAAGACGCAGCTGCACGCCCGGGTCATGGAGATGCACATGGCCACGCACGGGTTGTCGTACGAGGAGGCCGAGGACTTCGAGGTCAGCACGATCCCGCTGGGTTACTCGTGCGAGCCCGAGGAGGTGGCCGGCGTGGTGGCCTTCCTGGTCGGGCCCGAAGGCCGCTACCTGACCGGGGTGAGCATCCCCATCGCGGGCGGGATGGCTCCCGGGCTCTAGTCACAAAATCCGACCACACAAGGAGCAAGGCCATGACGAGAATCGGAGCGCTGGTCCCGTACCGGTCCGACCCCGAGATGATCGCCTTCGTGAAGGAGCACCTCGACCTGGCGGCGGACCTCGTGGTGCGGGGCTCTCAGGACGGCATGACCGACGAGGAGTTACGGGCCCTGTCCGAGGGGGTGGAGCCGAACTCGTACGCCGAGATCCTCGAGGACGGGTCGACGGTCAACATCACCCGCGATGTCGTGCTGGAGGGACTCCAGCGGCAGGCGCGGAGCCTGCTCGACGACGGCTGCAGCGCAGTGATCATCTGCTGCACCCTCCCCTGGGAGGAGCTCGACGCCATGCAGGATGTGGTGACCCCCTACACGATCCTCGAGGACACCGCGGCCACCATCGCCGGTGAGGGCGGCGCCGTCGGGGTGATGCAGCCGGTCGAGGCAGCCATGGAGGAGGAACTCAAACATTGGCTGGCCTTGGGCGAACGCCGTGGGCTGGTGATCCACGCCCGCTACGCGGCCCCGCAGGTGCCGGGCGAGGATGTGGTGTTCAGCGACGACCAGTACGCCGAGGTGGCCCGGTCGCTGGCCGCCCAGGACGTCGACGTGATCGTGATGGACTGCATGGCCTACACCGAGCACCACCGGGCGGTTGTGGCCGAGGCGTCGGGCAAGCCGGTCCTACGGGCGATGCAGCTGACAGGAACGGTCGTGCAGCACGCCTACCGCTGAACCTACGCTGGCCGCAAAGCTGATCTGTTTTCTCTTGCTAGATCGGTATCTTTCCATCATTGCTATATATTGCCACAGATACAATGATCGGAGGGGCTCAGGGCTGCACGCCTCTAGGTCCCATATACGAACGGAGTTCTGTACATTATGGTCGTGGCAATAGACAGTGCACCGCCGTCCACATTGTCGCTGACTGATGTGCGAGGCAACTTGCGCGAGGTCGTCGACGGGATCGTCCGCACCGGCGGCGAGGTCATCATCACTAGGCACGGCAGGCCAGTCGCGGTGCTGCTCGCCTTCGACGAGTACGAGTCGCTGATCGAGACTGTCAACATCCTCTCCGACGATGACACCATGGCCGCTATCGCGGAGAGTGAGGCCGATTTCGCGGCCGGGAACTTCCTGCGCATCGACCAGACCTAGATTCCCGGCCGCTCGAGCGATGCCCGAGATATCGGCAAGCGCGCTGAAGTCGCTGCGGGCCCTTCCGGAGCCGCTGCGCCGTCGGGCAACGGAGATCATCCGGCGCCTGGACGTCGAGCCGGCGCTCGGCAAGAAGCTGAAGGGCAGACTGGCCGGCAGCCGTTCGGTGCGGCTAGGCCGATCCCACCGCATCATCTACACATCCACGTCCACGGCCGGGACCGTGCGAGTCACCGCCATCCGCCCGCGACGAGACGCCTACAGATGACCCAACGGCCCCACATTGCTCAAGCGGACCGACGGTCGGGCCGTGATGAGGTCAGGCTCCGACGATGCTGATACCGCCGTCCACTCGCAACGTGGTTCCGGTGATGAACTTCGCCCCGGGAGTGCAGAGGAAGGCGACTGCCTCGGCGATGTCTTCAGGGGTCGCGTAACGGCCTGGAAGGCTGGACATGTCCTTCAAGGTCTGGATGAACTGCTCGGGGCTCTCGGCGAAGCCCCGCTCGGTGAACAGCTCCGCCTCGCGCTGGCTGATGTCGGTCCACACATTTCCCGGGCAGACGGCGTTCACCCGGATGTTGTCGGGGCCGAACTCCGCGGCCATCACCTTCATCATGCCGACTGCGCCGTGCTTGGTGCCGCTGTAGCAGCCGCCGCCGGCGAAGGCGACGATGCCGGCTACCGAGGTGTTCTGCACGATCGAGCCGCCGCCCCGCTCGCGCATGTGGGGCACGACGGCCGCGGCGAAGTCGACCGGCGCCTTCAGGTTGACCCGGTAGGAGGCGTCCCAGACGTCGTCGGTGAGGTCGGCGATGAAGTCGCCGTGCAGCGATCCGGCGTTGTTGACGAGGATGTCGATCCCGCCGAAGGCGCCGACCGCGGCGTCGACGACCTCTTGGATCTGGGCCTTGTCGGTGACGTCGGCGGTAACCCCTATGGCTTCGGTGCCGAGCGCCTTGACTGCCTCGACAGCATCTGCGAGCTCTTCGGCCGACCCGACGCCGAGCCCCTCGTAGTTGTAGCGGGGATCGTCGCCCTCGAGGTCGGTCATCACAAGCTTGGCGCCCCGCACTGCCAGGGCCTTGGAGATGGCCCGGCCCTGGCCGTTGGGCCGGGACGCTCCGGTGACGATGGCCACCTTTCCCTCCAGCGACTGGGACTTGCGCAACTCCTCAATGTTCATAACTCGATCTCGGACTCTCTGGCGCTGGCCGTCACTGCACGATTCAGCGGCGCCTCATAGTGGGTCGCTACCCACTATAGGACGACTCAACCCGCGCCCAGAACGCGCCTGCATCAGATGAGGCGGCCGATGCGGCCCCCCTCGAAGATGGCTGCGTCGGTGGTGCGCGGCGCCACACAGTCGCCGATGCGGTGCAGGTCCGCGCCGCTGCCCTTGAGCCTGTGGTAGAGGCTGTCGTCGGCGACGCCTCCGAAGCAGCTCACCAGCGTGTCGCACTCGAGCGCGAAGGACGCGCCGGTCAGCATGTCCACACCGTCGACACGGCCCTGCGAGAAGCGGGTCAGGGCGCTCATCGTGTGCATGGAGGCCACGCCCTTCGAGACGATCCGCGACAAGACCGTCTGCACGGTCTGAGCCTCGGCCTTTGCGCCCGGCGACGCCGCGGGCACCACCAGATGGACGCGGTGGCCGCGGTCCAGCAGCGTGTCGGCGGCGGTCAGCCCCTGCATGTAGTTGTCCCCCGCGTACACCACGACCCGTTGCCCCAGCTCCGCGTCCGAGCTGAGCACCGAGCGCACATCGACGGAGGCGTCCACGCCGTCGAGCCCCGGCAGGTGCTCGAACGGCAGGGTGCGGGCCACCGATCCAGTGGCGACGACCACCGCGTCGGGACGCTGCGCCTGCACATCGGCCGCCGACACCGCGGTTCCGAGGCGTAGATCCACTCCGAGCGCGTCGAGGCGATTGGAGTAGTAGCGGTGAACGTCTCGCCACTCGCCCCGACCGCTGCCGCGTTCGATGATGCGGATCTGCCCGCCGATTTGCTCGGCCCGGTCGAGCAGCGTCACCCGATGGCCGCGTTCGGCCAGCACTCGAGCCGCCTCGCAACCGGCGGGACCCGCGCCGATCACCATCACCGCCCTGGGCGCCGGCGCGGGCTGCAGCCGCGCCCAGAAGGGATCGAACTCGCGCCCGGAGACCGGGTTCTGGATGCAGGTGATCGGCAGGTGGTGGGCAAGGTTGCCGATGCAGCGCTGGTTGCAGCCGATGCACCAGCGAATCTCGTCGATGCGCCCGGTACGGGCCTTGCGGGGCATGTCGGGGTCACAGATCGTGGCCCGCGTCATCGCCACAAGATCGGCTTGGCCCTCCGCGACGATGTTCTCGGCCATGGCGGGATCCTTGACCCGCCCAGCCACCAGAACCGGCGCCTGCACCGCCCCTCTGACGGCGGCGGCGAGATGCACGTCGCATCCCGGCGCGACGTACAGCGGCGGGTCCAGCACTCCTTCGCTCGCGTAGGTGCCGCTGACCACGCTGAGATAGTCGACTAGACCTGACGCCTCGAACGCGGCGGCCACCAGCGGAGCGTCGGCGGGAGCGAGGCCGCCCTCCAGGCGCTCGTCGGCAACCATCCGAACACCGACAGCCATATCGGGCCCGACCACCTCCCGCACCCGGGCGACCACCTCCAGCGGATAGCGCATCCGAGCGGAGAGATCGCCTCCGTAGCCGTCGTCGCGGCGGTTGGTGGTGGGCGTTATGAAGGACGACAGCAGGTAGCCGTAGGCGGCGTGCACCTCGATGCCGTCGAAGCCCGCCTCGGCGCAGATGGCGGCGGCCTCGGCAAACGACTCGGCGACCTCGGCGAGGTCTTCGGGCTCCATCTCCTTGGGAGTCTCGGCGATGGCCGGGCAAGCGATGGCCGAAGGCGCCAGCAGCGGCTCCATGTCCTCGCCGCTGTCCCAGTACTGGCGCCCGCCGTGGGCGAGCTGGGCGAAGATTGCCGTGCCGTGGGCCTTGACGGCATCCGTGCCGGCCCGGAACATGTCGGGCTGACCGGGGGCGAAGGCCCAGTCCGAGCGGGGCCAGCAGATCGATTCGGGGTTGCGGGGATGCACCCGGATGGCACCGGCGATGATCAGCCCTGCGCCTCCCGCGGCGCGAGCCTGCAGGTACTTGATGGTGCGCTCGCTCCACAGCCCGTTGATGTCGAAGTTGTTGTGGTGCGCGCTGACGGCGACACGGTTGGCGACCTCGACGGGACCGATCCGGATCGGGCTGAAGAGGTGCGGGTACGTCGTCGATGTCATGTCTTGCGTGGTGCCCGGTAGCCGGCGGACCGTCACTCCTGGGCCAGCAGGTAGATCTTGCCGCAGTCCTTGGTGAGGGCGACCTCGAAGGCTTCAGCGGCCCGGCTCATGCCGAACGTGTGGGTGACGATGGTGTCGACGTGGCGCTGCACGATGGGGTCACACAGCATCCGCAGCAGCCCGTCGCGGTCGCGGAAGCGCACGTCGTGGCCGCCGGTCCAGTTGATGTGGCGGTCCATCACGTCGTTGAGGATGCTCACCGAGTAGCCCCCCGACCCGGTGAAGCCCATCGAGAACAGGGTTCCGTAGCGGCGCAGGCCGGCCATGCAGCGGTCCAGGTAGTAGGGCGCTCCCGAGCACTCGAAGGCCGCATCCGCGCCCCGACGGCTGCCGGTCACCGCCTGGAGCTGCTCGAGCCAATCGGGGGCATCGGGGTCGATCACGGCGGTGGCTCCGAGGCGGCGGCACAGTTCCATCCGGTACGGATTGCGGCCCAGCACCACCACCGAGGCCCCCCGGTGCAGGGCATTGGCCACCGCGCCCAGCCCGATGAAGCCCACCCCGCCCACCAGGACCACGTCTCCCGCCTTGACGCCGGCCTCCTCGGCGGCGGTGTAGGTGCAGCCCAGCGTGCAGTTGGCGGCGGCCGCGTGATGGAACGACAAGCCGTCGGGCAGCCGCACGACCATGTGCTCGGGCGCCAGGCGGTAGCGGGCCATGCCGAAACCGCCCGAGGCGCTGCCATTGACCTTCTCGATGCCGAGCAGGCCCGCGGTCACATCCTGGGGGGCCATGCCGTCGTCGTAGCCCTCGTAGGGAATGCCCAGGCAGTGGGTGGGTGACAGCCCCTGGGTGCACACGAAGCACTCCCGGCAGCTGTTGCCCTGGAACACCACCACCCGGTCACCGACCTCGAAGCGCGACCCCGGCGATGTCTCGACGATCGTGCCGACCCCCTCGTGGCCGAGGTGCTCGGGGCTGTCGTGCCACTCGAACTGGTGGTCGCGGTAGATGCGCCCCTCGTTGCACACCGGTGCTATCGCCACCTCGACGATCACGAACCCGGGCCCGGCCACCGGGTACGGCTTGGTGGCCAGGGCCGCGGTGCGGGGTTCGGGAATGGTCAGCACAGTGTTGGTCTTGGCGGGCACAGCGATCAGTCCTCCAGTGACTCCACACCCAGGTAGCTGGCGTCGAGCAGCGCACGGTTGGCCAGCAGTTCGGACGCCGCACCCTGCATCACCAGGTCACCGTGGTTGAGGACGTAGCCCCGGTCGGATACCTCCAGGGCCAGGTCCACGTGCTGCTCCACCAGCAGCACCCCGGCGCCGGTCTCGTCCGCGATGCGGCGCACCACCGGCATCAGCTCCTCGTAGATGACCGGAGCCAGGCCCAGGCTCATCTCGTCGACCATCATCAGCCTGGGCTCGGCCACGATGGCCCGGCCGAGGACGAGCATCTGCTGCTCGCCGCCGCTCAACAACCCGCCCCGGCGGTTCATCAACGGGCCGAGGGCGGGGAAGAAGTCGACCGCCCGGTCGATGTCGACCTTGCCGCTGGTCTTGGCCAGCTGGAGGTTCTCGCGCACGGTCAACTGATACAGCAGGCCCCGGTTCTCGGGCACGTGGATCACTCCCCACCGGGCCACCCGGTGGGCCTGGCGCAGCCGCGGCACCGGCCGGCCCATGATGGTGACCGAGCCGTCGAGGACTTGGCCCATGCCCGAGATGGTCATCAGCGTGGTGGTCTTGCCCGCGCCGTTCGGCCCCAGCAGGGCCACCACCTCGCCGGCGTCCACGTGCAGGCTCAGGCCCCGAACCACGGCCACGCCGTCGTAACCGGTGTCGAGGTTCTCGATGGTCAGGAGACGCTCGCTCATGACTCGGCCCCACTGTGGCCCAGGTAGGCCGAGATGACCTCGGGGTTGTTGCGCATCTCATCGGGGGTGCCCGAGGCGGTCAACTGGCCGAACACCAGCATGTGGATGTAGTCGCACACGTTGAGCACCAGCCCCATGTCGTGGTCGACCAGCAGCATGGTGTAGCCCTGATCGACAAGGTGCCGGAGTTGGGCGCCGAACCACTCGGTCTCGGCCTTGTCGAGGCCGGCCGCAGGCTCGTCCAGCAGCAGGATCTTCGACGACTCAGCCACCAGGGCCCGCCCCACGCCGACCAGCTTGCGCTGCCCCTGCGACAGCTCGCGGGGCTGGCGTTCGGCGATGTCGCCCAGATTGAGCAGGTCCAGCACCTCGTCAACCCGCTCCGTGCGGTGGCGGGGCCGCCAGTAGTCGAGCAGTGCAGCTCCCAGGGTCAGGCGGCGGTTGGCCACATCGAGGTTGGAGCGCACCGTGATGTCGTCGAAGAGTTCCAGCGTCTGCCAGGTGCGGGTGAGCCCGTCGTGGGACAGTTGGTGGGGTGACCGTCCGAAGACCTCGTCACCCTCCAGCAGTACCGACCCCTTCGAGTTGTTGGGCAGGAAGCCGGTGACCGCGTCGATGAAGGTCGTCTTGCCCGCGCCGTTCGGGCCGATGAGCCCGGTGAGCTCGCCCCGGCGGCACTCCAGCGACACGTCGTTCACGGCCAGCAGGCCGCCGAAGCGCACGTTGAGGCCACTGGTGGCCAGCACCGCGTCAGACATCCGCGGTCTCGGATGCCCTTCGGCTCCACTTGCGGTGCAGCCAAGCACCGAGCTGGTGGAACTGCCGCCGCTGGAAGCCGTCGATGCCCTCGTTGTTGTAGACCGCGGTGCCGATCAGGAAGAACCCGGCCACGTAGGCGGTGTAGGGGCCCACATCGATGAACCACTCGTTGGTGACGACGATGCCGATGCCCTCCGAGAACAGCGTCCCGGCGGTGATGGCTCCGCCGACGGTGCTGATGCCGCCGAGGTAGGCGAAGGCGAGCACGGTGAGCGAGGCGAATATCCCGAACGTGTCGGTGCCGTACGTGCCCAGATTGAAGGCCATGAGCGCACCGCCGAGGGCCGCGAAGAAGCTCGAGATGGCGAACGCCGACAGCTTGATCGCCGCCACGTTCACCCCGGCCGCGGCCGCGGCCCGCTCGTTGGCCCGCACCGCCAGCATCTGCTCCCCGAGACGCGACCGCCGCAGCCGCATCACCGAGATGCAGCAGAACGCGCCCACGGCCAGCAGGAACAGCCCGTACCCGCCGGTGGGGATCTTGCCGTCCCCGAGTAGGAAGTCACTGTTGGGCCCGAACTCGATGCCGAACAGCGTCGGCGGGTCGGATGTCTTGACCCCCCGGTCCAGGCCGAACCAGCCGGGGCGAGAGAAGAAGATCTCGCCCATGGCCAGCCCGCTGGCAAGGGTGACGATGGCCAGGCTGGCGCCCCGGGTGCGCAGCGACGGGATGGCCGCGATCAGGCCGAACCCGACGCCGGCGGCCACCGCCAGCGGCAATGAGATCGGCAGCGGCATCTGTGCCTGGGTGCCGAAGGAGGCCACCGAGAACGCGCCGATCCCGGCCAGGGCCATCTGCATCAGCGAGATCTGGCCGACATAGCCGGTCACCACCACCAGCGACAGGGCCAGGATCACGCCGATCATCGAGTTCTGCATGCCGGCCCGGTACTCGAACGGCGCGAACACAGTCAGCCAGAAGGCCACGGCGATCAGCGCCCCGTACCCGACCAGACGTCCCCGGGTCACACGGGGGGCGTACGCCTCGGGCAGCCGCTCCACCGTGAGCGCGCCCCGCGACGGTAGCGACTCGCCCCGGGCCACCATGGCCAGCGCGATCACCACGAACGGAAGCGCCCTCCGGATACCGATGTCAGGTATCCAGTCCCACTCCAGTTCCAGGCGGAACAGCTCCTGGTCGACGATTCCCAGCATCAGGCCCGCGGCGGCAGCGATCACGAACGACGACATCCGGCCGATGAGCGCCGCACCCAGCGAGGAGATGAGCAGCACGGTGAAGAAGTTCGGGGTCACGCCGGTGATAGGCGCAACCAGGATCCCGACGAAACCTGCGAGCACCGATGCCATCACCCAGCTGACACCGGCTTGGAAGTCGGCATTGAAGCCGAGCAGCGTCGTGAACCGCTCGTTCTCGGCCCCGGCCCGGGTAGCGATACCGAAGCGGGTGTAGCGGAAGAGCAGCCACAGCGCCGCAGTGATCACGATGACGGCGCCCAGCACCCACAGCCGGTCCTGGCCCACCCGCGCGCCGAGGATGTCGACCGGGTCGTTGGGGAAGATCGGCTCGGTGGCCTTGGCCCGGGCGCCGAAGCGCAGCACCACCGCGGCCTGCAGGAACAGCATGATGCCCACGGAGGCGACCACCTTGGCCAGCACGGGGGCGTAGCGCAGGGGACGGAAGATGGCGAAGTGTGCGACGAGTCCCAGGACGGCCGCGGTAGCCAGTGCGATCAGCAGCGCCGGGAGCTTGCCCATCGAGTCGCCGAGGCTGATGAACGTCGGGAAGTCGACGATCTCTATCCCGGCGATGCCCTCGATCGGCGCCAGCGGGTTGGGAATCGGCGGCACCGGGTACTGGCCGTCGCCGACCAGCGAGACGTAGACGTAGGTGACGTAGGTGGCGATCGCCCCGTGGCCGAAGTTGATCACGCCCGAGGCCCTGAAGGCCACGACGAGCCCGATCGCCAGCGCGGCGATGATGGCGCCCGAACCCAGCCCGAACAGCACCGGGTCGAAGAACAGCTCCTGGCGGAACAGAGCGCCGAAGATCCAGGCGAGGACGAGCGCGCCGACGGCGGCCGCGCCCACCCGCTCGGCTGGAGACAGTCTGGCGATCACCGGGCCCCCTGGGAAGCCGAGCCTAGCCGGGCCCTCGAAGGGGCCCGGCCGGACTCGGCATCAATGAGCGTGTGCGTGCCGCGAGCGTCAGCCCAGCAGGAAGTTCAGCTGCGAGAAGTCCAGGAACGTGAACCCGTCGGGGCCCGTCATCTGCCCGTCCACGACCGTGACCATCAGCGGAGAGGTGTTGCAGGCACCGGCCCAGGGATCGGGACCCGGGCAGCTCACCTCGGGATAGCCGGGGATGTCGCTGCGGGAGTAGGTGCTGAGCGCGGCCAGTACCGACTCGGCGGTGGCGTCGGCGAGGCCGCCCTCGATGAGGAGGTCCCGCGCGATGAAGACCTGCGCCAGCGTCCATCCGGCCAGGCCCGCGGTCTGCACGCCTGAACCGCCGTAAGTGTCGAGGACGCGGTGGATCTCGTCGATCTCGGCGCCGCCGTCGACGGTGGGGGCACTGGAGACGATGGGAACGGCCCATCCGTCGAGGACTCCGGACTCGACCACGTCCTGGCCTGCGCACAGGTCGTTGGCGAACAGATGGCCCCCGTAGCCGACCGTCTCCGCTCCGGCCGCCGAGGCGGTGCACTGGGCGCCGTCGGCCAGCACGAACAGCCACCCGTCATTGGACGTGTCGGCCGCGGAGATAGGACCGGTCAGGTCAGGCTCGAAGCCCAGGAGAAGTGTCTCGTTGATGGTGATGCCGTTGCTCTCGGCGATGGCGTACAGGGCCGGCTCGAACGGTGCGATGGCCGGATCGTCGGCCAGGAAGAGCGTCATGGTGGACACGTCGCGGCGCTCCTTGGCGAACACGAAGAAGACCTGGGCCAGGCCGGGCAGGCCGGGATCGAAGTTGTAGAGGTTGGGCGTGAGGTAGTCGATGAAGTCGTTGCCCAGGCCGAGGTTCGCCTTGCCCGCTTCGGCCAGGATGGTGCCCGAGGCGATGCTGTTCGACAGGAAGCCGCCGTTGATGACCACATTGATGTCGTCGGCATTCACGAATTCGTTGGCACAGGCGATGTGGGACTCCACCGCGTCGCCGGCGCCGCACACCACGAGCTCTAGCGGGTGCCCGTTGGCGCCGCCGTGCTCGGTGTTGAAGTAGTCGACGTAGGCCTGGGCCACCGCGGGAACCTCGGGGAAGGCCATGAGCTCCTCGACCTGGGCGATCAGCCCGATCTTGACCGGATCCATCGACTCGTCGGCCATCATGGAGTCGGTCTCGTCCATGGGCTCGTCGGCCGGCTCGTCCATGGGCTCGTCGGCCGGCTCGTCCATCGGCTCGTCGGCGGGCTCGTCCATCGGCTCGTCGGCGGGCTCGTCCATCGGCTCGTCGGCCGGTTCGTCCATCGGCTCGTCGGCGGGTGTTGTCGGTGCGGGCTCCTCCGCGGCGGGAGCGTCCTCCTCGTCGTCGCCGCAGGCTGCCGCCACCAGGGCGAGTGCGAGCAGGACCGCCGTCAACAACCTCCAGGGTGACTTCGGGCTCATGGTGTCTTCCTCCTCCACGCGAGCGCGTGTGTGTTCACGAGGTTCTTACTAGCTGAATTGTACATATGTTGGCAACTCAGCGCTTGAGGCAATAGTTCTATGCGCTCAGTTATGGGTTGGCCATGGATTATGCGCCGAACTGGGCTGACAGCCTGCGCTTCCTGGACGAGGGACGCGGCAGCCGGGAGCCGGATGTGACCAACGCCTACGATTACGCCACCATGGTGGAGCTGGACGACTTCGATCGCGCCCTGATCGACAGCCTGGTGGTCGATGGCCGGGCGAGCTACGCCGCTCTGGCCCGGCGCATCGGCATGTCGCAGGCCGCGGTGAAGGCCCGGGTGATCCGGCTGCTCGACCGCGACGTCATCCACATTCTCGGCCGAATCGACCCCCGCGCCCTCGGCTACGGCGAGTTCGCCTACTGCCTGGTCGACGTGCAGGGACCAGTCACATCTGTGGCCGAGCGGCTGGCCGAGATGGAGGAGACCGCCTTCGTCCTGATCGTGGCCGGAGCCCGCGGGCTGTTCGTGGAGTTCAGAGCACGCGACGCCAAGCAACTGGACGCCGCCATCGAGCAAGCCCGGTCCGACCCGCAGGTACGGGGCATCGATGCCTCCTCGCTGGTGGCCTTCGTCAAGCAGGACTGGTCGCAGTCGGGCCGCAGACCCGTGGGCTCCGACCATCGGCTCGGTGCCCGCCGACGAAGCGTCGACGCCACCGACATCAGGCTCCTCGAGTGCTTGGCCGCCAACGGTCGGGCCACGTTCGCGGAGATGTCGGAGGCCGCGGCCATGTCCCACGCCGCCACCCGGGACCGGGTGCTGGCCCTCATGGCCGCCGGGGTGGTGACGGTGCAGACGATCGTCAGCCCCGGAGTGCTGGGCGTGAAGGGCTATGCCGGTCTCCTGATCGAGGTGGACGGCCCGGCCGAACCCGTGGCCGATCAGGTCGCGGCCATCGCCGACATAACCCTGGTGGCCCGGGTGCTCGGGCGCTTCGATGTGATCGCCGAGGCCAGCTACCGCGACGAGGCCCACCTCGCCGAACTGCTGGACAGCGTCCACGCCGTCGAGGGCGTGGGACAGGTCGAGGCGTTCGTGTACCTGGTGGTGGTCAAGGAGTCGATGACCGCCGGCCTCACCTGACCAACCCTCGAGCCACGGCCTGGGCTGGCTTGATTGTGGTTCGCCACGGATGGCCGGGGCTGACAGGGTCGAAGCGGACCTTCTGCACCTCGAGGGCTTCAAGGCCCTCCTGGCCGGTGGTCTTGAGCCAACTCTCCCGGCTGTGCCACATAGGTTCCAGGATGCTCGTGAGTTCATGGGTGAGACGGCTGCCAGCAGCGATCCGAACGGTTTCGCGGGGCAGTCCTCCCAGTGCGGCCAACGCCCGAACACGACTCCGGCCACCGTTGTCGCACGCATCCAAGAGCGAGTCGATCCGTCGATGGCGCGCCAGCAGATGGGCTCCGACGTCGGCCCGTCGGTCGTCAGCTCCCATGATCCACTCACGAAGGACTGCCTCCACGTCGTCGGTGAGTTCATCGATGGCGGCGATGGCGTGAATCGCCACCATCGTCTCGCCGTCGAGCACCAACTCGAGCAGCATTCTCGTCTGCGGCGATCCTCCTTGACCGATTCCCCAAGCGGCGGCTGACCGAAGTTCTGACGTCTGATCAGCATCGACGGCCACCTGCATCAGGGCTTCGGCGGCGCGGCTCGACGGCAACTCCGACAGGGCGAGGACGGCCTCCATCTCCTGTTCGCCTGCTCCGGTGCCGTCGTTGACGAACTCGGCCAGCTCATCCGTCCACCTGTGACTGTGGAGACGAGCGAGGCTGGCAGCCGCCTCGAGCCGCAGGCGCCAGTCAACAGAGCGGTCAGCCCTCAGCGCCACCAGTTCATCGTGCATGTCAAGCCGCCCGCAGGCTCCTGATGCCTTGATTGCCGCATATCGGCCGGTTTCGTCTTCGTCGCCTTCGTTGCCGATAGCTGCCGTTAGGTCCCAGGTGTCGCCCGCGCAATCCAAAGTCCCCGGCGTGGGGACGATGCCCGCGACAATCGTCTCACCGCCCTCGAAGGGCTCGTCGGGCTCCATGTAGACGATCCTCTGGCCGGGCCACCTGCGCCATTGCCAGTAGGGCCGCTCGCGGCCTCCGATCTCGCGGTGGACGATGCGGTCCCGGTCATCGATGCGCACGAACCTCCCGTGGCGTGACGGCACCCAACACGGCCACGTCAAGGTCACTTCCGAACCCTCTGAGGCTGCCTTCGGGGCGGATCGACGCGCATGCTCGACGGTTGAGCGCAGGGCCGCTGTTGTGAAGAACGTCGGCAGACCTGTCTCAGGCGGGAAGGTGCCCAGATCAGCCCGCAGGAAGGCGTAGAGGTCGTCGTCGCGCATCCCTCCGGCATCCCATTGACGGCCCGGCTTGTCGGAATGCGACAGCACTATCCCGAGCTTGGACTTGGCGCGCGCCTCGACCCGTAGGCCGCAACGGACGCAGAGCAGGTCGGGTAGGCGCAAGCGCTTGACTTTCGTCTGCCACACCTTGTTGGCCATGGCGTAGCGCTCCAGTTCGATCATCCTGTGGCCGTGCTGGGTGCCGAGGTGTCGGGCAACGGCGGCTGCTCCCACCGCACCCATCGACACGAACCGGGCGAAGTCAGCGTCCTCCTTGAATCCCATCAGCGCCTGCCGCGTGATTCCACGCCCGCGCACACGGCCCGCACCTCGCGCCGAGCCAACCGCACGCAGTCACCGATGTCATCCCCATAGACCATCATGGTGCCGCGTAGGGTGCTCACGAATGCGAGGCTACCGATGACGAACGAGATGCTCGCTGCGCCCCGCAGCGCCCCCGGCGGGCTGCCGTCGATGGTGCAGGTGAGCCGCAGCGACCCCGTCTACATGGCACACGCCTATCTCACCAAGGTGCCGGTCGCGGCGATCATCCCGTTCATCGAGACATTCACCGAGCCCGGAGACATTGTTCTCGACCCCTTCGCGGGCTCGGGGATGACAGGCGTCGCCGCGCTCGTCGCCGGCCGTCGGGCGCTGCTCTACGACGTGGCCGTCCTGGGCCGCCATATCGGTTCCAACTATGTGAGCCTCGTCGACCCCGAGCTTCTGCATGAGCGCGGCGAGCAAGTGATGGACCACGCCCGACAGCGCGTAGGGGACGTCTACGCCGTGGGCTGCGATGCGTGCGAGCGTCCGGCCCAGCTCGCGAAGACGGTGTGGTCGGCAGTCGTCCAATGCGGCGCCTGCCGAGCGTCCGTCAACTACTACCACTCGTTGGAGGACGCGGCCTGGCGCCGCGACCGCATGACATGCCCGCAGTGCGGCGCTGCGGTCAGCAGCCGGAGTCGGCGGCTGTCCGAGGAGCCGGTGCTCGACTCGATCTCATGTAGCTGCTCGCGTACCCAGCGCGAGCAGCGCTGGAGCGAGCCGCTGCACCGATTGGACGCGGCGGGACTGCGCTGGCCCGACGCCGCGATCGACGAGACGCGCCAGATGTACGCCGCGTCCGCCCTGGGACGCCACGGCCTGACTTCGACCGCGGCCTTCTACTCGCGTCGCAACCTGTGCGTGCTGGCCTCGTTGCGGGACGCCATCGGCGATGTCCCCGAGCCGGAGCTTCGCGCCAAGCTGCTCTTCTCATTCACTGCAGTGCTCACTAGGGCCAGCAAGCGCTACCAATGGTCCCGACAGCGCCCGCTCAACGCGGCGAACGCCAACTACTACGTAGCACCGGTGTTCTACGAATGGAACGTGTTCGACCTCTTCGCCCGCAAGGTGCGGGCTGCGATCCGCTCCGACGACTGGATCAAACACAACAGGGGCGCAGCCGCGGTGTACGACAGCGCCCGAGGCCCCGACGTGGCCTACGAGATCGCGAGTGCCGACCGCCTTCCCCTGGCGGACAACTCTGTGGACTACGTGTTCACCGACCCGCCCTTCGGCTCCAACATCTTCTACTCGGACATGAACCTCTTCCAGGAGGCATGGCTCGACGCCACGACCGACCCCGGCACAGAGGCCGTCGTCGACCGTTCCAGCACCCATGGGCCGCGTCGAACCGCCGAGCGCTACGAGGCAATCCTCACCGGCGCACTCAGGGAATGCCGACGAGTCCTCAAACCGGGCGGACACATCACGGTGTTGTTCGGCAACAGCTCCGGCACCATGTGGCAACTCCTGCAACGTGCCGTGGCCGCGGCCGGGCTAGAAGTGGCCCCGGAGCTGATCTCGGTACTCGACAAGGGCCAGCGCTCCGTGAAGGGGCTCGCCTCAGGCTTCGAGAACGTTGCCACCCTCGATCTGATGCTCACCCTGCGGCCAGCGCTGCGCGCGCTAGGCCCCGTGCAAGCGCCGCCAGCCAAGGTCGTCGAGAGCCTGGTCGACGGGCTTCTGGCCGACGACGCGGCCATGAGTCCCAGCCGCCTGTACGTAGCCTTGCTGCGCCATGGCATCACCAACCGGTGGGATCTCAGCCAGCTCGACCTACGAAGCGTGACCGCTCAACTCCGCGAGGCCGACTTCGCCATCGACCCCCGCAGCGCTCGAGTGGTATCAAACCATCAGCCTTAAGGACCCTGCCGCTTAATTGCGGCCTCTAGGGGAGCACGCCCCCGTCTATGGGAATGAGCGCCCCGTTGATGTAGGAGGCAGCCGGCGAGGCCAGGAACACCACCAGCTGGGCCACCTCGTCGGCCGTGCCCCACCGGCCCAGCGGCACTTCCGAGACCAGCATCTCGCTGGCCTCATCGTCGGTGACACCGGCGAGGTCGGCGACCAGCCTGCGGTTGGCCACCGCCATCTGGGTGTCGATCGGGCCGGGGCACACGCCCACGCAGCGGATGCCGTCGGGGCCGTGCTCTTTGGCGATGAGCTTGGTCATGGCGACCAGGCCGAACTTGGTGACGTTGTAGGCCCCGTAGCCGGCGTCGGACACCAGTCCGCCGATCGACACGTTGTTGATGATCACGCCCCGGCCGGACTCGATCATGGGGGCGAGGGCCAGCAGCGCCATCCGTCGCGATCCCATGACGTTGACCTGCCATGACAGGTTCCACTGCTCCTCGGTCTGGTCCACGAACGGGCCCACCCCGGTGGTGGCCCCCGCGTTGTTGAACAGGATGTCCAGCGAACCAAGTTCCCGAAGCGTGCGCTCGACCACCGCATCGGCCTGTGCCTGGTCGGTCACGTCGAGAGAGGCCGCGAGGCTCCTGACCCCGAAGCCGTCGCGCAGCTCGGCGGCCAACGCCTCGAGTTCGGCCATGTCGTCACCCAGGCCGTGAGTGGGATCCTGGCGCAGCTCCGGGCGGTCGCGGCCCAGGTCAGTCACCACCACGTCGGCACCAGCCTCAGCCAGGCGACGGGCCGTGGCCGCGCCCATTCCACCGGCGCGGCCCGCACCGGTGACCAGTGCTACATGACCCTCCAGCACCCCGGTCACGAGGCTTCGCCGCCGGCGGCCAGGCGGGACATGACCCCCAGGCTGAAGCCGGCGGGGATGCCGTCGTGGCAGCCCACCAGCGATGCGGTCAGCGGTGTGCTGGCGTCGCTCACCAGGAAATGGAAGACCGGCGCGATCTCCGACGGCTGGCGGATCGTGCTGTTGGCGGTCATCTGCCGGATCAGATCGAAATCGGGTGCCGAAGCTGTGGACATCTCGCTCTCGACGAGGCCGGGCAGGACCGCGTTGACCCGGATGTGGCGCGGTCCCAGCTCCAGCGCCCAGACCCGCACCAGATGGTCGAGGGCGGCCTTGGACGCCGCGTAGGCGGCCATGCCCGGCGCGGCGACGGAGCCAGCCGGTGAGCTGGTGACGATCACCGAGCCGTGGTCGCGCACCAGGCCGATTCCGGCGCTCAGGGTGCGGGCCACTCCCATCGTGTTCACGTCCATGATGCGCTCGAAGAGCTGCAGGTCGAGAGAGTCGATCTCGCCGTGGTACTCGTCGATGCCGGCGTTGAGGATAAGGGCGTCGAGCGCGTCGAAGCGCTCGGCCACAGCCTCGAACGCCCCGGTAACTGACGCCTCGTCGGCGACGTCCATGGACACGAACTCCGCTCCGATGCCGGCAGCTACCGCGCTGCCCTCAGCGCGACGGCCGCAGATCACCACCTCGGCGCCGCAGCGCACGAGATGAGTCGCCGCGGCCAGGCCGATCCCGGCCGTGCCGCCAGTGACAACCACCCGGCGGCCGCTCACGTCGAAGGTGTCGGCGGTGGACGTCCTGGCCGTACTTGTCTCGGTCATGGACCGAGCCTAGTCATCGAAATTCACACTGTGCCGAGACTTTGGATACAGAATCACAGGTGCTCAACATGAAATGCAAGCGTTTCTTATCGTAGAGTGACGACGACGGCGACTCACGGAGGCCGCGGCCGAGCGGCCGGCGAACGCAGCGAGCAAGAGCGGAAGGAACAAGAGGATGCGGCAGATCCTGGACCCGGCCGGAGAGCTCGTGGGGCCCGCTCCCGACCTCGACGACGGCGGGCTCGTCGACATGTTCCGCCTGCTGCTCACCACCAGGATGGCCGACGAGAAGCTCCTCAACCTCCAGCGCCAGGGACGCATGCCCGCCTACTACCAGGTGAGCGGCCAGGAGGCCCATGTCGGGGCGGCGCTGGCGCTGCGGGAGACCGACTGGCTCTTCACCGCCTACCGGGAGCTGGGCATGTGGCTGGCCCGGGGCATGAGCCCGATCAGCGCGGTCGGGCTGTGGATGGGCGTGCCCGACGATGAGGACCTCTGGGACGTCAACCGCTACCGGGTGACGAAGCTCAATGCCACGATCGGGACGCACCTTCCCCACGCGGTGGGTTTCGGCTACGCCGAGCGGCTTCAGGGACGCGACACCGTGTCCATGGTGGTGTTCGGCGACGGGGCCACCTCGGAGTCCGATTTCCACGCAGCCATGAACTTCGCCGGGGTGTGGAACACCCCGACGGTGTTCCTGTGCCAGAACAACCAGGTCGCCCAGTCGACCACTATCGACAAGCAGACCGCGGCGGCCACTCTGGCGGCCAAGGCCGACGGCTACGGGTTCACCGGGGTTCGAGTCGACGGCATGGACCCTCTGGCGATGTACCAGACAGCCCACGAGGCCGTGGAGCGGGCCGCGAGCGGCGGCGGGCCGACCCTCATCGAGATGCTCACCTACCGCTTCGCCCCCCACTCCACCTACGACGGCACGCCCGTGTACCGCACCAGCGACGAGGAGGCCCAGTGGCGCGAGCGGGATCCCGTCACCCGGATGCGGGCCTTGCTGGTGAACAAGGGCCTGTGGGAGGCAGACCAGGAAGACGGCATGCGAGCCCGCATCTCGGCCGACCTGGAAGCCTTCGTCGAGCAGCTGGAGGCCCGGCCGGCGGTGCCGCGCGACTACTCGCCCCGGCAGCTGTTCGCCCGGGCTCCGGCCTCGCTCACCGAACAGCTGCACCGCGAGCAGCAGGACGCCGGCGAGCCCGCTGCCGTCCTTGCCCCTGACGAGACCTGGACCGTCGGTCCGGAGCCCGAGCTGGCAGGCGAGACCCGCTGGCTCGACATGACCGAGGCCATCAAGCTGACGCTGCACTCGGCCTTCGAGCGGGACCCGTCGCTGGTGATGCTGGGCGAGGACGTCGGCACCGAGGGCGGCGTCTTCCGCATCACCGAGGGCATGCACGAGCGTTTCGGCGAGGCCCGGGTGATCGACACGCCGTTGTGCGAGACCGGCATCATGGGCACCGCGGTGGGGATGGCCATGGCCGGGCTGCGTCCGGTGGCCGAGATCGAGTTCGCGGGCTTCGTGTACCCCGCCTTCGACCAGCTCATCGGCCATGTGGCCCGCATCCGGTGGCGCTACCGGGGCCGTCTGACCGCCCCGGTGGTGGCCCGGCTGCCGGTGGGCACCAACCTCGACAACCACGAGTTCCACACCGACTCCCCCGAGTCGTTCCTCACCCACGCGCCCGGCCTGGTGGTGGTGTACCCCTCCAACCCCTACGACGCCAAGGGCCTCATGGAGTCGGCGCTGGCCAGCGACGACCCGGTGGCGTTCTTCGAGCCCATCTCGCTGTACCGCGGGCTCAAGCAGGACGTTCCCGTCGATCCCTACCGGATCCCGTTCGGCCGGGCCAGCGTCCCGCGGGACGGAACCGACGTGACGGTGGTGTCGTGGGGACCGCCGGTGCGCGAGGCGCTCAAGGCGGCCGAGACCCTCGCCGGCGAGGGCGTGTCGGCGGAGGTGGTCGATCTGAGGACCCTCTACCCCTGGGACCGCGGGACCGTGCTGGACAGCGTGGACCGCACGGGCCGGCTGGTGGTGGTGCACGAGGCCCAGACCACCAGCGGGTTCGGGGCCGAGGTGCTGGCCGCGGTCAGCGAGCACGGCCTCTACTCGCTGGAGGCGCCGCCGGTGAGGGTGGCCCACATGGACGTGTTCTGGGGCCCGACCCAGCTGGAGCGGTTCTCGATGATCACCGCCGACCGCATCACCGCCGGCATCCGCCGCGCCCTCGCCGGCTGACATGGCGCGCATGCCCGACCTGCCCTCCGTGCCCGACACGGCGTCCATGCCGGCCCAGCCCTCAGGGCTCGAACGGGCGGCCGGCTGACATGGCGCGCGCCTTCAAGCTCCCGGCGGTGGGCGACACCATGGTCGAGGGCGAGATCGTCGAGTGGCTCGTCGCTGTCGGCGACACCGTCGACCTCGACCAGCCGATCTGCTCGGTGGAGACCGACAAGTCGGTGGTGGAGATGACCACTCCGTATCGGGGAACGGTGCTGGCACTCGGCGGCGAGCCCGGCGATGTCATCGAGGTCGGAGAGACCCTCATCATCGTGGGCGAACCCGGAGAGGACATTTCAGAACCGGCATCCGAGCCCGGAGAGGACACTTCGGTACCGGCATCCGAGCCCGCCCCAACGGCCGCGGCGGACGGGGCGGCCCCGGTACCACAACCAGACCCCGCGCCCGCCCGACCCACCGGCCCCGACTCGGTCAAGGCGGTGCCCAGAGCCCGCAAGCTGGCCCGGGAGAGTGGCATCGACCTGGCCACTGTGGTCGGCACCGGAGCGGGCGGCTCCATCACCGTCGTCGATGTCGAGGCCGCGGCCGCGGCCCTGTCGACGGCCGGCGGCGGACGGCGCGAGCGGCTCTCCGCGACTCGACGCGCGATCGCCCGGCACATGACCCAGTCGATGCAGGTCCCCCAGTTCACGTCGATGGTGGACGCCGACGCCACCGCACTGCTGGCCGCCCGAGCAGCGGTGTCGGCAGAGACCGGCTCGCGGGTCCCCCTCGACGCCCTGCTGGTGGCCCTGCTGGTGCCGGTCCTGCGAGATCATCCCGTCATGAACGCCAGGCTCGACGGCGACGAGATCGAGTACTTCGACCGCTACGACATCGGCGTGGCCGTCGACACCGCCGAGGGTCTGATGGTGCCGGTGGTGCGTGGAGCCCACGCCCTATCGGTGCGGGAGCTCTCAGCAGAGATCCTGCGGCTGGCGGCTGCGGCCCGCGACCGCACGGCAGCGCCCGGCGAACTGACGGGAGCCACCGCCACCGTCAACAACGTGGGCGCTCTCGGGATACTGGCCGGCACGCCCCTGCTGCCGGTGGGTACCAGCATGATCGCCGCCTTCGGCATGGCCCGACCGGCGGTGCGCCTAGTCGGCGGCTCCCCGGCCGAGGTGCCCACGATGACGGTGTCGGCCACCTTCGACCATCGCATCATCGACGGCGGCGCCAGCGGCCGGTTCCTGGCCCAGCTCAAGAGACAGATCGAGGCGGCCGAGGAACTCGTGGTCGCCAACCAGTACTGAGGACCGCGGTGACCACCATGCCCGCCCACGATGAGTACGGCAGTCACGAGCCGGTGCTCCCCGGCCCCGTCGACCACTCGAATGCCGAGCTCCCCATCGAGCTGCCGGTGCGGCTGCAGATGTACCGGATGCAACAGGAGATCCGTCTGTTCTCGAAGCGGGCCCACGACCTCTTCCTCCAGGGTCTGGTGAATGGCACCAGCCATCTGTCGGCGGGCCAGGAAGCCGTCGCCGCAGGGTTCGCAGCCGCCATGCGTCCCGACGACTGGACGTTCGCCACCTACCGGGGCCATGCCCACACCCTGGCCCGCGGCGTCGGAATGGGCCCGATCATGGCCGAGCTCCTGGGTCGGGCCAACGGGCTGCTCGGCGGCAAGGGCGGCTCCATGCACCTGACCAGCGTGGAGCACGGCATGATGGGCAGCTACGCCATCATCGGCGCCCATCTGTGCGTGGCCAACGGCGCGGCGTGGACGTCACAGGTCAAGGGCACCGGCCAGGTCGCCGTCGCGTTCTTCGGTGACGGCACCACCAACATCGGAGCGTTCCACGAGGCTCTCAACTTCGCCAAGGTCTGGAACCTCCCGACGGTGTTCGTCTGCGAGAACAACCTCTACATGGAGTACACGCCCATCGCCCAGGCGACCGCAGTCCCGAACCCCGCCGCCGACCGGGCGGCGGCCTACGGACTCGAGTCGATGATCGTCGACGGCAACGACGCCGACGCGGTCCTCGTCGCCGCCCGCGATGCACTGGCCAGAGCCCGCGACGGCGGCGGACCGTCGCTCATCGAGGCCCAGACCTACCGGCACGGGGGCCACAGCAGAGCCGACCCCGGCACGTACCGCCCCGACGAGGAGGTGCAGGCCTGGCTCGAACGCGATCCGATCCCGATGTATCACCAGCGGCTGCTGCAACTCGGCGTCGACGAGAGCGAACTGGCCAGGATCGTCACCGAGACCACCGAGCAGGTCGATCTGGCGACGCAGGAGGCCGTGGCCGGCACGATGCCGGCGCCGGAGTCGGTCCTTCAAGACGTGTGGGCCGACGGGAGCTCGACATGGCGGAACTGACCTACCGCAGCGCCGTCGCCGCCGCCATCGCGCAGGAGATGGAGAACGATCCCGATGTCGTCTTCCTGGGCGAGGACGTCGCCGGGGCCGGTGGCGTGTTCAAGACCACCGGCGGCCTGCTGTCGCAGTTCGGGCCCGTGCGCGTCCGGGACACCCCCATCTCCGAACAGGCGATACTCGGAGCGGCCATGGGTGCCGCCATGACCGGCCTGAGGCCCATCGCCGAGATCATGTTCAGCGACTTCCTGGCGGTCTGCTGGGACATCGTCGCCAACGAGATCGCCAAGAGCCGGTACATGACTGCGGGACAGATGTCGTTCCCGCTGGTTGTCCGCACCGCCAACGGCGGCGGCTCGCGCTTCGGCGCGCAGCACTCCCAGAGCGTCGAGAACTGGGCCATGGCGGTGCCGGGGTTGAAGGTGGTCGCACCGTCGACCGCCGCCGACGTGATCGGGCTGCTCGCGGCCGCCGTACGCGATCCCGACCCGGTCGTCTTCTTCGAGCACAAGTCCTGCTACCCGATGAAGTTCGAGCTTCCCGACACGCCGGGCGACCTCGTCGGCCGGCTCGGTGAGGCGAGGGTCGTCCGGGAGGGCGGCGACGTCACCATCGTCGCGCTCGCCCTGATGGTCCATCGCGCCTTGGACGCCGCCGAGCAGCTCGCCGCCGAGGGCATCGACGCAGAGGTCATCGACGTGCGCTCGCTCGTCCCGCTCGACACCCGCACGATTCTCGCCTCGGTCGCCAAGACCAGCCGGCTCTTCACCGTCGAGGAGAACCCGCGGCTGTGCGGCTGGGGCGCCGAGATCGCGTCGATCGTCGCCGAGGAGGCCTTCTGGGATCTCGACGGCCCCATCGGGCGCATCACCACCCCGCATGTGCCCCTCCCGGCGGCCGGCACGCTCGAGGACATCACGATCCCCTCGGTCGAGCGGGTCGTCACGACCATACGCGAGGCCGTGCAGGCCTGAGCGCCCTTGGGCCAACGATGAAGTCAGTGGCCCAGGCGCCGGCCGGGTGGAGCCTCCGAAAGGTAGGGGCTCTCAGGGCAAGGTACGGGGAATCCCCGGTTGGGGAGGGTCGGGGCGCTCGTAGAGTCCCGCGTAAGCACCGCAAGACCCGCGCCTAGGAGAACCTGTGACTGCCTCCCCCGCTCAAGCTCTGGCCACCGCCGCACGGGCCGTGGCCGCCTCCAAGATATACGGCTCCGGCGACACCGAGGTTCGCGCCCTCGACGCCATCGACGTGGACTTCGAGCAGGGCCGCTTCACCGCCATCATGGGTCCCTCGGGGTCGGGCAAGTCGACCCTCATGCACTGCATGGCCGGGCTCGACACCGTGACCTCGGGGCAGGTGATCATCGGCGACACCGACCTCACCACGCTGTCGGAGAAGGACCTCACCCTGCTGCGCCGCGACAACGTCGGCTTCGTCTTCCAGGCATACAACCTGGTGCCCACCCTCACCGCCATCGAGAACATCACGCTTCCCATGGACCTCGCCGGATCGGCGGGCGACACCGCCTGGATCGACGAGGTCGTCGGAGCGACGGGGCTCACCGACCGGGTCAAGCACCGCCCCAACGAGCTGTCCGGAGGCCAGCAGCAGCGGGTGGCGGTGGCCCGGGCGCTGGCCGGCCGGCCCCAGATCATCTTCGCCGACGAGCCGACCGGCAACGTCGACTCCAACACCGCGGGCGAGATCCTCGGCTTCATGCGCAGCGCGGTGGACCAGATGGGCCAGACCATCGTGATGGTCACCCACGACCCGGTGGCCGCCTCCTACGCCGACCGGGTGGTGTTCCTGGTGGACGGCAAGATCGTGGACGAACTCGCCGACCCCACACCCCAGACCATCCGGGACCACATGACCCGGCTCGGCGCCTGAGGCCCGCTCCCAGACCGCCCTCCACCCAGGCAGACCCCCCAACATGCTGCGCCTGGCCCTCAAGTCGCTGCTGGCCCACAAGATCCGCTTCGCCCTGACCGCGGGGACCATCGTGCTGGGCGTCACGTTCGTGGTGGCCGCCTTCGTGACCGCCGACTCGCTGAGGTCCACCTTCGACGAGATCGGCGTGGACATCAACACGGGCAAGGACTTCACCGTGCGGGGCGCGCTCGGATTCGGTGAGATCGCCAACGCGCCGCCCATTCCCGACAACCTCACCGCCGGCATCCGGGCCGTCGAAGGTGTCGAGGTCGCCGAGGGCCGCTTCTTCGTGGACGGGGTCATCCCCGTGGACGGCTCCGGCGAGGCGGTGTCCACCCTCGGCGGGCCGCTCGCGGGCGTCAACTGGCTCGAGGACGAGTCGCTCTCGCAGTACTTCCTCATCGCCGGCCAGTGGCCCCAGGGCTCCTCGCAGTTCGCCATCGGGGCCGAGACGTTCGCCGACTACGACTTCGAGCTGGGCCAGGACTACCAGGTGGTCACCCCCACCGGGCCCCGCACGTTCACCCTCACCGGCACCATGCAGTTCGGCTTCCCGGAGAGCGCCGGCGCCGGGGTGGTGTTCTCGGTGTTCGACACGGCCACCGCCCAGGAGGTGCTCGGCTACGAGGGCCTGTTCAACGAGATCGACCTGCGGGCCGTGCCCGGAGCGGACCTCGAGGAGGTCCGCAGCCGCATCGAGGCGGCCCTGCCCGCCGGGACCGAGGTCATCAGCTCCGAGGAGGCCGCCGAGGAGTTCGGCGACTTCTTCGAGTTCATCATCGGGCCGCTGCAGACCATCCTGCTGACCTTCGCCTTCGTGGTCCTCTTCGTCAGCACGTTCATCATCTCCAACACCTTCAACATCGTGCTGGGGCAGCGGGTGTGCGAGCTGTCGCTGCTGCGGGCGCTGGGCGCCACCCCCCGGCAGGTGCGCCGCTCGGTGCTGATCGAGTCGCTGGTGATCGGCCTGGCCGCCTCCGCCGCGGGCATCGGCCTGGGAATGCTCGGCGCCCTCGGGCTCGGGGCGCTCTTCGACGCCTTCGGCGCCTCCCTTCCGGACGGTCCGATGCCGCTGCGGCCGCGCACCGTTGCATGGGCGTTCGCAGTGGGGGTCGGTTTCACCGTGATCGCGTCGCTGGTCCCCGCAGTCAAGGCGTCGAGGGTGTCACCGGTGGCCGGGCTGCAGGAGAGCAACGGAGACGACGGCGGGCATCTCCGCCTCTGGCGGCCGATCGTGGGCGCCGCTCTGGCCGCGGTCGGGCTGGTCCTCACCGGCAGGGGGCTGTTCGCCGACTTCGACTCGACCACCGCCCAGCTCCTGTCGCTGGGCGTGGGAGCCGCGGTGGTGTTCGTGGCTGTGGCGGTGCTCAGCCCCCTGATCGCCGGTCCCGTCGTGTCTGCACTGGCCGGGCCCCTTCCGAGGCTCCTGCGCACTCCGGGTCGGCTGGCCCGCGACAACGCGGCCCGCAGCCCCCGGCGGACCGCGGCGACCGCGGTGGCCCTGACGATCGGCCTGGCGCTGGTGGCCATGGTGCTGGTGGTCGGGCAGTCGCTCAAGGACACCTTCTCCGACAGCCTCAGCAGCGCGTTGAGAGCCGACTACATCATCAGTGCCGAGACGTTCTCGGGAGTGCCCAAGACCCTGGCCGAGGACCTGAGGGGGGCGGGAGCGGGGACCGTGGTCGGGCTGGACCAGGACGTCGTCCAGATCCTCAGCCCCGTCGCGCCGGACCGGATCGAGCAGACCGAGGTCACCGTGACCGACCTGGCCGCCATCGGCGAGATCGCCAACCTCGACGTCACCGAGGGCTCCCTCAGCGCCATCGACCCGGATTCCGCGCTGCTCGTCAACCACGACAGGGCCGCAGAGTGGGGCTTGTCGGTCGGAGACCCGGTCGAGCTGATGCTGGTCAGCGGCGAGACGCTGAGCGTGACGGTCGGTGCGGTGTTCACCGAGACCCAGCAGCCCTTCTGGGGGGAATGGCTGATCGACCAGTCGCTGCACCAGCAGACGGTCGCCGCCGACGCCTTCGAGCAGTGGGTGGCCGTCAAGGGGACCGGAGCCGAGCCGGAAACGACGCAGGCCCTGCTCGAGCAGGTGCTCAGCGACTATCCCCAGGCGAACCTGGAGGACCGCCAGCAGTTCCAGGAGAGCGCCGAGTCGAACCTGAACACGGTGCTGGCGCTGGTCAACGTGTTCCTGCTGTTCGCTCTGGTGGTGGCCCTGGTCGGGATCGTCAACACCCTCACGCTGTCGGTGTTCGAGCGCACCCACGAGATAGGGCTGCTGAGGGCGGTGGGAATGACCCGGCGCCAGCTGAGGAGGGTCATCCGCTGGGAGGCGGCCACCATCGCCCTCTACGGTGCCATCGTCGGCGTGGCCCTGGGGCTGGCCTTCGGGGTGGCCCTCTCGGTGGCGATCCCCGACGAGGTCATCGACCGGGTGTCGGTGCCCGGCGTCCAGATGGTCGGGCTCGTGGCGGTGGCCGTCGCCTTCGGCCTGCTCGCCGCGATCTTCCCGTCCTACCGGGCGGGCCGCATGAACGTCCTCGAAGCCATCGCGACCGACTGAGCCTGAGGCGATGAGCTGATGTCCAGGTTCCGCAGCCTCGTCGATCGCACCGGCTGATGTTCAAGCTCGCCCTCCGCAGCCTGATCGACAAGAAGCTGCGTTTCGCGCTGACCACGCTGGTGGTGGTCATCGGCGTGATGTTCGTGGTGGGCTCGTTCACGCTCACCGACAGCCTGCGGTCCACGTTCGCGGGGCTCGCCGAGGACATAGCGGAGGGCGCAGACCTCACCGTGCGGGTGGACCAGTCCTTCGGCGGCGACTTCGACCGTGCGACCGTGCCGGCAGCGGTGGCCGAGCGGATAGCCGGCGTCGAGGGGGTCGGCCGGGTGCAACCCGAGGTGGCCGCCATCAACGTGTTCATCATCGACGGCGACGGTGAGCCGATCAGACCTCCGGGTCCGCCGGCATTGGGATTCAGCTTCAACCCCGGCGCGTTCTTCATCACCGAGGGCAGGCAGCCGGCCGCGCCCGGAGAGTTCGCGGCCGACACCGCGACCGCGGCCGGCAACGGGCTGCGCGTCGGCGAGACCTACGAGATCAACGGCCCGCTCAACGCCGAGCCGTTCGAGTTGGTCGGCGTGTTCAACTTCGGGGCGCCCGACTCCCACACCGGCCTGGGCCAGACGATGGCCGCGTTCGAGCTGCACGAGGCCCAACGGTTCTTCGGCACGCAGGACGGCTACCAGGAGATCGGTGTGCTGGTCTCGGCCGGTTCGGAGATTCCCGAAGTGCAGGCCCGCCTCGCTGCCGAACTGGGCGACGGTTACAGCGTGGTCACTGCGGAGGTCGCCGCCGCGGAGCAGGAGGAGGACTTCAACGAGGTCGTCGACATCTTCAACACGATCCTGCTGGTGTTCGCGTTCATCGCGGTGTTCGTGTCCACGTTCATCATCAACAACACGTTCCAGATCATCGTGGGCCAGCGGGTGCGGGAGATCGGACTGTGGAGGGCGATCGGCGCCACCCCGAGGCAGGTGAGCCGGTCGGTGATCACCGAGGCGGCCATCGTCGGGGTGGTCAGCACAGCCATCGGGATCGGGCTCGGCCTGGTGCTCGCCCTCGTGCTGCGCGCCATCCTGGACCTGATCGGCTTCCCGCTCCCGCCCGGTCCGCTGACACTGCAGCCCCGTACCGTCGTGCTGGCGATGGTGGTGGGCCTGGGAGTGACGACGATCTCGTCGATCGGGCCTGCGGTGAAGGCTCGGCGCATCTCGCCGGTGGCTGCGCTGACCCAGGACTTCCGGCTGGGCGCAACCGGCCTGCGCCGCCGCCTGATCGCGGGCGGAGCGGCGTTCGCGGCCGGCGTCGTCGCGCTGGCTGCCGGCATGACTGGCGGGCTGGACACCACCCCGAGGTTCGTCCTGCTGGGAGTCGGGGCCGTGCTCGCCTTCGTGGGGATCAACATCGTGAGCCCCGTCTTCGCCCGGCCCGCGGCGTCGGTGCTGGGCCGCCCGGTGAGGGCACTGTTCGGCATGCCGGGCCGGCTGGCCAGCGACAACGCGGCCCGCAGCCCCCGGCGCACGGCCTCCACCGCGGGCGCGCTGATGATCGGCCTCGCCCTGATGGGACTGGCGGCGGTGGTGGGCGAGTCGCTGAAGAAGACCTTCGTGAACATCATCGAGAACGCGGTGGAGGCCGACTACTACATCCAGTCGGCCGCGACGGGCTTCGGTCCCCCAGCGGGCTTCCCGGCCCAGGTCGCCGACGAGATCGAGGCGCTGGACGGGATCGACAGCGTGGTGCGCATCCAGTTCGCCTTCGGCGGGCTGAGCGTCGACTCCGAGCCGCGTGACATCGTGGCCACCGACATGGCACTGGCCGACAGCCACTTCGACAGCCAGGTGAGCTCGGGCGACATCGCCGGCGGGGATCCCCTCACCGCGCTGGCCCTGCACAGCGACTCGGCCACCTCCCTGGGCGTCGTCGTCGGCGACACCGTCGAGGCCACCTTCCCCGACAACCAGACCGAGACCCTCACGCTGGTGGCGGTCTACGAGGACGCCGCCATCTACGGCAACTGGCTGATCGACGGCGCTCTATGGGACCGTCATTTCAACCGCAACGACCTCGCCTTCGCCAGCGTCCGGGTCGCGGGCCTGTCAGGCGCCGCCGATGAGTCCCAGCAGGCCGCTCTGCTGGCGAGCAGCCGGGCTGCCATCGATGACGTGATAGAGCGCTATCCCACCGTGAAGGTCGAGGACAAGGCCGAGTTCCGCCAGACCCAGGAGGCACAGATCACCAGCTTCATCAGGGTGATCGAGGTGCTGATCGGCCTGTCGTTCGTCATCGCGCTGATCGGCATCATCAACACCTTGAGCCTGTCGGTGTTCGAGCGCACCCACGAGATCGGCCTGCTGCGCTCGGTGGGCATGACCCGCCGGCAGCTGCGGCGCTCGATCTACTGGGAGGCCCTGATCGTGGCCGTCTTCGGGGGCCTGCTGGGGGTGACGGTGGGCACCGTGTTCGGGGTGGCGACCACGCTGGCGCTGCCGGATTCGTTCGTGCAGGTTGTGGCCGTGCCGTGGCTGGACCTCGTGGTCTTCGTGGCCATCTCCGCGGTCGCGGGGCTGCTGGCCGCAATCCTGCCCGCGGTGCGGGCCGGGCGAATGAACATCCTCGACGCCATATCCCACGAATAGCGCCTGTCTGTGCGCCTGCCCGGGAGGGAGGCCGGTGTCGCACGGGCTGGTTCTCCACGAGCGCCTGTCTGTGCGCCTGCCGGGGAGGGGCTAGGAGTAGCGGTCGAAGAGGGCGTCGAGCTGCTCGCAGATGTAGTCCATGTGCTCGGGGCCGAGACCGTGGTGGATGGGCAGCGACAGCGAGTTGTCCATCATCCGGTCGCAGTTGGGCAGCCCGCCGGCCGGGGCCCGGTGCTCGATGGCCGCGAAGCCGGGCTGGCGCAGGATGTTGCCGGTCCACACCATGCGGGTCGGCACGCCCCGGGCCGCCAGGAACTCCTGGGCCTGGGTGCGGCTGAATCCGGCGTCGGGGGTGATCTCGAAGCAGAACCGCATCCAGGTGGTGTCGGTCTCCGGCGTCGTGCGCCCGGCAGTCACGCCGTCGCGGTCGGCCATGAGGTCGTCGAGTCGGCGCCAGTTGGCCCGGCGGCGGGCGTTGAAGCCCTCCAGCTTGTCGAGCTGCACCAGCCCGTAGGCCGCGCTGAGCTCGTTGGGCTCGAAGTTGTAGCCGATGGAGTCGAACACGAACACCAGGTCATACGGGGTGCCGTCGGCCAGCGCCGAGAACCGGTCCTGCCGGCCCTTCCTCGACCCGTAGAGGTACGATTCGCTGCGCCGTCCCCAGCGGCGCAGCGACAGGCCCAGGTCGTAGTCGTCGGGGTCGTCGATGCCCACCAGCCCGCCGGTGCCGCCCGCGGTCATGGCGTGGGAGCGAGCGAAGCTGGTGACGCCGATGTGGCTTCGTTCGCCGGTGCGCCGGCCCCGCTGGTAGCTGTCGAGCACGTCGCAGGAGTCCTCCACCACCGTCAGCCCGTGGGCGTCGGCCACCGCTCGCAGCCGGTCCCAGTCGGGGCAGTTGCCGCACAGGTTGGGCACCAGGATCGCCTTCGTGCGGGGGCCGATCATGGCCTCCACCGCATCGGCGTCGATCTGGTAGGTGTCGGCGGTGACGTCGGCGAACACGGGCACGATCCCGGACTGGGCCATGGGCGCGACGTCGGTGGAGAAGGTGAGCGGCGAGGTGATGATCTCGTCGCCGGCCTCGAGGCCGAGCAGGTCGATCGCGATGCGCAGGGCCGAGGACCCGGAGTTCACCATCAACCCGAACCGCTTGGACAGCTTGGCCGCGACACGCTCCTCGAGGGCGAGGGTCGCGTCGGCGATGTCGAGGGTCGGGTTCGACCGCATCACCGCGGTGACCGCCTCGATCTCCCGTTCGTCGTGCACGGCCCCCGCAGGCGGCAGCTTCATGGTGCGACTCCTCTCAGACGTCGACGGCCGACACGACGAGCACGCTACGCCACGGCGCGAGCTGCGACCGGGCGGGCCGCGTCCACCGCTCGCCGAGGCCGCGCCGCTCGCGAGCAGCGATGTTGCGTTCGCGCATCGACGCCGCCCGCGCGTCCACCGCTCGCCGAGGCCGCGCCGCTCGCGAGGCAAAGCGCGTCCAGGTCGGTCACGCTGCCTGCTCCGCCGGCGGCGCGGTGCTCTCCAGCCGCTGGACGCCGTGGTCTGCGGCGCTCACGGTCACGCCGTTCGGGGTCATGCACAGGAGGATCTCCGCTCCCGGTCCGACGCCGCGTTCCACCAGCCACTTCCGGGCCCGCCCCACCTCCACCTTTCCGGTCGGGTTCGTCGTGCGCCATATGACGCTCACCTGTTGTGACGGCGAGCCGTTCAAGGGCACCCGCAGACTGTCGTTCGGACGGACCCCGTTCGCCCAGGCGATGTGCGCGTTGACCTTGAACGAGTAGCCCCTGAGGTTCTCCGCGGTCACGACAAGGCGTTCCCCCCAGCCCGTCCGGGTGCGGATCGCGCCTGCGATCGTCGCCGGCGGCCTCGGGGTGAACACGGGGGTGCGCGTGAAGCGCACAGAATCGCCGGCGACATCGAAGATCGGCAGACCCAGGTATGTCCTGACCGATGCTTCGGACACTCCGAAGCTGCCGGTGAACTCCTCGATGATCGATGCCCGGCTTGCGACGCCGCCACCGCGCTCGATCCGCTTGATGATCTGGTTGGCGATGCCCTCGTACTTCTCATACCCCCACTCTCGGAGCGCGATCCTGAAGTGCTTGTCGATGCGCACCATCGCCGGGTTTCGATGGTTCTTTATCGACGCCTCGGCGCCGTAACCGATGGCCTTCACCAACTCGGCGGGCGTCATCGGTCTGCCCACCAGTTGCAGGACCCGCTCTGCCTTCACCTCGAGCTGGCCGTCCCACCGGATCAGCCACCCATCCCCTATGTCGCGCCAGGCGCCCTTGCCCATCATGAAGGCGAGCAGTGCCTCGCGATCCACGATCCCGGCCAGAGCGTCGGTCAGGTCCTCGGCCTTGACCAACCATCGGCTGTCGACAGCATCGTCGATGGCGCTCTGCAAGTCGGCGCGCGCCCCGTCGTAGCCCAGAAGCAACTCACCGTTGTAGACGTAGCCGGCAATCCACCGCATGAACTCGAATCGGCTCGCACCAAGCCGTCCAACCCACCACTGGACGGCGTCGCCCTCGACGAGCGCGACCAGCCCGAGATCAGCCCTGAGCAGCCCCGCCACCCACCGGACGAGCCTGAACCGGTCGCTCGCCAACCAGTCGCGGAGCAACGAGGCGTCTCGAACGACACGCATGCGCACCGCCTCCGCGGTGACGCCTCGCTCCCGGCCCAGGCTCGCGAGGGTGGGCCGATCCCGCTGAAGCTCGCGCACGGCCAACAGGTCCGGATCGGCCGCCAGCGACAGGAGTTCCTCCGTGAGCTGCTCGAGCGACGCCATCTCGTGGCCCCGCCGTTGGGGCCGCGTCCTCCCGCCGGCCGAATACTCCGGGTTCGCGTGCAGCGAAGCGCGCTGCGGATGGACTGCGGCCATCGCGGGCCTCCTTCCGTTCGAGGTGATTGGATGGGGGCGCCCGCGAGGGCTGCTCCGAGGCCTGCGGCCGGGCAACTGGCCCGGCTCGGCGGCTAGTCCACATTCAGCGTCCCGCCGAATCCGGCTGCCAGGTAACTTACCTTACAGTATCAACCATACCAACTCGGTCCATCATATCGGCATATGGTGACATCCGGATACCGATCACCGGCCTGACCGAGGAGCGCCGCACCTCCGTCAATGAGGTGACCGTTGAGTCGCTGGCCCGCTTCTGCGAGACGTTCGCCGATCTCGGCGATGCTGACGTGATGCGCGCCGCATGGTCGTGACGACCTGGCTGGTCGACAAGTCTGCGCTCGTACGGCTCGACGCCACTCCCGAGCCGGCGGAGTGGGCCTCCAGAATCAGCCGGGGGCTTGTCCGACAATCGGGGTGGCATCGCTAGCCTTCTAGGATGGCCGATATCGAGGTGGGACACCGGTGGGCGCCGATCACCGACCTCCGTGAGGACGATCTTGCGGCCGCCAGCACTGAGCTGCCCCCGCTCTTGCGCACCTGGGAGGAGTTCCGCCAGGAACTACCGGAACAGCAGGTCAGAGAGTTCAACGAGAGGTTGCAGCGAGAGTGGGCCATTGAGACCGGCATCATCGAGCGCCTCTACACCCTTGATGAGGGAACCACCAAGCTGCTCATCGAGCAAGGAATAGACGCCTCTCTCATACCCCACAACGATGTGGAGGAGCCCCCCGAACTCATCGCGGGGATGATCGCCGACCACCTGGATGCGGTGGAATGGCTCTTCGATGTGATCACGCAGAGGCGTCCACTCTCGACATCGTTCGTGAAGGAACTGCACCAGTTGATGACACGGAAGCAGGAATACGCCGCGGGAGTGGACCAGTTCGGGAGGGCTGCGAGGCTGAAGTTGCTTCACGGCGACTACAAGCGCAGACCCAACAACCCGACCCGGCCCGATGGGAGAGTCCACGAATACTGTCCACCCGAGCACGTAGCTGCGGAGATGGATCAACTCATCGAGATGCACGGTCGGCACCTCGAAGAAGGCGTCCCTGCTGATGTCTCCGCCGCCTGGCTTCATCACCGCTTCGTCCAGATCCACCCATTCCAGGACGGCAACGGCCGGGTGGCGCGAGCGCTCGCCTCCCTGGCGCTCATCCGCGCCGGAATGTTCCCGCTCGTGGTGACCAACAAGGACCGGGAACGTTACATAGAGACGCTGGGAGTGGCTGACTCCGGTGACCTGTCACCTCTAGTGACATTGGTGGCCAGACTCCAGAAGAGATGGCTCGTACAAGCGTTGGGAATCACGGGAGCTGTTCGCCTTGAGGCCGAACGTCTCGACCGTGTCATACAGTCGATCGGCGAGACATTCGGTCAACGCGACCGAGCCATGCAAGAAGAGCTCGATTCGGCAAAGGAGACGACAGTCGCGCTCTGGGAGCACGCCCGTTCTGTCCTGGACGACGTCTGCCGGCAACTTCAGACGCAGATCAAATCTGCCTTCTTCGACCGCAGCGTCTTCACCGATTCCTGCGAGAACGACGATCTGAGGCGAAGAAGCTACTACCGGTATCAGGTCGTGGACACGGCAGGGCGACTCGACTACGTCCCCAACATGAGGGAATACCACTCTTGGGTACACCTGGTCATGGACACTGAGCAGGGCAGGTCAGAGATTCTGCTGTCGTTCCACGGCATCAATCGCGACTACCGAGGCCTGATGGCTGCTTCGATGTGCTTCTTTCGACGCCAGAACGGCGATGTGATCGAACCGCAAGTCATCGAACTGCAGCCCGTGTGCGAAGACCTCTTCCAGATCAACTACCTGGAGAGCACCGAATCGGTGCTTCAGCGCTTCCGGCCGTGGCTCAACGACTCATTGATGAGAGCCCTCGACCAGTTCCGTCGGGGCGAGTGAGGCTCACCCTCTGCCGTCGGAGGGCCCGCCAACCCATCCGGAGCGGAGGACTCGTTTCCGGCGAGGTCGAGTCCCGCCGGGGAGCAAAAGGCCGCACCAAGGCTCCTCTCCACACTCAGGGGCGGTAGAGCATTCCCTTGTAGGCGGAGGTGAAGCCGGCTGCCTCCAGGCGGGCGGCCCACGGGGTCTCCCGGACCGCGGCGCCGTCGACCTTGGCGATCTCCAGCTTGCGGAGGCGGCCATCCTTCACCAGGCCGATGATCGCCTCGATCCAGTCGTCGTCGGACTCCGCGCCCTCGAATGTGGTCAGTGAGCGGCCGCCGCGTTCGAGCATGACGAGAGGCGCCCCGTCGGCCAGCACCACATGGGCGCCCGCGGTGCGGGCCGGCCGGCCGGGCGACCCGGGCCACCCCAGCGCGGCCCCGTAGGGCTGGGCCGGGTCGATGGCGGCCAGCACCACCGGTTCAGCGTCGGGCTCCGGCTCCCGGGACCCTCTCAGGCGATCGACCGCGCCGGGCAGGGCGAACTGGGCCGCGCCCAGCCCGGCCACGAAATAGCCCCGCCGGGCCTCGCCCCGCTCCTCGAGGGCCTTCAGCACCGGGTAGACCCCCGCGAAGCCGCCGTCGGTGCCCTCACCGAGCGCGGTCTCCCGGGTGACCACCCCGTAGCGGTCGAGCAGTTGGTGGGCTCTCGCCAGGGCCGATTCGGTGGCCGGTGGCTGGGGGCTGAGCAGCGGCTCGACCAGGGACCAGCGGCCCGCGGCCGACGGCGGTCCGGTGGCGCTGAGCCCCCCGAGCCGCAGCCGCCCCCGCCGGGAACGGCCGGCGCGGGGCGGCGCAAGCCCGGCCCGGACCGGCGGACGGCGCGTGCCGCCGGACCGCCGGCGAGCGATGCGGGCCCGCAGTGGTGCGAGGGAGTCGTTGGTGACCTCACCGGCCCATACCAGGTCCCATAGCGCGGCCAGCACCGTCTCGGTGTCGTAGGGCAGCGAAGCGGCCTGCGCGGCGGCCACCAGGTCATCCCAGAACGACGCTCCCCGGTCGCGCAACCGGTTTCGCAGCGCGTCGTGCAGGGCGCCCTCGCACGGCTCGGCCGCGGGCAGGAGCAACGCCGCATGATCGCGGAACACCAGGCGCACCCGGCCGTCGGTGGCACCGAGCGCGCCGGCGCCCACCCACACGACCTCGCCGGAGGTGCAGAGCTGGTCGAGGTCGGCCGGCTTGTAACCGGCCATGCGGCAGGCCAGCACGTCGGCCTCCAGCACCGACGCGGCCACCGGCGCCCCCTGCAGCTGCGCCACCGCGTCGGCGAGGGCGTCCACGCCCCGGCGCCGGCCCCCGACCCCCTGCCAGTCGGGCAGGAACCGGGCCAGCGCCTCGGGAGGAACCGGCTCTACCTCCTGGCGCAGCGCGGCGAGGCAGCGGCGGCGGATGCGCCGCAGCACCTCGGCATCGCAGAACTCCCGGTCGGCGCCGCCCGGCCGGAACTCGCCCCGCAGCAGGCGGCCCTCCGCCACCAGCGACGCCAGCCGGGCCGCCACCGGCTGCTCGCCGACCCCCAGCCAGCGGGCAACGTCACGGGCCAGGAACGGGCCGTGGGTGCGGCCATAGCGCACGCACAGATCGCCGAGGGGATCCTCGACCGGCTCGGTGGCCGACGCCGGCAGCCCCACCGGCAGGGCCGCGCCGGCCGCGTCGCGCAGCCGGGCCGCGTCGGCGGCGTCGGCGACCACGTCTCGCCCGGCCAGGCGGACCTCGATGGCCCGGCGCTGCTCAACCAGCGTGCGCACCCACCCCACGGCCCGCTCAGCGCCCGCCGCCGATCCAACCGGCACCGCAACCCGCGACTCATCGCCCGCCGCCGATCCAACCGGCACCGCAACCCGCGACTCATCGCCCGCCGCCGATCCAACCGGCACCGCAACCCGCGACTCGTCGCCCGCCGCGCCGTCCCGTGCCCCGTCCTGTGGCGCGGTCGTGCCGGCCGTGTCTCGGCCTGCCGGCTTGGGGCCGGCGCCCGGCGATGAGCGGGCCGCCAGCTCGTCGGGTGAGAGCGGCCCGAGGATGCGAAGCAGGTCGTGGAGTTCGTCGGCGTCACGGGCCTGGCGGCCGCCTACCAGCCGTTGCAGCTCCAGTTCGACGTCGGCGATGACTCCGGCGTCGAGCAGCTCCCGCAGCTCCTCGGCGCCGAGCAGGTCGCGCAGCAGGTCCCGGTCCAGCGCCAGCGCCGCCGCTCGCCGCTCGGCCAGCGGAGCGTCTCCCTCGTACATGTACACGGCGATCCACGAAAAAAGCAGCGACTGGGCGAACGGGGACGCCTGCGGGGTGTCGACCGCCACGACCCGGACGCGGCGGCTGCGCAGGTCGGCCATCAGCTCCACCAGCGCGGGCAGGTCGAACACGTCGTTGAGGCACTCCCTGGTGGTCTCCAGCAGGATCGGGAACGAAGGGAACTTGGCCGCCACCGACAGCAGGTCGGCGGCCCGCTGGCGCTGCTGCCACAGCGGCGTGCGCTGGTCGGGACGGCGCCTGGGCAGCAGCAGGGCCCTGGCCGCGCACTCCCGGAACCGGGACGCGAACATCGACGTCTCGGGCAGGCGCCCCACCACCAGGTCGCCGATCTCGTCGGGGTCGAAGAGCAGGTCGTCCACCGGGAGCTCGTCGATGGCCTCGGGCAGCCGCATCACGATCCCGTCGTCGCCCCACATCAGGTCCACGTCGGTGCCCCAGGCCTCGCTCAGCCGGGCCCGCAGCGCGACCCCCCAGGGAGCGTGCACCTGCGCGCCGAAGGGCGTCAGCACGCACACCCGCCAGTCGCCGATCTCGTCGCGGAAGCGCTCCACCACCACGGTCCGGTCGTCGGGAACCGCGCCGGTGGCCGCGGCCTGGTCCTCCAGGTAGTTGAGGAGATTGGTGGCGGCCGTCTCGTCGAGGCCGCAGCGCTGCCGCAGCCGGGCGGTGGCCGTGCCGGCGCCGTCCGAGCGCAGCTCCCGCACGAGGCTGCCCACGGCCCGGCCCAGCTCGATGGGCCGGCCGGGCCCGTCGCCGTGCCAGAACGGCATCTTGCCCAGCTCGCCGGGCGCGGGCGTCACCACCACCCGCTCGAAGGTGATCTCCATGATCCGCCAGGTCGTCGCGCCGAGAAGGAACGTCTCGCCCACCCGGCTCTCGTAGACCATCTCCTCGTCGAGCTCGCCCACCCGGGTGCCGTCGGGCAGGAACACCCCGAACAGCCCCCGGTCGGGGATGGTGCCGGCGTTGGTGACAGCCAAGCGCTGGGCCCCGGCCCGACCCCGCAGCATCGCGTTGGCCCGGTCCCACACCACTCGGGGTCTCAGCTCGGAGAACTCCTCGGCCGGGTAGGTGCCCGACAGCAGTTCCAGGACGCTGTGCAGCACCTCGTCGGACAGCTCGGCGAAGCCGGCACTGCGCCGCAGCACCGCCGCCAGCCGCTCGACCGGCCAGTCGTCCATGGCGCACATGGCCACGATCTGCTGGGCGGCCACGTCGATGGGGTTGCGCAGGTAGCGGGTGTGCTCAACCTCGCCGGAGTGCATGCGCTCCACCACCGCGGCCGCCTCGAGCAGGTCGGCGCGGTGTTTGGGGAAGATCCGGCCCCGGCTGGGCTCGCCCACCCGGTGACCGGCCCGGCCGATGCGCTGCAGGCCGGAGGCCACCGATCCCGGCGAGGCCACCTGCACAACCAGGTCGACGGCGCCCATGTCGATGCCGAGTTCGAGGGTGGAGGTGGCCACCAGTCCCCGCAGCTCGCCCCGCTTGAGCTCGTCCTCGATCAGCAGGCGCCGCTGGCGGGACAGCGACCCGTGATGGGTCTTGACCAGCTCGAGCCCGTCGGCCGGCCCGGAGCCGACCTGCTCGTCTCCCAGCGGCACGGGCGGCGGCGCCTGCATCAGGCTCTCGAGCGCCTCGCCCACATGGGTAGGGCCGCCGGTGTCAGGGAATCTCGGGTTCGTTTCGTGTGGAGAGTCCACAGAACTCGCACCAGGATTCTGTGCCTCCTCGTCCTGGGCTTCGAGATGCAGTTCGTTGAGGCGGGCGGCGAGGCGCTCGGCCAGGCGCCGGGCGTTGGCGAAGATCAGCGTCGACCGGTGGGACTGCACCAGCTCGAGCAGGCGGGGATGGATGGCGGGCCAGATGCTCCGCCGCAGCGGCCCGGCCGCGGCCCCGGCCGACGCCGGAGCCTCGACCGTCTCGCCCAGCGAGGCCATGTCGGCCACCGGGACCACCACCTCCACGTCGAGTTCCTTGCGGGCGCCGGCGTCGACCACGGTCACGGGCCGGGGTGCCGGCGACCCGCCTCCTGTGCAGGTGAAGCCGCCAAGGAAGCGGGCGATCTCGTCGAGGGGACGCTGGGTCGCGGACAGGGCGATGCGCTGCGGCGAATGCTCGCAGATCTCCTCCAGTCGCTCCAGCGAGACCATCAGGTGGGTGCCCCGCTTGCTGGCGGCCACCGCGTGGATCTCGTCGATGATGACGTGTTCGACGGTGGAGAGGGTCGCCCGCGCCCGGCTGGTGAGCATCAGGAACAGCGACTCGGGCGTGGTGATCAGGATGTTCGGGGGGTGGCGCACCAGCCGCCGGCGCTCATCGGCCGAAGTGTCACCGGTGCGCAACCCGACGGTGGGCTCGTGCACCTTCACGCCGAGGCGCTCGGCGGCCAGCCGGATGCCGTGCAGCGGGGCCCGCAGGTTCTTCTCCACGTCCACCGCCAGAGCCCGAAGGGGCGACACGTACAGCACCCGGGTGCCGCGGCCCGAGGGATCCTCCGACCGGGCCTCCCCGCCGGACCATGCGCCGCGGCCCGAGGGATCCTCCGAGTCGGACGCTGCGGGATCGCTCGACATGAGCCGGTCGATGGCCCACAGGAACGCAGCCAGGGTCTTGCCCGTGCCGGTGGGCGCGCACACCAGCGTGTGGTCTCCCGCCGCGATGGCCGGCCAGCCCTCGGCCTGGGGCGGGGTCGGCGCGGCGAAAGCCGACGCGAACCAGGCCCGCGTCGGCTCGGAGAACGCAGCAAGCGGATCGGCCGCCACGCCGCCACGGTACCGATCCCCTGCGACACCCGCCCCCGACCTGAGTGCCCGGTTGACACATGGGGGAGGGGAACTTGACTATCGCAGTGATTCGTCTACGCTCTCATAGAGTGAGTCTCATCGACATTCGCTCCTACGCCGACAAGTTTGGCGACGGCCCCGGGGGGACAGCCCCGATAGCCCCACCCCCGATGGACCCACAAGGAATGGACGCCACCATGCAGTCGGGTCACGAGCCATCCAGTAGCCCCCCCCCCCCC
>Ga0209020_1000080_pt1 | contig 122229 bp, 102 predicted proteins | sample PinacodermBB_FD_187298 | JGI IMG/M metagenome (GOLD analysis project Ga0209020, IMG submission 187298) | Host-associated microbial community of the marine sponge Aplysina aerophoba from Gulf of Piran - sponge pinacoderm, lysed by bead... | ecosystem: Host-associated > Porifera > Sponge >... | reverse complement strand
GTATGAGAGTGAAGTCGGTGAGCGTGGCGTTCGACTCTCCGGCGGCGAGCAGCAACGTATTGCCATTGCGCGCGTGCTTATTAGAGACCCCAAAATCCTTATTCTCGATGAGGCAACCTCGTCTCTGGATACAGAATCCGAGGCACTCGTCCAAGACGCACTCACACGCCTCATGAAAGGACGCACCAGCTTCGTCATCGCACACCGACTCTCAACCATCTTGAACGCCGATAAAATTCTCGTTCTCAGCGACGGAAAACTCGTTGAATCCGGCACACACGCCGAATTGATTCAACAGAGTGGTGTATATCACGACCTATTCCAGAAACAGTTCGCAGGGATACAAAAGGGGACGTAACATGAAAGACGTTCTGCGATTGTTGTCGTATCTAAAACCGTATTGGCACTTTCAACTGCTCTTTATCTTCTGCGCCCTGGGCAACTCAGGTTGTAGCCTTATATGGCCCTGGCTTCGGAAGATTCTGATAGACGATGTCTTTATCGCAAAAAATGCTGAACTCCTACTGCCTACCTGCGGATTCTATGCGCTGACAGCAGTCGGCATGTACTTCTTCAAATTTGGAGCCGCTTACTTCCCCGCAAAGGTTTCGGAGAACGGATCGAAAGACATTCAATTTCAAGCCTACCACCATCTCCGCAAATTAGGATTCAAATTTTACGACACGCACCAGACTGGAAAAGTCATGGCGACATTTACATCCGATACACCAAAAGCGGTACAAGGATTAAATCTCTTTGCCGGTGACTACATCATAAACGGTATCATGCTTGTTGTGACACTCGGTATTATTACATACATCAACTGGCACTTATGCGTTCTCTCCTTATTACTCGTCGCCGTAAATATAATCATTCCGGCTGTCTTGGATAAACCGCTTGGTCGAATGAGCGAGGAAATCCAAGAACAGAACGCACTCCTGTCAAGCAAACTACAGGAAAGCATTGCTGGCTCTCGTGAACTCAAAGGATTAGGAAAGGAATTTTATGATTTACAGAACCTACGCCAGTTTATTGAACGGCTCATCGCAATCGGCATTAGACACGGGCTCATTCGGCAGGCAGGCGGTGGGTTCACCATCATTCTATTCTGGTTAGCCCGAGGTCTCATATTTTTCATAGGCGGGGGTTACGTCCTGCGCGATGCGATTACCATCGGTGAACTCCTTGTCATCATACACTATTTTGGTAATGTACACGCGCCTGTGTCACAACTTGTAAAACTTCACCTCGGAATACCGTCAATCATGGTTGCGGCTCGGCGTATTTTCGCGTTTTTCGATGAACACGAGGAAGAATCGCAAGAAGGAACACCGATAGAACATATTGAGGGAGGTGTCCAATTCTCCAACGTCTCCTATGAATATAACGAAGCGGAACCGATTTTACAAGAAATGAACTTTCAAGTGGAACCGGATGAGACAGTCGCAATAGTGGGAGCCAGCGGCGCAGGTAAAAGCACTTTGGTGAGCCTAATTCCACGTTTCTATGAACCCCAACACGGCAATATCCGCATCGACACAACACCCATCAATACAATCCAAATCCAATCGTTACGATCACATATCGGCATCGTTTTTCAAGACCCATACCTGTTCGCCGAGAGCATCGCCTATAATATTTGTCTGGGTGCGGAAGACCCAGAAGCAGTAACACACGAGGAGGTTATCGCTGCTGCAAAGTTAGCAAACGCACACGATTTCATCATGAATTTCCCAGAACAATACGAGACCAAAGTCGGTGAGCGCGGCGTTCGACTCTCTGGCGGTGAACAGCAACGGATCGCTATCGCGCGCGTGCTTATTAGAGACCCCAAAATCCTCATTCTTGATGAGGCAACATCGTCTTTGGATGCAGAATCCGAAGCACTCGTTCAAGAAGCACTCACACGCCTCATGAGAGGACGTACCAGCTTCGTCATCGCACACCGACTCTCAACCATTTTAGATGCCGACAAAATCCTCGTTCTCAAAGGCGGTAGGCTCGTTGAAACCGGTACACATACCGAACTGATCCAACGCGGTGGTGTATACCACGCCCTATTCCAGAAACAGTTCGCAGGAATGCAAGCAGGCAACTCAGCCATTGGCACCACCGAAATCACTTAACATAAGTTAAAAAGTGCTTGACTTTAACGCGTCCTTTTTGATAAAATTGTAAAAATGATTATAAGGAGAACTGGAAATGGAATTAACCTTTGAAAAAGATGACCTCTTGCATTCTCTGCAAGTGCTACAAGGCGTAGCAAGCGGGCGCACTACCCTACCAATTCTTTCAAACGTTCTTATCCAAGCCGCTGATCGGAAAATTGAATGTATCGCCACAGATCTGGAGGTCGGGATTAAGATCAAGGTGGAAGGTGCCATTCAAGAAGATGGCGGAATTACCGTCTCAGCCAAAAAGTTGGCGGATATCGTCAAAGAATTGCCCGAAGACAAACCGATACACTTCGCAACAACAGCAAATGATCGGGTTGAAATCACTTGTGGGGATGGCGTTTATAAAATCATCGGGCTTCCAGACGAAGAATTCCCACAATTGCCCTCTGTCGACGGAGATTCATTAACTCTCAGTGGAGACACTCTGCGGGATCTACTCCACAAAACTGAATTCGCCGCCGCAACGGAGGATGTTCGCTACTTCCTCAACGGACTCTACTTTAATTTCCTTCCAGATAAAACGGAAGTCGTCGCAACCGATATGAGATGGCTCGCACTCGCACACTGTGAACCGCTCACATCGTCGGAGAACGTAAAAGGGTTCATCGTCCCCCTCAAAGCCGTTAAAGAGATCGCTCGTACTTTCTCGGAATCTGAGGAAGTGCAGATCTCAATTTTTGAAAACCAGATTCTTTTCGCTGACGAGAACTCCACCTTAACCACACGGCTCGTAGAGGGGGATTATCCGCCATATCAGAAAATTATCCCTGAATCTGCGGAAGGCAGAGTGGTGGTCTCTAAAGAACAGATACTGCATGCGGCCCGACGCGTTGCATTGCTATCGAACCCGAAGAACTATGCGATTGCTTTGGAGATAAGTACTGAGCAGGTCCAGATTTCGGCGAAGACTCCGGAATTAGGGGAGGCATACGAACCCGTTCCAGTGGAGTCAGGGACTGGAAGCATACGGATTGGCATCGATGCCCGTTTGTTGATAGGGACTTTGGGACACATTGAGACGGAATCGATCGCAATAGAATTTAAAAGTGAAGTGGAGCCTATCGTCTTTAAACCGATCGGCGTAGAAAATCATATCTGTCTTGTGATGCCGATGCGTTTGGAATCGTAGAGACGAATTTTGTAGTTACGAGGTCTGCAGACATCACCCTACATCATAGGAATAGATGTTGCTTCGCACCTTCGCTTTTACGCGCAAAAATCCCGATAAAAACACGATCTTTTTTTCAAAAAAACTTGACATCCTCTCCGTTTTATGATATTATTATATATCTGACGCCGAGATAGCTCAGTCGGTAGAGCAGAGGACTGAAAATCCTTGTGTCGGCAGTTCGATTCTGCCTCTCGGCATTCCCTTTTTAACCGTAATAATTTGCTAAGCCGGTGTAGCTCAGTGGAAGAGCAACTGATTCGTAATCAGTAGGTCGGAGGTTCAAATCCTCTCATCGGCTTTTGGTTTGATATGTGTCAGCATCGTTCCGATGAGAAACAAAGCCATCCTCAATTCAAAACCTAATCCCCACCTGTAAATCCCCACAACAGACAAAGAAGGAAACAAAAGCAACGTCAAGTATGCTTCACAGGATTCTCATAACGATTCTTGCCCTGACAGTTATAGCAAATTTCGCAAACGCGCAACTCGTTCAGGATGGTTTGGTGAGTTATTGGTCTTTTATCATCATTCTTCCAATTTCTCGGCAGCGATATCTTCCTCAAGCGATTTGACATTTGCTAAGACAGTCGGGTGCGGCTCAATCTCATAAACTTTGCGATACACTTTCAGCGCAGCCTCCTTATCACCAAGGAAACTCATATAAATTTCACCCATCCGCTCCCACGCTCGAACTTCCTCCGGATCAAGTTCGACAATCCGTTCATAGACTTGCAGCGCATCCCCATATTGACGCGTCTCGACATCCTCACGCTCAAGTGCAGACGCACGCGCAAAGAGCAATCGGACGAGATCGTCAACTACCTCATTCATTTCAGGCATATTTTCATGTGCCTGCTCCAAGAGGCGAATCGATTCCGACTCAAGTCGTGTAACCGCAGCCAAATCCTCTTCGGTGAATTCCCTATCCAGAAATTGATACCCTTGAAGCATTTTGGTGTACGTTCTCGACAGTTGAAGACGGGCAAGGATACCGATAGGGGCTTTTTCAGACGGGATGTTTAAAAACTCTGGATCGTTTTCTATTGCTTTGGCATAGTGCTTAGAGGCTTGTTCAAACTGCTTACTCCCCTGATAGAGGACACCGAGGAGATAGTGCGCTTCAGCATCGTCTGGAGCATTCTTGAGCACAGCGAGGAATTCTGCGGTGGCTTCCGCGAGCAACCCCTCATCACGGAACAGTTTGCCGCGCAAGAGACGAACACCGGCATGTTCAGGCTGAATGCGCGCCGCATATTCCAAACGCGCCTGCGAATCCCTCAGCCAATTACTTTGTAAATAGATTTCCGCAATGCGGAGATTGGCGTGCAGACGCACTTCCGCACTCGTTTGTGAGGAGCCGTTTATTGAGATTCCCTGGACTTCATCCTCCGTTTCCAACGCTCGTAATGCCTGCCAATAGTAGAGGGCAGCATCGACAAGGTCATGTTTCTTAAAGAGAGCATCTGCCTTCTCAATGAAAGCTCCGACCTGCGACAACGGTGGCGATTCGGGTTCCGCAGTCCCACGTTGAATATAGAAAAACGCAAGCGTGACAAAACCAATCACTGCCACGACTTCTGCATAAAAAAGCCAACTCCGCAAGGAAACTAAGGATTTTGCATTAAACGGCATATTTACTCCTTTATCTCGACCCAAAGCATAAGATAATAGAACGATCACTTCGGCGGACACTCAAAACGACAGCTACTGTGGACGTTTCTCAATGTCGTCAAGAATGCCAAGCATCTCCTCTGCCCCTACAAATCCGGTGAATCGCTTGAGAACAGTGCCATTAGCGTCCATGAAAATGACGACCGGCAATCCGGGAATCTGATATTTCTCGGTTAATGCCTCAGTCGTTTCGGAGCTGCGGGTGAAATCGAGTTTAACACTCACATAATCATCGAGTTTCGCAGCGACCTCGGGATCCGCATAAGTCTTATGATCAAGTTCTTTACACGCAGCACACCAAGAGGCATAAAAGTCAAGCATTACGAGTTTATCCTCTCGCTTGGCGATTTCAAGCCCTTCGACCTCGTCGTAAACCCAATTTAAGTGGGGTCCGGCAGGTTGTTGGATACCTCCAACAAACATATAGGCACCCAGGACCGCCAGCAAAAGCCCGCACGCCTTTTGGAATTGCATCCGTCGAGAGATACCGCTGAAACGTTGGGTTAACTTGCCAAGCCACACCCCAATGAGCACTAAACCACCCGCAATAGCGAAAAACGGCAGCGAGTTCTGCAGGAAATCCTGCAACGGTGGAAACACATCTTTGAGGAAATAGAGTGCCATTGTAATAATAGCAATGCCGAAGACGTTTTCCAACACATACATCCAGCCACCTGAACGGGGTAGCGCGGAGAGCAATCCGGAGAAGGTGCCAATACCGATAAAGAGGAGTCCCATTCCGAGGGCATAAGTGAACATGAGCCAGAATCCGAGAAAGAGACTTCCGGTCGTTGCGATATAAGTTAGCACGACTGCCAACGCCGGTCCCGTGCAAGGCGCGGCGATCACCCCTGCGACTGTTCCCATAGCGAACGCGCCTGCGAACCCGGTGCCGCCAACGGTGTTAAGACGGTTCTGCACCGCATACGGCAACCGAATCTCAAAAACACCGAACATAGACAGTCCCAAGGTCACAAGAATTAGGCTGATGAAGCCGACGACCCACGGGTTTGCCATTATCTGACCGAAGACCGCCCCGGTCGATGCAACCGCTACACCTAAAATCGAATAGGTCACAACGATCCCGAGCACATACACAACAGAAAGCAGGAAAGACTTGAGAAAACTGGCAGACTCATTGGCACCGAAGACAGAAACGGTGATCGGTATGAGTGGGTAAACACAGGGAGTCAAACTGGTCAAGATGCCGCCTGCAAACACGAGCAAAAATGCGAGCCAGACACTTCCACCAGAGAGCGCACGCGCGAGGCTCCCCTCATCATCACCACTCGGCGGTGCACCGAATTGGACGTTGGCGAAAACCGCGTCATTAATCCGCTGAATGGTATCCTCGATACCGACAATTTCAATAGGGACTGCAAAAGTGAGAGTTTCTGGTAATAGACACTGCTCATCGTTACACGCCTGATATCTCAGTTCCAAATCCAGCGTCATAGGGTCGATCGACGCAGTTTGACTTAAATCGGCTTGGACACCGATAGTGATGGTATCGTGATAGACTGGGGCTTCGCCAATTGAACCGAGTGCCAATACCTCACCCTTCGGATATACGACTTCACCGAAAGTCAGATGCGACGTATCCGGGAAAATGACCTCGGTCGCGATCAAGCCTTCACCCGCTGGATTGGCATTGACATGCCACCCTTCGACAATTTCAACGACAACTGCAATTTGGAATTGGCTACCAGGTTGCACCTTGTCAATCGAGAGGTATCCTTTTGCAGAGAGTTTTTCAACAGGTGATTTTTCACCAAGTCCGAAATCTGCGAACTGTGCCTGTATATGAGCAGGATACATCATTACGATAAGCACTACCAGCCCACAGACTAAATTTTTAACTATGGGATTCTGAGCATCGTTCCACTTCGTTTCACGATGGTATTTGGTGAATCGCGACCGGGTTAAAGATATGTACGATTTTAAGATTGTTTTCTCTGCCATGGGTTAATTCTCCTCAATTACCTCGGTTCAAGCACAACGCAAGGCAGAATCATCTCCTCAAGAGAAACACCACCGTGTTGGAAACTGCCTTGAAATATTTCTTTATAAACATTGAATTGTCTCTCATAAACAAAGTAGTAGTCCTCTTTTGCGAGAACATAACTCCTTTGTGCTTCTTCACCGGGTAAACGATACGCGCCAGGTTCCTTTATGACCCACCCGGCTTCAGGTGAACACGAGATATTTTTCCCCTCTTTAAACCGAAGCCCAGTCGTGAGTTCAGCTTGACTTGAAACTTTCGCTGCATTTTGGCAAAGGAGCGAACCGTGGTCAGACGTTAAGACGACCGTCATACCGCGTTCAGCTGCAATCCTGAAGACTCTATAAAGATGGGAATGCTGAAACCATGCCTGTGCAAGCGTCCGAAACGCCGCTTCATCTGGAACGAGTTGCTGTAGTAAATCTATTTCATGGCGTGTATGTGTCAGCATATCCAGAAAATCAACAACAAGTGCAGTCAAACTAATCCTGTCCGTAACGTTTAGCCAGTGCAGATATTGAATTTCGCCGCGTGTATCAAAAATTTTGAAGTAATGGAGCGGCGGCTTGGGAAGTATGCCGTGCCGCTCAAGTTGTAAGCGCATCAGATCTTTCTCATAGCGGTTGATACTCGTGTGCGTTGTATCAGGTTCTGCGTATAGGTCTGGGTGCCTTTCAGCAAATTCAAGCGGAAACAACCCACTAAAAATAGCGTTCCGTGCATAACGGGTAGCCGTTGGCAGAATGGAATAATAGTAATCTGTGGTTATATGAAACAGCGGGTACAACAAGGGTTCAATTTTCAGCCAGTGGTCCAACCGCATACAATCCATAACAACAAACAGGACCTGCTTCCCTGCCTGAACTTCAGGAATGACATATTTGTAAACGACATCCACAGATAAAGTAGGCGACGCTTCACTCGCTAACCAAGTGTGATAGTTGGCTTGAACATAGTCAGCGAACGCGGCGTTTGCCTCTCGTTTCTCTATCTCATGGATAGATTTAAGTTCATCAACGTTATGAAGTGTATCCAGTCGCAAGTCCCATTCAACAAGGCGAACATACGTATCGATCCAGGTCTGCCAATCGTCAACGGAGTCGCGTCCCCGCGTCCCGCCCCCGGACAGCTGTGCCCCCTTAAATTTCTGAGCATAAGCCTGTGGCGTATATGCTTCGCGTCCGGTCTGTTTGTCAAGTATAAAAGCAAGGGATGTCTCTAATTGTTGAGACGAGGTTTCGTCCTGACCATCTGCTGTCGCTATGAAGACACTGTCAACATCATAAAGGCTTGCTTGCTGTAGCACTTCCTGTCCACCCTCGTGTGTTACGAGAATAATAGGAATATGCGCATCCACATCCCGAATATATGAAAGCAGATTCTCCTCTCGCGTTGCTCCATCATAATTCAGGAGGACAGCGTGATATTCTTCATCTTGGAGTAACGCAATGCCTTCAGCAATAGCGTTTGTTAAAGAAATGTCGTACCCCCGATATTCCAAAAATCGGATGTAGGACTTGGAAACTATATTGTTCTGCTCCTCACGATGTTGATTCTTAAGTTGCGCGTCAGATTGTTTTACATCAGATCTCTGGTTATCAATCCACAGAAGCCTCCATCTTTTTTCCTGCATATTATGCCCCCTTTTTATTGGCGGTCGGCAGTGAGTTTTTAGCAGTCAGAGGAATGGCTGTCGGAGGTCGGCGAAGAAGCAATCAGTAGTCGGTTTCCAGAAACGCTTGTGGTGGAAAGCAATACGCGCCTGTTACAAGTACCTAAAAGCCCACAGTCAATGGAAACCGATAGCCATTAGAGCAGAGAAGCATGCTGTGCTATTCTACTGAAGCAAACAAAAACTAAATACTCGAAATAAATCGTCCTGGGTTCAATAAACCAACTGGATCGAATTTCGCTTTAATCTGTTTCATTAAACTGAGCGTTCCTTCAACGGAACCCCAAACGTCAATGTGTCGTTTAAGTTCAGGCGGTGCAACTTCTATGATGAGATTTCCCTGCCTCGACATTGCAGTTTGACGCAGTCGCGTTAGCACATTCGCAAGCGATTGGTAATCCGTATCGGATGTCGCAGGCAGAATGGCATACAATACACCACTCCCGAGCAATGCCATCATCTGGACATCACGAGCCCAATTCGCCCCCACAATTTGGGAAGCAAATTCTGCGAGATCGGTGCGCTTCAAGTTCAATTTGGCAACTACTATTTCGGTATTTTTGTTATCTGCTGAGAATTCCTGAACAGCCCCTTGAATGTGCTGTAACGATTCACCTTCTCTAATTGTGACACCTATCGCACCGTTTTGTTCCATAATTCCTTGGCACTGCGTCAATTGCCACGCCACAGTTTCGGGATCCCCACCGAACCCAACCACCACTTTTTTAACCATGGAATCCTGGGCATCGTTCCACTCTGTTTCACGATGGTGTCTGGTTAATTCTGACCGAGTTGAGGATTTGTCCACTCTTAATTGGGTGTTTTCTGCATTGATGAACATATTTGCAAACATCGGCAAGGTCTGCGAACCGACAATACTTAAACCCGTGTCAACTGCCTCTTGAACATTCTGAAAGTCTGCTGTAAGTATCGCTTGCCGCACAGGTATGGGTGACAACTTGAGAGTCACCTCAGTAATGATACCAAGTGTCCCAAACGCCCCAATATAGAGTTTGTTAAGATCATAGCCTGCGACATTTTTTACCACTTTGCCACCACTTTTGACGACGGTGCCGTCTGCCCGAACGACCCGCAAACCCAAAACCTGGTTTCGGGCGGTCCCATGTCGTAAACGGAGAGAACCACTTGCGTTTGTTGCTACAATCCCACCGATGGTACATCGGTCTGCATACGGTGGATTCAACGCCAGATACTGACGATGCCGCGCCAACTCGGTTTGGAGATCTGCTAATCGGATACCCGCTTCCACGGTTACGGTTAAATCCGCCGGTTCATATTCCACGACACTATTTAGGTGTGTTGTTGCCAGAACCACATCTACTTTCTGTGGCAGATTTCCAATACCCAGTTTTGTACCTGCTCCGGCAGGCATAACCGACACACCCTGTTTTACCGCAAATTGGAGGACCTCTTGCATCTCTTGGACAGATGTCGGTACAACGACCGCCTTCGGTACGTATCCATCAAAAGTATAGGCTGTGACCTGCTCCTCTGAGAGGATGCTGGATTCACCGACAATGCGCTTAAGTTCATCGTGCAATTTTCTAATTTTTCCTTTCGGTTCTGGATAGCATATCAGTCAACAGTTTCCCGCTCTCTGTTCTTAATAGCGGTGTCCCGAAGCGACGTAATCTTCGTAAGTACCTCACGTACATGATCATCGTCACTTGTTGCATATTTTTTCTTAACTTCATCAGCGACTTCCAGCAAGAGCGTCCATCTACTGGTATCGCGATAGACCCGTGCTAAACCGTAATAAGCATCAACGACATACTTACCATATTTATATTCATTAATAATTTGCTTGTAAGCGACGATCGCCTCATCCCAATTCTCTAACCGGAAATGAGTATCAGCAATACCGAGTCTCGCCTCGGCGATAAAGTTGCTATCTGGATATTCTTCAAGGAGTCTGTTATACGAAACAATAGCGTTTTCATAGTCCCCTTGACCGAAGTAAGTCCGTCCGATAGCAGACTGAATTTTTGCATGGAGTGTCCAGTGAGCTGCCCCTTGGAGTGCTAATTCATAGTTGACGCGGGCATCTTGATAGTTCTTCCGTTCTTCGTAAATTGCGCCTTGGTCGAAATAAGCAGCGGTGACATACGGACTATCTGGAAATTGCTTGATAAAATCGGTATAACGCTCAATTGCCTCATCGTCTCTACCGAGTTGTTTCAAACTATACGCGGCTTTATACATCGCTTCGGCTTGCAGGTCGGGGTAGTCTTTGAACTCCTCAGTCATAAGTTTATTGAATTCGCGATACGCCTGCTCATAGTTCGACTCATTCAGGTAGGACTGTGCAATCAGGTGCTGCACCTTATCCTTAAAACCGGAGTCTGGAAAACCATCAAGGACAACTTTGAATGCCTGCCGAGCGTCTTCATAATCCTGTAGTTTGTAGTTGGCTTGCCCAATCATATACCAAGCATTTTCGAGGAAGATGCTATTCGGGAAGTTCTCAATGCACTGCTTGAACTTCAGTTCCGCCAGTTTAAACTGTTTCGTCCGGTAGAGGTTGTATGCCCATAGATAAATCAACGCCTCTTGATATTGAGGAACGATTGCTGTTAGGGCGACTTTTTCAATGTGGTCAATCGCAGTTTTGTAGTGATCAATATTGTCTGATTGGTCAGCAAGACGTGAGTAACTCACTGCGATTTTATAATGAACGAGTGTTGTGAAATCCTTGTCAATAACCGCGGTATTCACACCCTCCTTCATTGATGCTTCAAGTGCCTCAGTATACTTGGCAATAGACCCTTCGTAATCTGCCTGATTGTACAAATCTTCAGCAGATTGGAAGAGTTGCTGCACCACCTCTTCGGAACTCCCCATCGTAAATGGTGCCAGAAGTCCAACGAATAAGACGATACCACCCATAATGCCAAAAATCCTTGAGTGTATTCTGTTTCGTTGGTGCATTCTGTCCTCCTTTCGGAATTTATAGTAAAGTTTAGAATTAATAGGGCACCCTGTGCCGGTTCGGTTAGGAAACCGAACCTACCGAGGGATGCAAGTGTCTCTTTATTTTTCGGTTTTACTATAAGTATGCCTTATACCGTGCCTATGAATATAGCATCCCATCTGGTTGCAAACCCAATTTTTCATAAGACTCGGCTGTGGGGAAAATCTTTCCGGGATTGCAGAGTCCAGTAGGATTAAAGACTTCTTTGACCGCCGCCATTACTTGCATATCAGCAGCACTGAAAATGAGAGGCATGTAATCCATCTTTTCGACACCGATGCCGTGTTCTCCGGTGATTGTGCCACCGACTTCCGCACATACTGTCAGAATTTCTTTGTTGACATGCTCTACACGTTCACACTGGTCAGCGTCTCGTTCGTTAAAGAGGACAATAGGATGAATGTTGCCGTCCCCGGCGTGGAACACATTCGCGATGGGAATCTGATACTTTTCAGAGATCTCGGAGATCCGCCGTAACACCTTCGGCAGGGTTGTCCGTGGCACAACACCATCTTGGGTGATATAGTTGGGTGCAAGTCGTCCGAACGAACCGAACGCGCTTTTCCGTGCCTTCCAGAGTTGATCCCGCTCCGCGTCATCTTTAGCGTAATCCACCTTCCGAGCGTTGTGTTGTTTGAAGATTTCCAAAATTTGATCGGTCTGGTTCTGCATGCCTGCCTTAACACCATCAAGTTCCACAATCAGAATCGCATCGGCATCAAGCGGGAAACCGAACTGGAAGGCTTCCTCTAACGCACGGATGACGAGCGTGTCCATCATTTCAAGGGCAGCCGGAATAATGCCTTCACCGATAATCGTTGAGACAGCGTTAGAAGCATCGTCCATTGTCTCAAAGACAGCGAGTGCGGTTTGGTACGCCTGCGGGTTCCGAGTCAGCCGGACGATTGCCTTCGTTACGATTCCAAACGTGCCTTCGGAGCCGACCATCACACCGCGCAGATCGTAGCCGGGTGTTTCTTCAACAGTACTACCCAATTCGATAATTTCGCCATCCGGCAAAACAACTTCCAACCCAAGTACATGGTCGGATGTAACGCCATATTTCAAGGTATGTGGTCCACCAGAATTTTCGGCGATATTTCCACCTATTGTGCATGCCTTTTGGCTTGATGGATCCGGCGCGTAGTGATAGCCTTTGTTCTGTACCGCCTGTGTCAACAAGAGATTCACCACACCGGGTTCAATCACCGCCCGTTCGTTCTCAAGATCTACCTCTAAGATGCGGTCCATCCGGTTGAGAGCAATGATAATTCCACCTTGAACAGAGAGCATTCCGCCACTCAAGCCGGTGCCGCCGCCACGGGCGATAAACGGCGTGTTGTATTTATTCGCTAACTTTACAATATCCGACACCTGCTGCGCTGTATCCGCGAAGACAACGACATCCGGCATCGCCTTAAAAGAAGGAGCGGCATCGCATTCATATACCGACAAGGCAGTCGTATCCGTTAGCACATTTTTAGACCCAAGGCGTGTAGAGAGGTCAGTAATGAGTTGTTCTTTCTGGTCCATAATCTATTCCCTCTGCATGACAATTTCTGATTACTTGTATTTAGTGTATCACAATTTTGGTTGCATGTCCAATTAGAAATTTAGCGAACGTTTCCAGTATTTTTTTCATTTGTTATAGCTGCGTGCAGCGTGTTATAATTATGGGACTGAATACAATTTACCAAAGTTTGATTATCGAGGAATTTTTCCGAGATACAATGCGTACAGGAGACAAAAATGCGAAAATCGATATTGATTTTAGGAATTGCTTGTTTGATCGCTTGGACACTCCCAGAGATCTGTTCTGCCGAAATCGACCCTGAAACAGCCGTTGGTGTGTGGCTCTTTGATGAAGGCGCGGGTAAAACAACCAAAGACGCTTCAGGACTCGGACACGACGGCACAATCAACGGTGCGAAGTGGAAAGATGGAAAACTCGGAAAAGGACTTGAGTTTGACGGCGCACAGTGGGTGTCCATCGACTCAACACCGGAGCTACAACTCGGTGAAGAACTGACAATGATGGCGTGGTTTTTTGCCACAGATATTTCCACTTGGCGGCAACTTATTTCTAAAAGTGACGAATATCTCTTGCGTATTGATCCGCCACAGGAAGGCAATAAAATGTCAGCGTTTGTCAAACCCGGTGGAAGTTGGGAGCCAAGAGCCTCTGCACACGTTCCGGATGAAAAAAAATGGATCCACTTTGCAGCAACTTACGACATCAACGAGAAAAACGAGCAACTCGTTGTTTACGTAAATGGTCAAAAAGCCGGGGTGAGTACACGTCCCGGAAAAACCGCTGCTACAGCGAATCCGGTTGAGATTGGTAAATGGGGTGGTGGTTCATACTTCGTGGGTATTATTGATGAAGCCGCTATTTTCAACACTGTTCTCAGTGAAGACGATCTAACAATCATCGTGGAACATGGATTAGCAAAAGCCCTTGGTGGGTTAGATGTTGAACCGATGCATAAATTGGCGGTGACATGGGGTGCGATTAAAGCAAATCGGTAATTCGGGTTAAAGCCGAACGGATATAAAAGATGTCTGTCCTACTAATTCAAGAGGCTTGGAAGTGAAGCGCAGATTACAGATTCAGTTCCTGCTGAAATCTTCCTTGCGATGGTGTCTTACAGCATGCTATAATGCAGACTTAAAGGAGGACTTGGCTATGAAATTGTCTATGATTCTCGTATGCGGAATTTTGATGTTCAGCTTTGCCGCGATGGTGTCTGCCGATGTATGGACAGACCCGTTTGATGGCAATGAACTCGTTGAAGAGTGGGAATTCCGTGACTACCGCGACGAAGTTACGACCTTAGAAGTCAAAGATGGCTTCCTACAGATGACCAATCCGAAGGGCGGTTGGGGGCACACCACGCCTGACAAACCGATGCTCGAGCGGGAAATTCCGAAAAGCGCGGCGAAAGACCTAATAGTGAGCGGCATTTTTTCCACGGAACCGGATACCCCTGCAGACTCCTGGATCGGTATTTTCCTTTACAGCGACGACGACTTGAACTACGCTTGTCTACTGTTTGGCGGCGAAGCCAATCAGCCACAAAAAACCTTGATCGGGAGCATGGTTCAAGGAGGTTGGCAAGACAAAGGACACTTCCAGACCGGCTTCGATGTCCCACTTCACCTCAAGATTGTCAAAGAGGACGATCTATTCTCTGGTTACTATCGTGAAAGCGAAAAAGATGAATGGACGCTCTCTGGAGACAAAACGTGGAATCACAAATTTGATGTAGAGCGCGTCGGTGTCGGTTTCATGAACAGTTGGGGGGGGCAAACGGTTACATTTATGGTCGATACACTCTCCATTGAAGGCGAGGGGATTGAACCCATGTCAGTTGACCCAGAAAGCAAGTTAACGACGACATGGGGCACTCTCAAAGCGAGTCAATAACCTTGGATGAAGTGTGTTTTCCTGTAGGAAGAGAAGGGAATCCGTCTGACACACCAGCAACCTTAAAACGGGGTGGTGAAAGCACTACCCCTATAGCACTTTTTAATCAAAACCGAATCGTTTAAAAGACAACTTTTAATCTGCCTACGGAATATAAAACCAAAGGATAAGGAGAAATACCACCGCCATGTCCATTCCCAAAATGTCCGTGAACAATCCAGTCTTAGCGAATTTGCTAATGATTATCATCATCGCATTCGGGTTGTATGCATGGATAAACCTACCGCGAGAACTCACCCCAGAAATCGCATTGCAGAGCGCGACTGTGACAACGTTATACCCAGGTGCCTCGCCGGAAGAGGTTGAAAAACTCGTCACCGCCCCTATTGAAGACGCTATTGAGGAAAGTGTCAGCAAAATCAATCTGCTGTTCTCTAACTCTTCGGAAGGCAGATCCGTTATCTCCGTCGATTTTGAAGAAATGAGTGACCGAGATTTCGACAAGGAACTTGAGAATCTCCGTACTGCTGTAGAGCAGGTGAACGAATTGCCAGCAGAGATTTTGGACAACCCGAAAGTTGAAGAATTGGATGTCTCCTCTGGTTTTCCGATGTTGACGATTGTTGTGGGCGGTACAATTTCGGAAACGCAGATGCGGGATATTGCCGAAAACCTTAAGGACGAAATCTTAGACATCAAAAACATTGCATCCGTCCGAATTGCAGGTCTGCGTGAGAGGGAAATCTGGATTGAAGTGGACCCAGATCGGTTAAAGGCGTATCAGATCCCCATTGCATCTATCATCACGGCACTTGGTTCCAGTAATCTGAATCTCCCTGCTGGCACGATGGAGCTTGGTAGCACGGAGTTCATGGTGCGGACAATGGGTGAATTCGCGAACCCCGACACAATCGGTGAGACTATCATCGCCGTTCAACCGACGGGTACACCGTTGCGCTTGAAGGATGTCGCAACCATCTCGGACACATACGAAGAAGCGAGGACCTTATCCCGTATTTATGGAGCCCCCTCCATCAGCTTGAGTGTCCAAAAAAAGACCGAGGGAAATACCATTGCATTGGTTGCCGAACTTCGGGAACTCGTTGAAAAACGGCAAGGAGATCTCCCTGAAAGTGCTGAATTAACGCCAGTTAACGACTATTCGGTTATCCTCAAAGAACGGTTAGGCATTCTTGAGACGAATGCGTTTTTCGGCTTGATGCTCGTTGTGTTAATGCTCCTTCTCTTTATCGGATGGCGGAACGCCGTATTTGCGGCACTCGGCATACCGGTTGCATTCATGGCAACCTTCTGGTTCATGTCTGTCGGTGGCTACTCACTCAGTGGCGTGTCCCTGTTTGGACTTATTTTAGTCGTGGGGATTGTTGTAGATGATGCTATCGTCGTGATAGAGAACATATATCGACATATTGAGGCAGGCGAACCCCCGAAAGTCGCCGCCATTCGCGGTGCCGAAGAGGTCGGGTGGCCCGTCTTAGCCGCCAGTTTAACGACCATCTGCGCATTTGGTCCCCTGATGTTTATGTCCGGCGTTCCTGGACAGTTTATGCGGGTTGTCCCAATCATGGCGATTCTCGTTCTGTTGGCTTCACTCTTTGAAGTGTTCGTGATTTTACCTGCGCACGTTGCCGAGTGGGGCAGAACGAAAACCCAGACAGGACGGAGCAGGTTTGAAAATCTCCGCACTCGATCACCGAATACCTTTGCCCTCAGTGCCTATATCATCGGCTTTTTCGCGTGGTTCGGCACGGTTTTTGACCTTATCCGGAACCGATATGTTAGAATCTTGAAGGTAACGATTCGGCATCGGTATGCTTTTGTAGGGAGCGTCCTTTTTATCGGCTTAATCGCCTGCGTTGGCGCGTTTGTAGTTCTCGACAAGGAACTGTTCCCCGGTGAAGATTTCCCACAATTCTACGTCAAAGCCGAAATGCCACCCTCTTATGGCATGCAGGAGACAACAGCGGTCGTCGCACAACTTGAAGAAGCCGCCAAAACACTTCCGTCAAGTGAAGTCGCTGCAATTGTCAGCAACATCGGGTTACACACGCCGACCTCGGGTATGATGGAAGGCGTTACCTATGGATCCAATTTCGGTGAGGTTATCGTTGAACTCACACCAAAACAGGAACGCACTCGCGGTGTGGATGACATCATCGCAGAACTGCGGACGAAAACCACAGGTGTTAGTGGAATTGAGGAACTGAATTTCATCACACAGGAAGGCGGTCCCCCGACAGGACAAGACGTTGAAGTGAAAGTAAAGGGACCGAGATTTGAACAGCTTATTGCACTCAGTGATACCCTTAAAGCATCCCTCTCGCAAATGGACGGTGTCTACGACATTCGAGATGACTTTCGTACGGGTAAATCTGAACTGCGTATCTACCTGAAACCGGAAAAGGCACATCAGTACGGGTTAACCACATTCCATGTTGCGCAAACAGTGCGCACTGCTATTGAAGGTGCCAAAGCGACAACTTATCGTGAAGCGGACGAGGCAATTGATGTCATCGTCAAATACCAGGAAGACACACTCGGAAACCTTGCAGAACTGAACAATCTGTTAATCGCAACCCCTACCGGTGCGATTGTTCCACTCAAGGATGTCGCCGATATCACAGAAGAAAAAGGCTATTCCGATATCCGTCGATTCGATGGGGAACGAGCGATTACAGTTTATGCCTCCGTAGATAGGGCAAAAACCACACCCTTTAAGGTAAATCAGGCATTAATCGGTACATTCGCTAATGTCGAATCCCTATATCCCGGATACCAACTCGATTTTCGAGGGCTTTTCGATGAGATTATAGAGTCCTTTTCCGAGTTGTGGAAATTGTTCATTGTAGGACTGTTGTTAATCTATGTTGTGTTAGGAGCACAATTCAAATCGTTCGTACAACCGATTATCATTATGTTCGCTGTTCCGTTCGGGATGATAGGTGCGATGGTTGGGTTGCTCCTTGCCAATGCGACACTTAGCATGGTCGCGATGTTCGGTATCGTCGCGCTCTCTGGGATTGTGGTGAACGATTCAATTGTTCTCATCGACTTCATTAACAAGAACCGAGAACGGGGTCACAACAAGTGGTATGCGATCCTGAAAGGTGGGTATGTCCGATTACGTCCGATTATTCTCACCTCACTGACAACAATTATCGGACTCATTCCGATGGCAGTCGGTCTCGGTGGAAAATCGCCGATCTGGATGCCGATGGCATACACAATTATCTTCGGGCTTTCGCTCGCAACCACCATGACACTATTTGTCATGCCTGCCCTCTATGCCATTACAACAGATATACGCGGACTTGTCTTGAGAAACCCAGAGGAACGTTTCCAAATCGTTTCGGATGAAGAACTGTTGGGTGTTGCGGTCCCGGCTGATGACTAAATAGAATAACAAGGCGAGGTTTCCTGCCCTCGCCTTACACAATTTTTGCCCTTGTGAGACGAAATATCTGCCAATCAACGCAAAGTCTAATCCGATACAATAAACCCCGATCGCCATGTCCATCCCCAAGATATCCGTAAACAACCCGGTTTTAGCGAATCTTCTGATGATTATAATCATCGTTTTTGGGTTGTACGCATGGATAAACCTACCACGGGAACTCACCCCAGAAGTCTCAGTCCAGAGCGCAGTTGTGACAACGCTATATCCGGGAGCATCCCCAGAAGAAGTTGAAAAGCTTGTCACTGCTCCTATTGAAGATGCTATTGAGGAGAACGTCAACAAAGTTGACTTATTGTTTTCTACCTCTTCAGAGGGTCGTTCTGTTATCTTTGTCGATTTTGAGGAGATAAGCGACCGGGATTTTGACAAGGAACTTGAAAACCTACGCACCGCTGTCGAGCAGGTAAATGAGTTGCCAGAGGAGATTTTAGATGATCCGAGGGTCGCAGAATTTGATATCTCATTTGGTTTTCCTATTTTAACGATTGTTGTAGGTGGGAATATTACGGAAACGCAGATGCGGGATATTGCTGAAAATCTCAAAGATGAAATCTCGGACATCAAAAACATCGCCTCTGTCCGAATGGCAGGTCTCCGTGAGAGGGAAATATGGATTGAGGTGAACCCGGATAGATTAAAGGCATATCAACTCCCAATTTCAGCGGTCATTACCGCGCTGGGAACAAACAACTTGAATCTCCCAGCCGGCACAATGGAACTGGGAGGCACAGAATTCATGATCCGAACGATGGGAGAATTCACCGATTTGGACACTATTGGCGAAACTCTCATCACTGTTCAGCCGATAGGTACGCTTCTCCGTCTGAAAGATGTTGCAACGATTTCTGACACCTACGAGGAGGTGCGAACGCTATCGCGAATTGATGGACAACCTTCGATTAGCCTGAGTGTGCAAAAGAAGACTGAGGGGAACACAATTGCCTTAGTTACTAAACTTCGAGAATTAGTCGCCAATCGGAGAACGGATCTCCCTGAAGGTGCTGAGTTGACGGTTGTTAATGACTATTCCGTTGTTCTCAAAGAACGATTGGGAATTCTTGAAACAAATGCGTTTTTCGGTTTGGTGCTTGTTGTGCTAATGCTCCTTCTCTTTATTGGATGGCGGAATGCCCTATTTGCGGCACTCGGCATACCGGTGGCGTTCATGGCAACGTTTTGGTTTATGTCCATCTCTGGTTATACACTCAGCGGTGTCTCCCTGTTTGGGCTTATCTTAGTCGTTGGCATCGTTGTAGACGATGCTATCGTTGTCATAGAGAACATCTACCGGCATATTGAGGCAGGTGAATCACCGAAAGTTGCCGCCATTCGTGGTGCGGAAGAGGTCGGTTGGCCCGTTGTAGCGGCAAGCTTGACGACAATCTGTGCTTTTGGACCGTTGATGTTTATGTCTGGTGTTACTGGACAGTTTATGCGGATCGTGCCGGTTATGGCGATTCTGGTGTTGATAGCATCTCTTTTTGAAGTCTTCGTAATTTTACCAGCACACGTCGCCGAATGGGGAAGAACCAAAATTCGCACAGGACGCAGCAGGCTTGAAAACCTCCGAACCGAATCTCCAAACGGTTTCACCGTCGGTGTCCGCATTGTTGGCTTTTTCGTGTGGTTTGCCATGTTTTTTGAATTAATTCGGAACCGATATGTTAGAATCCTGAAAATAACCATTCGACACCGATATGCGTTTGTAGGTAGTGTCCTCTTCTTCGGATTGGTTGCATGCATCGGGGCATTCTTTGTTCTTGACAGGGAACTCTTCCCTGGTGAAGAGTTCCCACAATTTTATGTCCAAGCCGAAATGCCGCCTTCCTACGGAATACAAGAAACAACAGAAGTAATTGTCCAAATTGAAGAGATGGCTAAAAGACTTCCATCAACTGAAGTTGATGCGGTCGTCAGCAATGTCGGTTTACACACATTTATGTCAGGTTTGATAAGAAGAAGTGTTACCTACGGCTCAAATTTAGGAGAGGTAATCGTTGAACTCACACCCAAGCAAGAACGCACTCGAGGTGTGGATGACATCATCGCAGGACTACGGACGAAAACCGCCACAATTAGTGGAATTGAGCGGCTGAGTTTCGTCACACAGGACGGAGGTGCACCACAAGTAGCAGATGTGCAAGTCAAAGTAAAAGGACCGAGATTTGAGAATCTGACTGAACTCGCTGGCGTTCTTAAAACAGCACTATCTCAGATAGATGGCGTTTACGATATCCGAGATGACTTCAGCATCGGAAAATCTGAACTGCACATCTACTTGAATCAGGAGAAAGCATATCAATATGGATTAACCACGTTTCAGGTTGCACAAACCATTCGGACAGCGATTGACGGGGCTAAAGGTACAACCTATCGTGAAGCAGACGAGGCGATTAATGTCATCGTCAAATATGAGGCGGACACACTTACAAATCTTGCTGAACTTAATAACCTCTTGATTGCAACACCCACCGGTGTTATTGTTCCACTCAAGGATGTTGCGGACATCGTGGTGGAAAAGGGATACGCAGATGTCCATCGATTCGATGGAGAACGGGCAATTACGGTTTATGCCTCGGTAGATAGAAAAAAGACGACTGCCTTTAAAGTGAATCAATCCCTCATCAGCGCATTTGCTGATATAGAATCTTTGTATCCGGGATACCAACTCGATTTTCGAGGGGTTTTTGATGAAATTACAGAATCCTTTTCCGAGTTGTGGAAGTTGTTCATTGTTGGGCTGTTGCTCATCTATGTCGTATTGGGTGCACAATTCAAATCCTTTATACAACCGATTATCATTATGTTTGCTGTTCCATTCGGTATGATCGGTGCGATGGTAGGACTCCTTCTTGCCGATGCGACACTTAGCATTGTCGCAATGTTTGGTATTGTTGCACTCGCGGGGATTGTGGTGAACGACTCAATTGTTCTTATCGACTTCATTAACAAGTACCGGGAGGATGGTTACAATAAGTGGTATGCGATTCTGAAAGGTGGGAGTGTCCGATTGCGTCCGATTGTTCTCACCACGGTGACGACGATTTTCGGACTCATTCCGATGGCAATCGGGTTAGGTGGCAAGTCGCCTATATGGATGCCGATGGCGTATACGATTATTTTCGGACTCGCTGTTGCAACATTGATGACGCTGTTTGTAATGCCAGCACTTTATGCGATCACCACAGATATACGAGGGGTCTTCCTGAGAAATCCGGAGGAACGCTTCCGTCCCGTTTCAGACGAAGAATTGCTGAGTGTTGCGGTTTCTGCCGACGATTAGAACTGCTCGTCAAATCAACCTCCGGTGCGTGGAAGCAGACAGATCATTTGGGACGACTTTCCATCCTATACCATAACCGACGGATTTCAATTTTCAAAATAGCGCAAGATGTGCTACAATAACCAAGAACTTGTTTTGACATCCGCAGAGATGATGGAGATCGCAACATGGCAACATTAGAAGGCTTCAGAGTGAGAAATTTCGGTGTTCTCAAAGATGTTACACTCGGTCGCCTATGGGACAGAAGAAAAGAAGAAGCACTCACCCCAATGACAGCGGTAATCGGGAAAAATGGGGTCGGTAAGAGTGCTTTATTTGATGCTTTTGGTTTCCTTGCCGATGCTCTCAAATTTAATAACGTTGAGGAAGCTTGTGATGCCCGCGGACGGGGTGGTTTCGAGAAAATGCGGACTCAAGGCGCAACAGATCCCATTGAATTTGACGTGTACTATAGAGAACACGGAAACGCCAGACCCATTACATATCAAGTTGCTATTGAGATAGATGAATTCGGACACCCATACATCCTTCGAGAACGCCTCCGACAAAGACGAAAGGGTCAGACGCGCGGTTGGCCCTTCTCTTTTCTATTTCTCAATAATGGCAGCGGTGTCGCATGGAAAGGAGAACAAGCAGGACACCAGATTGATGAACCAATTGGGGATTTACAATCATTTCAGGCATTTCTGGAATCCATAAAAGCAGAGGAATCTGGAGAAACAGAGGCTATTGAATTGAGTGACCCGCGTAAACTTGGTATCGCCACAATTGGGGCATTGAAACAACATCCGAGAATTTCCGCTTTTCGCCAGTTTATTGAGGGATGGTATCTCAGCTACTTCACTCCAGACGCAGCACGCAGCCTGCCACTTGCCGGTCCCCAAGAGCATCTTAACACGCATGGTGACAACCTCGGTAATGTCGTCCAATTTATGGAGCGTGAACACCCACAGCACTTCAAAACGATTTTAAAAAGGATAGCCGATAAAATTCCGGGCATAGACCGAATCGATACTGAAAAAACCAGTGACGGTAGATTACTACTCAGATTTAATGACAAAGGCTTTCAAGATCCTTTTTATGCACAACAGATGTCCGATGGAACGCTCAAAGTATTCGCCTATCTATTGCTGCTTGAAGACCCAACGCCCCCTCCTTTTCTGTGTATCGAAGAACCAGAAAACGGTCTATATCATAAACTTTTAGAGACTCTTGCCACCGAATTCCGTGAACATGCTACAGGACACAGAAGAGGATCACAAGTTTTTATTACGACGCACCAGCCGTATTTTGTCAATGCCTTAGAGCCGAAAGAGGTTTGGATCCTCGAAAAAGGCGACGACGGGTTTTCCAAAATACGTCGAGCAAGTGAAAACCCGCTTGTGAACGACCTTGTTGAAGAAGGGCTGCCCTTGGGTGGACTCTGGTATAGTGACTATCTTGATCCGAGGCAATAGAATGCATTTTGAAATACTTGTTGAAGACCTGTCTGGCAAGAAAGCCCTTGACATTCTGATACAGAAAATTGTCAGTGCTCACCATACATTCAATATCCATCCGTACCGAGGAATAGGACACATTCCCAAAAATCTCAACAATCCTACAAATGCAAATACTAACCTCTTGCTTGATCAACTTCCCATGCAACTCAGGGCGTACGGAAAAAGTTACGCTAATGATCCTACCAAGGTAGTAATTGTGGTTTGCGATTTGGATAATAACTGTTTGAAGACGTTTCGCCAAGAACTGTTCAGAGTTCTGAATTCTTGCAACCCCAAACCAGAAACTCGGTTCTGTATTGCCATAGAAGAGGGTGAAGCGTGGCTGCTTGGCGATATTCCGGCGATTAAAGTAGCTTACCCAAAAGCTAAGGACAATGTCTTAAAGCGTTACCAAAACGATTCTATCTGTGGCACATGGGAACTTCTGGCTGATGCCATATTCACCGGAGGCTCAAATGCACTCGGAAAGAAACCTTGGTATGTAATTGGGAAAGAAAAATCAGCATGGGCACAGAAAATCACTCCACATATGAATGTAGACAAAAACGCGTCACCCAGTTTCTGTTATTTTCGAGATAAGATTCGAGAGATGATCTGAATATTCTGCTGTTGATCCTTCACATTATTGGAAACCAAGGAGAAAAAAGCGTGAAAATTACTTTTATCGGTGTTGGTGGTATCACCAGAAGTTACCGCCAAAGCCTCAATCAACTCGAACGTCCGATTGCGGCAGTCTGTGATATAAATGCCGAACGCGGTGTGACTATTGCCACTGAAGAAAATGCGACAGCATACACCGACCACGGTGAGATGCTACAGAAAGAGAAACCTGATGTCGTATTCATCTGTATCCCGCCGGGGGCACACACGACCCAAGTTGCTGATTCTGCAGCATCTGGCGCAGCGGTCTTTGTTGCCAAACCCGTCGCCCAGGATTTGGTAACCGCTCAACACGCCCGCGATGCGATTGCCGCTGCTAATGTCATCAATCAAGTCGGCTATATGGCGCGCTACAGCGACATCACTGCGAAAGCGAAAGAACTCGTTGGAGATCGGCAACTTACCATGGGGATTGGACGGTTCCTCACGAGGATGGGTGCGAATCACCCGTGGTGGGGAAAATACGAGGTATCCCGCGGTCAGATGGTCGAGCAAACGACCCACGTCTTTGACCTTATCCGTTACTTTCTCGGCGATGTCGTAAACGTTCATGCCTACGGTATAAAGGGGGTTTCTGAAGGGATCACTGACTTCGAGGAATGCACTGTTTGCAACATGCAGTTTGAAAGTGGAGCGGTAGGGAATATCACCAGTACCTGTGTCGCCCGCGCACACGACAATTTCGCAACCGAATTGGTCGGTGACGACTTCTACCTCAAACTCACGCACGACCTTGGATTGCGCGGCCAAATTAGCGGTGAGGCAATCGACTACACCGGCACGGAAGCGGGTTACTTCCGACAGGTTGCGCAATTTGTCAAAGCGGTTGAGGCAAATGATCAGGGATTGGTTATTGCGCCCTACGCCGATGCTGTCAAGTCCCTTGCCGTTACACTCGCGGCGAATCGTTCCTTGGAAACGGGACAGGTTGAGCGGGTCGTCGCTTAAAGCTAACCCTACCCAAACAACACACCTGACAGATTTTGTGGTCTACCACAACGTCCTGTCAGAATTTGCAAACGCTTGCCGTGGACGGATACTTTCAGTTGTTTTATACCTTTTGGATTCGTCCACTTAACACCTCGACCTTCAAATAGAACGGGGATATATATGACGTGCGCACGCATCGAAACTGGCGCAATTTGAGCAATAAATTTTAGACTGTTTTCTGTTTTTTCAACTACGTCCGATTCAACCGCTTTTCCACGTTTGAGTTCAATTGAAACTGCAATAAGATTGTTTTCAGTAGGGTGAATAAAGAAGAGAAGCCGGTCACACCGTTTCTCAGTTCTTTTACGCGCATCAAATTCATGTTCCAGATTTACAACCACTCGTTCGGGTGGTATCCCTGTCATATCAACGTTGCATCCTTCACCACCACACGAAGCGATTAAACTGCTTTCATTGAAACGTCCCCGGAGTTCATTAAAAACTCTACTTTCATTCACGCTCACTGCCACCTTTCACTTCTTCAAGTCGATTCTGGAGACGTGCAGAACGGTTGTAGAGATCTTCAGCCACGTCTAAGTATTCCATGGGTTCTACGCCGTCAATACGATTGTAAGGGATTTCCTCCACCTTTCCATCTTTTTGAAAATGCCAGACTCCAACCTGTTCTTTCTGTAGAGAAGTCGGCAGGTCACTAGCTGCCTGTCCGGCTTTCTCAAGTTCTCCAACGCGTATCAGATTCCCTATTTCCTGAAGCAACCAATCACTGTGTGTTGTGATAATCACTCTTACCCCTGCACGAACTAAACGCGCGAGAACGACTGCCATATCCGCTTGTGCCCCAGGATGCAGGTGTGCTTCTGGTTCCTCAATGATAAACGTATCACCAGGGTTAACGAGACCTCGGAGGTATAGAACAAGCGGAGCAAGTTCAGATACCATGGACGAAGTCTGGCTTAAACGTATATCCTCTTCTATGCCTTGTGGACGGTAGTAAAAATCTGGATACCCACTTGGCAAGGATTTCAGGAGTATTTGTCCAGCAAGCACATCGGACTCCAGTGCTTCTACAAGGTGCTTCATTTCATCATTAGAGCCTTTGTCTTCTTCATAAAGGATTATCCTTTCCATAAAGTCTGCTATCGCTCCTGACATAGTAGGGACTTCGGGAAAACGCTCCAAACCCACTCGGGTGGTGCGAGTCACAAGAGAACTTGCTATGACGCGATGACTTTGCATAATACCACTCCGAGCAGCAGGAAGATAGTATCGGTTCCCTCCTATCCAATTGGAACTCCCAGAATGAAGTTGGTGCTTCATTTCACCTAATGTCCAATTACCACTAAGAGTGAAATCAAAATCCCCTTCACCGGTCCAGTCTGTGGAAATTGCCAATCCCTTAGGGATTAGAATCATATCTTTGTTGAATGAACTATCAAGCATTACATCCGATTCAGATGTAGTCATGTTAATGCTCCAACCATGTTGATGCTCCATACCTATCCTCATCGAAATTTCCAACTCATTTAGTAACCCCTCTGTCAACCGCTTTAGACTGGAGATGGAATCTATATCAAAGTAATTCTTGATCGCAGCCTGAAGGCGATCTCCAAAAATCTCAGAATCCTTAATGGTATCCAACAACAAACCACATATCTCTTCGGGAAGATCGGACAACCTAAAAGCTCTATCATCTCTGCTTAGTTTTTCGAGTATATCCTGTACTACCTCTTTTGACGACGGTTGATCTTTTTTCAAAACATAGGGTCTTAAAGCACCTAAGATGCCTAAAACCCCTTCAAAACCAGAAGGCACTAAAAGCCTTGGTTCTGCGAAACCTTGAAATACACCATGCAGGGCATACACCAGTGTGGCAAAATAGGTCTTCCCCGTGTTGCTCGGACCGACGAATACCGTCAGCGGACGTAGATCGATGTTCGCTTTCGCAATGGGACCGAAATTTTTGACTGCTATTTCAACTTTCGGGTGTTGTGTATCTTTGACTTCGCTCATTGTTATTGCTCCTACGGGCGATAAATCGCCCTACTACAAACAAGAAGATCACCATTAGAAAAACGTTAGATACGGTTTTTCGAGGATCTCTCGCCATAACAGGACCGCGAGTTCGCGGGCGTGATAATCGCCCCACATTGAAGCCTCTCCGCACGGAATCTTTCGACCTTCCGGCACATAATCCCATCCGTTCGGACGGTGATACACCGAATGCAAGAGCAATCCCTGATGCGTATCGGATTCAGAGAGATACGGTTCAGCGAAGAGCGTTTTCGCGACTGTTAACCCTGCTTGGTAATAGGAATTCCCCGCCTCCGATTCACCGTGCTTTTTGAGGTAATTACCGAGTCGAATTAAGCCTTGTGCCGCAATCGCCGCGGCGGAGCTATCTACGGGTTCGAGATCGTTATACGGGTCCGAAGGTTTAGCCAAATAATCGCCGAGTTCTGCTAAACCGGGAGCACCGGTATCCCAATACGGGATTCCATCCTGTGCTGTGTTCTGAATATAAAAATCAGCAGTCGCTTCTGCGGCTTTGCGCATGTGTGCCGTTGCCAACGCACACCCACCGAAAGGCTCCAAGTCATCTTCAGTCAGCGTGTCAAAAAACTCAAGTTGCTCAGCGTAACCCGTAACAATCCATGCCAGCCCGCGTGTCCACGTCGTAAAGGGTGAATACCCCTGCTGTGTACTCGGACAGCGATAGTTTCCATCGTTCGTGTTGAAGATAGATTCATGCACAACTCGACCACGCAGGTCGAATGCATCACGTTCTTCGCCGTAGTAGACGTTATAACTCGCTGTGGTCTGCGAATGTTGGAGCAAGCGTTCCAGTAGACTAATCGCGACATCTCCCTCACCCATGAGCACTGCACCGAGGGTATGCCCAAGTCCTAAAACCCGCAAAGAACGGATAGTGTCTGAGAAGAGCGAATGGGGTCCGTTGAAAGAGGCGATGTACCCGGTGCCATCATTAATACGGGTCCAGCGAGCCGCCTGCACGGCAGCGGAAGCTTTCAGTGCGAGTTCATAGAAATCCATCTCGCTATCGTTCCACGGAATCACACCCTCCCGCATCAAACGTCGGAGGTTGCCATAGGTAGAGACATTATTGAACCCGTGATCGTGGACACCGATGTGTGTCACATGGGGTGCCATCTTCTCAATCGTGTTCCGCCTCCCGATCTCAAGGAACTGTTCATCGCCAATCGCATCAAATTGAAGGATAGCGGAGCCGAATTGAAACCCTTGTGTCCACTCCGTCCAGCCGCGTGTCGTGTAGGTACCAGCGACGGTAAAAACAGGTGTTCCGTTTTCGGGTAGCCATGTGTCCTCTATGGCTAAAATCTTTTGACCTGAACATTCAAAAAGCCTCTCAATCTGAGGCTTCAGATCGACAGGACGTAATGAATCGTTTATCTGCATTTTTTTAATTTTCCTTGCGGAGGAACAGCGTGCATTTGAACTTTAACGTGCGTCCCTCATATCCGCCTGCGTGTTTTTGCAAACGCTAAAATCCAATGCGAAGAAAGTGTTTCTGCGTATTGTTGCAGGCTACTGTTTTGGTTTAACAACCATTCTCAACCAGATTTTTAATTTTCCTTATCAGTATCTCCGTAGCGGTCACATATCACTTCGATGAGATTCGTTGTGGATTTACCCGGGACGTTTAAACCGACGATAACTTTACCACCGTTTGCCTCAACGACGTCCCTTTCGATGAGCTGTTCCAGTTTATAGTCGCCACCTTTAACGTGGATATTCGGTTTGAGTTCGGAGAGCAAGTCGATCGGTGTTGATTCTGGAAAGATGACGACGTAATCGACGCATTCCAACCCAGCGAGCATCTCTGCCCGCTCCTCTTCAGGAACGAGCGGACGATTTTCACCCTTGAGCTGTCGGACTGAACTGTCGCTGTTAATCGCTACCACGAGTAGATCGCCGAGCTGGCGCGCCGCCTGAAGATAACGGAGATGTCCCAAGTGCAGGACATCAAAACAACCGTTGGTCGTGACAACAACGTCTCCGTCTGCTTTCGCTTGCTGGAGAACGAATGATAGTTCGCTGCGATGATAGATTTTTTGGTTTGACATTTTTTATTTTCGGAGTTTTGGACAACGCTACTCCAAAAGCGAAGTACTTCCTCAATATCGGCTCTGAAACTCAACTTGCACGTGACACGAAGCGTCCAAACTTTAGTATAGTTTAGCACGCGTCAGACGGTTTGGCAAGTTTTTCCTTTATTGCCCAATTCATAATTCTGTGCTATAATACCATGGAAATAGCAGTAAAAAAATCAGGCCAATCAGGAGAAAAAAGATGACAGAGCAAAAAGCACATACACATCGCAGGTTGCCTATTTGCACGCTCGGCGCACCCGGACACGGCAAAACAACATTGACAGCGGCAATAGCGAAAGTCGTCGCGAGAATCGGAGCGATTCACACAAACGGAGATAGCGACTTTGAAACACAAACTCCAATCAGTCACCCAATCCGAGAAGGTGTCGGCATCACCTACCGTGCGATCGCGTATGAAACCAGCGGTAAACTTTACACCCAAATCGATTGCGAGACACACTTCGACGTTGTCAAAATGCTTGTTAGCGGTTCACCCGCAATCCATGGCGCAATTTGGATCGTAAATGCAGTCGAGGGGGTCACACCTGACTCCGAAGCGCATCTCCGCCTCGCCAATCAGATGCACTTCCCGACAGTGTTGTCCTTTCTTAACACAGATAACATCCCAAATGACGATGAACTGATAGACATTTGTCAACAAGAGATGAGAGAACTGCTGAACGAGTGCGGATGGAACGAAGAGACCGCTCCAATAATCGTTGGAGACGCGCGTAAGGCATTAGACTACAGGGGAGACAGTATTACCTCGCCGCAGTGGCAACCGATCGTTGACCTTATCTTCGCAATGAATCGGGCAATGCCAGCCCCCGTGGACACGGCACGCTTACCTCTTATTATGCCAATTTATGAAATCACTGAGGAAATGAAGGAGAGTGTATCCGTCCGCGGCAATATTGTACAGGGACAACTCGCTGTCGGACAAGCCGTAGATATCGTGGGCAAAGGGGATAGGATCAAGACGCGGGTTCTCAGCATAAAGGAGAATGAAGTGTGCGTCGAATCTGAACCCGACTGGTTGTCTGTTGGACAGGTAATTTGCACACCGAAGACCGTCAAATCGCATTCCGAATTTACGGCACTCATCTACCTGCTGACACACGAAGAGAGCGGCACACACATCCCGCTCATCGAAAACGATAGACCTGACATCTATCTATGGGGTACTGACATGCCAGCGCACCTAAAACTCTCGCCGAGTCTCTCTCTGATTACACCGGGGGCTTATGCACACGTCTCCCTTACGCTTGACCTACCGCTGGTGATGGAGATTGGCACTCGATTTGAGGTAAAAAAGATGGGGGTGCGAATTGGGTTCGGCGTTGTGACGGGCGTTGCGTGATGTTTCTCTAATGAGCGGTAGCAATCGCGTCATGCAGTGCGAGGTCCCCGGTATACAAAGCACGCCCGATAATCGCGCCGCTGGCACCGATCTGCTTCAAAGCGGCTATGTCAGCAAGCGACGTGACACCCCCTGAACCAATCACATCGGCAGAGACGGCATCAATAATATCAGCAGTTGCGTCAACATTGGGTCCTTTGAGCATGCCATCGCTTTTGATGTCGGTGTAGATAAGCGTTTGGACTTCCGACATTTCTACGGCAAATTCGACAGCAGATTTTTGGGAGACCTCTAACCATCCATCCGTCGCGACCCTTCCATCTCTGGCATCAATACCGACGGCGACACGCGCGCCGTATTCGGCACACGCCTGCTTCACCAAGCTCGGTTGTTTAAGAGCAATCGTACCTAAAATAGCGCGGTCTACGCCTAACGCCAGAACCGCTTCCAATTGCGACATACTGCGGATACCACCGCCCAGCTGGACAGGAATATCAAGTTCAGATACGATTTCACTGACGATGTGAAGGTTCGCCGATTCACCCTGAAACGCGCCGTCCAAATCCACGAGGTGCAAGTATTTTGCACCCTCGGCTTCCCAGCGCAATGCCATTTCTACAGGGGCGTCCGAGAAGATCGTCTCCTGTGACGCGATACCCTGTACTAAATTCACACACTTGCCACCGCGAAGATCGATGGCGGGTAGTATATACAAAGTCTTTCCCTTCCGTGGTTGACGGCACAACGGCGTGTGCCTACTACTATTCATCTCGGAAAATGCCGAGCAATTTTAATTGGACGATTGAGATAACCGCAATAATGAAAAAAAGCACCCAGCCGATCGTTGCTGCATAGCCGAGACGCATGAACTGAAACCCATTTTTGTAGAGATACATGACGATCGTCGATCCCGCATCCGCAGGTTCACCACCATTGGTCAAAATAAACGGAAGATCGAAGAGTTGCAGCGAGCCTATCATCGAAACGACAAAAACGAAGGCTATCACCGGTCGCAACGAGGGAAGTGTGACATGGATGAATGCCTGCCACCAGCTCGCACCATCGACTGCTGCCGCTTCATATAATTCCTGCCGAATCCCTTGCAACCCAGCTAAAAAATAGATCATATTGAAACCTGCCCACTGCCAAACACCTGTTAGGATGACCGCTGGCATCACATATTTCTCCTCGTTCAACCAGCCGATCTCTTTACCGAAGAGAACGAATTCTTGATTCACCAAGCCAGCCCGCTGGTCGTAGACGAGGTTGAAGATAATCGCGACGAAGACACCCGCGACGAGGACAGGTGCGAAAAAGGCGAGACGTAAGATGTTCTTCCCTCTGACGAATTTGGAGTTGAGGAGAATCGCTAACAGCAAGGCAATCGGTAATTGGAGGGTGAGGGTACCTACTGCGAAATAGGAAGTATTCTTTAGCGATTTCCAGAAGATTGGGTCCCGAAACAGGTCTGTGAAGTTCCCAATGCCAACAAATATCCGACTTTGGAATCCACGCATTTCATAGAGACTCATAACGAGCGACGAAATGAGCGGATAGCCCATAAAAATGACGAACAGCAGATAAAACGGAGCGATAAAAAGATAGGGAGCGATTTTCTGTTGTTGATTCCAAAACAAGTTTTTAATTATACCTTGCGGTTCGGTGTGACGGGTTGCGGTTTTCACGTACTTCTCCGTAGATACGCCTTCCACTGCGTTTCAGGTTTTTAATTATACCTTGCGGTTCGGTGTGACGGGTTGCGGTTTTCACGTACTTCTCCGTAGATACGCCTTCCACTTCGTCTCAGGCTATGTTTTCTGGACAATCTTTTATAGTGGATTCTGTAATTAATTTTACACCAAACTCGGTGCGGTTAGGTGAAAGACCCTACCGGCGGTGTGCAGATATTTTCGGGCTTTACTATAATTATACCTTGCGGTTCGATGAGATGGGTTGGGGTTTTCACGTACTTCTCCGTATATCTGCAGAAATACCCAAGCAAACCCTTCCACTTCGTTTCAGGCTATGTTTTCTGTTTAAGTTACATATCTCCCCATCTGCCTCTGTCCTTGGCAATCAGTGCTCGCACCTTCTCCGCCAAATCGGTTAAAGCCTCTCTCGGTGTCTGTTTCTCTGTAACAGCGGCAAAAATCGCATCGTTGAGCAGATCCGCCCCTTCCGACCAGTAGGGATTCTGATAACGCGGCGGCATATCGGGTGCCAATTCGATAAGCAATTCGCCAAGCGGTTGTCCACCCAAGTAGGCATCAGGTTCTTTAAAGATAGGGGCATCCCATGCTGATTTGAGAGGCGGAATAATTCGTGTCGTCTCGTATCGGTTGATAAGACCGGGTCTGTCAAAATAGGTAAATTTGAGGACTTCCCATGCGAGGTCGGGGTTTTTGGACTGCTTTGTAATCCCAATCATCGTTCCACCGCGCGTCGTGGTTCGCCTACCGCCCGGGTGCCACGCAGGCATGCTGATCGCCTTCCATTTACCAGACATCTGTGGCACCTGACTCTTGAGAATACCGACGTACCAATCGGGTGAGAGAATAGAGAGAATCTTGCCATCCTGCATTGCGGCGAAATTACTCGGATCGCCGTGCCATGTGCCGTACACTGGCGTGGCAATTTTATGTTCATTGAACAACGCCGTGAAAAATTCCAATGTCTCAATCGCAAGTTCACTATCGATAATGACGTTTCCCTCTTCGTCGAAAAATCCGCCGCCCTGTTGGAGGAGTAAACTGAAATAGTCGCTCTCTGTGCGTCGATCCAATACGAGTGCGTACTGGTCAATCTCACCATCGCCATCAAGATCGCGCGTTGCTTTCTTTCCGGCAGCGATGAAGTCATCCCAGGTTTCAATCTCTGTCATCTCAACACCAGCGGCTTTAAAGAGATCATCTCGATAGAGCAGTACAACGGGGTGCAAGTCGTGCGGGATGCCGAAAATTTTGCCCCTGTAGGACCACGGCGTGAACCGACTGACGACCAATTTTTCCATCCAGCCTTCGCTCTCTAAACGCGGACGGAGATCGACAAAGCCGACTTCGTCAATTGCTCCTTTAAGGAACCGACCGATGGATGTAATCTCAACTTCAACGAGATCCGGCGCACCGAAATTGGACAGCATCGCAGCGAGGAGTTTATCGTGCATCGTGCCACCGAAATTGATAAGTTGGACGTTAACCCCTGGGTTCTGTGCCTCAAAGATAGGCACGCGTGCTTGGTACTCCTCGTAGTGAGTGTTCGCGAAAATCCAGAATTCGAGCTTCTCACCCGTCTCCTCGGAACGTCCGAAGATGAAAAGTGTAGACACAAGAAACAGAATGAGCATTACCATCGGTCCCTTGCCGAGCGGAAAACTTTCAGAATCAAAAGGAAGGCGAAACATAAAAAACTCCAATCACACAGAAGTACTCAGTTGTCAGTTATCGGTTGTCAACAACCAATAGTCATCTGTCAGCAATTAGTATAGTAGTAGCCGGACACAGTAGGTGCAGTTACAAAACCCGACAGCAAAGACAAGAAAAAAGTAAAAATGGAAACCATTGGCACTGCCAATTACAAAAATTACTTGACTTTTACACGTGTAACCATTAAAATTTATCAGAACACGTTCTTTTTATCAACAAACTTTTTATTCCGACAGTAATAGGTCGCGAGTAAAACTCGCTCCTACAAAGAACATGGAGTAATAGGTCGCGAGTAAAACTCGCTCCTACAAAGAACAAGAGCAATAGGTCGCGAGTAAAACTCGCTCCTACAAAGAACAAGGAGTTCTGTCTGCAAAATATATCAAAAAGGAGGAGAAGACTACATGCCTACATACGAGTATAAATGTCTCGCATGCGACAACCGATTCGAGCGGTTTCAAGGCATTACTGCCCCCGCAATTGAGGAGTGTCCAGAGTGCAACGGTAAGGTGAAGCGACTCATCGGCGCAGGTGCCGGATTGATTTTCAAAGGCTCCGGGTTCTATATTACAGACTATCGTAGTGACGGCTACAAAGAATCAGCGAAGAAGGATAACAACAAGTCGTCAGACAAAAGCACCTCATCGGACAAAAGCGAGAAAAAAGAAAAGAAATCCGATACGAGTAGCAAATCAAAGCGTACATCTACCGATTAGAAGCAAACGAACTTGCACTATAGGGCGGGGTTCCACGCCCAGTTCGGTTACATTTTTGGTTTCGGCACAACGGAGTGTGCCTACTACTTTTAAAGGGAGACGCTGTGCACAATCACAGTCACGACCATCACCCCCATCACGGCGAAGTGCATGAGCATAGCCATCAAACACATCTCCAGAAGAAGTTCAAGTTTGCTGTGTTTGTCACGTTTTTCGTCTTCCTCGGTGAACTCATCGGTGGTATCTGGTCAGGCAGTCTCGCCCTCCTAAGCGATGCGGCACATGTAATGTCGGATGTATTCTCGCTACTGATTAGTTGGCTGGCGATTTATCTCTCAACACGTCCTGCCACCTCCTCACGAACTTACGGGTATCATCGTGCAGAGGTCTTCGCCGCTTTCGTCAACGGGGTGTCGCTCATCGGGATTTCCGGTTGGATTTTCTACGCAGCCTACCAACGGTACATGTCGCCGACAGAAATAAAAGTAACGGGGATGTTTATTGTGGCGTGCCTCGGATTCGTTGGGAACCTACTCATCTTATGGAAACTGCACGGTGCGGGTCACGATAATCTCAACGTGCGGAGCGCGATGCTCCATGTGATAGGGGACACCCTCTCCTCCGTAGCGGTGGTTGTCGGAGGCGCGATTATTTTCTGGACGGGATGGTACCCGATTGACGCGTTGCTGAGTTTCCTTATCGGTGGGATTATTCTTTTCGGCGCGGTGAACGTGACGAGAGAAGCGGTGCACATCTTGTTGGAAAACTCGCCGCGGAACGCGGACGCACACACCGTTGCAACGCATCTCCGTGGTTTAGCCGCAGTTAAAGACATCCACGACATGCACATCTGGTCCTTGTGCTCTAACTACTCTGCCCTGAGTGCACATGTCGTGGTTGACGAAAACACAACTTTAACCCCTGACCGGATTCTCGAACAGATCAATGCCGAATTGCAAACACACTTCGGTATCAATCACACCACCTTACAACTTGAAGAGGTCGCGTGTGCGCAAGCGGGAAATCTCTTGTGCAACGCGCAACACTCGTGAAAATTGTATCGAGGTTACAAACCTCTCCTACCCTTAGGGCTATTCAGTTTTCGACGGTCTGTTGGTTCTGTGGGATACATCGCAACCAAGAAGTGTCGGGATTCGGAGATCCCTCCTACAGAAAAACGAAATGCCCCGATCCCACAGTTTAACCGTGTTCTGCTTTTAGACGATGCGCTTTCCGAATCAATTCAGTATCCTTCGCAAACCTCTGTGTCGCCTTGACTAACCCATCTACGTGTGACACCATGTCCTTCTCCACCTGCACAATCCGGTCCATCAAATACGGCTGATCGCTCTGTTCTATTGCCTTTCTCATGATAGAGAGGAGATACATATAGATAGCATCTGCCTCGCTACCCTCAATTGCAATAGCGATCTCGAAGGCTTCATCAAGCGAAACCTCTCCACTATCGACTTTCTGTTCGTGGGTATCCAGAGCGTCCGTAATTTGCTGAACTGGAACATCCGATAACTCCGTCATAGGCGAATCAATTCCGAAGGCATCAATGCACAAAGATCGCCCGAAATCCACAAGAATGTAGTGCTGCCATTCTTCCGTGCTCATCTGTTCCCAAAATCGTGCGATCCGTTCATCAACACTCCCTAAATGCAACGAGAGGGAGGCGTAGAGCTTCGCTTGTCGTAGTTCAATGCCTTGACAAAGATCAAAGAGTTCTCCGAGTGTCAAACGTCTCTCCTTCCAAGGTATATTCCGCTGTGCCGTACCCCGTTCTAAATATGAAGCGGCAACGTAATTGCGGTTCCCGATTGCATACTCAGCGTGACCGCCTCCGTAAACTCCATGTATTTCACACCGGTATCAAAATCGGTGTGCGTGATAACCTCTTCGCCACGGATAGCGTTCACAAATTCTTCCTCGACCCGCCAGGCGCCAGCTTCTGAATCAGGAATATCGATCTCGGTGAGTTCACTGTCACCTTTTTGTCCACCATAGAGCCGATTCCCGGAAAAACGCAAAGTCCCGTTGCTACCGAAGACATAAACCTCCGGTGCACCTGCCAACCCCGCAACGTTAGAAACCTGTATGTGAAGTTGCGCACCACACTCAAGATCTCCAACGACATCGATATGTTCAGGAATCCGCACAGAACGCATTACACCGTCGGCATCGGGACGCATCTTGACGAAGGTTTTGCCCATCGCCATAATCTGTGTTGCTTCTCCGACCCAACGTATCAAGGCTTCATACCAGATCCCCATGCTCATGATGTTAAGACCACTGAGGTCAAAATCCTGTCGCCATTGGAGCGGTGCTTCGCTGTCCAGAAACGCGCCGCCGGCGCGGGCTTCCACGGCGAGCACATCTCCGATGTATCCCTCGGCGATGAGACGTTTTATCGTCTTATCCGCCCGCAGCGTCATCGGCGAAGGGACGATCTGCGCGATGAGATGTGTTTTCTGACGCGATACCTCTCGCATCTTATGCGCTTCTCTGGCGTTCATCGCCATCCGTGCCTCACACATTACGTGTTTATCCGCTTCAAGTGTCGCTATTGTAGCCCGGCAGTGCATATAGGGCCATGTTCCGATGACAATCGCATTGGTATCCGCATCAGCGATCGCGTCCTGCCAATTACCGTAAGTCTTCGGAATACCGAACTGATCTGCCACCCGTTGCGAGGATTCCTGACTCCGATTGCAGACCCCGACGATCTCAACGCCTTCGATGGCTTGGAGTCCCGGAATATGTCGTGATGTCGTGTTGCCACCTGCGCCGATAACTCCGACTTTAATTGTGTCTTGTGCCACTTATGTTGCTCCTTCCAATTTTTTTGAATCACATTCCTTATCTTAGCAGAAATTGGGAGAAATGTCAAGGGGTAATTTTGGGGTAATTGTCCGAATCAGGATTTACAGGATTAGAGGATTGGCAGGATAGATTGCGTGTTTCGTTGCGTTTGTTTCAACGATGTGGCGTCGAGAACCAGTAAGTCTATTTGGAAGTATGATGCCGTTTTTATATGCCGAAATTTCCGCCAGGTAGAGCGATGAGATCCCCAGAGGTTTCCTTCAGTTTCGCCACAAACGTCTCCTTTTTCAGGACACATTGAGAAAAATAAACACAGCGAAACCCGACATTCCACCGCGGTCTCTATGAAAATGAGGTAGGTTTCCAACGATACGCTTATGTCAAACTCACGTTTAAAATAAGGTGTTTCTCGGAAAAAATTAGCAATTTTTGTAGATTTAATTTGCATTTTAACTGAAAATTTTGTATAATTCAATCAATACCTTCGCCAACCGATAAAAAACCTTGATAGACTTGAACATTTTACCTGGGAACGCTCATGACGACGTGCAGTTTACCATTTGAATTAAAAAAGTCTCTGAAGATGCGTGCGGATATGCGCGTTCAGAGAGGTAGTGGCTGCTGCGTTTTCAGGCGTTGTGTTAATCTACTCGCAAATTACCCCCCCCGCCTTCTCCACAAACGATAAGTAGTTTACTTCATAAAACGATCCTGACGGTCCTTCATCGGGCTGTCTTCGCGCCCGCAGGTGGTTCTGTTTTGCACAGCGTCTCCGTTGCGGGCTCTTTTTGTTGCATCGGGCTCTCTCCCGATGTATTGGACAATACAAGCAGGCACAATACCTACGTTAGGACTTACGCAGTTTTCCCATGGGATCTACGTATTCCGCGCCATTAGCGAGGTTAGGAAACCTCGCCAGCAAAGGTTTTATAATATGCCTGCGTGAGTCCTAAACCCTACAAAGGAAAAAGAAGTTTTGAAAATTTTTAAAATAAACACACTGATAACCCTTTGCTTATTTATTGCTATTCAGTATGTATACGGCCACGAAGAGGGAGACCATTCTTACACACACTTACACTCATTTACACACAATCACAACGGTAACAGTCATTCACACACGGGTTCCCATTCACATGCGAGTGCCTATACAGAGGAGGCGGTAGGTGAAGGGGGCCATAGACATATATATTCTTATCATCGTCATGATAGTGATTATGGGCATGACTTTCCGGGCGTATTTAATAGTAACTCGGAGAGAGATGCACACGTAAACCCTCAGGAAACAGAAACACCCAATCGGGAAACAGAAACACCCAATCTGGAAATAGAAACACCCGGTCAGGAACCAAACTGTCCCGGCGCACATGAACATGATGGTATCTGGCTTCATTATCATGATCATGAGAATAGCAGGATGTCCTACTGCTCAGGAGGAAGTGGTGACCTCCGGTTTCATACGCACGACGGCCGGACCCCCCCGAATAATAATCCATCTCCGAATAATAATCCATCTCCGAATAATAATCCATCTCCTACGACAACGGATTCAACAGTAGGGGGCGGAGGCGGGGCACCCCCGGCGACAGAGGCGAGTGGAACACCTGAAGTTACTTCAGGTAACTTTGAGACAAACATTATCTTGCCACCGCAAGCACAGACAGCATCGCCGCCCGCGGAAACCCTAACGCTCCTACAACCGATACGCGTGACGGAGTATATGGTCAGAGATTGGGGAGGTATCGGTCTATCTAATTTGCCACAGTGGATCGAACTCTATAATCCCAACACCGAGGCAATCAATCTCAAAGGCTACACGTTCCAATATGCCACCCGGCGGTTCGCCAACCATCCCTACAAAATCCACACGCTGACACTTGCCGCAACGCAGGAGGGGTTCAGTATAGCAGGCGGTGGTGTCGCCCTCCTATCCACCCAACAGCTCCCAGTCTGGCGGTTCTCCGGTATTGAGCCCACTCAGGTCTACAACTTGAACATAGAGAACGTTCTCAAACGCGGGTGGGTGTTGGCGGATGCCAATGGCACGGAGATTCAGCGTATCGGGAAGGATGCTTTTTCGGCGTTGCGGAATCCGGTGGCACCGCCGCATCAAGGGAGGTCGCGTGTCTCTCATCAGGCATACCCGAGCAAGGCACCCTCGGCGGAAACCTATTACTATGGACATAGTGGTGACGTGGGGTCTCCCGGCTTTTATCAGGAACCTGCTCCGGCGGCACCGAGTCTGGTCAGACGCAAGCATGTCGGCACCTGGGCGAGTCTGAAGCAGTAAATCGGAGTATAAGTAGACTTGCGAAATGCTTTAAAAAAAGGAGGGTGGAGAATCTTCGCTTCCACCCTTCCTCAAAACCTAATATTAACGTGAGTTTGATAAAAGTGGAATGTCGGGTTTCGCTACCGGTGTTGAGGCAGAAAGTGTCTTGAAAAGCGGTATATTCGTCACAATACTTAGGAAACCTTTGGTGTGTATTTACCACTCTACCTGTAGGAAATTGAGGAAACGCCCTATCAAAAACCCCACGCAAAAACACCTACAGATTTATTTTCAAACTGGCGTTAACTACCACATCACTGTGCCGCCGGTGTTGATGTCTTGACCTGTCATGTTTGCGGAATCCTCTGAGGCGAGAAAGGCTGCCAACGCCGCGGCGTCCTCAGATCCTGAGCCTTTATCGCTATACCCCTCATCCGAGCACCATCTACCAGCAATAACGCTTTTGGGGTTCGTTTTCCCGTACCGCTCACGTAATGCGTCTTCATCGAAGGACCTATTCATGTATTCCGCCCTGCCTCTTGCGAGTTCAAGACTTCTCTCCATGTGCCACCCCGGACAGATGGCGTTGACGGTGATATTGTAGCGTCCGACATCGGCGGCGAGGGTGCGCGTGAAACCGATAACCCCCATCTTCGAGGTCGCATAAGGTGCTCTGTGCGAAAGCGGTTGCTTGCCCGTCCCGGAACTGAAGTTTATAATTTTTCCGTATTCCTTGCGAATCATCTCCGGTAGGACAGCCTTAGAACAGATAAACAACGAATCGAGGTTGACCTCAAGGGTGCGTCTCCATTCCTCCAACGTCATGTCCCAGACATCCTTCGTTGGTCCCGCAATACCGACGACGTTGGCGAGTATATCAATGGTGCCGAATTTCTCAATGGTTGCTGCGACCATCTCCTGGACGGGTGCTTCTTGCGACACATCGGTCTCAAAACAGATCACGTCCCCACCGGCGGCTCTAATCTCCGAACCCACTTTTGCCTCTAACTCTTCCACTGGAATCACATCACAGATGGAGACCGCGGCACCCTCTTTTGCGAAGCGTCTTGCGACTGCCTCGGCATGTCCTCTGGCGGCACCGGTTACGATTGCGACTTTGCCCTCTAATCTTCCCATGAAAAATTGTCCCTTTCCGAATGAAAATAGATGTAGTGGGTTAACATCGTAGCAGAAGTAGTTGTGGGTGTCAATTGAAATTGGGAGTTATCAAGGAGGCGAGGTTGGAAACCTCCCAGCGAAACGTAGAAAATTGTTGCAATCAGAAAAAAAGAGTCGGGATTCGGAAATCCCTCCTACAGCAGAGCCATTCAGTTTTCGGAAACCAGCATCGGGGTTACAAACCCCTCCCACAAAAAGGGTTTCTGACAATTCAATGGATCTGATACCCGCCAAAATTGCCCTTGCGAGCTAACACATTCAGTGCGACAATAACCGCAAGAATCGGGGTTACAAACCCCTCCCACAAAAAGGGTTTCTGACAATTCAATGGATCTGCCTCCTACAAGGGAAGGCGTTGACAAATTTTGGCGGGTGGTATACACTCAAGATATGGAAACAGCAGCACACCGCACACGCGGTATCATCGTTGGGATTACAGGTGGGATTGCTTGTGGGAAAACGACGGTCTCGGACCTACTTGCAGAAAAGGGCGCGATCCCAATCAATGCAGATGAAATCGGACACCAACTCCTCAAAGCGGATAGCCCTGTTATTGGCGAACTCACCGAGGCGTTTGGACAGGATATTCTCAACGCATCTGGGGATGTGAGCCGAAAAAAACTCGGAGCCATCGTCTTTAACGATAAAGCCGCCCGTGAACAATTGAACAGTATCCTGCATCCGTTGATTATCGAACGCTCACGGGGGCAGGCACGCCAACTCGTGGCGGAAGACCCGACATGCATCGTGCTACTCGACGCGCCGCTTCTCATCGAAGCGGGTGCTTATGACACCGTCGATCTGATTGTTGTCGTGACGGCATCATCGGAAACGCAACTGCGACGCACGCTGGAACGCAGCATTGCACAGGGAAGACCGCTTACCGAAACTGAGGTCCAGGCGCGAACCGATTCACAGATGCCGGTTAAGGAGAAAGTCAAGTATGCGGACGTTGTTATAGAGAACGAAGGGACGCTTGAAGCACTTCATAGACAAGTGGATGCACTTTGGGAGCAACTTCAGAGGCGTGGAGAGTAAAATCCAGTGCGGTTAGAAACCGCACCTACCAATTTTCATAGATAAAAGAACTCAATCCCAGAGAACATTGATCGCACTCGCCTTAATCACACAGTAAACCTCTAATCCTTCCCTCAATTGCAACTGATCTCGCGCTTCGTGGGTGATTTTCACCGCGAGGTGATGCCATTCAACGAGAATAGATAACCACGTCCGTTCACTTTTGACGTCAAGGTCCTGGATTTTTCCCGGTAATATGTTGCGCGCACTCACCGAGAGATTTGGTTCAAGCGAGATAATAATATCCTCAGCACGGATAGCGATCGGAACTATCTCGCCGACTTCAATATCGATATAAGGTATAACAAGAGATTGGTTCCCGATTCCGAGCGAAGTCAAACCGCGTGTCTTATCTGAAGCCGTCACAGGAAGGAATAGAATATTTTCGACACCTGTCAATTGTGCGATGGGCATCGCGGAAGGGGCAGTTAGCAACCGGTGCGGTTCACCGCTCGCCATAATTACGCCATCAGCAAGTAGGAAGGCTTCGTCAGCGAGTGCCATTGCCTCGGAAAAGGCGTGGGTAATATAGAGGATTGGTATTTCAAAGGCTTCTTTAACGTGGTGAAGATAGGGTATAATTCTATCTTTTAGCCCGCTATCGAGGGCGGCAAGCGGTTCATCCATCAGGAGCATCCGTGGCTCCATAGCAATTGCCCGTGCGATCGCGACCCGTTGACGTTGCCCCCCAGAGAGCTCCTTCGGATACCGCTGAAGCAGTTCAGAAATTTCGAGAACATCTATCGCATCAGATGATTTTCGTGGCTTCGGTTGCCCATATCGGATATTCTGCGCAACGGTGAGATGCGGAAAAAGGTATCCTTCCTGAAAAACATAGCCGAACCGCCGCTTTTCAGGCGGTAGATTAATTCCAGAAGCAGACGCATAAAGGACTTCATCTCCAAAAACGATCTCACCTTCATCAGGCATCAGCGTGCCACTCACGCAATTGAGAAGCGTGCTTTTCCCACTTCCAGACACACCTAAAAACGCCGAAACCTTCGTTTCCAGCGTGCAATCAACTTCTAAGTTAAAACTACCGAGACTTTTGCGAAAATCGAGTCTGATTTTGGTACTCTCTGCCATTCTTTAATTATTCCTTGCGGTTCGGTGAGGCGGGTTTGAGAGTTGATGTACTTTTCCGTATATCCGCTCTCCAAATGTAAAGCAAAGACAAATTATGCCATTTAAGGCATAATTTCATTACGAGCTATACACTTTGGTTAAACATCTTTATAGTAAAGTCCACAATTAAGTTTACGCTCTCTAATTAAGTTTACGCTCTCTAATGTGGCGAGGTTAGGAAACCTCGCCAGCGAGTGGGGTTTTGTGTTTTCTAAAGTGTCCAAGTATTTCCGGACTATACTATAATTATTCCTTGCGGTTCGGTGAGGTGGATTCTGAACAGAGGTGCCCAAAAGCATTCTGAAAACAGTGCCTTTTATTTTACAGTAACACCTTGGGTTACTCTAATGTCCCGCCGTCGTCATAACCACCGTCGAATCCATCATTATAGCCGTCAGCGTCCGTATCGTCAGATGAATCATCGTCATCATAGATTTCTTCGAGCATTAAGCCCGTTAAAAGCAGATCTTCATAGCCATCATCTGCAACCTCATCAGCCGGTTCCTCTGTATTGTCATCGGCATCATTTTTGGAACGCTGATACAGATACCAGACAAACAGCGCGCACCCAATGACACCTATGAAAATTAAGACTATTCCCCAATTCATACCATTTTCCCTCTATATAATCTAAGTCGTCTCCTATTGATAGACATAGCACTCCGCATGAAGATTAAGAATTTAATCGGGTAATTTTTACCGATATCCGGTGCGGTTAGGAAACCGCACCTACCGAGCCTGGAAGAACATAGAATTACCCAAATATTTTGTTAAACTTCATCTGGAGTGCGAGGATTGAACACACCATTTTCTATTCTCACTGCGAAGCAATATCACCCCAAATCAGAATCAACGGTATGAATGCCTTAGGGCATTCCCCGGGTATGAATGCGCGTGTGGCATTCCCCGGGGGTGAGGAAAGCACCTGAAAAACCTTGTTAAAACATTCAAAACCTGTTAGTAGCAATCTGAGGTCTCTATATAGCAGATTTTAGAATTACTTGGCACTTACCGAAGCGTAAAACGTTCCGTTAACCAGAGTGCTATGAAGGCAACAATCGTTGAAATAAGCACCAAACGATAAACGGATGCATCTTCTCCGAGATGGACAGCACTGAAAATCGCTAACGCCATCGTTTGGGTCTTGCCTGGAATGTTTCCTGCCACCATGATTGTGGCACCAAACTCACCAAGACTTTTGGAAAAACCGAGGATTGTTCCACCGATAACCCCTCGATACGCGAGCGGAAATGTTATCGTCCAAAACACCTTGAATGGCGATGCACCAAGCGTTCGTGCTGCGTTCTCAAGTTCCAATGGCACAGACTCCATCCCTGTCACGATACCCCGTACCAACAGTGGAAATGAGATAATTGAGACCGCAATAATAACAGCCCACTGTGAAAAAACGATCTCTATACCGAAAGTTTGATAGATAAATCCACCGATAATCCCATGCTTACCTAATAGGATAAGGAGCAAATATCCACTGACGATAGGCGGTAGCACCAATGGACACATCACAAGTGTATTCAGGAAAGTCTTTCCCGGAAATGTACGTTTTGCGAGTAGCCAACCTACCCATAGCCCTGGTGGGAACATTATAACAACACTGAGCAACGCAACCTTTATAGATAAAGAGAGGGCGGTAACTTCGGCGGGGGTAATCCTCATTTTAGTACCAAGAAGGTGAATCCGTGCTTTTCAAAAACTTCACCGCTCTCCATTGAGTGTAGGTAAGCAATAAATCTACGCGCCAACTGTTTGTGGGGGCTGCCGTTCATAACGACAGCAGGATAGACGATTGGTGTATATGCTTCAGGGGGCAACTGATAAAGCACTTTTATGCGTCGGGTTAGGGTTGTGTCGGTTTTATACACAATCGCTACATCGGCATTCCCGGCGGTTACATACGCAAGTGTCGCGCGTACATCTGTTCCGAAGACGAATTTCGACTGTAGCGTCTCCCATAATCCAAAGTGAGTTAAGGCTTCTTTGGCGTAAGTGCCAGCGGGTACTATATTTGGATGCCCAATAGCAATTCTCGAAATCTCAGGTATAGCAAGATTCGTCAGCGTTTCCATAGAAATCCGAGCACTTTCATCAGAGACAAGTACCAACCGATTGGTTAACAAATCCTTGCGACTTTCGGCTTCGAGCAGTCCATTCGTTTCCAAGGCAACAACTTGTCGCGGGCTTGCCGAGATGAAGACATCCGCTGTTGCTCCCTTTTCGAGTTGGCGTTGTAACGTCGTAGATGCGGCGAAATTGTAATAGATATTAACCTGATTTTCGGCTGTAAACGCTGTCCCAATTTCAGTGAGTGCATCTGTCAAACTGATTGCGGCGTACACGTTCAACTCCGCCTGTTTCTGCCCTTCCTGCGTGCATCCTGGAAGTACCACAAACAGCACCAGCAAGCCGATCTCGACACAAAACCTGATAACTCGGATCATCATACTCCTTATGCCTATCTGTCCCCCTTAAAAAACTCTTGACAAGGATAGCACATTTGCTAAACTGTGTCAAGCGATCGAAATCCCAAATTAGGGCTATTTAGTAACAATCGCAAGTCATTAAGAATCGGGAATCGGAGTTCCCTCCTACAAAGAGGCTATCAGCGGTCAGCGGTCAGCAGTCGGTAAAGAGGCACAGACTAACAGTCACCGTTTCGCTTGTCATAATTGCATTTCAAAAACTTTATACACCCAAATCTCAAGCCCAGCGGGTGAGATTTGTGTAGAAACTTTTCTTGCAATCCATTTAAACGTGTGGTATCCTAATTTATACAGAAAATGGTAATTAGGGGAAAAAACTATGAAATTAGGTTTATGCACCATCGCCTTTCAGGAAAAGCCGTTGGAAGAGGTCATCGACATAGCCGCGAATTACGGCTTTGATGGCATCGAAATTTGGGGAAAACCCCCCCATCTACCAGCGGACTACGACGAGAATTACGTCAAAAACGTTAGGGATATGGCGCATCGGAAAGGATTAACGATTTCAGCGTTCGGTTCATACGTGGACCCGTTGATGGATCTCCACCAGAAACATTTCGAGGAAGCCTTCAAAATTGCGCATGAATTAGGCACCGATCTCGTCAGAATATGGTCGGGTGGCGGACCTTCCAAATCCATCGCTCCCTCGGATAAACGCCTGATTCTCTTTCGATTGGTAAGCCTTGCACAGTGGGCAAATTTCCGAAATATTCGACTCGGACTGGAAATGCACAATAACCATCTCACTGACAGTGTCGCCACTATCTTAGAGACGATTGAAGGCGTAAGAGTGCCTTCACTGCAAACTTACTATCAACCCCTCGCACGCTCAGATGCCGACGAACCACACACTGCCGCTGAAAAACTCGCCGAACATATCGCAAATGTCCACGCCCAAAATTTTGATGAAACCGGAAAAGGATGTCCCATCGCAGACGGCGTGGTAGACTACACCCGAATCGTTGAAACGTTGCGTACGGCTGGATATAATGGATACTTAGAAATAGAGTTTGTTCATGGCGATAACAAATTGGAAGCACTCCAACGCGACCGCGATTACCTTGCGAGTTTAATTAATGCAACAAACGGGGAGACACTGAAGGATCTCGACATCGCACCCGTCTAAAATTGACATAGAAACCCTTGAGGATCTTCATGCGGTTAGAGGTCGGTATCATCGCACTGGTAGAAGAAGTCTTCGGAATACCCGCAGAACGCCGCGTCCACTTTGACTGGCTTCGTAATAAACCACGACCCAAAGATTTCGGTGAGCATTACGATACCGTGATGGAACTTTATACCGAATTAAAAGGGAACTGGCAAAGCACAACAGCAAAAGCTGACGGTTACCTAATCCCCGATGCCTATTTTCCGGAACCGTATCACTTTATCTTTGAATTTGACGAACTTCAACATTTTACACACTATCGAGAGCGGACCTTCCGATTTTACCCAGCGAACATTCCGCTCGCTTATGAGTTGCAGAAATACCGTCAGCTTTGTCAACAACATCACGTGTCAGCCCTCGCAAAAGGACCGGATCGGTTTCGACGGCGGACAGCGGACTTTCCATACATCAACGGTCGCGCAGCGCAACGCGCTTTCTTCGATACGTTCCGGGATTGGTTACCCTCCTTGCACGGTCTCAATCCAACCGTGCGGTTAGCCGAATTTGAAGTAACATCTATTCTCAATGGACAATTAACGGGCGAGGCAGCGAAGGATTATATGGAACGCTTACTGCACGAACGACTTAACATATCTTCAACGGCTACAAAAAAGAAACAAAAGACAGGATAAATAACACGACATGAGCAAGCGAAAGCCTGAAAAGGTGAATCTTTCAGAATATCCACTGCTTCAAATAATAGGGCAGACACCGCTCGCTAAAATAGATCTCTTTGCTGACGAGTTGCCAAACGTTGACATCTACGCAAAGGTGGAAACCTTCAACCCCGGAGGATCGATCAAAGATCGACCAGTCTTAAGGATGCTCACCGAGGCGATTGCTTCCGGAGAACTCACACGTGAAAAAGTCATCCTCGACTCCAGCTCCGGCAACGCTGGGATTGCCTACGCGATGATAGGTGCCTCACTCGGCTATAAAGTTGAACTCGTGATCCCTGACAATGCCAGCGAAGAACGAAAAAAACGTATCCACTCACACGGCGCAAACATCGTCTATACCGATGCTATCCTCGGTTACGATGAAGCCCTACGAGAAGTTGATCGACGGTATGAAGCGGATCCTGAGCGGTATTTTTTCAAATCGCAATACGAAAATGATAACAACTGGCGCGCCCACTTTGAAACAACGGGTGTCGAAATCTGGAACCAAACAGATGGAAAAGTTACGCATTTTGTCGCAGGTGTAGGAACTGGTGGCACTATCACGGGTGTCGGCAGGCGACTTAAAAACTATAACCCAGACATTCAAGTCTGTTCCATTTCACCAGAGGCGTTCCCGGGTATTGAAGGACTCAAACCGCTTGGGCACCCAGACGACATCGTTCCAGAAATTCTGGATGAATCCGTGATTGATTCCCGGATTCCTGCGACGATTGAAAATGCACACGAAATGTGTACCCGTCTCGCACGGCGTGGGTGGTTTGTCGGACAATCTTCCGGTGGTTATCTCTACGGTGCATATAAAGTCGCCCAACAAATTCAGGAAGGCATTATCGTTACAGTCTTTAATGATCTCGGTGAACGCTATTTCAGCACAAGATTATGGGATTAACCCAGGGAGTTCTATGGAAACAACAGTTATTCCGTTTCGAGGCTTACGCTACAATGCGACCAAGGTAGAAGGAATTGAAAATGTTATTGCACCGCCGTACGATGTCATCAAACCTGAAGAACAGGTCGCTTTAGAGGCACGCCACCCTGCCAATATCATCCGCTTAATTTTAAGTCAACCGCAAGATAACGACACTAACGATGAAAATCAGTACACACGCGCTGCGGCGCGCATGAATCAGTGGACTTCAGAGGGCACCCTCGTCCGGGACGCAACACCCCGTTATTACATCTATGACCAATCCTTCAATGCCCCTGATGGGAAAAGCTACACGCGTCGTGCCTTAATAGCACTCGCGAAACTCGAACCCTTTGAAAATCGGGTGATCCTACCGCACGAAAAAACACACGCGGGTCCGAAGGCGGATCGACTCAACCTCATGCGGGAATGCCACGCAAATCTGAGTCCAATCTTTCTCCTCTATGCCGATCCCGCTGGGGATATCGAACGGATAATGGAAAGTTTCACCGATACAAATCCGCCCCAGATCGACTGTGCCGAAACCTTTGGAAGCACGCATCAACTCTGGTGTTTAGACGACAGAGAACGCAACCGTGAGATTCAAGACCTCTTTTCAACAAAACCGCTCCTGATCGCCGACGGACATCATCGTTATGAAACCGCCCTCGCCTTTCGGGATGAAATGGCTCAGAAAACGTCAAACGGCGTATCCTCCGGCTACGGCTATATGATGGTGAACCTCGTCAGGATGGAATCACCCGGTTTGGCGGTTTTAGCGATTCATCGGCTACTCTCTAACCTCAGCGCAGATCGGATCGCATACGCTATCGCTAAACTGCCGGAGGTGTTTGAGGTGCATGAAATTGACACGCAGGCGAACCTCATGGCAAAATTAGATACGATGAAAAGGAAAGCCTCCGCGGTTGGTATGTACACGGCAGACGATACCTACCGTCTGCTGATTCCGCATTCAACGACACCGAAGCAATTGGATGTAACGCTTGTTCAAGAAACCCTCATCAAAAATCTATTCCAGATTGAAACATTGGCGGAACACATCAGTTACACCGCTTATACAGACGATGCCGTTGCACACGTGAAAGAAGGAGCAGACCGCGTCGCACTCCTGATGAACCCGACACCTGTTGAACAGGTCTTGGAGGTAGCTATGGCAGGTCAGACAATGCCACAGAAATCCACCTACTTCTATCCGAAGATGGCAACAGGATTTGTTTTAAATCTGTTGAATGAATAATCCGATAAATCTCTGTAGGGGATGCTGTCAATAAGGGAGTTGAGATTTTCAAATCCAGTTCATCGAACCGCAAGGAAGATTAAAAAATGTACCACGAACACGAACGAGATACTTTAGCATTTTCGCATCAATTATATGCGGAGACACCCCGTCAACTCGCATTTCAGGCGAGGAGCGTTACAGAAGCAGAAGCCTGGCAGCGCGAACTGCGGGCAAAACTCATCGAGTTAGTTGGTGGTTTTCCGCAGGAACCCTGTGATCTACAACCGCAAGTCCTGGATTCTTGTGAATTTCCCACCTATTTCCGCGAGACGGTGCAGTTTCAGAGTCGTCCACACGCCAATATTTTCGGGTATTTTCTTTCTCCGAAGCCTCTCGATAACTCAACCCAGAAGCCTACGATTCTTTGTTTAGCGGGTCACGGGCGCGGTGTAGATGACATTGTCGGAATTGAGGAAGATGGCACCATGCGATCAGAATATGGCGGTTATCAGAACGACTTTGCCCTCCAATGTGTGGCAAACGGGTACACGGTGCTTGCCATTGAGCAATTCGGGTTTGGTCACCGACGGGACCCTATCGCGCATGAGAAGGGTGGCGGGAGTTCTTCGTGTCAACCGAGTGCGGGTGCCGCTTTACTCTTAGGTCATACGATGGTAGGGTGGCGGGTTTACGATGCCATGCGCGCCTTTGACTATCTGGCAACCCGTCCGGAGGTCGATATGGACCGTCTCGGCGTGATGGGAATTTCTGGCGGTGGTACAACAACCTTTTTCACTGCGGCGATCGATGAGCGTGTCAAGGCGGCGGTTGTGAGCGGTTATTTCAACACATTTCGGGATAGTATCTTGAGCCTCAGCCATTGTATAGACAATTACATACCAAATGTGCTACAATATGCTGAGATGTACGACATCGCGGGGTTAATCGCACCGCGTGCCATGTTTGTTGAATCCGGCACGGAAGACACAATCTTTCCGATTGAAGCCACCCGTTTCGCAGTTAACGAGGCAAAAGCGATTTACAAATGTTTCGATGCCGAAGACAAAATAGGGCTTGAGGTATTTGAAGCGGGACATAGTTTCCACGGTGTCGGTGCATTCGAGTTTCTCAAAGAGGTGCTATAAAAAGGAGAAGAGTGTGGCAATTGAACTGTTTTCGATCGGCACAGAATTAGTGCTTGGGCAGATTCAGGACACCAACGCACACTGGATTGCACAGCAAATCCTTCAGATTGGTGGCGAACTCCGGCGAGTCACAATGCTACGCGACAACCGCGATGAGATGTCCGAGGCATTGGATTCGGCAATAGACCGAGAAACATCGCTGATTCTCACAACAGGCGGACTCGGACCGACACCCGACGATATGACCGTTGATGTAATCGCTTCACTGATCGGCACGAAATCCGTAGTGAGCGAAGAAACTGTCGCTGAATTTCGGAAACGTCGTGAGATGTCAGAGAACGATGTGATCAGCGAAGCTCTGATGAAAATGGCAATTGTACCGGAAACCGCCATCGTTTTGCAGAATCCCGCAGGATGGGCACCGTGTATCAGCGTGGCACACAAGTTTTCCACAATTATGATGATGCCTGGTCCACCGCGCGAAATGAAGGCAATTTTTGAAACGCATATTCAACCCTTAATCGCAGAACGTTACCGCGCAGAAATTACCACAGCGCGGGTTCATGTCAATATGTTTGAAGCCCAAGTTTCACCGCTGATGCAGAAAGTGATGGAACGCTACCCGGATGTCTATCTAAAGGCGTATGTTGCCCTCCGAAAAGCGGATGGAGATACTATGCCAGTCGATCTTGTTTCAACGAGCACGGACAAAGCAGATGCCGAAACGCAATTGGAACTCGCTACGGATTACTTCCGAGAACTTGTTGTTGAAGCAGGAAAATATTTAATTCTACCTTCTTAATTTTACCTTGCAGTGAAATGAGACGGGTTTGGAACTTGGCGTGCCTTTCTTAAATCTGGAGAAAGGGAAACGCCCTATCAAAAACCCCTCCATTTCATTACGGATTACGTGCTTTAGATAAACATTTTTAACTTTAACCTGTAACTTCGTGTGAAGTATCTATGCCTCACACCCCTTAACGTATCACAAAAAGGAGATTTATACCGTGAATCGCAGACCCTCAGGAAATAGAAATGCAAGGAGACCGCAAACGCGGCGGCCTAACCCGAAACGGAAGTCGAAATCCAAGAAACGACAAGATGCTGATCCCAACTTGAATACGGAAACTCAAGCCGAAGGCGAAGAGCAAGCTACCCCTAAAAACGATAAAATAGAGGTGGAAGGCACCGTCGTGGAACCTTTACCCAACGCGATGTTCCGTGTGGAATTGGAAAATAAGCATCAGATTCTCGCACACATTTCCGGCAGAATGCGAAAATTCTTCATCAAAATTTTGCCGGGTGATAAGGTAACAGTAGAACTCTCCCCTTATGATCTCACGAGGGGACGTATTACCTACCGGAAAAAGTAGTTTTCACATAGACTTGTCGGCGCGGTTTCCCGCCGCGCACCGGTCATTAATTTTCGTAAGCCCGAACACCTTCAAAGCTCGTCCTGTTCACAAAACCACTCTATCCCCTTATACCATAGGAAAGCCCCATGAAACCTGCTGCCTTAATTCACGTCAATACCGTCGATGAAAAGGAAACAGTCCGACTCTTGGAGGATATTGAAGCGAAACAGAAGCAGGTCGAAGAACTCACAATCGCAATCGAGACGCTCAAATCAGAAGTCAACGTGTTTGAGCGACGCTACAATTCACAGATCAGCCGCTACTACTTTGAACTTGATAAAGTCGAACTCGAAATGAAAGAGTATCGCCTGCGGTTGCACCTACGCCGAGAGAACGTGAGTGAAGAAGTGATAGAAGCACGAGTGGAATCGTGCTTCAAAGCGAGTCGCGAGCGTGTTGACGCATACGAGACGGTAAATGAATCTGAAACAACGTCTCAAGAGGACAAACTTCCTGACACCAAAGCGAAGCACCTACAAGATCTCTACCGCAAACTCGCTAAACGGTATCATCCGGACAAGGCTATGGATGCCAAAGAGGAGGAACGACGAGAACAACTCATGCCGCTCATTAACCGAGCCTATAACGAACAAGACCTTGAGACCTTAGAGCGGTTAAGCATCGGCGAAACAGAACGACATACCCCTGAAAAAACAGCCTCTGAGAAACGAAGAGCGTTACAAACAGAACTGCGAAGGCTGAACCGAGCCGCGAGCCAATTACGGTTTGAGATAAATCGACTCAAGACGGGACGCACCTATCAACTGAAACAACAGGTAGAAAACGCTAAAAAAACGGGGACAGATCTGCTTACAACCCTCGCCAAAGATTTAGAGCGAAAAATCAAGGCAAGCCGCGGGCAACTCGCACACCTAATGAATATGTGGCACCGTGCACAATGATCTCGCAATGTTTTTTAATTATACCTTGTAGAAAAATAAGGTGGTATTCACATTGAAGGTTTTTGCTTAAAAGTCGCCTGTGCCTGCTTCGCAGTGAGAATGCAGGCTTCGTTTATGATGCGAATTGAAGGAATTAATCATGCAACTTAAGGACAAAATCGCTATTATCACGGGTGGAGGGCGCGGCATCGGCAGAGCCATCGCTATCGCCTATGCCGCTGAAGGCGCGCGGATTGTCATCGCTGCGCGAAGCACCGAACAACTTGACAAAGTCGCCACAGAAATAACCGAGCAGGGTGGTGAAGTTCTCACTGTGCCAACCGACTTGTGTATCCAGACAGAAGTGGAAAACCTCGTTCAGCAGACCGTTGACAAGTTCGGACGGATAGACATCCTCGTCAATAACGCCGGTATCAATCCGCGAGGTCCATTTTTGGATAGCACCGATGAAGAATGGGAACAGGGCTGGCAGATTAATGTTATGGGTGTTGTGCGTTGTTGTCGCGCGGCGTTGCCGGTCATGCAACAGCAGGGAAGCGGAAATATTATTAACGTCGGCTCTGGTATGGGACAAGTGGGACGTTCAAACCTCAGCGTCTACTGTGCGTCGAAAGCGGCATTGCACGGACTGACCCAATCGATTGCTGAAGAGGTCTGGGAGGACGGCATCATCGCGAACGTTCTCATCCCTGGTCCCGTGAGAACCGAACTTTCAAAACCTGCTTGGGAGAATTCGGACACCTTCAGAGCGCAAAGCGATCCGTGGAAAGAGCCGGAGCAGGTTGTGGCATCGGCATTGTTTCTCGCAGCGCAGCCGCCTGATAGTGGCATGACGGGTCAGATTTTGAGCATCATGCGGCGAAACAGTCCATAAGGCACTAAATACCACATTTTTACAAGGCAAGACTTACGCAATTTTGACCGTAGCACGTTCTGTTAGATAGGGATCCTCGCAAAAGCATAGATAGTCTTCTGACACAAACTAAAAGTTTGTGCTACAAAAGAGCAGCATGCGTAAGTCCTACAAGGGAAACGCGATACGTCGTCCTTCCTGCGCGGAACGATATGCCCCCAAAACCATCTCTACTGCAACCCGTCCATCCTCCACTGTAACATCGGGTTCCGTTCCGTTCTTCAGGCAGTCAATAAAGGGTCGAGGCACGCCGCCAATCCGTTCTCCGTGACCATCTGGGATTGGGATACCCAGATCCTTCCACGAGGGTTCATCTCGCGTATACAACTTGAGTGCAACAGCATCCGCGGGACGCGGGATATTGCACGATGGGGCATCGCCGTAGTTCTGAATGACGACGCCTTCATCTCCATAGATCTCAGTTGTATTCTCACCGGCGAGTGTCACAGATGTATTCAACAGAATCGCCATCTCTCCACCCGCAAACCGATAGACAGCCAACCCGGTGTCATCGGGCGCGACATCCGTCAAAATGTTATCAATTTCGGCGATAACGCTCGTCGGCTTGCCGAGCATCCAGTGGATAAAATCGGTTGCGTGAGAGGCATCGTCCATGAACATCCCCATGTTCTTCTCTGGATCGATATGCCAGCGACTGGGTCCCGTCACAAAGGCTTCACTGAACAAGGCATTGATGCAGTGTCGGCGGCGCAGCACACCGATTTTACCGAGAACACCGCTGTCAATGATTTCTTTCATCGCGATGTTTGCTGGATCGCGGCGCATCTGATGACCCATCATAAATTTCACACCCGTTTTCTCGACGACCTCGGCGATGCGATCGCAATCTTCCAACGTGAGTGCCATCGGTTTTTGGCAGAGGATATCCTTTCCTTCCGACGCTGCTGCAACTACCATTTCTGCGTGCCGATTTGTTTCACACGTCACGATAACAGCCTGAATATCCGGGTGGTTGGTGACATCTTCAAGGTGCAGGGAGTAGTTCATGCCGTATTGCGTTGCAGCGGCTTCTCCGCGTTCAACGTTATCGTCCCAACACGCAATGAGTTCAACATCGTCAAACGCCTGCATCTGGTTGCAGTATGCGTTGGCGTGTCCGTGTGCGAAACTGATTATGCCGATACCAATCTTTGTTTCCATTCTGTTAACTTATCCAATCTGTGAGTATCTGTTGTGAATCTATTTCTGGGTTAAAAATTTGCAATCCGTCTGTGGGAGAGGCTCTAACGAATGTGTTCGTGGACTTCATCTCTGGTGCGACACAACTTTTCATCCAACTCGTCGAGAGCAGAACCACAAAGCACTGTTGCGCGTCCATAGATTTCCTTGTTGGCGTCCCTCACGGCATCCACCAGACCGGGTTTAGGGTTACCGTCCCAGTCGTACAAGCCCTCCATCATGCCCGCCATGTCCATCAACGGACCATCGTCAAGGTCGTACAGCGTCGCGCAAAAATTGATGCCGCACACGTTCGAGTCTCGCAAATGGCGGTCAAGCAGCAAGCTGTAGATGCGTCCCTTGTGCTCGGACGTCACACTGCGCGGATTCTGGCGTGCCGTCTCGAAAATATGACCCGACTCCTCATCAGAAACCAACACGGATCTGCCTGTTGCGGCACTCTGTTCGGCAAAACTGATGTTGCGGTTGAAGTGCTGAGGCGAAAACATGTCAACATAAGGCGTCAAAGCCTTCCACGTTTCCAAGTCGAAGGACTGCTCCTTGACATAAGGTCCGAAGATCAGGTGGTTGGGGTCATGCCGACGTATCGCATCGTGTGCCATACGGTACAGGTGGACTGCCATTTTTCGGATATTCTCCTGCTCAGGTGCTTCATTGTCGAGCGAGGGTATTGCATCGATCCAACTCCCCGGTCTGATGAAGGTCCCGAAACCGTAGTAGTATCCCATCATCATCGGATCATTGACGTACCGCGAGCAAACATCGGCGACTAATGCCTCTACCCACTCCTGATAAGCGGCGGCGAAGATATCCGGGCGTTCCTGACCTTTCGGTAGTTCGTTGGGATGAGGGATCAGGAAAAGTCCGGCAGCGTATGGGAAAGATTCACGGCGAAACAGTGCTTCCACCTTCTCGACATCCACATAGCCCTTAGGATCCCGACACTGACTCGTCGCGCCTGCGAGTGCGCAGTTAAATCCGAGTGATTGCATTTGACGGAACCAATTTTCAATCCACGCATCCTTGTCACCGTTATAGAGTTTTCGCACGGTTGACTGACTGTTGCCGGTGTAGAGATGAGACAGCGACACCGGAAAAAAGGCGTTGCCCTCAGGAGTGATGAACCATCTGCGTCCGTTCAGTTTCTCCAGATGAAACCAACCGGTACTTTTTCCCCTGAGTTGGGTTGTACCGCCGTACGCATCAAGTGTATGTATCATGGGTTTTGTCTCCGCTGCCTTTCGGCGTTGACGGCGCGAATACCAGCCACCGTCTCGTTAATTTGATTGTTTGCCGGGTCGCGAAATCCGCACATGCGCGCGTTGTTCTTAAGGTATGCCCCACATAGATGATATCCGATGCATTGCGGGATATCCCAGAGCGCGTCCATCACTTGGCGATAGTGGTCTGTATCGTGCAAGCGGTCTGCGGTGGGGGGCCAACTGGTGTCGCTATGGGCGCGTATATGCCCCGCCGCGTCAGCCAGCAGAACCGGTCGGTCTGCGAAGTCTGCCCAGTGTCGCATCTTCGTGGCGATATTCTCTACTGCCCCAAAACATTGAAAACTGAGCACATCGACGTAGGGCAGTGCCGCACGGACCACCTCCTCAGGAAGCACTGCGTTTGCCTCCCATCGGTCCCCCAAGATCAGGTGATTCGGATCGTAACGGCGGATAGCGTCATGCGTGATCCTGAAGTAGCGTTCAGCAATGACAGAGAGTTCGCGGCGTCCTGCCTCCGATTCGAGCAGCTCTGGATCGACTAACGCCCCACGCCACTGCGTGTCAGAAGAGGTGTGCACCCACTGAGGACAATCGCAGTAGAAATAACCGATAAGCTTGGGATCGTCGCGGAAGCGTACACACTCATCGCGGGCGACGTAGTCGCACCACTCCTCGAAGTCGGAACTCATCAGATCGGGCATACGGACCTCAACCTGCCATTGATGTGCCTCGGTGAAAGGTAGTAGGTGGCAGTAAGGCATATCCGCCCACTGGTATTCCTCATAGGTGAAAGGTCGTGAATGGCGGTGGTAGCCTTGGGTGATAATTACGACTTCCTGGGTCCAGCCAATCGTGTTAAAACCCCAATCACGCAGATCATCAGCGACTGTGCGTAACCACTGTTCTTGACTGTTGCCGAACTCGCGTTCCCACACGCCGTCCGACTCTACATATCGCAACGCAGCCGAGTCGATATGGTTCATGCCGATGGACCAGAACCGCGCGCCGTCGGGTGTGATGAACCACCAACGCCCGTCCTGCTTCTCAATTGTGTAAAAGTCTGCCATTATCGCAAAATTCCTTTATCTCTTCCGAAATGACACAAACTCACAAGTTTATGCTACAAAGATTGCCTCGCAGTGAGAGTTATTTATAGGTTTTACCATAGCCCCCTGACTAAAATGAGATATTGACAGGAGGGTCAAAGTATTTTGGATAGGTAGTGTTCTATTTTCTTCTGTTCGATCCGATCTAAAGGTAGATTGTTATGTCAAAGCAACATTTGCAAAAAGGAAATCAATTTTATCAATGCCGATCTCTTCAGTATATCGCTTGGCAAGCGCGCTCGCATCAAAGTAGAAATGGTACAAGATTATTTCTCCCGTTCAGCGATAATTGCGCGGCTAAACTCGTTGTCCTCAGCACGAATACCGTGTTGTCTCATACTCTCGCGAAGATCCTCAATAGAACCGGGGTCGAAATCGGGTGGAATTCCCATCTTTTCAAATATTCTGTCCAAGGCTTCCTTGGCACGATGGGCATCCCGCTTGTCGTTTTTTAGTGCTTCAGCTCCCCTCAGCGCAGCGGCAACTTCGCGGTCTTTCGGAATATCTGGCACCACTTCCTCAACGATCCAAGAAAGTTGCTGATTTACCTCGGTCATCATCTTCTCTAACCGATCTAAACGTTGGGCGATGGTTTCGAGTGTGTCTTTTTCCATTGTAAAACCCTCCTTTATCTTTTCCGAAATGGCACAAACTAACAGTTTATGCTACGATAAATCTACTTTTCTAATATTCGTTTTTATCTTTACACTGAACTCATGTTATTAGAATACCACACAAATCAGTGAATGTCACGTCAACATACCGCGAAGTCAAAGATTGTAAATGTCATCCCTACGGGGTTCACTGTTAGGGTTCATAACGTTCTACAGTTTTCTACAGAGATGCCACCCCTACGGGGTTGAAAAGGAAAGTCGGGAATCGGAGTTCCCTCCTACAAGAGAACTGAATCCCTCTGCCCTCACTCCTCCAAAACAATCCGAATCTCTGCATCGATACCGTGCTCACCAAAATCCATTTCAGTAGAAATCGGACCGAGGGACTCCAGTGGAAAGAGGTTCTCCGTGATATGCTGCGTCACTGTTGCATCCAATTTCTGTTCCGACAGAGAAGCGAGTACCGTTATGATCGGAAGGAAACGTTTCAATTCCGGCACAAATAGATTCGGTTGAATGAACGCCTGAACACCACCCGTATTCGTGGAGAACGCTATATCCTCCAAGACAGGCGCGTTGCCTGTAGTCGTATCAATCACAGATTTCAAACCAGCCAGTGTTGTACCGAAAACGAAATAGTCGTCAACGATTGCATATCCGCCTGTAACCGCTAATAGAAAATTGAGTCGGAGCTGCACAGGTTGCAGTGTGATGCCCTTATACTCCTTCGGTTCAAGGAATTCGAGCGGCTTGCCAGCAATTGAGGGCTTTCCTGCCTTCACGATTCCCAAAACTTCGTTTAGGACATCAGGAGCCTTCGCATGCGCCAGCAAAACCAACGCAGGCACGACCGATACTTCACCCGGATCGGGCGCGACTAACAGGACGGTTAAGTCGGAGCCCAAAATCTCGGAGAGATCTATATCACCGAAGAGTGCTTGCGTCTGTTTCAGAATGGGAAGCGAAGCAACAAAAGCAGAGCGTTCAGGGAAAGCAAGGAACGGTTTCGAGTCATCCGCAGTTGGAAGATGAGAAGGGTTGGTGTCCACACTGCTTCGGAACCGATGCCGTGACATAATCACACCCTCTTCATATCGGTTGCTAAACGCCCAAGCTCCTGAATCCCCAAACCACCCCAAAATCTGTTTAACAAACACATCGGAACTCATACCAGCCACTAAAGGTGTAAACTGCTGCAAATCTATATACCCAGTGTTTTTGTTCTGATGATAATCGTCCTGTATCTCCACCGCCATGGGGCGCTCAGCGAGAAATCCTTGCTTTTTCGGGTCAGTTTTAGTTTTAGCAAGCCCTGTATAGAGATCAAGCGTTTCAGCTAATAACAACGGATCGAGGGTTAAGATACCTATTTTTCCGATGAAGGTATAACTAAAGTTGCGTGGATACCCTATGATGGTATTAATCGTGAGTCCGTTGTAATCGGTTTGAATCCGTTCGTATTTTGGGTTGATTGCATCCGTTGCCGTAATCGCCTCAATACTCAATTTCTCTGGCGCGCCCACTGCGGAGATGAGCAGAAACGAGAGTTCTCCTTCACGCCGATACAGTGCAAGAATGGCTTCCTCCCCAAAATAGCCAGTGATCGTCTTCAGGTCAAGTTTACCGCCCATCTCAAATTCCCAGAGCTGCTTTTGATAGACGAGTTGTTTCCACCAGAGCTGCTTTTGAATCTCAGTGAGAATCGGCATTTTAGCAGTCTGTTTTCCCAATTCACTGCGATTGAAGGTTTCCACCAACCCTTTCAAGTCCTTGAGTGTCAAGTAGCAGACCGGAGATTTCGGGAGTAGCGTGATAAGATGTTGTTCCGGTTCCCAGAGCGCAGTCCGGTGATAGATAACAGATAGCAAAATGATAACCCCAATAAGAACGATTAGGCTGATGAATATGATTTTTTTCCGTTTGCTCAGCGGCATCAGTTTTCGAGACCTTCGTTACGATAGAAAAACCTCTGTCAGCGGTTTCTCAAGAATCCAGTACACTTTCCCAAACACCACAATAAAATCCTGTCAGTGGTTTCATCATTACCCTTCGATTATATCATACCCCGTTTTGGTAAACAATCTAATTGGAGAGCGATTCTACGGGTATTTATACCATTTCTAAAAGTTTATATTGCATTAACCGCACCTGAGCGCACAGACTCACAGTCTATGCTACAAGGGAAACCCAAACTAAAAGTTTATGCTACAATTTCAATCAGAAATGGTATTATGTAGATTTTAGAATCAATTAGACACTCTAAAGAGGCGAGGATACAATCCTCACCCGCGGTGGCAGAGGGGTCTGGTGTTCCTTGAAATGTTTACATATTTTGATCATTCACCATAAATGACCTTAGCCGCGCGAATAAAAAAAGTTGCCTGAAGACAAAAATTGATGTAAAATATTAGAGTTACTTTTTGAAAGAGGGTGAACACCGTTCCGACCAAAGATCTCAGAATTCGGCCATTCACTATTTTCCTTATCTGCGTGTTAGTGCCTGCCAATTGTTGGTGGGTATCCGCCTCTATTATCCGTGGCGGCGGGAGCCCAACGCAAGTTTCGCTTTTCTACAACGCCGTTATCACCATTTTAGTCCTACTGGGTATCGGACTCCTTTTGCGTCGCTTGCATCAAGCACTTGTGCTCAACCGTGCTGAACTGCTTGTCATCTACACTTGTATCTCGGTAGGGGCAGGACTTGCAGGCGTAGACCGATTCCTTGTCCTGATGCCGATTATCGGGCATGCCCACTGGTTCGCGACCCCAGAGAACGACTGGGCAAACCTGTTCCATCTGCACGTTCCACAGTGGTTGGTTGTCAGCGATAAACACGCGCTTGAGGGATATTACCACGGATTTGCGAATATCTTTGAATCGCGTTACTTGACAGCATGGCTGCCGGCTATCTTGTGGTGGACGCTTTTCTTAGTTGCTATCCACCTCGTAATGCTCTGTCTCTGTCTCATTTTTCGGAAGCAGTGGGTCGAATCAGAGCGACTCAGCTACCCCATCATCCAATTGCCCTTTGAGATGACGACACGCACCCGTAATTTCTTCCGTTCACCGTGGATGTGGCTCGGACTTTCGATCGGTGCCTCAATTGACATCATCAACGGGTTAAACTTCCTGTTTCCTGCCGTTCCGAGTCTTGGCGGAAAATTATACGACCTGCGACAGATCTTTACAGAGCGTCCGTGGAGCGGTATCGGTTGGAGCCCGCTCGGTGTGTTCCCATTCGGTGTAGGGCTATCGTTCTTTATCCCGTTGGATCTCTCCTTCTCGTGTTGGGCATTCTGGTTAATCTGGCGCGCGGAACGGTTGTTAGGCGTTATCGCTGGATGGCGGGGACTGCCGCGCTTCCCTTACGAAGCGGAGCAATCCCACGGTGCATATCTGGGACTCTGTGTTGTAGCTATCTGGATGAACCGACACTATCTGATGGGAATAGCACGCCAACTCGTGTCTCCTAAATCGGACGAACCGATTTCATATCGCCTGATCGTTCTCGGATTTCTCGGCGGATCGGCGTTTATCATCGGATTTTGTCTGAAGATGGGCATGAGTTTTTGGATAATCATCGTCTATTTCGGCATCTGGTTCGCGATTGCGATGGCGATCACACGTTTACGAGCGGAACTCGGTTCACCCGTACACGACTTGCACTTCATTGGTCCCGATGAAATGCTGCCACGTTTGTTAGGCATCCGTCGGCTGGGAACAGTAAATTTGACGGGATTCGCCTACCTCTATTCCCTGAACCGCGCCCACCGTTCACACGCCATGCCGCATCAACTTGAAGGCTTTAAACTGGCGGAGGGTGCCAATATCCCACTGCGAAAATTTGCGATCCTTATGATGTTGGCTTCCGCGCTGGGCGCGCTCGGTTCATTCTGGGCATATTTGTCCATGTATTACTCGGAAGGCGGTTTTGCAGGATTCGGACGAGAATCCTTTAATCGATTAGAGACATGGCTGACCTACACCGCACCGCCGGATGTGCCTGCGATTGGTTTCGCATCGTTCGGATTCATCCTGACGTTGCTCCTCGCCGCAATGCGGATGCGATTCATCTGGTGGAACTTACACCCTGTCGGTTATGCTATCTCTGGGAGTTGGGCGATTAACCCGATGGTAGGTTCAATCTTCGTCGGATGGCTGCTGAAATGGCTTGTGCTGAAATACGGTGGACTCCACTTGCATCGGAAAGCGGTCCCGTTTTTCCTCGGCATTGTGCTCGGTGAGTTTGTGATCGGTTCGTTCTGGAGTCTTCTGGCTGTTATACTCGACAAACCGATGTATCGTTTCCTTTTTTAGCGGCTATCGGCTATCGGCGGTCAGCAGTCAGCGATTAGCAAGCGTCGGGAATCCGGGTGTTTTGCTTGGGCGTTTCCCTCCTACAGAAGAACTATGGTAAACTTTTGAACAGGACTTACGCAAATTGAGCAAATATCGGATATTTAGACGCAAAAAGCGGTAATTTTTGTTCTTTAAACCCCCTAAATCCCCCTTATCAGGGGGACTTTAAGAGGGAATGCGTAAGTCCTAAGAATTAATTGTACACTCTGCACCGGCGCCCCTTCCCAGTAACGGGTGGGGACCCCGGTTAGAAACCTCGCCTACCCGGGGAGGGGAGAATGTCTGCTTATTTTTCTGGTTTACCATAAATGTCTCTGACCATTCGTAAAAGGCGTTGCTATTTTTTCTGTTTGTGGTATAATGTTAAAAACGCAATGCCTTGGAAGAAAACAATTGGAATTACAGCAGAAAGCGGAAATTATATCAGAAGCACTGGAAAATTTATTCGGTGTACCGACCCGTGAAGGCGCAGGAGACGTGTTAGAATGCCTTATCCTAACGATTCTATCGCAAAATACGACAGATGTTAGCCGCGATAAGGGGTATACCGTGTTGAAAGATCGATTTCCAACGTGGGAAGATGTACGACACGCCGATGCCAAAGCGATAGAGGCAGCGATAAGGATTGTTGGGCTCGGAAAACAGAAAAGCCTTACCATCAAAAACTTCCTCACTTGGCTCAAAGCCGAACGTGGTGCCCTCTCATTGGAGTTCATGCACGACATGGAAACGGAAGCGGCATTAGCGTTCCTGTGTCAACACAAAGGTATCGGTATCAAAACCGCATCCGTTACACTCTCCTTCGCGTGTGGTCGGGAGGTCTTCCCAGTTGATACACACATCCTGCGAATTTCCAAACGCCTCGGACTGATTCCACCGAATTGCAGCGCGGAGAAGGCACATCAACTCTTACCTCTGATTGTACCAGAGGATAAGGCGTATCCGTTCCATATGAACCTGATTTACTTCGGTAGAAAAATCTGTAACGCCCGAAAACCGTTATGTGAACGGTGCCCGTTGACGCAGCACTGCCTCTACTTTAGAGAGAACTTACAAGCGTAGACAGTGCCTCCCTGTATCGGAGGGAACATAATGTTTAATTGGAGAAATTTGTCGTGGAAACACCTATTTGTGGTGCTGTTGTTCCTACACATTCTCCCGCTCTGGATCTTTGCCTATTTCCCCTCTCAAGACGGTGCGAGCCACGTCTATAACGGTTTGGTGCTAAAGGAATATGCGAAACATGAAAACTATCAGATGCGGAACGCATGGGAACTAAATATAACGATCTTCCCGAACTGGCTGTCCCACATCTGTTTGTTAGCATTGCTTTACGTGTTTCCACCTGTCATCTCGGAGAAGATCTTTCTCACACTTGCGATAGGCATGGTTCCGATCGCTTTCTTCTATTTCTTTAACACAGTTCACAGCGGTGAAAAAGGGAAGTCCGTGTATGCTTGGCTCGGTTTCCCGTTTGCCCTCAATTATCTCCTCTACATGGGGTTTTACAACTTCCAGTTGAGCATCTCGTTTTTCTTCTTCAGTTTCGGGTTCTGGTGGAAGCACAAAGACGACCTGCAGGTAAGGCATCTGGTTCGGCTCTACGTATTGCTACTGCTTACGTATCTGTCACATATCGCTTCTTATGGCTTGGTCGTTTTAGGTATCTCTGTAGTAGGCGGCTGCTTGTGGGGTGCACCAGCGATAGCCGCAGTGTGGCAAACACGTAGAGAAGGGTTCACTGCGCTGCTGCAAAAATTTGTTGTCTACCTCAAGCCCGTCTTTCGTCTTTTCCTCTATATGGTGCCGATGTATTTTGTACTGGTAGGCTATTACCTACAGAGTACAAAACAACATCAACAGGGTAATCATCGTGGTATGGAATGGGTTTGGGAATATTTTTGGGGCGTTAAATCGATTGTCTACTTTAGCGACTGGCATGTTACAGCGAACTATTTTCTCCTCGCGGTGTTAGGAATAGCCGTTATCATTTCTATCGGTTACCGAATTCACCGGAAGGAATGGGTGAAACGGACGGATGCTTTTCTGTTGATTGCGATCTTGTTTACTTATATGTTCGTTAGAGCACCATGGAGCTACGGACCGGGAGGTTGGATTAACGATAGAATTCATCTCTATATTTTGCCGATGTTGGCAGCATCGCTAATTCCTGATATGGGTAAATATTTTCGTTACGCTGTCACAGCGTGCCTTGTCTTTTTTAGCTTACTCCACTTTGGCAGGACGGCGTATGACCACGCACGAATAGCACCAGAGATTGCGGAATTGGTGTCGGGAACACATCTTATCGAACCGCATACAACATACCAGATGCGAAGTGAGGATTGGCATAAATCTGATGCGTTAGGAAAGATTGAATACGTCACACCCTTTGTCCACCACATGGCACTCTATGGCGTATACGCAAAGGATGTGGCACATTTGTCCAACTACGAAGCCGAATTCAATTACTTTCCGGTAAACCGCAACGACGAGAACGCCCCAACGAATTATAAAGATCTATGGTACCATCAAGCATCCGTAGACTATGTGGTGGCGTGGTATCCGCCGGATACGGCTGAATTTCGGGCGTATACCGCCGATCACGAAATCATCCATGAGACAAAACACCTCCAGCTTTATCGGAAAAAGCGAGCAGATGGACCCATACTTGAATTGTGGAACAGGACGGAAGAAGGGAATTTGATAATTCGTTTCGACATGCAACCCAACGGCAGTGCAACCGCCTTAGACCATCACGCCATCGGACCGAATACAGCATATCAGAGCGGTAAATTCGGATGGCATACACGCTCACCTCACGAAGGCTATCGAGTCAACAGAAGGACGACAGCACTCGACAGCAGGACAACAGCACTCGCGCAGGACGGTGTTTGGGGTCAGAGAGATGCGGCATTCAAAATCGACTTACCCAATGGAACTTATCGCGTAACCAATACCTTTGCTGAAAGAGAAGATGCAATGCATACGCTCAATCTATTAGCCAACGGAACACAAGTTCTTAAGGACTTTACAATATCAGACGCTGATGACGTGCTTCAACATACTTATACCGTAGAGGTCACAGAGGGTTACCTCACCCAAGTTATTTTTACACCTAAAGACCGGGTGCGTCCTGAAGATGACTGGGGACATAAAAACCATTTTTGGATTTGGAGCGGCTGCACAGTCGAACAAATACAACCCAAATAACGCAGAATATGTGGGCAGGCACAAGACCTGCCCCTACAATCGTTTTTTTTGAAAAGGAGAATTGATTGAATGATTAAACCACATGGAGCCGAAACCTTAAACCCGCTTTACGTTTCGGATGATGCACAACGTGCTGAGCTAACCAAAGAAGCAGAACAACTTCCGTCTGTCCTGATCTCGTCGGGTGCCGCTGCATCAGCCGTTATGCTCGCGTCAGGGTACTTTACACCGCTTACGGGTTATATGAACATCGCTGAAGCGACAAGCGTCGCAACAGATATGAAACTGTCGAACGGACTCTTCTGGCCCGTCCCCGTGATGAACATCGTTTCGTCGGAACAACTCACGGATGCAGTAAAGAACGCCGACAGAATTGCCCTACGCGATCCGAACGTTGATGGCAATCCGCCACTCGCTGTTATGAAGGTTTCGGCAATCGAGACGCTCTCAACAGAACAGAAACAACTTCTTATTGAAAAGACCTTCGGAACGACCGATCCTGAGCATCCAGGTGTCCCCGCTTTCGACAACGTCGGAGACAACGTTCTCTCTGGTCCGATTGAAGTCTTGAACTATTCCTATTTTCGCGAGGATTTCCCTGATACGTTCCGCACTGCAGTTGAGATTCGCGAGGATATTGCGGCGCGTGGCTGGGATACAGTTGTCGCTTTCCAGACGCGAAACCCGATGCACCGTGCCCATGAGGAACTCTGTAAGATCGCACAAAGAGAAGTTAATGCCGACGGTGTCCTGATCCACATGCTCCTCGGTAAGTTGAAACCGGGGGATATTCCCGCAGCCGTTCGCGATGCCTCTATCCGTGCGATGGTGCAACATTATTTTCCCGAAAACACTGTCTCTATCACCGGTTATGGATTCGATATGCTCTACGCAGGACCGCGGGAAGCATTGCTCCATGCCGTTTTCCGTCAGAACTGTGGTGCGTCTCACTTCATCGTCGGACGGGATCACGCGGGTGCAGGTGATTACTACGGTGCGTTCGAGGCGCAAGAGGTCTTCGACACAATTCCTGAAGATGCCTTAGAGATCGGTATTTTCCGTGGCGACTTCACGGTCTGGTGCAAAAAGTGCAATGAGATCGTGATGATGCGCGACTGCCCGCACGGTGGCGACGATTATTTCAACGTCTCTGGCACAAGGCAGCGTGAGATTCTCGCCGCGGGCGAACCGCTCCCACCGGAAATTGCGCGCCCCGAAGTCGCGGAGATCCTGATGGCGTACTATCAGTCCGAAGCGAACTAAATAAGCACTGTGGAAGCTATTCAATATACCAAAAGCATCCCTCGTTATCTGGCGATGCGCTATCTTGGGAAACGGTGGCGAAGCCTTTACACGTCTCCATTCTCTTGCACGCGTCTCGTTGATATTCCGGAGCCACAACTGCCAACGCCTGAATGGGTCAAAGTTAAAATTCGACTCAGCGGTATCTGTGGCTCCGATTTAGCGACAATCACTGCGAAAGGGAGTCCCTACTTCTCGCCATTCACGTCAACGCCTTTTGTATTAGGACATGAAATCGTCGGTGAGGTCGCGGAGACAGGTGCTGCGGTGGAGGGTTTCCGTGTCGGCAGACGGGTCGTGATTGAACCGGCACTGTCGTGTCTTGTGCGCGGAATTTCGTCGCCGTGTCATCAATGCCGAAACCAACGTTTCGCCAACTGTGAAAACATCACAAAGGGAGACATCTCAGCGGGGGTTCAAACAGGGTATTGTCGCGATACAGGTGGCGGCTGGAGCCAGTCCGTTCTTGCACACCAATCACAACTCCATCTCGTTCCTGACGGTATTTCGGACGAAACGGCGGTGCTCCTCGAACCCTTTGCCTGCGCGCTACACGGCGTTCTGAAAATCCCGCCCAACAGAACGGCGACTCTCTGTATCATCGGCGGCGGTACGATCGGACTGCTCACCGTTGCGGCACTTCGGGTCCTTGGACATCGCAACAGAATTAGCATTTTCGCCAAATATCCGCACCAACAGCAATTGGCGCGCGAACTCGGCGCGGATGATGTATTATCACCGAACAGCGGTCGATATGCGGCGTTCTCTGAGCTAACAGGCGCAGAATTACATCAACCGGAACTTGGGCAACAGGTCTTAATCGGTGGTGTGGACGTTACCTTCGACTGTATCGGCTCCAGTGTCACAATAGACGACGCACTCCGGTTTACCCGCGCAGAAGGCGATGTCATCTTGGTCGGTATGCCGGGGATCCCGAAAAACGTTGACTGGACTTCAATCTGGTATAAGCAATTGCGCGTAACGGGTGCCTATACGTACGGACTCGAAACGCATAACGGAGAACAGGTCCATACCTTCACACTCGGTATGCGTCTCCTCCAAAAAATGAAATCCCATTTGCGTCCACTGGTCAGCACGCTCTTTCCACTGCGAGATTACAAACGTGCCATCCAGACTGCCTTGAACACAGGAAAAACAGCGACCGTGAAAACTGTATTTGATTTACGGAACTAATTTCAAGAGAGACGTATGAAGAAAGATAACACAACAATCCAAGATGAACTTCGACCGGAATACGACTTGAAGAGTTTGCAAGTAAGAAAAATGGGGCCCGAACGGAAGCACTTCGGTGAGTTTGTCGTCCAACTGGAACCTGATGTTGCTGAAGCATTTCCAGACGCTTCATCTGTGAACGAGGCACTACGGTTCCTCATGCGGCTTACTAAAGAAAGTAAGGAAGTCTGCCCTCACATTGACTCTGACACCTAAGATTAGAGTTCTGTCCATCTTGAATTTTATGGTAGGTTCGTAGTCGTGCGATTTTGCGGCGTACTCGTCCAAATGCGATGTGCATTATCGCACGTTCACAGGTCAACAACGGGCAATGAATTTCCCTACTACAAACGAAAGAAACACTCATAATTTGAAAGGGATAAAGCATTAGGGTGAATTAGAGGAAACTCAGACTTACAGACTCCGCTTGCTAAACAACCGACCAATACACGCCTCCTATGACATCTTCGGCCGCCTCTCAGAACCTTCCACACCCTCCCCATCCTGCTCACACTGGACTTACACTGCGGAGTGTGCTTATCGGTATGGGAGGGGTGGTATGTCAATGCTTCGCTACCCCGTATAACGATTTTCATGTCGGTGGCACCTACCTTGCGGGAAATCACTTACCGATCGCCGTTGTCTTCGTCATGCTGATTTTCGTCCTCAGCATTAACGTCCTCCTCAAGAAACTGAAACCCGGCACCGAATTGCAAGGCGGCGAACTCCTCATCATCTGGGGAATGATGGTGGTTGCATCGGGCATCCCGTCCTCAGGTCTGATGCGATACCTCGTTCCACTCGCTGTCAGTCCACACTACTTCGCAACCGCCGAAAACGAGTGGATTACCCTTTTTCATCAACACCTTCCAGACTGGATGGTCGTGAAAGATCCGAAAGCGGTTTTCTACTTCTATGAGAAATTACCCGATGGCGATTCGATCCCGTGGCGAGCATGGCTGAAACCTATTGTCGGATGGAGTGCGTTTGTCCTGATTTTCTATTTCGTCACCATCTGCTGGACGGTGCTTCTCCGAAAACAGTGGGTAGAACACGAACGCTTCACGTTCCCGATCGTTCAATTGCCACAAGAAATGTTTCAAACGCCTTCAGGGGGTGCCCTTCTGAATCGGTTCTTCAAATCGCGGCTGATGTGGTTCGGTTTCATGCTGCCTGTCATATTGCACGGCTTGAGAGGACTGAACTCGTATTTCCCAGCCTTTCCGAGACCGCCCCTCGATTTCCCGATTGCCCAATTCTTCACCGAAAAACCGCTATCTGCACTTGGATGGTGGCCTACGGTGCATCTGTTTATCTATCCCTCAATTGTTGCCATCGTCTATCTGCTGACCCTTGAGATCTCGTTTAGTTTCTGGTTTTTCTTCCTACTCGGAAAGATGGAGACGGTGCTTATCTACGCAACAGGCTCGAAAGTGAATCAGTGGAACTTCCACCAGAATCAACAGATGGGTGCGCTGCTCGTCTTTATCGGATTTATCCTCTTTATCGGCAAACGCCACTTTGGACGCGCATTCGCTACTATCTTTGGAAGACGGGCAGGCGACGATACCAACGAACCGCTACCTTACGTTTGGGCGGTCGGTGGTTTAATCGTCGGTATCCTGCTACTTACCCTAATATGTCGCATGGCAGGGATGAGTGTATGGGTCGCACTTGTTATGCTTGGGATTTTCCTCGCCATAACGACGGTCGGAACGTGGATGGTTGCAAACGGCGGTTTGTTGTTTATCATCTACTCTTACCTCCCCGGTGAATTCCTGATTACGTTGTTTGGTAGTTCTCGTGTGAACGCCCCGAGTTGGACATTGGTCTCGTATGAACGGGTCTTGATGTTCGATATGCGGGAAATCCTTATGCCGGGGGTTATGAACAACTTCAAACTCGCAGAACCGCTGCGTCTCAAGCAGCGTCCGTTTCTGCTTGCGATGGGACTCGCAATCGTTTTGGCGATGGGTGTCTCTTACTACACGTCCTTAGACCTTGCCTATACGCACGGGGCGGTGAACTTGCAACACTGGACCTATATGATCTCCACAACCGTCCCCTTCACTCGCCTCACGAGCATCCTCCAAAATCCGACCGGTATTGAATTAGAACGCCTCGGCTCGTTCATCTTCGGTGGTGCCACGATGTTCGGGATGCTCTGGATGCGTCACCACTATCTCTGGTGGAAACTGCATCCGATCGGCTCTCTTCTGATGACGAGTTACGCGACCTACTGTTTTTGGGGTTCATTCTTCATCGGTTGGCTTTTCAAATATACCGTCCTGAAATTCGGAGGCGTTGCCCTCTACCGCAAACTCCGTCCTTTCGTGTTAGGCATTGTGTTAGGCGAGTGCTTCATCGGGGGCATCTGGATCGTTGTTGGACTTTTTACAGGCATTGGGTATCGTCTACTCCCCGGTTGATACCCAATCCATTTCATTCCTAAACCCTCACCCTTATTCCAAACCTGCCCCACTTCGTGCAATCTGGAATGAGATTTGTCCTATTTGGGGCAATTTTTGCCAAGAATACCAGCAATACACCTCTCCAAACTGGCACGAAATTTGCTCATAATATCTATAATGCAAACTGCGCTAACGACTAACAAACGGCAATTTTGAAACGTAATCAGTCGTTTTGGACTTGAAAAATTTCTGTGTGTTACGGCACACGGTGTGTGCCTACTACTTTTAATGGAGGTAAAAACCAATGTTGAGTAGAACCTGTTCTTTGCAGGTATGTGTGGCAATCGGAGTGTGCCTACTCATGGTAGGGTGCGCATCCTTGTATCAGCCACTTCCAAAACGAATAAAGGCTACACACCTCTCCTGCGAAACGTATCCATCACTCGTTGATGGCAATCTTGCCACAACCAGCAGTCTGAAGGTAAAAAGCTTTGTTGAAAAAGGTAATAGTAATTATAGGGACAATCTCCGATATGGCGACTGGGTGGAAGGCAAAGATAAAGCCGAAGCATTGATTCAACTTGACTCGCTGACACCTGTCGCTTACATTGAGGTGCACCCAGTTTCAACCATTTATCGTCTCTCGGTAGAAACATCGACCGCAGAAATAGCAGATAAAAAAGCATCCGTCTTTGAGCCAGTTAGAAGTCATAAGATTGCCAGATCCGATCACGGTGCAGTGATACGCATCGACATCAATAGACCTGTGCGGATGCTGAGAGTTGCTATCTATGTTATTCGTGACTCAGCACACGTCACACGGGAACCCTTGACCCATAAAACTAAAGTGTCGTTTGAGGATGTTATGATTCGGGAAATCAGGGTCTATCAGTGATGGTAACCGCTGTGAGACGCGGGGACTCTGAAAAACACTGATGGTCTCGTGGAGAACCCAACCTAACAGGTTATGCTACAAAACAGCAGCATGCGTAAGTTCTAACTATGACAAAAAGACTTGCAATGTCCCGACAAACTATGATAGTATAAATTAAAATCAGAAAGTCTTACAGACATCCGTTAAAACCATCGCATGAAATACTTTACTTATTTCGGCAATCATCTCATCAACGCGAAACTCCCAGACAATTCAGAGGTTTACTACGCGAAGCCTCCGCTACCGGGAATCAAGCGCGCCGCACTGAGCGAACATACACAGCGCGCATTTGAAAACCCACTTGAGATGCCCCCGCTCCGTGAACTCGTCAACGGCAACTCAAAGGTGCTTATCCTGTTCGACGATAACTGCCAACCTTTCCCCGCCACCAAAAAGCCGGATATGCGGCAGATCATGACCGAGACGCTCCTGAAGATGCTCTATAGTTACGGGGTGGAGAAAAAGAACATCCAACTGATGTGCGCCGTCGCACTACACCGCAAAATGAAGAAGCACGAACTCACCTATATGCTCGGAAAAGACATTATGGACGAGTTCTATCCGCATCAACTCCGAAACTTCGATGCGGAGGATGCAGAACAGATTGTTCAGGTAGGGCAGACAGAAAAAGACGAAACCGTTGAAACAGATAAGGCAGTCCTTGAATCCAATCTGGTGATTTACGTTGACATGATCCAGATTCCGCTCAACGGTGGGCACAAGTCCGTCGCGGTGGGTCTTGGAACGTATAATTCCATCGCACCGCACCACTCGCCGCACATGACATCAGAGAGCCCGCACGTCATGCAACCTGAAGGTTCGCACATGCACGCCTGTATCGAGCGGATGAGTCGTCTGATCCAGAAAGAGACACCGATTTTGGTACTCGAAGCGGCAATGAACGGTGCAATCTATCCATTTCATCTGCGCTATGTCGGGAAACCGAACAGCGATTGCAACATCGCAGAGAGGGTCCTAAAAACCTTCACACCGGCGACGCTATCGCTCCTGCCTGAATCGTTGCGTTACAATATTCTCAAGAGCGTCCAGACGGACTATGAACCGATACAAATCAACGCAGGCGACATTGATGCCGTCCATGCGAAAACGTTAGTGTCAATGAAGGATCAGTTGGCAATAGACATCCCGCGACAGTTTAGCACGTTGGTGTTCGGACTTCCTGATATGAGTCCGTACGCCGTTGATGCGCGTATCAACCCGGTTTTGGTGGTGAGCGATGTCTTAGGCTACGTCTTCAACTGGTTCTATAACAAACCCATCATCAAAAAGAACGGTGTTGTTATCATCATGAACCCGACCTACGAGATCTTTCATGAGGAGTATCACGTCGCCTATAAACAGTTTTACGATGAAGTCCTCGCCGAAACGACAGAACCTTTTGAGATGCAGCAGAAATTTCAGGAAAAATACGCAAAAGACGAGTATTTTATCGATTGCTATCGGAACAAGTTCGCGCACCACGGTTTCCATCCGTTCACTGTCTGGTATTGGGCAACATATCCGCTGAAATATCTCGCGAAAGTGATTCTTGTCGGTCCGAAGGAACCGAGAGTCGCGCAACGACTCGGTGTTGACTGGGCGAAAAACTTAGATGATGCGCTCGCGATGGCGCGTGAAATCTCTGGGGAAGACGATGTCGTTGCCTTGACAATGCCGCCGTTCTTCTACGCAAACGTTGGGGGTTAGGAAATAGTAAGACCGCACTTTCATAGTTGTTCCAAGCAGATTTAGGTTTCGGCTATTGTGAAAAAGATAGTTTTAAGGAAGTACGTATGCCATCAAAAGTCTATGTTGAAACATCCGTTATTGGTGCGTACTTTGAGGAGAGAGACGATGTTGTCTCTGCCGCGCAGCGTCATTGGTCCCGTCTTTGGTGGGACCACATTAGCAACGAATATAATGTAATAGTCAGTGAAGGAGTTGTTAACGAATTATCTGATCCAGACTTTCAATATTCGCAATCTGCTCTCTCTTTAATAGGCAAAGTTCCACAAGTCGAAATTGGTAATGAAGTTCGGGATATTGTTAACACTTACATCACAAGAAAACTCATGCCACAGGGCCCCCTTGGAGATGCTTTACACTTGGCACTTGCCTCGTACCACAAATGTGATTACCTGCTAACATGGAACTGTAAACACTTGGCTAACCCGAATAAGTTCCAGCATATCCGGATTGTGAATACAGCATTGGGATTGTATGTCCCAATAATTACTACGCCAAACCAATTAGTTGGAGGCTCCAATGATTAAAAATTCTCCTATTGTCGAGGATATCCGACGCATTCGTAACAAGATCTCCGAGAAATTCGATCATGATATAGATCGCTATATTGCCTACTTGCAAAGTGAGGCAGCTTCACGCCAAACCAAGAAGACCATTCAACGAACCAATAATAGTGAAGATGACATCACCGATGCAAAAACCACGAGTGGATGTGCGAGGAAATCAGCCTGAATTGAACTCGCGAACCTATTAGGCAAAAACAGAGGAGTCTGATGCAAGACACGGATATTTTGATACCCACCAGCACTATCGGAAGCTACGCACCACCGAGTTGGTTGTGCGTGACATTAGAAGCAATCGGACGCGGAGAACTCGGTGAAACCGACATTAACGAAACCTTCGACGATGCCGTCCGCGCCGCCATTGCTGACCAAGAACGCGCCGGCGTTGACATCATCACAGAGGGTGAGATGCGCCGACAAGACTTCGTGCTTGGATTCTATGAACGGCTCACCGGGTTAGAAGAACTCCCCGCTCCCAGAACACAGGGACCTGACGGACACGATCAACGCGGCAAATGGTTGCCTTCCGTTCCGCTTGCGGCTCCCGATGGTCTCGGTATCCTCGCAGAATTTGAATTCGCGAAAAAAGAGACGACGAAACCGCTCAAGGTGACGTGTCCCGGTCCGTTCACGCTCTCTGGACGAATCCAGACGGGTGGTATTTATAAAGAACGTCTTGAAGTCGCCTACGCGTGTGCGGAGATTATCAATACAGAACTCCGCCAACTCGTCGCCGCTGGTGCAGAATTCATCCAGTTAGATGAACCCTCTTACGCGGTTTATCCGGATCGTCCTGAAGAGTTCGTTAAACTGTTCAATCATACTGTTGAAGGTGTCTCGGCAAAGATCGGACTGCATATCTGTTTTGGGAACTATCGCGGCAGAGCCGTCGGGAAACGTTCGTATCGTCCGCTCTTTCCGTATATTTTAGACGCAGATTTCGATCAACTTGCCCTGGAATTCGCGAACCGTGAAATGGCAGAAATCGCGTTATGGAGCGAATTTCCGAACGACAAAGAACTCGCTGCTGGGCTTATCGACGTTAAAAACTACTATGTAGAAACACCTGAGGATGTCGCAGCACTGCTCCGCGAAACCCTCAAACATGTGCGTCCTGAAAAACTCGCGATTACACCAGATTGCGGTTTCAGCCAAACAGCACGATGGGCAGCTGCCGCCAAACTGAAAACGATGGTAGCCGGCACTGAAATTGTTCGGAATGAACTTATAGGGAGACCGAGTTAACTTTAGGTTCGGTTTCCCATTTTAGAAGAGTCGGGAATCGGAGTTCCCTCCTACAGAAGATAGGTAACATATAGTCATGAATACAAATAAGAAGATACCCACACCCGAAGAAATTGAAAAAGAATTCCAAGAATTCGTCCAACAGAAATACGGGGGCAGCGTCCGTTTAATTAACGCATCTGCTGGCGAACCCTCGCCTGAAACAGAAGACGAAGGACCTGAGCCGAAAAAAACCTTCGATCTGAAGTTCGATCTCAAACCGAAAGAGATTAAGAAATACCTCGACCGATACGTGATTCAACAGGACGAAGCAAAAAAGGCACTCGCGATCGCTGTCTGTGACCACTACAACCACGTCCGAGAATGCCATGAAGATCCGACTGCCGCTGAGGCTGATTACTCGAAGCAGAATATTGTTATGCTCGGACCGACCGGTGTCGGTAAGACATATCTCATCCGACACATTGCCAAACTCATCGGCGTCCCATTCGTCAAAGCGGATGCGACTCGATTCAGCGAGACCGGTTACGTCGGTGCGAATGTAGACGACCTCATCCGAGAATTGGTAACCCAAGCCGAAGATAACCTCGAATTGGCGCAATACGGCATCATCTATCTCGACGAAGCGGACAAAATCGCGACCCCGCCAAATATCATGGGACGTGATGTGAGCGGGCGCGGTGTCCAAATCGGACTCCTTAAATTGATGGAGGAAACCGAAGTAGACTTACGTAGCGGAAACGATGTCGCTTCTCAGATGCGCGCCGCTATGGAATTTCAGAAAAGCGGTAAGGTCGAGCAAGAGGTCATCAACACACGGCATATCCTCTTCATCATCAGCGGTGCTTTCACCGGTATAGCAGATATTATCAAGAAACGCATGCATCAAAGCAAAATTGGCTTCAATGCCCAAATCACCAGCCAAACCGACGGGGCAGCACAGTATTTCGAGGACGTTACACCGAAAGATTTTATCGACTTCGGCTTTGAACCCGAATTCATCGGGCGACTTCCAGTACACGTCGTTTGCACGGAACTCGGCGTAGATGACCTCTTTTACATCCTGAAACACTCCGAAGGTTCCATTATTCGGCAATATGAAAACGCTTTTCGTGCGTATGGCATCACGGTTCTGTTCTCGGACTGCGGCTTACGAAGAATCGCCGAAAAAGCGATTGAACAAAAAACAGGGGCGCGCGCCTTAATGACGGTTTGCGAAAAGGCTCTGCGCGACTATAAATTTGAACTCCCAGAATCGGCGAAAGTCGAGGAATTTGTTGTCACGACTGAAGTTGTCGATGCCCCTGATTCCGAACTCAAGCGGATAATCGAAGATCCCGACTACAACCGCAGAACCGTGATGCGTGAGCAGATTCGTCGCTATGAAGCACAGTTCTACACAGAACATCAATTGCAAATTCAGTTCGATGCCGAAGCGACTGCGCTTATCTGTGAACGTGCGATTGCAGACGAACAAACAGTCCAGCAGGTCTGCGATCAACTCCTCGGCAGCTACCAGCATGGGTTAAACCTAATTAAGCAGAACACAGGACAATCCACATTCACCTTTCCAAAGGCTGTTTTGGAAAATCCCGATCAGGTCCTCGAAGAGTGGATTCGCGAATCGTACACCACAAAGCGTTGAATATAGCAGTCGGAAACCGTCGGCAGTCAGCAGTCGGCAGGAAAAGTTGTTAGCCATAAAGCAAAAATCATTATAAAAAATTATGAATACAGAACAGAAGAAACCGCAACGTCCTGAACCACCGGATATTCAAGAAGTCGGCGCGCCCATCGACGGAAAACTACAGGTGAGCGACCGACGTTTGTTCTTTCAACTGCACGTCTTTAAAGAATGCTTCGATCACAGACTTCTCGTTAAAATACTTGAGAAGGGAAACCTAAACGCAGTCCTATACGACGATTTAAACCATCCGACAGGGATCGGAGTGCTTTTCGTCGCAGAAGATCCAGCGGTGTTAATGGCAGAGTCACGAACCCTACTCGTAAAAGCACAAGACGCGCCTAAGCTTACATATCGTCCAGAAATGACCATGACAGGTCGAACGTATTCAAGTGGCAGAGAACCGAACCTGGAAGCGTGGCTCCTCAACAGACCCCTCCAAAACGCTCTCAATCCTGAGTTTCCGTGGGCGATTTGGTATCCACTGCGCCGAAAATCTGAGTTCTATCGTCTTGAACACCGTGAGCGAGGTCGAATCTTAGGTGAACACGCCTTGTTGGGTCGCAGTTACGCCGCGGGTGGCTACGCCAGTGACATCCGACTCGCATGTTTCGGATTAGATACAAACGACAACGAATTCGTTATCGGAGTGGTCGGTCCCGATTTACACCCGTTATCGCGTTTGATACAGGATATGCGCCAAACGGAGCAGACCACGAAATACATCGAATCGCTCGGTCCCTTCTTTGTTGGAAAGGTTCGGAAACAATTTGGTAAGGGAAGATGAAGGAGTGAGTATCGTGATAAAAACAGTCGTAAAACTCAGATTTGGTCAGACAGGCGACGGGAAGCGTCCCCTGGGCTGGAAAAAGATTGCGAATCAGTTGGGGACAAACTTAGATAAGATCAGAGAACTCAGAAGATCCGATGCGTACTTAGCACATGTTATAGAAATTTGTTCATCTATTGGTATCGTTAGGCTACAAGCCAAAGCCGCACGCAAAACGCGGCGCATCCGAAGCCTAAACGAGTGGATAGAAAATATTTTTGGCTTAGACACATTTTTGGCAGAAGTTGTGACAGATATTGTTGACGAAAACCCCTTACCTATGCGTAATGCTGGTGACCGTGATCTATCCGAGGAAGAAATCGAGTTTCTGGTTGAAGAAACTGAGAAACTTATTATTGAACCTACGAATACAATATCTTTGACCCGAAAGCATGTTAAATGGCTACTCAGTCAAGGTTATGATTATAAAACGGATAGAATTATCTTACGAGCCGCAGCGATGACACGCGATATCTGTTCTCGTAAAGAACCTCCATGGTTGAAAAAAAAGCAGAGGTGAAACACCAGAAACATCCGAGTAGAACTCTGATTCTATCCAGTCCTCAGTCTCAACGCCATTCAGATGTTTGTTCATTCTTAAAAAGAGAACGAAAGAAGATAGAAAGTGTTTAGATTTCGAGAAAAGTTGAAATACATGTTTTTCGGAGGTTTACTGACCCTCGTCGGTTTTCTGTTCGGTCAGATGATCACGCAGACGCAAACACAATTGGGATCAGAAACGATTGAGAAACTGACAGTCGCGGAGTTGACATGGAAAATTCGGTTCGCGACCGCGAGATGCAACGATTGAGGGAAAAATGTCACCTTTGACCTCGTAGAACCTATCCCGCGAGAGAAGAACGAACCGCCGCCTTCGTTGGAGGAATATAGGCACACTTGAAACTTCGGTTTGGAGGCAAAGAGAATTGACACGCTTCACTGAATAAAAAAATGAGAAATATTCTGGCAGTTTGCACAAAAGAACTCTATACCTATTTCGTTTCACCGATCGCCTATTTCGTCTGCTTTGTTTTTACAGCGATTTCGGGTTTCCTGTTCTCCATCATGATTATCAGTGCGAGCAACGTCGGCGGAACCGGCGGATACGTGATGGAAACACTCTTCGGTAACATGGCGATTGTCTTACTCTTTTTTACGCCAGTGTTGACAATGAAACTCTTTGCAGAAGAACGGAAATCGGGAACGATTGAGCTACTCCTTACCTCCCCAATCACAGATGGACAAGTCGTACTCGGCAAATTTTTGGCGAGTTGCACATTGGTGATTATTATGCTTGGCTTGACGCTTCTGTTTCCGTTACTCACACAACGTTTCGGATATTTGGACGGTGGACTCCTGATCAGCGGTTATTTGGGTATCATCCTCATCAGTTCCTCCTTCTTGGCATTAGGCTTACTGATGTCGTCAATGTGTAAAAACCAACTCGTTGCGGCGTTGACGAGTTTCGGCATCCTCATAACGCTCTGGGTGATCGGTTCGCTCTCAGCTCGTGGTGGACCGATAGCGAACTTCCTGAGTTACCTGTCGCTACCAGAACACTACCGAGATTTTGCCCGCGGTATCATCCTGTTGAAAGATGTTATCTACTACATCAGTTTCACATGTGTCTGCCTATTTGCGACGTTCAAGTCCATTGAATCATCAAAGTGGAGATAGGAACATGGAAGCCAACAAAAGCGTTACAGGACCGGTTCTCGGTTTTCTAACGCTAATTTTCAGTTTCATTGCGATCGCCAGTTGGATATTTCAAGCGAGGCTGGTTTTTTGGATCTGTCTCTTGCTCGCGCTTATCTCACTCGGCATTTTCGCACGCTTGCGGTTTACGGACTTCATGAATTTCTTCATCAGTCGCCAAGCGCGCTACGGAGCGAACGTTGCTTTGAGTATCGTTGGGGTTATCGGCATCGTGGTTTTTGTCAATGCTATTATTGTCCAGCGGTTCGATAAAAAAGCAGACTTAACGAAGTTACAGCTTTACACACTTTCGGAGCAAACGAGGACCGTGCTCAAAGACGTTAAAAAAGAGATCCAGATAATAGCGTTTTTCAGCGACGACACCTCGCAGTCAGCGGCTCGTGCGAAAGATATGTTAGAATTGTACCAGCGTGAAACCGAATTTTTAACCATTTCATTTAAAAACCCTTACATCGACCTTCAACTTCGCGACAAGTATCAACTGAGGTACGATGGAACAATCATTTTCGATAGTGGAGACCGGCACGAAAAAATTACCACTGTTGAGGAACAGAAATTCACGAGCGCACTTCTGAAACTCATCCGAGCCGAAACGAAAAAAGTCTACTTCCTTGTAGGGCACAAGGAACATGAAATCACTGACTTCAATAACGATGGATATAGCGAAGTACGGACAGAGTTAGAGAATCAGAACTATGCCGCGTTTCCGCTCTCGCTCTTGACAGAACCGGACATCCCCACAGATTGTGACTTACTTGTTATTGCCGGTCCAAAAAACCCTTTGACCCGCAATGAAATTGACATAGTGGCGAAATACTTAAAACGTAGTGGAAAACTGTTCCTGATGCTCGACCCATCGATCACCTCTGCAGAAGATGTAAACAGACGGATCGTCGGACTCATGAGGAGATGGGGAATCGCGATCGGAAACGATCTCGTCATCGACGAAACCCAGTTCGTCCCACTGTTTGGACCCAGAGCACCGGTACCAGGACTTGAATTGCACGAAATTACGCGTTCTATGAGAGATCCTGTAGCATTTCCTGTGACTCGTTCTGTCACGCCTATAGCAGACAGCGCTTCAAACCTAAGCGTCAAATCGCTTGCCAAGACGGTTGGTGGAATAAACGACAGTTGGGGCGAAAAGCAACGCGACACTGATGGCACTTTCAGCGGAACCTTTACCTATATGCCCGGTGCAGACACGCCTCCACCGGTATCCGTTGCCGTTGCTGCCGAGCAAAAAATCGATGAAAACAGCGATGGGAACGCCACACGCAATCCGACCCGAATCGTCGTTTTTGGAGACTCAGATTTCGCAGTGAATGCCGCGTTCCGAGAGGCAAACCGCGACCTCTTTCTATTTACAGTCAATTGGCTTACATTAGAGGAGGATCTCATAGCGATCCGTCCTATCGATTTACAGGGGCAAACGCTGCGTCAAATGCGCGTTCACGACATTCGTTTAGTGCAAATAACATCTGTCTTCCTGATACCTTCAATCGTTTTTATTGCTGGGGTAATCGTGTGGTGGCAACGCCGTAAAGGAGAGAACGCGTGAATTTCAGGACTACTCTTATCATCATAGTTCTCCTCGCAGGATTTGCAGGTGCGTATTTTCTATTTTTCCAGCAATCGCCTGAGAAAACATCAACAGACGAAAAACCGCCGATTCATCAAGTCTACGACATAGGTAGAGAAAAGGTTCAACAGATAGAGGTCACGTTCGCGGATACGGCATATCAAGATCTGAAATTGGTAAAAGACGCAACGGGGAACTGGCAACTCAAAAGCCCGTTTCAGGCAGATGCCAACAGCGAAAAAGTGAGCCAAATGATAGATGACATCCTCAACAAACGCGTCAAACAGACCCTTGAGGTGACAGAGTTGACGCAGTATGGGCTGGATACACCCAGCATAACACTCTCGCTTTGGACAGCAGAGGCATCACCAGCGGTAACCTTTTTTATCGGTAAGAAAGCAATTAACTTTTCTGTTTATGTCAAAGAGAAATCCCAAGCACATATCTTTTTGATTGAATCCAGCGCGCTTGACGATCTGACGAAATCTCCGACAGATCTCCGCGACCCGTCGGTTATTAAGTTCAACACGGAAACGGTGTCTAACATTCAGTTTACGTTCAGAGATACTGGGGCAACCTCCAAGCCGAAAACTCTTCATTGCGAAAAGCGAGACGGGACATGGTTCGTCACGCATCCAATGGAAACAAAAGCAGACCCCCAAGAAATTGAGGATCTCCTTTCGGGATTGCGTTCATTGCAAGTGTCAACCTTTGAAGCAGACAAAGCTGATGCTAATGTTCCCGCGCAGTTAGAAAAGACCGAGTTGGGCACCCCACGCATCCAGATGAAACTCTCAGATGGAAATAACACCTACGCCCTCGACATCGGTTCAGAAGTTCCGTCAGAAAATGGGACGCAAGGAAGTTTCTACGTTAAATCCGTTCACCAAGAAGCCATCTATACCGTCAGTGATGATATCTATAAACTCCTCAACAAATCTGTTTTCGATCTGCGCGATAAACGGGTTATTGATTTCCAACGCACGGATACGATTCGCATCGCCATTTCTATAAGAAGGAAAGAAGGTCAGGAGACAACTGTCTGCACAAAGAACTATGATAACAAATGGGAATTGCAAACGCCGACAGGAAAAGTCAAAGCAGACGCGAAAGCGGTGGACGACCTGCTTTTCGGTGTAGATTCTCTTGAAGCTACTGCCTTTGTTGATAATCCCGTCAAAAACTTTGCGTCCTATGGGTTAGCGTCTCCGTCAATTGAAGTCGCTTTTACACAACGTGGTGAAGAAAAACCAACGGCTCTACACATCGGAGCCCACGCCAAGGATGGCACTGTCTATGTTAAAGCCGAGCAGTCGGATGAAGTCGCCCGTGTCGAACGCGCCCTCATCGACAAGATTGCGCTCGGTGCGGCATGGTTAAGAGATAAACAGGTTCTCAACTTCCACATTGACGACGCAATTCGGCTCACTGTGCACGGAGAAGAATCGCTGACCTGTCAACGCCTTGGGACTAACTGGCGACTCACCTCACCGGTAAAAGAAGAGGCGAACAACACAGAAGTTAACGCTATCATCTACGAACTTGACGATCTCATGGCAGACGTATTTGTAGGGAGCGAACCCGCACTTACCGATGCGATTACAGGCTTTAGTACCCCACAGATCCAACTTACCATCGAATTGAGAAATCAGAAAGTGTATACCTTACAAATTGGAAACCGGGCAGAAGCATCCGGTCGTTTTTACGCACGACTTCAACATGAACCGAATTTAATCTTTCTACTCAATGCAGAACTCGTTCCAAAACTGAAAACAACACTTACACTGCTTCGCATGCCGAAATAGTTTTCAGTTAACCGACAACCCTTATGCAGATCTATATTATCGCAACCGCCTATTTTTTCGTCATTATCGAACTGCTGATTATCAGCCGATCCTTCCGGTATGCCCGGCGTGAACGCCGTGCGGATCGACCTACCTATACCCCAAAGGTAGGAATCATTGCCCCACACTATGGGTGGGATGCCGACATATCAGAACACGCCAAAGGACTCTTGCGTCAAGTTTACGCCGGTGAGTATGAGGTCTTCTTCGTCACACACCAAAAAGCCGACTCAGGACATGATGTCTCTTACCCGCATCTGTGTGAAATTGCCGAAACACATCCGCATGTCCACGTGCTGTTAGCACCGAACATCGTTGAAAACAATCTTCCACGCTCGCAAAAGGTGCAGAACCTCATGACAGCAATAGAAGCACTTCCAGACGATATCGAAGTCATCGCATTTGTGGACGCCGATGTCGCTATTCGAGAGGATTGGCTAACGCTGCTTGTGAATCCACTCCAAGAGCCAGACATAGGAACAACTGTCGGTGGACGGTTCTATTTCCCGCAAACATGGAATATAGCGTCTCTTGTGGAGGCTATTTGGGTCAACTTCCAGATGAGTTTTCAAGGTGACCATTCGCTCTCAATGGTGTGGGGCGGCTCTAACGCTTTCCGACGCGAGATGCTTGAGAAGGCACATATCCTTCAACGCTGGGAAGAAGCAACAATCGAAGATCACAACACTACGCTTGCGATGAGAGACGTTAAGCACAAGGTGCATTTTGTCCCAGACTGCGTAGCCATTACACGCACTGCCAACCGCACATGGCACCAAATTATCGAATTTACGAACCGCCAAATGATTATGACGTTCCACATGGGACTCCGGACGCAGTGGCTCGCGAGTCTGATTGTGTGTCTACTGAAAGGCATCTGCGTGTTTGGGGTGATTCCGCTTCTATTTTTTCGCGAAGGCCTGCTACCAATTGTCTTCATCCCTTTTCTGGAGGCATTCGGTTATAGGATCTACGCCAAAAACTTGCCGCGGTGGCTCCGCGAAATGCCCAAGATGCGGGAAACAATTGGTGTAACCTCATACGTCGCCTCAGTTTCACTATTCCTCGGAGGCATTAACGCTCTCTATGCAGTATTCCAACGCAAAATCACTTGGGGTGGGGTGCGATATGAAATTCTGTCGGCGACGAAATGTCGAGTTTTAGGGACAGTAAAATCAAAGCAAAAAAGCAACGATTAAGGTTAAGGTTTTGAAACACATTTGCGTTTTTTTTCTTAATGTAGTATAGTATTGATGTAGGGGACCCACTACATTCATAGAAGGAGCGAAAAAATGTTGGAAACCGAAAAAATTATTAAATCAGAAGAAGAATGGCAAGAACAACTTACACCAGAAGAATATAAGGTAACTCGGAAGAAGGGGACAGAACGCGCCTTCACAGGGCAATACCACGATAGTAAAGAGGAAGGCACCTATCATTGTATCTGCTGTGGAAGCCCGCTTTTTAGTTCCGATACCAAGTACGATTCCGGAACAGGGTGGCCCAGTTTTTGGGACGCTGTCTCTCCCGAATCTATCGAGACGAAATCGGACCGTAGCATATTTTTCATGCCGCGCACTGAAGTCGTTTGTAGTCAATGTGACGCACACCTCGGGCATGTTTTCAACGACGGACCGCCGCCGACAGGCAAGCGTTACTGTATGAATTCTGCGGCACTGACACTGGTAAAACCGGAAGACAAATCTTAACTTCTTAAAGCACGCTTACAATAGAAAGGAGAATAGATGGCACTACGAAGTCGAATCTCATCAAGGTTTCTTGTCAGCGAACTCGCCACCGCCATGTCGGAGGATTGGGGGACTTCGCAGAAATTCATGCGTTACCAACTCGCCAAAGAAAGTTTCAACTGGCGACACCCGCTCGGCGCGAAACACGGCAAAGGAGACCCCATCCAACTGGTAAGCCTCCGTATTACCGACATGTGTAACCTCCGTTGCCATTCCTGTGGACAATGGGGTGATAACGGTTATCTTGTCGGGGAATCCCTCAAAGATCTCAAACAACGCGAAGTCCCTGTTGAAGTCTACAAGGATCTCGTCGACCAGATTGTTGATCAAGGCTGGGCTCCGGTCTGGTACATCTGGGGCGGTGAACCGATGCTTTATCCGGGCATCATCGAATTGATGCACTACATCAAAGATCGCGGAATGCCGATATCACTCGTCAGCAATGCAACCAACATCGCAAGACGCGCCGATGACATTTTGGAAACCTGCAAAATTATCTATCTCAGCGTTGATGGACCGAATGAGGATATCCACAACACGCAGCGTCCCGGTGTCTCTGAAAACTATGACAATTTCAAGGATGTCAAAGCCGCGCTGGAAACACTCAGTGCAGAGAAAGAGAAACGGAATGTCGCATTCCCTTATATTGTCCCGCTGAGCTGCGTCACAATGTATAATATCGATTATGTTGTGGATCTCTATAAGTTCACCAGTCAATACGCCGATGCGCAAATCTTTTATTTGACGTGGTGGATAGATTCCGAATCCGCGCAGGAACACACAGAGGAGTTTGAGAAACGCTTCGGATTCAAACCGCAAACGCACTACGGGTGGATAGGCACATGGAAGGACTTTGATCACGGTGTCATCTTGGATCGCTTTGAAGAAATGGAAAGCCTCTCCAACGAACAGAGACGTTGTCCACCTATTATGATGCCGAGGCTCAACACAAAAGGCGAAATCCAACGCTATTACACAGACCACGAGCAAACGTTCGGGTACAACCAGTGCGTCAGTATCTACATGACAATGGAGATCGATAGCAACGGTGACGTTAGCCTCTGTCGGGATTATCACGACTACATCATCGGTAATATCAAGACGGACAAGGTCGTTGATATGTGGAATAACCAGAAGGCGATGAAATTCCGGCAATCTGTGAGTAATGATGGACCGATGCCCGTCTGTCGCCGATGCTGCGGACTCATGGGATTTTAATTATTCCTTGCGGTTCGGTTAGGGCAATTGGAGAAATCACCTTTTTAACCAGAAACCATCGCGAAACTTAATGAAGCGATGCTCAAAGGACTATAGTTAAAAATATGAAAATAGGATTACGAATTCCGGGCACAGCCCGACAATTGCCCTTCGCAGATTTTTGTAAGTGGTGTGCGGATAACGGGTATGAAGCCGTTGATATTGGAGAAACGACCCCCGAAATTGTTCAAACCGCGAGAGATGCCGGTCTGGTGATCGGTTCCGCGGATCTCCCTGGGGTTAGCGACTTACTCAGTGCAAAAAAATCTAAACAGAGAGCGGGTGCTTCGGCAGCAAAAGCCGCCATTGAAGCCGCCGCTGACAACGACGTTCATATTATGTTCTGCGTCTTTGTGCCAGAAGATGCCAGTCTCGGCAGAGCAAAAAACTTTGACATTTGGAAGCAAACTATCCCACCTATCGCCGAATTCGCCGCCTCTAAAGGTGTAACGATCGCGGTAGAGGGATGGCCTGGTCCCGGTCCCGTTTATCCTGCCCTCGGTTGCACACCGGAGATGTGGCGTGCGATGTTCGCGGAATGTTCATCCCCGGGCTTAGGACTCAACTACGATCCATCACATCTCGTCAGAATCGGTATTGGCTATCTCCGCGTCCTGAACGAATTCGCACCCTACGTCAAACATGTCCACGGGAAGGACACTGCCTTCGACGAAGAGGCACTCTACTTACACGGCAATTTGGGACCGAGTTTTGAATCCCCACGAGGTTTCGGTGAAGATTGGTGGCGTTATACCATCCCTGGAGATGGGATAGTGGATTGGCTGAGAGTGGTTCAACGCTTAGAAGACGAAGGTTTTGATGGCATTGTCAGTGTAGAACTTGAAGATTACCGCTATTGGCGAACGTGGGAAGCAGAATCGGACGGTCTGCGCCGCTCACGCGAATTCCTCGCGGAGTTTGTCCGGTAATCCGTCCCATGTTTGCATAGACGCGTCCAGTGCGTTAGAAAAAGCAACGGCGCAACTAAGGAGGATTTACCATGAAAGAACTTCTTAAGATGGGCATGGAAGCTTCACCTGAGAAGTATCTTCCTCACCTAATTACAGAAGCAGAGCGCACCCACTTTGAAGAAAATGGCTATCTATACATCCCGAACGCCCTCTCTACTGAAATGCGGGAACAACTCATACACGCCGTGGACACGTTGCACAACAAAGCACTCGCTACAGGTAGAGCAAAGCCCGACTCACACTGGGGTTGGTCGGATTTCTTAGGTGCCGATGACGCACTCTTAAATCTCGTTGATCTGCCGACGACATTACCGAAAGTCTGGGGAATTTTGGGATGGAATATCTACCTATACCACGCCCACATGCACGTTAAACCGCCAGCCCCGTCAGATGCCGAAGAGGGTGAAGGGTGGTTGGAATGGCACCAAGACAGTGGGCGCGTTAACATCGAGTTGGAAACCCATCCACGCCCGCGTTTGTCTCTTAAAGTGGCATATTTCCTCACGGATGTCTCTGAACCCGGACGTGGTAACTTTTACATTCGCCCGGGCAGCCACCTCTCGGACATGTCCGTCCCAGAATCCGAGATCAGTCGCGACCCGCGCGAAGCAACCGCAGAGGATGTGCCTGAGGATGCAATGCCGGTCTGTGTGGAACCCGGAACCGCCGTTCTCTTCGACAGACGCCTCTGGCACTCGCGGAGTCCAAACAACTCCCAAATGACCCGAAAGGCTCTGTTCTACGGTTATGGCTACCGTTGGATTCGCCCCAAAGACGAGATGACGGTCGAACCGCTCTATGATCGGTGCGATGCGATCCGTCGGCAACTACTCGGTGCCGCTACCCGAAACAACGGACGCTACGTTCCCGCCGAAGAAGATGTGCCGCTGCGCGGATGGCTTCTTGAAAACCTCGGTGACGATCCTACCCTTGCGATGGGACCCCGGCATGCTTAATCTGCAGAATGGAAGGCTGGAAGGCATCTCCCCAGTCCTCCCAATCAGAGAGAAAAAAGGGAAGGTTGGAAGAGTGGAAAACTCCGCAGCCTTCCTACCTTCCAATCTTCCAACCAAACAAATGAAATTTAATGAAGGGTGGTAACTCCTGATTTTAGGTATTATTGCTGTAGGACCACTCTCTTGGCGGATATGGCAGTGGCGGCATTCGCTAAAGGGTAAGAAATGGTGGTAGTAGAAAATTCTGTCAGCCCAAAATGAAAAATTTCTGTATTTTTTTGAACCTCTTTGCGAAATTTCATCCTCATTAGAAGGCAGGTCTAATGTAAGCGTGTTATCGTTTATGAATGATGCTTCAGTTCAATATAGGAATTTGGTGGAGTCCTATGTGAGTTGATTTCAACATATTCGGTATTGAAATTCTATTCTATGAATTATCAGGAGCGTATTATGAAATTTCGGATTTTAACGAGCAGCCAACGTAGGCGAGAGAGAGTGTTTGACCTTTGTTTATTGATGTATTTTATTGGAGCAACTTTGCGCAGTGTTGATGAGGCATATTTGTTACAGATGGGCGGTTCAGTTGGGATCGTTTGGGCGTGTATGGCATGGTTGATGCAAAAAATTGGGACCGATAAACTTTGGTTTCACATCGTCGCTATCTTTCTACTGTTGGTATGCATGTATTTAGCAGCGATCATTTTTCGTCCATGAGTATATAGGCAGTCAAAGTCTGTCAGGGAATTCTTGACTGCCTATTTCCGTCGGTATCAGTGGTCGTCTTGCGCAGGATTAATGACTGTGAGAATCATAATAACTATAACTCACACCACAACTGCAACGATAAAAACCTCCACCTATATCACTTACAGTGTAGTATGGAGTACTTTCGGTGTAGCTACTATGTTGAAAGGCAGCGATGGTGTCCTTTATCGGCTTAGTTACTGGTGCGAAAAACTCACTCCATGAATTCAGAGCATCGCCCCATGTAGTATTATTTGGATCGTCTTCATCGTGCTGATGACTTCCCCAGGTTAGATGCGCGTATACTACTGTAGAAGGGTAAAAGAGAAACGCAGTGAGTATAATTAACGCCGCTAGTCCTAAATGTTTACGCATCGTAAAATCTCCCTTTAGTTTGGAAATTAAGTTTTCCGTCAAAACATGACGAGGATCAAAGACAACAGTATGTTCTAAATCTAAAACACAATCCAACCTGCCACCACTACTTCACTCACTCCACGCCGAACTCCTTACGGAGGAGTCCCCGCGCCTCATGAAGTTTGCGTTCGACTGTGCCGAGTGGCAACTCAAGTTCTTCCGCAATCTCCTTTAGCGTCGTATCGTGAAGGTAAAACAGGACAGCAACTTCTCGCACATATTCAGGCGCGCCCGGCAGGTGATATACCGCTTCAACAGCATTTGCTTTCAATTCTTCTTCACGAAGGAGAATCTCGGCACTGCTATTGATGTACCACACCAACGTCTCGTCTTCGTAAGGACGCTCGCCTTGTGAATGGTATGAAGTGTTGTAATACCGCCTACATTGATTGTAGGCGATCTTCCGTAACCATCCGCCGAAGCTGCTCACATTCCGCAAGCCATTGATATTCTCCCAGACCGTTTGCCAAGTATCCTGTAGGATTTCCTCGGCATCTCGGTAGTTTCGGGATTCTGCGAGAATCAGGGGCCATATATACGGTTTGTAGCGTTCCATTAGCCCACTGAGGGGTTTATCATCTCCCGTTTGGAGCTTCCGAACTAAATCTTCAATCGTTACTATATTGTTCTCCATTCGGCGATAACCAGATTGGATTCGGGCATAGAGGATGTATTCTTGTCAAAAGGTTCAGAAAATGTAAAAAATTGGCAATTTTTTCAAAAATTATGGAAAAATCGGTCAGAAGGAAGGGAAGACTGGAAGAAGAAAGGAATAGAGGTAAGAAAATATCCGCTAAGAGAGCCAAATGTTGAGGATTGTTCCTATGGGTGTGCAAAATTTTTGGCATTAAGCACGCACTTAACTTTTTCTTAAAGACTCTTTTTTTCGGCAGAAAACGTGCATAATCTGAAAAAAGTGAAGATGGCAACCACAGTGGTGTGTGCAACTTTCCCAATTAACCACAAAACGCCCGAGGTGCACTGAACCTCGGGCGTTTTATGTTTGGGACGTGGGTATCAGTTATTAGTCTTAATACCGCGCTACATTTTAAATTTCTGTGGTTGCTAATAGCGTCATGGTATTAACTGACGACTGATAACCGAGTAATGAAGACTCAGGGCTATTTAGTTTTTGGTTTTGTGTGTTTTAAGACAGATATCGCCCCTACGGGGCTTAGGTGGCGTGGGGTCCGGCTTTTCTACACAGATACTGCCCTACGGGGCTGAAGCTGTTGAGGTTTCTGTGTTTCTATAGTTATAGATTCGTTGCTATAAATGCGAAAAATGGAAAACTATGGTAGATTATAAGAACAAATTTACATTTCAATGGTAGCAAACTCTCCACCTCGTTGGCGAGGATTGTATCCTCGCCTCTTTAGAATGTCTAAGTAATTCTAAAATCTACCGTAAATGACCTGACTGAAAACTATTGGAGACTTGATTATTTTCAGATTTCTGGGTATAATTAATATAACCTAAGTTACCACCGACTTGTGCACATAGCACTCCGCTGGAGTGCAAGACGTTGTGGACCCCGGTTTCTATAAACATATCACCCCGCTGGGGTGAGGAAAATGCCTAAGACCGCTCGTTGGAGCTTTCAGAATTTGTTAGTAGCAACTCGGGTTAATATATTCAATAAAGGATAAAATCCGTACATTTTCATAATGGAGGAAGAAGTGGCAAGAAAAAAAATCAGTGTTATCGGTGCGGGGAATGTCGGCGCAACAGCGGCGTTCCTGATCGCACAAAAACAACTCGGGGATGTCGTCATGATAGACATCGTAGACGGTGTCCCGCAAGGTAAGGCATTGGACATGGCACAAATGGGTCCCATAGAACTGTTCGATGCCGCCGTTGATGGAGACCTGGATTACACCGCTACCGCAGGCTCCGATCTCGTAATTATCACATCAGGTTCCCCACGCAAACCGGGGATGACGCGCGAAGATCTGTTGCAAACAAACGCCAATATCGTCGGTAGCGTCACAGAGAACGTCGTGAAAAACTCGCCAGATTGTATTCTCATGATGCTCACCAACCCGCTTGACATCATGACCTACCACGCGTGGAAAGTTTCAGGATTCCCTTCACATCGTGTCGTCGGGCAAGCAGGTGTGTTGGATTCAGCACGGTTTCGTTATTTCATCTCGCTCGAACTCGGCGTGTCTGTAGAAGACATTCAGGCACTCGTCCTCGGCGGACATGGCGATACGATGGTCCCGCTCCCGCGCTATACGACCGTCAATGGTATCCCGATCCCGCAACTCATATCGGAAGATCGTATCGAAGCGATGGCACAACGAACTCGTGACGGCGGTGCTGAAATCGTCAACCTCCTCAAAACGAGTGGCTACTATGCCGCTGGTGCCTCGTTGGCACAGATGGCAGAAGCTATTATTTTCGATAAGAAACGTCTGCTGCCCTGCTCTGCACATCTCACCGGGCAATACGGTATTGATGACCTCTATATCGGTGTTCCCATTAAACTCGGTGGAAACGGTGTAGAGGAGATTATCGAGATCGAATTAACCGATGACGAACTCGGCTCCTTACAACATTCCGCAGCGACCTATCAAGAAGGCATCGAATTGTTAGGGTACTAAGGAATTTTTCCATAACCTCAATGCCCGACTGGGTACTTCGTGCGGCGTGTTAGATCGCTCGAACACAATTAAGAGGCGGGCTTAGTGCCCGCCTAACCTTCAGCATCTCAAAGCGTATCAATGCCAAGCTACATCACAACAGCAAAGTATTTGAACGGCATCCACTGTCTCAAACGGCTCTGGTATGAAGACAAACATCCTGAAAAAGCATCGCCTATCTCCTTGTACCAACAGAAACTCTTTGATCAACGCAAAGCGGTAAAAACCCTTGCCTACTCCCAATTTCCAGAAGGTGTGTACATTGATGCCGAAAACCCTGATGTTGCCATCCGACAAACCAAATCCGCAATGCGTCGTGGCGAATCATGTCTCTTCAACGCTGCCTTCCATTCAAATGGTGCTTTCGTTCGATGCGATAGCCTCCAAAAAGACGAAAAAGGGTGGCAAATCATTGAGATTAGAGTAGCGAAGAGAATCAAAAAGGAATATCTCCTTAACTTGGCTTTACAAAATCACGTATTGGATAAATGTGATGTACCGATCTCTGCGACGCAATTAATGCTCCTAAACGAAGCGTGCGTTTATCCAGATTTGTCCAATCTGTTTGTTTTTGAAGATGTGACGGACAAGGTTAATTTGTTAAAACAGGGAGTTCCCGACCACCTACGGACTTTCAAGACAATACTCGACAGAGAGGTCGAACCGAACGTTCTGATTGGGAAAAATCTATGCAACCGACCCCATAGATGCCCTTTCAAGACATCCTGTTGGGCGTTTGCCCCTAAAAATTCAGTTTTCACCATCCCGAAAATCAAAGATCCTGAAGCGACTTTATTGGCAGAAAATGGCATCTTTCATCTCTCCGACCTCCCATCCGATTACCCACTAACCCCCGCGCAAAGCACTTATGTCAATAGCGTTCTCGAAAATAAACCGACAACCGACTCAGCAGCAATCCGACAAGAATTAGCACACTTGCAATATCCGATCCATTTTCTCGATTTTGAGACCGATAGACCCGCGATCCCAAGGTTCGACGGTTTCAAGGCATACGCAGAATTTCCGTTTCAGTACAGTTGCCACGTTCTTCAATCCGATGGTGTGGTTACGCATCACGAATACTTGCATACCGATATAACCGATCCATGTTCACCGCTCTTGAAATCTCTGCTGTCGCACATTTCTGACCGCGGTTCCATAGTTGTTTACAATCTGTCTCTTGAACGTCGGATACTCAGAGGTCTGGCTGAATCTTTTCCCGAATATGCTTCGGCACTTCAATCAATCATTAAAAGACTCTGGGATCAGTTGACAGTCCTCAGAAAACACTATGAGCATCCTGATTTTTGCGGCTCTAAATCTCTCAAGACGGTCCTTCCTGTGTTAGTGCCTTCACTTTCCTATAAGACTTTAGACATTCAAGAAGGCGGGGACGCGCCAGCGGTTTGGAATATGATGCTCAGCACCAACAATGAAACTGAAAGGCAAGAGTGGGATCGATGTTTGAGAGCCTACTGCAAACTTGATACGCTCGCGATGGTCGAAATCCATAAGGTGTTGGAAGAAAAAAGCACCTACCCCGCATAACGTGATAGGTGCTATGGATCAAAATTCGCAACAAGTCAGACGAAACAACGGAACTCGTTACTTCTGATCTTTCTTCTCGTCCTCGTCGACGACTTCATATTCAGCATCAACGACATCGTTATCGGGGGATTCAGCCGTCACGTCAGCAGCGGACGGATCTCCGGCAGCAGCACCCGGATCCGCATCGGCTGTTTGCTGATACATCTGTGCAGAAACCTCATGCCAGACCTGTGTTAGCTCCTCCGTCGTGGATTGGATCTCTGCATGATTGTCCGCCTCTAATGCCTGCTTGACACGGGCAACGGCGGCGTTCACTTTCTCCTTGGATGCCTCGTCTACCTTGTCACCGAACTCGCCCAGATTTTTCTCTGTTTCATAGACCATAGAATCCGCACGGTTGCGAGTCTCAACTTCCTCGCGTTTCTGTTTATCCTCTTCGGCGTGTGTTTCGGCATCCTTCACCATCTGATCAATCTCGGCATCGCTAAGCCCAGAGGACGCGGTAATGGTAATCTTCTGCTCCTTACCGGTTGCGGTATCCTTAGCAGACACGTTGAGGATGCCGTTGGCATCAATATCAAACGTCACTTCAATCTGGGGGATGCCTCTCGGAGCCGGAGGTAACTCGCTCAGACGAAAACGTCCGATGGTTTTGTTGTAAACTGCCTGTTCCCGTTCACCCTGGAGGACATGCACATCAACCGAGGTCTGATTATTCTCCGCTGTCGTGAATATATTCGATTTCTTCGTAGGAATTGTTGTATTCCTATCAATCAACCGCGTGAACATCCCACCGAGCGTCTCAATCCCAAGTGAGAGCGGCGTGACATCCAATAAAAGAATATCTTTGACTTCTTCGTCTCCAGCAAGTACGCCGCCTTGGATTGCTGCACCGACTGCGACGACTTCATCCGGGTTGACCCCTTTGTGTGGTTCTTTACCGAAGAGTTGTTGTACGGCTTCTTGAACCTTAGGCATACGTGTCTGTCCACCGACGAGGATGATCTCATCAATATCGGAGGCTTGCATCTCAGCGTCCGCGAGCGCCTGTCGACAAGGTTCAAGTGATCTTTGGATCAGGTTATCTGTAATCTGCTCCAGTTTTGCGCGAGTGAGCGTCAAGTTAAGGTGTTTCGGACCGCTGGCATCACTGGTAATAAAAGGCAGATTAATATCAGCCTGTTGTGTGCTGGAAAGTTCACACTTTGCTGTTTCTGCCGCCTCCTTCAGGCGTTGCAGAGACATCGGATCGTTGCGGAGATCGACCCCTTGGCTACTCAGGAATTCTTGCGCCATCCAGTCAATAACGGTTTGATCAAAGTCATCACCACCGAGGTGCGTATCACCGTTAGTACTTTTCACCTCAAAAACGCCATCCCCGATTTCCAGAATAGAGATGTCAAACGTGCCGCCTCCGAGGTCATAGACCGCAATTTTTTTATCGCCTTCATTTTGCAATCCATAAGCGAGGGACGCGGCGGTTGGTTCGTTGATAATCCGCTCGACCTCTAACCCTGCGATTTTACCCGCATCGGCTGTTGCTTGACGTTGTGCATCGTTAAAGTAGGCAGGGACGGTAACAACCGCTTTTGTGACTTCTTCACCGAGATATGCCTCGGCGGTTTCTTTCATTTTCCGCAAAACCATAGCGGAGATTTCGGGCGGCGAATAATCCTTGCCATCAATATTTACAGCGACATCACCATCTTTATCTGCTTTTAATTCATAAGACACGCGGGAGGCATCGTCACCGATCTCGTTATATTTTCGTCCCATGAACCTTTTAATTGAAAAGATTGTATTTTGTGGGTTCGTGATAGCTTGTCTTTTTGCAACCAGTCCAACAGGACGCTCACCGTCGCTGGTAAAACCAACAATCGAAGGGGTCGTCCGGTTTCCCTCGGTATTTTCAATCACCTTAGCATCGCCGCTCTCTAAAACAGCCACACATGAATTTGTTGTACCTAAATCAATTCCAATGACTTTACTCATTTCTGACTCATCTCCTTTATACGAAGAGTTTCAAGGTAGGCACATTGCCCTCACAATGCGCCTACCATAACCCATTTCATAGACATAGCACTCCGCTGGAGTGCGGTGCTTTGATTACACGATTTTCTATTCTCACTGCGAAGCAATATCCCCCCGGAATCAACGGTATGAATGCCTTATGGCATTCCCCGGGGGTGAGGAAAACACCTGTCAAATGAATCTTAAATGCCTTATGCAGTTTGTGATTTCCAGTGAATTCGTCCGTTCGACCCAATCTACGCGTTTAACTAACAGTTTATGCTACAACATAGTGTGCAATATTTATGCCAATGGTAATTGATGGAAATAGCGGAAAATTCCTGCTGGTTGTCTGCCAAATTGGCACAGTCCTAAAAGGGTTGTGATTGCATCTGTCAATTTGACCCATCGCGCACACCATACCTCTGTTTGAGAAGTCCCCATGTTGTGGGTAATTTTTCATCGGGTTCAACATCCAAAATCTCTTGGATACCGCCTTGAATCTCTTTAATCTCATCTTGTGAAAGCCCACGGTTAAAGAGGGCAAAATCATCAATAACACCGTTATAGTAACGATTGAGAGCCGGAGGTTCCTCAGTGCCGAGCATAAGCGGCGCGTCGATCGGTACCAACTTGTCACCCGTCTTCGGGTAATCTATCAGTACCTCACCATCAAGATAGATCGTCCACCATTTTCCAGTCTGAAATGAAACGGCAACGTGCTGCCATTTGTCTTTGAGCACATCACGAGGACTCTGTGCTGGCACGTTCCGACCACCTGTCAACTTCCACCCCATCCATATAAAACCGTCCGGATGGAGTAGCACCTCGAAAAACTCCTGCACATCAGGTCCCTTTGCGGCTATAAGTTGCCATGTACCGGGTCCCGCCTTCAAAGTGGGCAAAATCCAAGCGGCAATCGTAATGCCATCGGTAAACTCAAACGCATCGGAATGTTCAACTCGAACAATTCCATCTTTCCCACCGAAATTCACCGCTTTCCCGAATTTACCATCGGTCCACGACGTATCGCCCTCTAACTTTCCATCCTGCCCGTTACCAGAAAGGTCCGCGACGGTTTTACCAGCATCCTCTTCAAAAGCAAAATAGACGACCAAACCCTCCAGTTCGGCGGCTGTGCCGATACTTTGTAAACTCACTATTAGATACACAGCACATAAGCACACCCTTCTTGCATACGAGGCATCGGTTTGTAAGTTACGCCGAAAGTTACGCATGAGTATCCTCCAATCCTATAAGGTCAGTTTGTTAAGCCTGTTACGGCACACGGAGTGTGCCTACTACTTTTAATCGAACTCACATTAAGTAATACGGGCGGATGTCAAGAACACCCGCCCGTGAAACAATCGCGCATATCTTTAACAGGACTTCGCAATTTTGACCATAGCACGCTCTATAAAAGTGCGGGTACCCGACAAAAAACGCACACGGTTTCCTGACACAACCTAACAGGTTTGCGGCGCACTCGCCCAGATGCGACGTGCATCATGCTACAAAAGAGCAGCCCGCTTAGTCCTATCTAAGCAAATGGGAATGTCCCTTGATACCCGCGCGGACGCGAGACATGCCACACGCCTTCATACATTGGTGTCACCTGATAATGACACACGACATTGCTCCGCTCCATATCGTCCCGCTCTTTGGCACCTTGATGTGGAATGTGATTGATAAACAGAACACAATCGCCAGCCTTTGGATACAGGATAACATGTTCTTGTGCGTCACACCACGTCTCGAATTTCGGACGATCCAACGGGTAGAGGTACGGTGGCTCTGACAGATGACCGCCTTTGATAAACTTGAGGTGTCCTTCACCTGGGTCGTTGTCTTGGAAATAGAAGGTGGTGTTAATCCCAACGGGTGCCATTGCGAACGGATGTTCCTGAACATACCGTTTTTCTTGCCAATAGCCGTAAAAATCCATGTGCCATTCTTGGAGATAGGGACCCGGATTGATGTGTGCCCGTAGACTCCGGAGTTGGCACTGTTTACCCATTAATCCCTCAAGGTAGGGACGGACACTCGAATGCCCAACAAGTGACTCATACGTATCCGGTTCCCGATCAAGGAGGGTATCGAACCACATGTTGCCGACAGCGTTCAATCCTTCCTCCCAACCCTGTTCTCGCGCGTAATTGATGCGCTGACGGATATTCTCTGTCTCATCTGGCGACAACGCACCCTCTATCAAAACGAAACCTTCCTGTTGCAGTTGTGCGAGTTTATCCTTCATGTCTGCCATGGTTCATCTCCTTTCAAAGATTCAAAATTGCTGACGATATTTTATAGTTTTAAGGGAAAGGTGTCAACCTTAATCAAAACGACTACATGAGAAGCTTGGCGAGTTTGACGCACAAGCCCCAACCGCTTATCCCGGCAAATATAATAAGTACACCCGCGGAAATCAGAGCACCAATGAACATGAACGGACGCGTCCGGTAAGCAGTGGGCAACTTCGCGTTGAGATATAGCGCTGCGAGCATCATCAATGCGATCGAAAAATTCGCCAAAATAAAGCCAGCAATCTGCGTTAAGATGTCGAACGGAATGTTTGACCAGATGAGCACCATCGTCGTAAGAAAAATATAGAGACAGATCCATCTACGAAGCGTATCGTAGTTCCATTCGCGTTGGGGCCAGATGGCTTGAAAGAACTCTTGCATCACTCGTGCGTAAATCTCCGGCAGTGCCTGTAGCGTTCCCCACAGCGCGACGACAATACAGATATAGTACACCCACACGAGCGAAGCGTGAATATTTTTCCAGACACTTGCTTGATCGGTCAGTAGGCTCCACCCTTCAAAAGTGCTTTGCATCCCGTACAGGACAGCCGCACCTGAGATCATGAACGCGCCCGTCACGATAAATAGCACGATCGCGCCCATACCGATATCCCACCGAAGCGGGGCAAGGATTTGTCGGAGTTGACTGACCTGTTCAGATTTTTCAGGGAGATAGTCTATTTTATCACGGTTGGTAGCACGCTGACGGATAGCCTCAATGTTCGGATGTCCTGTCATCCCCCACCGGTGCATGCTCACCCAATTTGCGTAAACAACGTATCCCATTACAGAACCGCCGACGTAACCAAACGCAGTCGCCATTGTCAATAAAGGGTTTTCAACCGCATCCTTCGGTGCCCATTCAGGAAATTCAGGCAGATACCCGAAACGGAGACTCCCAACGAGTGCCTTACCAAAGTCAGGACGCACCATGAGTGTACCAATAATCGTTCCGACCACAAGAATGAGACAGATAATGAGTTGCTGTTTTTCAAGTCTTTCAAAAGAGATACGTAAACCGAAGAGGAGTGCGAGGGTGATGAAACAAGACGTGATTAGGTTTTCCCAAACGGGCTGTGAAACTCCTACAGGCAGAGCGTCTTTCAACAGAAAATGGAGCAACGCACCGCACGGTTTACCGATCGGCACCCAAGCCAAAGGCGCGCCTATCATCTCGAAAAGGACAATCGCAATGAGGAGCCAACCCCGCGGTCCAGGTAGCTTGGCGAGCCGTTGCCCGATATATTCACCGCTCACTGCGGTATAACGACCAAGCAAATAGGTGACAAAAATGCCCTTGACGACGCAACTGAGCAGCACAAGCCAGAGCAAATTATATCCTGCCCACGCCCCTGCCCGGACAACAACAATCGTTTCGCCTGCCCCAATACTCACTGAAGCAACAATCGCTGCGGGTCCAAACACCGATGCAAGCGCGATAATCTTTTTCAGCGACCACGGCTCGGTATACGGACCGGTGGCGGGTGGAATGTCAACAGGTTCAGTCGTTTGTGTCTCTTCTGATTGCATAAAGAGTTCCCAATAATAACGAGCGGGCTTCAGAAAAAGCCCGCTCACAAGCCTGTATAGGCTTTCAGAACAATGCTACATAATTGCTTATTCTTCTTCTATGGGTTCTAAAGGTTTTGCGTTGCCAAAGACAGGGGTCGGTGCGTTCCCTGGAGCTGCCCACCGAGAGGCGTTCGCAATAACACGCCGAACGTTCTCGTCGTAATAGATCGGGTAGGTCTCATGACCGGGACGGAAATAGAAGATTTTTCCTCTGCCCCGATAATAACAACATCCACTTCGGAAAACTTCACCGCCGGGGAACCAGCTGACCAAAACGAGTGTATCGGGTTCAGGAATATCAAACGGCTCGCCGTACATCTCGGCGTGCTCAAGTTCAAAGTATTCGCCTAAGCCATCAACGATTGGGTGTCCGTGCTCAATGACCCAGAGACGTTCTTTCTCGCCCGCCTCACGCCATTTGAGGCTACACGACGTGCCCATCAAACCCGTAAAAGGTTTAGAATAGTGGGCAGAGTGCAGGACAATAAGTCCCATGCCATCCAATACACGTGCGCGAACTTTGGCAGCGATTGCATCTTCGACTGCACCGTGTGCAGCATGTCCCCACCAGATGAGAACATCGGTGTTTGAGAGTACATCGTCGGTCAAGCCGTGTTCGGGTTCATCCAGTGTTGCACTCTGCACCTTAAAACCACCGGCTTTATCGAGTCCATCTGCAATTGCGGCGTGAATGCCATTCGGATAAAGACCACGAATGAACTCGTTCGTTTTTTCGTGTCTAAATTCATTCCAGACTGTAACCTGAATTGGTTGCGTCATAATTTTCTCCTTTGTGATAGTTATCAGTTATCGGTTGTCGGTTAAGAGGTCTCTATGTAACAATTCATCCTTTTTCTTCTACAACTTCAGGGTTAGGGCTTGATAGCTTTGATGACACAATTGACATCTCTCCTGCCACGGATTCGGTACTACACTCTGTTGCTTCTAACGGTTGTATCGAGAGTCGGCATCCGAGTGCAGTCAAAATCGAACTGAACATATCAAGTCGCGGTGCCGCGTCGCTAGTGAGCATTTCTGAGAGGACTGCGGGTTCAATATCAGTTCTCTTAGCAAGTTTGGCTATCCCGCCTTGTGCTTCTAAAACGGTCCGGATCTCGCGAAGAAAAAAGGGCATATCCCCATCAACTTGATATTCTTCTAATGTCACTTGAAGATAGTTAATCGCCGCTGTCCGGTCAGCAAGTTGTTCCATTTGGAAATCGCGCAAAGTTCGATACTCACTCATCGTTGTATCTCCTTGTATTGTAACCAATAAGTTTTTGCACGTGTAATGTCCCGCGTCTGCGACGACTTGTCCCCGCCACAGAGTATAAGAACAACCGTGTCATCTACCTCACCAAAATAGATGCGATAACCGGCAGCGAACTGAAGACGCAATTCAAACACACCGCTACCAACAGAACGACAATCACCAAAATTGCCGAGACCAAGCCGCACAAGCCGTTTCTGAATTCTACTCTGCGTCCATGGGTCTTGAATTGCATTATACCATTCAGCGAAAGGTTCACGTCCGTTTGGCATTCGGTAGAATTGTAGTTCCCTCGGTTGCACATCTCGCATTCAGATATTGATCTCCGCAGCCAGTCATTTCCTAAAACGTTAATTCCGTCTCGACAGCCTCATCGTAATCTACGCCTTCGACCTCAAATCCGAAGAGATTTCGGAAACGTCGCCTGAAGCCTGCGTAGTCGGAGAGTTCATGAAAATTGTCGGTATCAATCCGTTCCCAACGCTCGGTTACTACATCGGTTATCTCAGGCTGTAGCTCACGGTCATCAAGACGAATGTACCGCTCACTGTCGAGTTGCGGTTGTAGCCCAGGTCCGAGATGCTCCGAGAAAAGTCGTCGCATTTGTCCAATCGGTGCCTCATTGATGCCCTTGGCGTTCATAACGTCATAGAGAATACTGACATAGAGCGGCACAACAGGAATTGCGGCGGAGGCTTGCGTAACGACGGCTTTGTTCACCGAAATATAAGCATTACCACCAAGTTGGTTGGCAAGCCGCTCGTCAAGTGCATCCACACGCGTCTTGAGATCATCCTTCGCTCTGCCGATAGTCCCGTCTCGGTAAATGGGCCATGTCAAGGAACTTCCGATATAGGTATAGGCAACAACTGTGACCTCTGGTGCGAGTAAATCCGCTTCTGTCAATGCATCAATCCACATATCTAAGTCTTCACCACCCATCACAGCGACCGTGTCAGTGATCTCCTCTTCACTTGCTGGATCAATGGTAACAGATGTAATAACCTCCCGATTCAGATCGATCGTCTTCCCTGTATAGGACGCGTCAATCGGTTTCAGTTGGGATTGATGTGAGACACCAGTGGTCGGATGTATGCGTCGTGGTGCGGCGATACTATAGACGAGGGTATCTATTTTCCCAAAGTTCGCTTTAAGTCGGGTAATAGCCTCTGCCTTCATCTCATCTGAAAATGCGTCTCCGTTGAGACTGTCCGCGAAAAACCCATCCGCTGTCGCTTGTCGATGGAAAGCGGCAGTGTTATAGTAACCTGCTGTTGCAGTGCGTCTGGCATCGGCGGGTCGCTCATAAAGAAGTCCAAGCGTTTTCGCCCCGTAAGCCCACGTCAGCGCAATACGAGAAGCCAGCCCGTAACCCGTTGACGCACCGATGACAAGTGCGTTCATATCCGTCGCTTTGTAGGGAATGCCCTGTTTAATCTCATCTATTTGGTTAAGGAGATTCGCATGACAACCCGCCGGATGGGCATTGGTACAGATGAACCCTCGGATCCGAGGTTTAATAATTTGAACTGCCATTATTATAACTTCCCTTGCGGAGTCATAAGCGTGGTTTCATGCTTGGAGTATTCTTCTCCCGAGTCGCCCTCCACTTCGATTTGGGCTGCGCTTCCGTGACTCATAACACCGATTTTAAGTTTCCTCAAGAGATTAATCCTCAATTTCGACAACCATCTCAATTTCAACCGGAATTCCACCGGGTAATTGCACCATGCCGACTGCGGAGCGTGCATGTCTACCTTTATCACCGAACACCTCAACCAAAAAGTCCGATGCCCCATTGACAACCGCGGGCTGGTCGATGAAGTCGGGTGCCGAATTGACGAATCCGAGCACTTTGATGACACGTTTGATTCTGTCCAAATCGCCGAGTGCGTGTTTGAGAGTGCTTAACAAACAGATCGCTACCTGACGCGCTGAAGCATAGCCTTCCTCAATTGTCGCATCAGTGCCAAGTTGGCTTTGATAGATTGGACCTTCACCTGTTCCGGGTCCGTGTCCAGAGGTAAAGACGATATTGCCGGTTTGCACTGTCGTGACGTAATTCGCTACGGGAACCGCGGGTTCTGGCAATTCCACACCTAATTCTTCAAGTCGTTGTTCTATTTTCATTTGATTTCCCTTTTATAAAAGATTAAATCCTGATATGCCGAAAACACGGCACTTCTGGCGTAACTGGCAAGTCAATACTTGCTGTAATTGTTTGTATCTGCCTCTATTATTAAACAGGTTTTCGCTAATTTTGTCAAGCAAAGTTTTTGGCAGTCAGCAGTCGGCAAGAGTCAGGATCAGGAGACCAATCCTACAAAAGATGGCAGGCTTTGGTAATCTTCGCTACAAGAAAACTGAACGATCGTGACTATCAAAACTTCATAATTTGATTTATAGAATAAATGGAATTATGCTAAAATGGACGGAGGTTTAACCGAAGTATCCTATATCTTTGCAGGATTTACACAAATTTGACCGTGGGACGCTTTGTTAGATGCGGATTCTCGAAAAAACGCCAACATTCCTGACACAAACTAAAAGTCAGATGCTCAAAAGAGCAGCCTGCGTAAGTCCTACCTATCTTTGGTAAAAAATAGAAGGAGCAACTATGAAAGTAGCAGCAGTTTTAGGTGAACATCAAGCAGGACTCGTCGACGTACCAGATCCGACACCGAAAGAGGACTGGGTCGTTGTAAAAGTCCACGCTTCACCGATGTGTACCGAATACCACGCTTTTGAGCACGGAAGTCAGACCGATCGGCTTGGACATGAAGCCGCGGGTGAGGTCGTCGATATCGCCCAACCCGGAAAAGTAGAGATCGGCGATCGGGTGGTCGTGATGCCGCAATACCCGTGCGGCAAGTGTGTGCTTTGCACCGACGGGGACTATATCCACTGCGAAAACAACCACAATTTTGAGGAATTCGTCGGTTCCCCTTACGGTAGTGCGACAATGGCACAGTATATTCTCAAGCCCTCTTGGTTGCTCCCGAAGATTCCAGACAAAGTCTCTTACGAACACGCGTCTCTTGCGTGCTGCGCCTTGGGCCCGTCGTATCGAGCCTTTGACGAGATGGGCGTAAACGCGACACATACTGTGCTGATCACCGGTATCGGTCCTGTCGGATTCGGTGCGATTACCAACGCCCGGTTCCGCGGTGCAAAAGTCATTGCCGCAGAACTGATCCCGTGGCGTGCCGAACGCGCAAAACAGATGGGAGTCGAAGCGGTCATCAACCCAACCGATGAAGATGCCGTAGACCAGATTCGCGACCTCACCACAGATGGACGTGGTGTAGATTTCGCACTCGATTGCTCAGGAAACATCCAAGCGCACCGTCTCTGCATCGATGCGACACGGCGGCGTGGTACTATCGCGTTCGTCGGGCAGAGCGGTAGAAACGACACCGTTCTCCATGTGAGTCCGGATCTCATCGGTAAAGGATTGCGTCTCGCTGGCGCGTGGCACTATAACCTCAACCAATTCCCCGGATTGATGAAAGTTATCGAAGGCTCAACCCTCCTCGATCTGCTCATCAGCAACGTCTTCCCGATGCGCGAGATTCAGCAAGCATTTGAAACCTCTGCATCCCAAGAAAGCTCGAAGATTATCTTAAAACCCTGGGAATAAGCCATGCCAACGACACACAGACCAAATATACTCCTCATTGTGTCCGATGACCATGCGGCACCGGCGATTAGTTGCTATGGTAGCGAGATGAACAGTACCCCGAATATCGACCGAATTGGCGATGGTGGGATGCGATTCAACAACTGTTTCTGCACGAACGCTATCTGCACGCCAGCACGTGGCTCCATTCTCACAGGAAAATACAGCCACAAAACCGGCATCAAAACCCTCGCGGACACAATCGATCACACGCAGGAACAGACAGTCGCACAGATGCTGCATGAAGACGGGTATCAGACAGCGATTTCGGGGAAATGGCATCTCGGACACGGTGGGGCCAGCGATCCGCACGGGTTCGATTACTGGAACGTGTTTCCCGTCCAAGGTGCACACATTGATCCTGAAATGATTGAGATGGGGGAACGGAAAAAATTTGATGGGTACTCCGCGGACATCGTGACGGACAGTTCGCTGAATTGGCTACAAAGCAGAGCGGCGGATCAGCCGTTTTTTCTGATGACGACCTACAAAGCGACACACGATCCGTTTTTTCCGAACCCTAAGCATCAGCATCTCTACACGGAAGAAATCCCTGAACCCCCGACTTTCAACGATGCTTACGAAAATCGAGCAGCGGCTGCTGCAATGAACACAGCGAAGGTAGGCATCATGCATCAGAAAAATCATCTGCCGGAACCGATACCTGAAAATTTGGAAGGCGGTGCTCTTAAGCGATGGAACTATCAGTGCTACATGCAGAACTATCTCCGTTGCGCTCACGCCATCGACGTGAATGTTGGACGACTTCTCGATTACCTCGATGCAGAAGATCTCGCGGAAGACACAATCGTTATTTATTCGGCAGATCATGGATTTTTTTTAGGAGATCACGGTTGGTATGACAAACGGTTCATGTATGAGGCATCGATTCGGATTCCGTTGCTCGTTCGGTATCCACGTGAGATCCAAGCGGCGGGTGTGAGCGAACAAATTACACTGAACGTTGACTTCGCGCCGACGCTCCTCGACTACGCAGGCATAGCAATTCCAGACGATATGCAAGGACACAGTCTCCGAACATCGTTGTCCCGTGAAACGCCAGCGGATTGGCGGACATCCATGTACTACCGATATTGGATGCACCTCGCACATTTCAATATCCCAGCGCATTACGGTGTGCGGACGGAACGATATAAACTCATCTACTATTACGGTGAGGCGTTGGGGTCAGGCGGTGCGATCGACCGTGCGACACCGCCAGAATGGGAACTGTTTGATCTGGAGAAGGATCCCCATGAGATGCACAATGTTTACGGAGATCCTGCGTATGCGGGGGTTGTAGCGGAATTGAAAACGGAATTGGAACGGTTGCGGGATGAATTGGGGGATTATGAGTAGCGTTAAAGGTCAGAAGTTTGTAGTAGAGTAATTTATTGCCCGTTAGCATATCTTAAGAACGTGCGATAAATCGCACTACTACAAACGGCCTTATTCGTCAACACCGCGTTTTTACGATGAAATGTTCAACAATTATTATCACTCGCTCTTTAGGCGTCCCCAGGTAACAGCGATTTTGCCTTCGGGCTTCACATCGGAAACGAGGAACTCCATGTCTTTCTGGATGTCCTTCTGCGACAAGACTTCGCTGTAAATGGCGAATTCGTCAATAACACCGTGAGCACCTGCCGTAGTGGCTCTGTACTTAAATTTGTTATTTCCGCCGATTCTTGGGGATTCGTGAAATGCGGGAAATCCTGCGAACCCTTTCGCTGTAGCGATTTCCTCACCATCAAGGTAGAAGAAAGCACTGCCGCCGAAATCCCAAGTCGCGGCTACGTGCATCCACGTATCTTTTTTAACAACGTCAGCAGCCTGAGCGGCGAGATAAAAGTCTGTATCGGGTGCGTCCTCTACCGCGAAGTGGAACTCATTTTCCCGTTCTCCGATGACGGCACCTTTTCCAATAGAGAAGAAGACGACTGCATTGTTGGCATCAAATATCCTAAAGGTGCCTGCGTCCCCACCATTCCAGTTAGGCTTAAACCAGAATAAAACGGTGCCCGGATCGGTCATCTCGTAATCGAATTCAATGTACTGGTCCAAAGCGTCGCTCAGCTCGATGCCCATCCCGTAGGGACCTTCTTTACTTTTGACACGCTTTGCATTGCCCACAATCCTGCCGTCATTCCCATTGCCGCTGGCATCTTCAGCGACAGCTGCTTTGTTACCTGTGAAGGAAAACCAAACTTCGGGTTCGGGTGCGGTATCTCCGATATGAGCAACCATTACCAAACCAACTACAAGTATCAAACCAAATGTTAAAGGTTTATATATAGATCGGATTGTTCTGTTAAACATGGTATCCTCCTTCTTAATGCAGATATGCTTACAAATTAAAATTGATTGAAAATTTTAACACATTGCGAAAAATTGTCAAGTATGCCCTCTGTCCGATTTTGAGGAGCACGGTATCATCCGCTTCTTTCCTTGAGAATCTGTTGAATTTGTATTTTCAGTGCTGGAAGTTCAAATTGCACTACATCCCAGATAATATTAATATCTACATCAAAATATACGTGGGTTACTCTGTTTCTTAACCCTGCAATTTCCTGCCATGGAATGCTTGGGTACCCCTCTTGGATTGAATCGGGGATTTTCTTGACGGCTTCACCGATAATTTGAAGGTTTCGGATAACGGCATCAATCCGCATCTGATCCGCCTCAAACCTCGCGCGAGTGACACCTTCAACGTAGGATGCAATACGATCGGCTGCCACCGCTACGTCTTGGAGGTATAAGTCATAGTTCCGTGACATACTCTATCTCTTTATCAATATAAGGTTTGAAACCCGGTTTGATGGAGGTAGGGGTAACCAGGTCAACGTCCTTCTTAAATAGATCTTCGAGAAAAAGAGCCAACCCCATATAATCACGAAAAGTCAGTCTTTCGAGTTCAACGAGGAAATCAATATCACTTACGGCGGTCGCCGTCCCTCGCACGTAAGATCCGAACAAGCCGATCCGTTTGACTCCGTATTTTCGCAAGGTCTCCCGATTGTCCACCAATGCCCGCTTGATAAACGCCTTGTTGAGGACTGCTTGATTTTCCACTTTGAATCCCTCCACTAAAGTATTGGCGTATATATCCGCTCACCCTAACCTATACTCGTTATTGTAAATTACCTTGAAATTTAAAGCAATCCTTTGTACCATATCTCGCAAGAAAACGACACCGCTACTCCACTTGAGGAAAGGATATGACACCGAAACAGAAATACCTCTTTGACCTACGTGGCTACCTGCATTTAGAAAACGTCCTGTCGTCAGAAGAACTCAGCAACACACAAGCAGCGATCGAACGGCTTGTGCAGACGGCACCAGATGAATTGCCGCCGGGAATTAGCAGCGGTGGTGAAGGTTTTTCAAACGGGTTCTCCGCAGACAAATCGCTTGAAGCATTGACACTACACCGTGTTACGTGGCCCATCATCAAAGAATTGACTTGGAATAAACCGCGTTTCAATCGTGGCTCGCTTGTTGTGAATACGCACAAGCAACAGGAGATGACACCGCTGCATTGTGCTGGTGAAGGTTTTCGTTGGACTCGGCGGTATGGGGTCAAAAACGATCAGATCTTCACAAACGATGTCGTTGCTTTCTTCTATTTTACGGATGTCTATCCCGGGGACGGCGGTTTGATCGTTTTACCGGGTTCCCATAAGAGAGAGTTTAAGCGTCCAGAGAAACTGTTTTTCCCTGAACCTGACAACCCAGATGCACCGCTCCATCCGGCTCTTGTCAATGTGACACCGAAAGCGGGAAATGTCGTGATTATCACCGAGATGTTGACGCACGGTGTGCTGGTGTGGAAACCGACGGATCGGGATCGGAGATTCCTAATTCTGCGGTATAAGACGCAGTTCTTCCAAGACGAGCGTGGTGTCCGCGAATCCTTTCCACCGGAAGTGATGGAGAGACTCTCTCCTGAGACGAAAGCGTTGGCGGCTTACGGCTCAGAGTGGGAAATAAAGGACCTTGTGAAACAGGATACTGTAACGTTGACGTAATCAGGTCAATCGCAATGGAAATCATCAAAGCCAAACTCATCGATGCTGAAGTGCTTGCCGAACTGAACAAGCACCTCATCGAGGACGAGCGGCACCCGAACCCAATGAACATTGTCCAACTCACCGAGCGGATGAAAGAGTGGTTGGCAACCGATTACACCTGCTACGTGGTAAAGCAGAACGGACACATTGTCGGCTACTGTCTATACAGAGATGACGGTGGACACTACTATATGCGGCAATTGTATGTGGACAGAGCACACCGCCGAAAAGGTATCGCTACGCAGTTGCTTGATTGGTTATACGAAAACGTATGGACAGATAAGAAAGTCAGATTAGACGTTCTTGCCCACAACGAGGATGCCGTCGCCTTTTACAAGCGATACGGCTTCAGAATCGGTGTCTTTAGAATGGAAAAATAAGAAGTGTGAGGGAATCAAGGATGAAATATGATAACGTCAATCGCACCTTTGATTGTGAACCGACGCTCACCGATATACAGGTGCTGCAGTATTGTCGGGATGGCTATCTGCAACTCCAAGGGGTTGTCCCTGACGAAATCAACCAGCGTACGTGTGATTATCTCAACGGTGATTTGCCGATAAATCCGTGTTTCATGCCTGACGGAATGACGCATGCCGATTTAGAACGAATGCGGGATACACACGAACCAAGCTCGATTCTGCTTGAGGATTGGTATATTGAGCATGTCCTTCTCAACCGAGAACTCGCCGGGGCATTGCGCTCATTGCTCGGTAAGGATGTCGGATTACCCGTGTTAGTCAGCAACCATCGTGTTAAGTGTCCGATGCCTTCACAAGGGTGGCATCACGATGCCGATCACGTTTTTGGACCCGAAACCAATTTCCTCGAAGTCTTCTACTTCCCGCAGGATACACCAATGGAATTGGGTCCCACGGAACTTATGCCCGGTTCACATATCCGTTCCACGAGTCGAGATATAGCCGAGAAAGGTGTTTCAAGCGAAGGTCCGGCAGGTTCTTTCGTTATTCACTCGCAAAGCATTCTCCACCGTCGCGGCGAATCCACAGCGGAAGGACTACGCCACATGCTGAAATACAGTTATTGGCGAACGGTCCCACCCACACAGGATTGGAAAGAAGAACCAGAATTTGACATCCAAACCGCCGAATATGGCGGACACGGTGTGGCGAGATACGTGGCACACATGTTCTATTGGCTCTGCGGCAAAGGTGACGAATTCCGTCTCATCGGCGGACAAGCGTGGCCCTGGTCGAGTATGAATCAAATCGGTCCGTCCTACGGCTTTGGACACAAAGAAGGCTATCTCCCAAACTGGCGAAAGAACAATCCGGATGATTACACAACGCCATAGGTAGAGCGATTACCGTAAAAGTCTAACTATGATGCGCTGTGCCTTGCAAGGTTAGGATAAACCAGCGAGTGGATTCTTTTAAGATTCCCGACCCAATGCCTCGAGTTCAACACGAAAACGTTTTTCAGTGGTGTCAAGCAACGCTTCGATGACTTTCTCTGTACTGCCAGACTCCGCAACAAGGGTTTCCATTTGCTCGACTGCAAAAGATTGAACATGACTAAAGCAATTCTTAGAAGATTTGTCGAGATGATTCCCAACGTTTAAACTCAGTACTAACAAAAGCGCGCGTTCCAATCTTTCAATACGCTCGTCCCGCGCTTTAAGTTCTTCCAACATATCCATTTGAATTTACCGACTCCCAGTCCATTTATCCCCCTGCGAAGGTGGGAGGGTACCAGACCGACCGTGCGCTCCGCTTCGTCGTACCACCCAAACTGGTTTGAATAGTATATCACAAAAAAATAAGACTATAAAAGGAAGATTTTCTATTCTCACTGCGAAGCAATAACACCCCTACGGGGTATAAAGAAAAACTTTTATGGTAGATTTATAGTAAAGCCCACAATTACTTTTACATTAGCGAGGTTTCCTAACCCCGCCAGCGGGAACCTTGGTGGATAGGTATCAACTTGGTTAATTTTCGGAGATAACAAGCACCTGATTCGTTTCGATGTTCTGTAAGGTTTGGACTTTGCCACAGAGCCACCGCACCGTTAGCATATCCACCGACACCGCGGCACCCAATCCGAAATGTAAACGGAGATCGTTTTGACTGAGGTACCCCGAACCACTTTTGACCTCGCGCATCTGCGTCAATCCCCCAGAAACAATGGTCACTCGTGTCCCAATCGCATCTCGATTGCAATGCGTGCCGATAAGTTTGACAGCCAGCCACTGCGACGTGTTGTCACCGTCGTTCCGTAAAACGGTCGGTGTGTCTTTGAGGTTTGAGACAACGATGTCAATATCGCCATCGTTATCCATATCACCGAAGGCGGTGCCTCGACTCACTTTCTGCTGCGCTATCGCCGCGTCGGGATTTTCTGAAAACCTGATACCTCGATCATTAAGAAAAAGTTGATTCGGTTGTGCGTACGTACCGATTGGATCAATCTCCGCGATATTGTCATCAAGGTGACCGTTGGCAACAAACAGATCCAGCCACCCGTCATTGTTAAAATCGACGAAATCGACACCCCACGCCAAATACGGAAGACTCCGCTCACCAATCCCTTTGGCGAAACTCATTTCGGTGAAGAATCCGCTCTGTGCATTGTGATAGAGGCTATTCGTCTGATCCTGAAAATTCGTAATCACGATATCAAGATAGCCATCGTTGTCAAAATCGCCGAGGTTCGCGCCCATCCCGCTATAGGCACGTCCTTCCTCACTGAGCGCGACACCTGCGAAAAGTGCGTCCTCCGTCATTTCAACACCGTTCCGCTCGTTGCGATAGAGAAAATTCGGCGTCGTATCGTTGGCAACAAAAATATCAACATCCCCATCGTTATCTATATCACCGCAGACAACGCCTAATCCCTTTCCATTTGTCGCGCCTACTCCTGACTTTTCTGAAACATCCGTGAAGGTGCCATCACCGTTGTTCCGGTAGAACACATCGGCGACACCGAGTAACGCCTCCGGTGTACAATACGTTGGAATCCCTTGTCGGGTGCATTCTGGATTCGTCTCTGGATCGAATTGAACATAGTTGACAACGTAGAGATCCAGATAGCCATCGGCATCAACGTCTACAAAAGCACAACCACTACTGAATTGATTGCCACCAACGCCAGCAGTGTCAGCGACATCCGTAAAAGTGCCGTCTCCATTGTTGCGATACAGCACGTTTAGACCGAAGTTCGTCACATAGAGATCCGTGAAACCATCGTTGTTGTAATCACCGACGCAGCACCCTAACCCATAGCCTGTATCACCGACAGAAGCCGTGTCCGTTATATCGGTGAACGCGCCATCGTCATTGCGATAAAGACGGTTCGTCGGCGGAATAGAAGAGGATATTCCCGGCAAATCGTTACCGTTGACGAAGTAGATATCTAAATCCCCGTCATTGTCAAAATCGAAGAGGGCGACGCCACTGCCGATCGGTTCAATGAAATACTTCTTACCGCTCTCACCGTTTACATGCCGAAATTCGATGCCGAGTTCCGCAGTTATATCGGTGAAACGCACGCCTTGGTTTTGTGAAGGAACAGACTGCGCGAACGCGGATTTCAGGACAGCGTGTAAGATAAAGAGAAGAACGGTAAAACCGATTGTGGGTATCGTCAATTTTTTGTAACGCATAGTCTGTGTATATGATATAATGGTTATCAGCATATTGGCTATCGGAAACCATCATCCGTTGGAAACCTTCAGTTAGGAGGTTTTCTGGTGAAGTTACACCGGCTTGCTGACGACTGACTGCTGATGGAGAACCGACGGCTATTCCCTTGACGACTCATAAAAAAGGAGAATTTCTAATGGCTAATACTCTACGTTTTGGTGTTGTCGGTTTAGGTATGGGCATGAATCGCTCCGGTGTGATTCATAGTACAGACGGAGCAGAACTCGTCGCTGTGGCGGATCTCGTCGAAGAACGGCGCAAAACGGCTGAAGAACGCTTCGACTGCGAAAGCCACGACGACGCGCTTGAGATGTTCGATCGCGACGATATTGACGTGGCAATGATTATGACGCCGAGCGGTCTTCACGGAAGATTTGGAGAAGAAGCCGCACGCCGCGGGAAACACGTCATCACGACAAAACCGATGGATGTCAGCGTTGAAAATTGCAACTCCCTCATTAAAACATGTGAAGACAACGATGTCAAACTGCTTGTTGATTTTGGCGAACGATACGGCACACACAATCGTCAAATCCAACATGTCCTCGCAACCGGTGGTCTCGGTAGACCCTTGCTCTGCGAACTCCGCATGAAGTGGAAACGTCCGGATAGCTACTACGTCGGTTGGCACGGCACCTGGGAACTTGACGGTGGCGGCTCTATTATGAACCAAGGTGTGCATTACATCGACCTGATGCTCTGGTTCATGGGTCCCGTCAAACGCGTTATCGGTGCGCACTTCGACGTCTACGATCACGAAAATTGTGAAACCGAGGACATGACCTCAGCGATTCTCGAATTTGAAAGCGGCGCGCTCGGACACGTCCTGACAACGACAACCTTCCCCGGTAGCAGCGTCTCAATGATCCACGTCCATGGCGAAAAAGGTATCGTCGGTCTCGGACCGGAGATGTGGGAGTTCGTCGATGATGAACCAAACATCGAACTTCCGTCGTATCCGAACAATGTGATTGAGGATGCCCTCCAAGTCATCAACGATGGTGGTTCACCGGCAGTTGACGGCTATGAAGGTAGACGTTCTGTTGCACTCAACATGGCTATCTACGAATGCGCACGGACCGGCAAAGCGGTCGAATTATCATAGCCAACTCTCCGAGGCGGGTCTCGGTGCCCGCCTATCCCTCGCTACTTCCACCTACCAGACCACATCTCATTTGCAATTCAGGATCATTTAGTAAATATCTGATTGTCGGGATTAAGTAGGAATAAATAATCTCCATACTACAAACAAGTTTATAGTCGTGCGATTCATAGCACGTCATAAAACCATAAGAACGGGCAATGAATTGCCCTACTACGAACCAACAACTGTTAGACGGAAAACCAAATAAGTCTACTTGCAATTCAGGCAAAAATTCGGTATAATATTTACTTGGAAAACAGATGCCTCACAAAACGACGATGTTAGAAACCTCACCAGCGAGTGTGTAAGGAATGAAGTTGGGATCTCTCCAACAAAGTAGATAAAAAAGACTCATGAAAACCGCAAAACTGATTACGATGGGCTGTAAGGTCAACCAATACGATACCCAATCCATGCGCGAGACGCTCCGACGCAACGGATATACGATTGCTGATGACGAGACATCGCAACAACAGGCTGACCTCTATCTCATCAACACATGCACCGTAACAAACGCCGCCGACCAGAAAGCACGGCAAGCGATCCGGAGAGCGATCCGACAGCACCCAAACGCAAAAGTGCTCGTCACAGGTTGCTATGCTGAAAGCGACCGCGAGGCGATTGAAGAGATACCCGGCGTAACGTTCGTTTTCGGCAACCGAGAAAAGGCGGATTTTCAACAGTATCTCGATGTATTGCACACCGAAACATCATCCCCGACAGAAGAGGCATCTCACACACCCAACCCACTTCTCGCCATAGAACCCGTTCAACACGATGCGGTTCGCGAACATGCACGTTTTAGCAAAGGAGTCAGTGACGCTGGCAAACGCACACGTGCGCTTATCAAAGTGCAAGACGGATGCAGTGCCTTCTGTACCTACTGTATCATCCCGTACGTGCGAGGTAGGATGACAAGTCGTCCACTCGATGACATCGCAGACGAAGCACATCGCATCGCTGATAGTGGTATCAAAGAAGTGGTCATCACTGGCGTGCATCTCGGTGCTTACGGTGCGGACACCGATAGGGAAAAAGACATCGCCGACATTTTAGAGCATATCCACGACATCGAAGGCATTGAACGCATCCGCTTCAGCTCGATCGAACCGATGTATTTTCCAGATACTCTTGGTGATCGGATGGCGGCACTTCCGAAATGCATGCCGCACTTCCACCTTCCACTCCAAGCCGGATCAGATGAGGTACTGCGACAAATGCGTCGGCGTTATACGACAGCAGAATTCGCACATCTCGTTGAGAATTTACGACGCGTTTTTGGCGATGATGTCGGGATTACCACCGACATTATGGTCGGGTTTCCGGGCGAAACGGATGCCCACTTCGAAGAATCATGTCAATTCGTCAAGGACATCGGATTCAGCCAACTGCATGTGTTCCGCTACTCCCCTCGAAAAGGCACACCTGCGGCGACCTATCCGGATCAAGTGTCCCCACATGTCTCTGCGGCACGCAGCCAAGCGATGATTGCGCTTGGCGAACACCTGAACATAGCATTTCGACAGCGGATGCTTGGAAAGCAGAAAGAGGTGCTCATTGAAGCGAGCAGAGAAGGGGCAAACAACCACCTCGCAGGCTTTACAGATAACTATCTCCGTGTCCTTGTAGATGCCCCAGAGAGTGCAATCAATCAGATTCAGAGCGTTATGCTCGATGCGTTAGAAGGGGATTGCATCGCTGCCGCCTAACCCTCAGATTCCTCCGCCTTCGCCTTCAAATCATAGAGAATATTCACTGCATCCAAAGGGGTTACCTGCGTGAGTTCCAACCGTCGGATCTCTTCGACGAGCGGATGCGTCTTCGGCGTAAAGAGTGCCAGCTGTAAGGCATCGCTCTGCATCGTTTTTCGGGAGACGCGTCGCCGCGGTTTCGGCATTGTCGGATGTGTTTTCGGCGGTTGTCCGGTCGCCCCATCTGCTTCAACACTGAGATTGTGCTGTTCGAGCACCTCAAGTATCTGCTGTGCACGTGTGATCACAACTTGCGGTAATCCTGCGAGCCGTGCGACGTGGATACCGTAGCTTTGGTCTGCGCCACCGGGGACAACTTTTCGGAGAAAGGTTACCTTCTGTCCATCTTCATGGACGGCGACATTGTAGTTTTTGGCGCGTTTATATTTGCTGGCGAGTTCCACCAACTCGTGATAGTGCGTTGCGAAGAGCGTCTTCGCGCCCATCCGCTTTTCATCTAAAAGATACTCCGAAACCGCCCAAGCGATGCTGAGTCCATCAAACGTGCTGGTGCCGCGTCCGACTTCGTCAAAGATAACGAGGCTATTGCGGGTAGCATTGTTGAGGATATTCGCCGTCTCGTTCATCTCAACGAGGAACGTACTCTGCCCCATGACGAGGTTGTCCGATGCACCGACGCGTGTGAAAATCCGGTCTACCAAACCGATCTTCGCGGCGGAGGCAGGCACAAAACACCCGATCTGTGCCATCAAAACGATGAGTGCCGTTTGCCGCAGATACGTGCTCTTGCCGCTCATGTTGGGTCCCGTGATGATATGCAATTGCTCATCATCGCAGTTGAGGAGCGTATCATTGGGCACAAAACCCTCTTGCGTGAAGAGTTGCTCGACAACCGGGTGTCTGCCATCACGGATAACGATTTCGTCCACGGCGGCGACAGTAGGCTTCACATAGTTGTATTTCGACGCTATATACGCGAAGTTGGCAAGGACATCAATCATCGCGAGTGCCGCGGCGATTTTCTGTATGACTTCCGTATATTTCGAGACATCCTCGCGAATCTGACAGAAGAGTTCATACTCCAAGGTCTGTATCCGATCCTCGGCGTTGAGGACCTTTGCTTCCTGCTCCTTGAGTTCAGGTGTAATGAACCGTTCGGAGTTTCGAAGCGTCTGTTTACGGATATAATGCTCAGGCACCATGTCCAGATTCGGCTTCGTCACGTCAATGTAATAACCGAAGACCTGGTTAAATCCGATCTTCAAGGAGTGGATACCGCTGCGTTTGCGTTCTTCCTCTTGCATAGCCGCTATCCAGTCTTTGCCCTGTCCTACAATCTGCCGAAGTTCGTCGAGTTCCTCGCTATAACCGTCATTTATGATGTCGCCTTCACGGATTGTCGCCGGTGGGTTCGGATGGATGCCGTGTTCAATCAACGCAATTAAGTCCGGAAGCGGATCCAAAGTATCATTGAGGGATACCAACAAGGCACTACTGCAGTTCTGGAGTTGCGCCTTAACATCGGGGATCAGATGGAGGGAATCCTTGAGCGCATGTAGGTCGCGTCCGTTCACAGAACCGAGACTGATACGTGAAATGAGCCGCTCAATATCGTACATTTGTCCGAGTGCGTCTCTCAATTCCTCCTGCAAGTTAATCTGGGTTTTGAGTTCGTCAACCGCACCAAGGCGCGCCTCAATCTCTTTCTCATCAAGCAAGGGTTGCAAGAGGCACTGACGCATCCTTCTACCGCCCATCGCCGTCACCGTCTCATCAAGGACTTCGAGGAGTGTGCCTTTCGTGGAACCGTCGCGAATGGAGGCTGTCAGTTCAAGGTTACGCTGTGTATCGGCATCCAGTACCATGAAATCCGAGAGGGTATAGGTCTGAAGGGAGACGATGTGTTCGACTTCCTGTTTCTGTGTTTCGTTCAGGTAATAGACGAGCGCGCCAGCGGCAGAAATAGCAGTCGGAAGGTGTTCGCATCCGAACCCGTCGAGCGAAATTGTTTGGAAATGTTCGAGGAGTTCCGTCCGAGCCGTATCGACTTCAAATCGCCAGTCGGGCAGGAAGTTGAGTGTCATCTTGAATTCGGTTTTAAGACGCTCAAACATCTCCTCATTCTCGAAAGTGTCGGCAAAGAGGCACTCTTTTGGGGAAAAACGGTGGATTTCCGCCCAGAGACGTGAAGGATCTGTGAGTTCGGTTACCAGAAATTCGCCGGTGGAGAGATCTGCAACAGCAACGCCGTAAGTGTCTTTGTTGGGATAAATCGAGATGATGTAGTTGTTTACCTTATGCTCAAGCACCTTTGGGTCGGTCACGGTGCCAGGTGTAACGATTCGGACGACATCGCGTTTGACGAGTCGATTCTCGTCTCGTGCGAGTTTTGCGTCCTCGGTCTGCTCCAAAATAGCGACTTTATGTCCGGCTTTGACGAGTTTGTAGAGATAGGAGTCAAGTGCGTGGTGCGGGATACCTGCCATCGGTGGCGGCGGAGATTTTTGGTTTTTATGGCTTCTCGCTGTCAAAGCAATCTCAAGCAGACGAGCAATGAGTTCAGCGTCTTCAAAGAAGGCTTCATAGAAATCGCCCACCCGACAAAGGAGTATGGCATCTCCGTGCTGTTTTTTTACGTGTTTATAAAGGTCCATTAATGACAGGTCAGACTGTTTTGAACGTGCCATATCGTTTCCTTAGTTGTAATTTGCGTGGCTGTTTTTTAAACGAAGAGTCAATTCTTAATACCGTAGCAGATTCAGAAGTTTATGTCAAACGTATTTTAGCGATCAGCCGTCAGCCGTCAGCAGTGGGAAAGTGATTGTATACTATACGGATGGTGTGTTATAGCAGCGTCAAGAGACATGAGGCGCGTTTCAGAGTATTCAGAGTAAATCTTAAATGTGATAGATTTTGGGGAAGGCTGTAAACCTATACCATGACTGGGTTCTATGCTGTTTTCGGGAAAGGTTCTGAGAAGTTTACTCTGAAAATTTCACACTTGTTGGGTATATAATGTGAAAATATAATTAACTTAAGTTGCTGCTTTCGTAGCAGAATCTTTTAGATTACGATAGGTGTTGTAGCATAGACTGTTAGTCTGTGCAAGTTATTGTAGCAGAATCTTTTAGATTGTGCATATCCGTGTGCAAACCGAATGCAGATCCAGAATTTAATTTGGTAATGTGTGCCGTTAATTGTCTGAATGCACGTCGCATTTGGTCGAGTACGCCGCAAATCGCGGATTGACGCGGATTAGACGGATGACGCGGATTTTAAGATGTTTTACCGACGTTTTTTGTCCGATAGGAATGGTTATGGAATTGATTCATCACCAATTGGAAATTGGAAGCATTAACTTTGCGGGGTAACCAGTTTACTCAATTCCTGCCCCAATAATTGAGGGTCCCTACAGACAAGGAAATCCCATTTCTTCAGTTTACCCCAGTTATTGACAGCGGAGATCCATCGTCTGGCAGCAGCGTGTTTGGCGTGAACTCGATCGGGTTCAAAACCCTTGATTTCCAAAACGAGGTGAACACCGTTTGTGAGTCTAACGATAAAATCGGGTTCGTAGAGATGGGATATGCCGTCGTGTTCGTAGGGAATTCCGAGTCCGAGGTGATCGTTTCGGACATAACATTCTACAAGTTCGGATTGCTCCAACCGAAATTTGGCGGCACGTTCCCATTTGTGGGTATCCAGTACTACCTGATTCACATGGCTCCGTAGTGTTTCGGTGCAGGGACGCGGTGTGAGAAAGTCAACATCAGCAGATGTGCCGATGGGTGCATAGCGGTTCAGGATAGGTAGGAGCGGGATTTCACCTTTTGCCTCATCGGGTTGAATCGCGGTCATGAGTCGTTCGACAATCCGTGTAACGTATTTCTCTTGCCCAAGCTCACAGGGATCACATCCACGGAAATCTACCTTGTCCTTGACATAAGCATCAACAAACCTAAAGACTTGTGGAAAGAGACGGTGTCGAGAGAGCAACCGAAGTTTCGGATTGCTGTCTGGGTCTGGTGCGGTTTGACTATCACCAACCAGTTTGTGGACAATCCGATGCGCAATTCCGAATTTGATGGCTTGTAGGTGAGTGGTCTGATAATATTCCTCACGGTCTTGTAGTTCCACCGCGCCCGGACCTGATGCAGAAGGCGTGCCGGTTTCATACCCGACAGCGGGTTTGACATAGAGTGCTGTGGGGTTAATTTCGGGTTGGAGGCTCAATGGTTCTGTGGATTCAATATCTGCCTTAATTTCGTTCTTTTGGAGTGCAAAGGCGTATCCCTCAATAATGGGAAATCGGATCTCAAGATGTTCACGTTCAGGTAAGGCGCGAACATGATTTTTCGGCTTGTCATCGGGAGCGCGGGTACCCGTGGCTCTGCCTCTGAAAGGTATCACCGAAAACGGGATGCCGTAGACATCAACATACTCCTCAGTGAGTAGACCAGTATCTGGATCGGGTGTGTAATTCATACGGCGTAATCCGCGTCCGACGACCTGCTCACAGAGCAATTGGCTGGTAAAGGCGCGTAGTCCGAGAATATGTGTGACGTTGTTTGCGTCCCAACCCTCGTTGAGCATTGCGACAGAGACAACACATCGGATCTGTTCACCCGGCTGTCCTCGCTTGCCTATTGTGGCGACAATCTGCCGCAAGTCTTCAGCGGCTTGGCTTCGATTTCTATTTGGGTCTTCGCTCTCCGCTTCTTTCAGCATTTTGCTATCAATGCGAAGCGTGCGTGTAATACCTTCACCGTTTGAGAGCAATTCAGGAAAGACCGCGCCTTGTTCATAGACGATCTTAGTCTCCTTTTTCTTTCTCCGCCTTGTCGTACTTTCAGCATCAACAACCTCGACGACTTGCTCACCAGAAATCCTTCGATAAAAATACTCTGCAATATTGGTATCGGCGCAGACGATGATGAGGACAGGTGGCGTTTTTTCTTGAGCATCCGATGCCTCTTGGATATATTCAAAACGTTCTTTCCACTGACTGGCAAGCGTAATGAGTGCGGATTCCGCCTCGCGATAAATAGCATCCGGGTTCGGTGTTCTTCTTCGTCGTCCCGGGGACGTGTCCGCAGCCGAGAGATCGTCATTAATCGTTTGCCACAATCGGAAGAACTTCGGTTCGGGTCTGCCGGTGGTATCGCTGACAGGTAATCGAGGAATCTTGGTGATACCGCTCTCAATTGCGTCTACCAAACCGAAATCGCTGACGAGCCACGGGAAGGGTGAGCCTTCCGGGTGTCCACTGCCATGAATGTAGAACGGTGTTGCGGAGAGATCCACGCAAAACTTCACACCGCACGCTTGGTTGAATGTATCCAAACCGCTGACCCAGACAGTGGCTTCTTGGCGTTCCTTCTTTTCCTCGGCAGAGAGTTTATCTTCAGTCGGTGCGGGACGATAGGCGTGATGTCCCTCGTCATTGAGGACCATAATCGGGGCGCGGTCGTAGAGTTCGCCTAAGACACGCTTGGCGAAAGCGTCCGGCGTTTCGTCGCCTTTATCAACAACCGCATAAGTTTGCCCGCCTTCGCTATGCGGCGATTCGGGTGCGAATTGATGCCAATTGGTGACCAGTACCTTCCCACTGTTGAGTAGCGGACGGAGTTTATGTGGAATGAGTTCAAATTCGTCGTAGTAGTTATCGCTATCTTCGGGGCGGAGCACCTGCAGCCGTTTTTTGATTGTGAGGTTCGGACAGACGACGAGTGCGGCTTGCGGGAAACGCTCATCGGATGGCACTTTGCCACGATTGCAGAATGCCCACGCGATGAGCATCGCCATGACGACGGTTTTGCCGCCACCGGTCGCCATCTTGCAGCCGTAACGAATGAGATCGGGGATACCGAGTTCGTTGGGTGTATCCAGTAACTTAGCGAGGTCTTCATGGGTGAATTGCGGGTTAAAACGCGGTCCTCTGCCTCCTTGAAGAATCTCGACAAGATAGATGATTGTCTCGACTGCTTCACGTTGACAGAAAAAGAGTCTTCGTAAGAGGTCTTCGCGCGCCCAATGCCGTAGGAGTTCTTTGGTTACAGATGTGGCTCTTTCGTATCCTGAATTACGCCAGCGTTCTACGTCTGCGCGGAGTGCGTTGACTAACGGGAGGTCGTCCCATTCTTCCTCTCGGAACATCTGAAGTTGTGCGCTGCCGGTGCGTTGGGTTTTATACCAATAGCCTGCGTCGCGCCGTCCGGATTGTCTGACGGCTTCACCGGTGAGGGTGTCGTAAATCCAGTGCTTATCTGGTTCCTCATAAGGATTGCACAGGATCGGCTGTTCAACGGGTTGGATTGGGATATCGGATCGGTCTTGGTTCATGAAGATTCCTCAGTTTGTGTGTCAGCAGTTGCTTTTTGTACTTGCCATTCATTTACAAATTCAGGATCATGTTTTTGCAATAATTCTAAGCATTTGGTTTCTACTTCTGGGATTTCATCTGTTAAACCGTTTGTCAGGATGTCCTTAACACCCTGAGGTTCATTGAATCTATGAAAATGCTCAGCTAAGTTTTTTAGTGCTTGGCCTTCGTCTGATCCAACATTCAAATACGGTATAGCCGTTTTCAGTAGAGACACTGAATCTTCCGTATTCAGTTCACCACTAACCCGAGCAAGCGAAAAGACTGTGCTGGCTAACAACACACTCTTAAGCTTTTGATCTTCGGTTGATAACAAACGGTCAAGAATTTTTTTCAATCCTTCGTAAACCTCCTGAGCGTGTATATATCCGAGAAAATTTACAAGGGACGGTAGACGGTATTCTGCAAACCAACCATCTTCCCAATCAAGGTCTGAACCAACCACTGAATTTAAGAGTTCTAGGGCAGGAGAAACCAATACTGCAGATTTTCTACGTAGTGTTTACATTTTCTTAGCGGTTATCAATATTGCTGCGAAATAGACGAACCCGAGATACCTGATACTCAACTTATCGTAGCGCGTCGCGACGCGCCGATACTGTTTCAAGCGATGAAAGAACCGTTCGATGATGTTCCGGCGTTTATAGAGTTCCTCGTCATAAGGACGGGGGTCGGTGCGACTCTCCCGGGGCGGGATCACAGCAACCCCACCCGCAGAGACGATCGCCTCTCTGAACGCATCCGAGTCGTAAGCCTTATCGCCTATGACATATTCAGAAGAAGGGGTGCCTTCGATCAACGCAGGTGCCTGTGTGATATCGTTGCGGTTTCCAGGTGTCAAGAGCCACCGCAAGGGGACCCAGTCATCACTCAAGGACAGATGGAGTTTCGTCGTGAAGCCACCTCGCGTCCGTCCGAGGGCGGCTGCGGCTTGTCCGCCTTTTTTTTCGGAGCACCAGCTGCGCAGGAGTGAGCCCGCACGATTGTAGAATCCACGAGAATCGCCGAGACTTCACCCGCATCGTGAAAGTGTTCATGGAGTGCCTCAAAGACACCCGCATCGCACCATCGACTGAACCGGCGATAGATCGTGTTCCAATATCCATAGACGTTCGGCAGGGCCCGCCAACTCGCGCCTTCTTTAGTGATCCAAAGCAGGGTTTCCGAGAGGAAGCGTTTACAGTCTTCTGGGGACCCAACATAAACGTTGGGATAAGCCCGGAGAAACGGCAAGATGCTTCGCCAAGCGGCATCACTGATAACATGCGGAAGGTCTTGAAATGTATCTGTTTTCGATATTTTCATAAACATAGGATACGACACAGCATACAAAATTTCAATACTTTTAGAATGTAAACACTACCTAGG
>Ga0209020_1000064_pt1 | contig 134451 bp, 118 predicted proteins | sample PinacodermBB_FD_187298 | JGI IMG/M metagenome (GOLD analysis project Ga0209020, IMG submission 187298) | Host-associated microbial community of the marine sponge Aplysina aerophoba from Gulf of Piran - sponge pinacoderm, lysed by bead... | ecosystem: Host-associated > Porifera > Sponge >... | reverse complement strand
CCCCCTAAATTCGGGCCACTCCCTAAACCAAGATTGTGGTATAATCTCCACGACTTGAAAGGAGGCCCCGATGGCGAAACGAAAACGAAGAAACTTCACCCCTGAGTTTAAAGCCCAAGTTGTTCTTGAGGCACTTAGCGGTGAAAGTTCCCAAGCAGAAGTGTGTCGTCGACACAACCTGAGTGAAGATCAACTCTCTAAGTGGAAGCAGCAAGTCGTTGAAAACGTAGGCTCTCTGTTTGTGTCCACAGAGAAACAGTCCAGCGAGGCAGCTGAGCGGATCGCCCACCTTGAACAGCTCGTCGGGCGGTTGACTGTGGCATTAGATATTCAAAAAAAAGCAGCGACTTGGTTAGACCAAAACTGACGGAGCAGCGAGAAATAGTTGAGGCACTCCGGACGGATTATTCCGTGCGACAGATATGTGAGGTGCTGGGTTTCACCCGAAGCACCCTCTATTATCACCCCAAGAAGGATCCGTCTGAAGTCGTCCTCCGGGCGGAAATAGAGACGTTGGCACTCCGGTATCCGACCTACGGATATAGGCGTATCACAAAACTGCTGGTGCGTATGGGATACACCGTTGGGTGTAAACGTGTTGCCCGCTTGATGAAAGCTGCAAACTTATTGGTGTCCGTCAAACGGGTCTGTCAAACCACGACCTCTGTTGACAGTGTGCGTCCGTGGGGCAATCGCCTCAAAGACCTTGAAGTCTCCCGATGCGATCAGGTCTGGGTAGGCGATATTACCTACGTCCGCCTGAAAAGATGCTTCGTCTATGTTTGTTTGCTCATGGATGTCTTCACGCGTATGATCAGAGGGTGGCAGGTCAGTCAACACTTGACGCAACCGCTGACCTTGAAACCTTTAGAGGCAGCCTTACGTCAAAGTGTTCCAGAGATCCATCATTCGGATCAAGACGTTCAATATCTTTCAGATGCTTATGTTTCGATGCTCAGGCATCATGGCATTGAGATCTCCGTCGCCCGTCGCGGATGCCCTTGGGAGAACGGGTAGGTTTCCGAAAGACTCATCCGAACCCTCAAGGAGGAAGAAGTTCACCTCAACGACTATGAAAACATCCATGAAGCGAGAAATCGTATTGGACATTTTATCGAACAAGTGTATCACCAAAAACGCCCCCATTCGGCGTTAGGCTATTTGACACCTATGGAATTCGAGCAACAACACTTGGATTAACTTTGCGAAATTGTGGTCTGAATAAACGGTGGCACTTCAGATTTTTCAAAGATCCAATCCAGTATGCTAACCTTCTGACCCGTGCCGTGAATGAGGCCATGAGAGATTACGTTGCTCCAAAGCATCTTGAAACAGATGACGGACGCAAAAAGGCGAAACGAGCTATTGACTGGTTAGGGAGAGTAATTGATGTAGTTTCTGATAGAACTGGGGAGCTATATAAATTTCTCAAAGAGCATGAAAATGAGGAAGTAGCAAAACAATTACATGACACTTACGAGGTAATTGAACTTGTTATCACGGGTCTTTATTATGAGGTTGCACATGAAGATAGTCAATCTGAAAAGCAAACTGAAGAAATTTCGCCTGAGTTACGCTGCGAGTTCTACAATGAAGTCAAGCCACTGATGAAACAGGTTATTGATTTCGCACAAAATCCAGAACACGGATTGATGTTCGCGCCAACGGCACACTATTTTATGCAACTTCTAACGAGTTTCCTCAGCTGCAATCCAAAAGAAGTTTTGCACTTAGCTGAGAGAGTTGTGAAGTCAAGCGAGCCGTTCGGTTATAATCTCGATTCCATTGCGGTGAGGGATGTCGTCGAATTTGTTGAAATTGTCCTTGCCGACTATCGGCACGAAGTACGGGACGACGAAGAATGCTTGGAAGACCTACTGAATCTATTAGATATGTTTGCGAAAACAGGATGGACGGACGCGCTTAAACTCGTTTGGAGGCTTGATGAGGTTTTTCGTTAAGTTTATCTCACACGTCCTAAAAAAAGACATTGTAACATTCTACATTTATAGTAAATTGTAATAGGAGAGTCCTCATGGTTACTATCAATCCGAAATATATTGTTGATGACAAGGGGGACAAGACTGCTGCTGTTCTTACAATGAAAGAATACCACCTTCTCATAAAGTGTCTTGAGGATTTAGAGGACATTTTAGAGATGGATTCAGCAGTTGAAACTGAGACAGATTTCCGTGACTATCAAGAAATTCGATCTGACTTAAAAAAAGAAGGAAAACTTCACGGACATGAAAACAACAGAAATTCAACGTGAATTGGCAGCGTTAGGGTTAGATGCGTGGCTCCTATACGATTTCCGTGGGATAAACCCAATTTCACAGAACGTAGCAGGCTTGGTAGAGGCACATATAACACGGCGGTGGTTCTGCCTTATTCCCGCACAGGGTGAACCGCGGTGGCTGGTCCATAAGATCGAGACTTCTAACTTCGTCGGTGTCCAAGGAACCGTCGCGCTTTACGCCGGTTGGGAAGAACTCAACGAAGCAATCCACGCCTTACTTGCTGGCGTTAAAACCGTTGCAATGGAGTATTCGCCAAACGCCGATATCCCTTATATTTCACGGGTAGATGCCGGCACCTTGGAGTGGATTCGTTCAATGGGAGTTGAGGTGCACACGTCTGCGGAACTCGCACAGCGGATGGAAGCGCGTCTGAGCGAGGCACAGGCATCAGGGCATCAGACTTCCGCACACTTAGTGCTGCAGGCGAAAGACTATGCCTTCGCGTGGATAGGTTCACAACTGCGCGATGGGAAATCGATTACGGAATATGACGTTCAGCAAGTGATTCTGGGACAATTTGATGAGATGGACTTAGTCACGGATCACCCACCTATCGTCGCTGTGAACGCGAAGAGCAGCGACCCACATTACGCGCCGACTTCAACAAATACGCAAGAGATTAAAACAGGGGACTTTATCTTAATCGATTTATGGGCAAAACAGAAAGATCCAGATGCGGTCTTTGCAGATACGACATGGGTGGCTTATGCGGATAAAACAGTCCCGGCGAGGTATGTTGAAATTTTCGATATTGTCAAGGAAGCACGGGATAGAGCGGTGCGGTTCATCCGTGAGAAATGGTCTGTCGATGAACCGATTTACGGCTATGAAGTGGACGATTGTGTCCGAGCGTATATCACCGAAAAAGGATACGGTGAGTTCTTTATTCACCGCACAGGACACAACATCGGCACTGTTATCCATGGGAACGGTGTGAATTTAGACAACTTAGAGACGCGCGATGCGCGTGCGTTGATTTCGGGGATATGTTTCTCGATTGAGCCGGGGATCTACCTTACCGATTTCGGCGTTCGGACAGAAATTGACGTTTTCTTAGCCGGTCCAGGGAGAGACGGCGTAAAAGTGACAACCGCGCCCGTTCAAAATCAGGTATTGCCGTTGCTGTAACCTGATAATTCCGTTTTCTCAAATCTGCGAGAATGTGTGAAAGGTAGACGCGTGCGTTAAGGATCCACTGTTCTGCATACACGACGGAGAGCAAGCGAAGTGCCATGGTTAAACGCGGCGCGTCGAGGAGCCACTGTCCCGCATACTCGGCATAGTCCGCATCAACGAGTCCTGCACTACCGAGTGAATAGACCACGTAACGCTTATCGTCTCGCATTTCGAGCCTTGGATCAAGCGGCGCGTCGAGACTGAGATTTTTTGTACCATCAATCTCAAACACCCAAAAAAAATAATCCTCATTGTGTCCAAGGTATCCAATTTCTACATCAAGCCGATGCCTGGCTTCCGTCAGAATCGGGATCGCCTCCATATCGCGTTTGATTAAAACCGGATAGATCGCGGCGAAAAAGATTTGCTCAAACCCGAGCGGTTGATGCACATGTTTTAGGATGTCCAAAAGGATCTGTGCATCTTCGATGCGTGGCAGTTCTAAACAGCTTCTTGCGAAGACTTCATCACGGACGGTTCGCATTTCAGCAGGGGCGTTTGGATCAAGAGGTAGGAGTTGGCGTATTAATTTGGAAATACGGCGGCGTTTGGGCATAATTCGCCAAAGCACCCAATTCCATAAAGCCTGCCATGTCCCGCCTTCGCGCAATTGGCCCAGAAGTGCTTGTGCGACTATAAAGAAGCGTTGGAATATGTTTTGAGATGCGAGATTCCGCTGTTCGTTCGCCATGATTCCTAAGGGTACTTGGCGCAAATTTGACTTTCCATCGAAAATATTGTATAATATATCTTGCCGATAGTAGAGTCGCCGGAGTGGTGAAATTGGTAGACGCACGGGACTCAAAATCCCGCGGGCCCTAGGTCCATGTCGGTTCGAGTCCGACCTCCGGCATGAGGCGATGGTTTCTCATGAAGCCATCGCCTTTTCTGTTCTGGTTACATCGCGACGATTTCACGCATCCGCTTCGCGAGGTCGATTTGTGCTTCCCTGTCACCGCCGACTTCGTGAATGACATAGCCGTCGTAACCGATCGTACGGAACGCCTCCATAACCGCTTGCCAATCTGTATCGCCATCTAAGAGGTTGACAAACTGGTGTGCGCTGCGGGAGAAATCCTTGAAGTGTACCCGCTTGATACGGTGTCCCAACTCTCGGATCCAATGCTCTGGATAGCCGTAAGCCATCATATTTGCGGTGTCAAGATAGGTCCCTACCCAGTCACTATCTATTTCGTCTACAATATCGCGCATTTCCTTTGGACTCAGTAGGAATTTATTCCAAACATTCTCAAGTCCGATTGCAACTTGGTGCGCCTCTGCGGAAGGTGCGAGGTCTTTCAGCACGCCAACGAGGTTATCCCAGACCTGTTGGTAAGTCCCCTCAACAGTGAGTTGTCCGGGATGCAGTAAAATCCCACCAACACCGAGTGCTCCAGCGACTTCTAAACCGCGAGCGAGCGAGACTGCACCTTTTTCGCGTTGCGCCGCATCCACGCTGAGTAAATTCCCGCGATCGGCGTAGCCTGCGGTGATACTACTGATTTCAATACCTGCGTCTTCACACTTAGCAGCAATGCCGCCTAACTCCGTATCGCTCATATTAATGTCGGTGTCTTGTCCTTCACCGAAAGTGAGTTCAACGGCATCGTAATCGGCATCTTGACAGAGAGCAAGTGTATCGTTCAGGGACATACCGCCAAGGATAATTTGGGTAACGCCTATCTTCATTTTCTCTCCTTTTCGCTGTGAAATTGCGTGGCTGTTAGAGATTGTATGCAGAGGTGCCGAGTTTCGAGACATTGCGGACACCGAATCGCGACATAATAAGCGTCGTTGAACACGGTATCAATCAAATTGTGGGACGTACGATCCCCCGCTGGACTCCCCAAAAACTGGTCGAGCACTTCGTACTCCCTGTCACAATCTGGACAGATTTGTAAGTCGTGACCGATGTCAGTCTGGTCGAGCCATCTCATTGCCAATCCCTTTCTTAGGAAGAAACCAAAAATTGAGAGACCGATTTGAGATAGCGGTCCGGCAAGCGTACCTCGACGTAAATGGCTTCCGCTTCATATTCAGTATTCAGCACTATGCCGTGTTTATGCAGTAAGTCGAGCACCTTCCCCTCTGTATACGGAATACAGAGAGAGAGATCCGTGCCACGTTCGGCAAAACGCTGTGCCAAAGCATCTATTAACGCTGGAACGCCATCACCGCGTTGCGCTGAAATAGGCAGAGCCTCCGGATATTGGCACTGTAAGATGTGCAATTCCTCATTATCGCTTTTGAGCCTATCAATTTTATTGAAAACCATGAACATTGGAATGTCAGTAGCCTCCAATTCTTTAAGCACCACGTTCACAGCGGCTATTTGCGCCTCCGCCTCTGGATGACTCACATCAATAACATGAAGCAACAGATCTGCTTCTAAGACTTCTTCGAGCGTAGCCTTGAATGCGGCAACCAACTGGTGTGGCAACTTTTTGATAAATCCGACGGTATCGCTCAACAGAATTTGTTGCTTGTGCGGCAAATCCAGCTTCCGTGTGGTAGAATCTAAAGTTGCGAACAATTTATCTTCAGCCAAAACGGTTTCGCCCGTCAGGACGTTAAATAGTGTTGATTTCCCCGCATTGGTGTATCCGACGAGAGACACTTTGATTTTTTCAGCCCGATTTCGCCGCTGCGTATGGCGTTGCTTTTCAACAGTGTCAAGAGCTTTCCTGACCTGTCCGATGTTCCGACGGACCCAGCGTCTGTCCATTTCAAGTTGGGTTTCACCAGGACCTCGGAGGTGTCTACCGCCGCCTCCGCCCGTCGCCAGTCGTGAAAGGTGTGTCCACATCCGAGTGAGGCGTGGAAGTGCGTATTCGAGTTGCGCTAATGCGACTTGTAGGCGTGCTTCTTTGGTGAGTGCCCGTTGCGCGAAAACTTGGAGAATGAGTCCTGTCCGATCAATTGTGGCGACCTCAAGTGCTTTCTCAAGATTCCGATTCTGTGCTGGTGATAACTCTTCATCAAAGATAATCGCGTCTGCATCAAGTTCTTCAACGAGAGGTTTGAGTTCTTCAACCTTACCTTCGCCAATGAAATAGGTCGGATTCGGCGCGTTACGTGGTTGAATCGTCTCACAGACGACTTCGATGCCAGCAGTCTCTGCGAGTTGCCGGAGTTCTTGTAGCGATTCTTCGGTTTCGTGCATCAGGTTATTTCGGAGTTTTACGCCTATCAAGATCGCACGTGAGGGTGGATTTGGTGCACGCGTGTCGTAAAGTTCTTGCATCAAGAGACTCCTTTCCTTAGCTCTGCGGGTATACCGAGGCATAGTGACCTGGTTTTGCCAACAATGTAGTTCTTATAGTATAGTTTACCAGATTTGCGTGTCGTTTTCCACTAAAATCCTATTCGGCAAAAAAACTTCATATTTTTCATAAGGACACTGTTTAGGTCAACCTTATTGGTGTGCCTATCGTTTTCTGCCTATGTTTCTGAGATGGTTGTATATTTTTCAAAAAAACGAATCCGTTTGCCTTCAATTCCTGAAGTTTTTCTTGCATACAAGTCAATTCTATGTTATACTTAACACCGCTATGAAAAATGCCAAAAATTCCATCACTGTGAATCGAAAAGCGCGGTATGACTATCACCTACGCGATCGCTATGAAGCCGGTGTCGTTCTGCAAGGCACAGAAGTGAAGTCAATTCGCTCAGGACGGTTTAACCTGACAGATAGTTACGCGCAGATAACAGATGGAGAAGTGTTCCTGATCGATGCCCATATCGGTCCTTATGAACATGGAAATATTGCAAATCACGAGCCGAAGCGGAAACGGAAACTCTTATTGCATCGGCGAGAAATCATCAAACTTGAACGCTCAATCCGTTCAAAAGGGATGACTATCGTTCCGACTCGAGCGTACTTTAGCAACGGCAAAGTGAAATTGGAGTTAGCTGTTGCGCTGGGTAAGCAACTCTACGATAAACGCGATAAACTTGAGCGTGAAGCGACTGCGAGTGAGTTGCGGGCATATAATTAGCAATGTTCTGAAAAACCGCCCAGTTGCCAATGGTACTGATGCGGTTGCCATCCGTAAAATTACAATTTGGGGGTGTAAAGGTTTCGACGAAGGTAGTTGAGATATAGGTTGCATGCCGAGGTCTCCGCAGGCCTCGTTAAATAGGCGGAACATTTATAAATGCTGATGAAGAATTAGCATTAGCTGCTTAACGTAGCTACGCTTTGCCGACCTGTTGCCCGTCAGGGAAGCTAAAGCACCGCAATACGGGCTAGCCTCACACCCATTCTCAAGGGGTGTGCCGCGAACCACTTTTGAGATAGCCTATTATGAATCCTGCACAGGGGAGTCTGATAGGCGAATCTTAAAACCTGTGATAAGCATGTAGTAGCCTCTATTGAAATGCCTTCGGACGCGGGTTCGATTCCCGCCACCTCCATTTCTACAGCGTTGTTTCGTGTTTACCAACAACACACCGCTTGCAAAATGATATGGCTGAATTCGCGAACATGCCACCTCGCATTCAAAAGATTGTGCAAGCGCATATATGTGAGGATGAACACATCCACTTGTGTGTCCTCGGTCGCTCCAGTCTGCTGCGTCCAGATTTTGTTTTTATCACGTCGCGTCGGGTGCTGGTTTTGGATGAGCGCTATATAGGGTACCTCGCTGTTTCCTACGCGAATGTTCGGTGTAATCTGCTGTTTACAGAAATCAGCGGTGTTAAGTTGGTTCGACATCTCAAACATCGGCTTCTCCGCCAAGCAAAACTTGAAATTAGTGTTGTACGTCACGTTCATTGGATCGACAATATCAACTTCCGTTCAGCACGACGTGCCTACGCCTGCATCGCCGATCAACTCACGAAATAAAGAAGGGATGTCATGATAGAATTCCTGAATTATCTCATCGTTTCGTATAATGTCTGGTTTACAGCCCCCATAGCGATCGTGTTCCTACTCGCACTCTTTCGACTTGCGACAGGTGCAATGGACTTCGGCGATGTGGATACGGATGTTGATATGGATGTTGACGTAGATGCCGATGTAGATATAGATGCGGACGCAGATGTAGATGCTGATATGGAGGTCCATACAGGCACTCAGGGTTTTACTTTCGGGGATGTGTTTGGGTTTCTGAATGTTGGCAGGGTCCCCTTGATGATTGTGCTAATGTCGCTATTTGTGACGTGGGGAATTTCTGGACTCATTGCGAACGCATTTCTCAATATCCCGGAGAATCCACACTGGGTTTGGATATCGTGTATCATTGCGTTTTTCTGTTGCTTCTTGGGAACTCGGTATATTTCCATCGGGCTTTCAAAACTGTTTCCAGAGAGCGAAAAAGCCATCAGTGATATTCAGCTGCTCGGTTTAAGTGGGCGAGTTATTAGCGGACAGATTACAACTACCTTTGGTACCGCTCGCGTGCAAGTCCCGGACGGGCCGGAATTAACCGTCAGTTGTCGTGCTAACCCAGATGAAGTCACTCCTGTCAAAGGAGATACAGTCATTCTCATAAATTATGATCAAACAAAACGAATCTTTGATGTAAAAAAAAGCGAAATGGATTTGCGATAATGTAGTGTTTTCGCCTACATGTCACGACTTAATTGCGATTGGCATTATCCTAAAGTTCCTACGCTAGGTGCGAAAGATAAAGTATAAAAAGGAGAACTGAAACATGTTGGATGCCAATTTATTCATTACTATTGTCGGTAGCGTGATTGCCTTACTGGTCCTTTTCCTGTTAGTCTATCGCTCTTTCTACAAAAAAGCACCAGCAGATTCGGCATTAGTCATCTCTGGAGGACGTAAAAAGCGTGCCGTCTTTGGTGGTAGTCTCATCAATCCACTAACGAACACGAGCCAACTTATTTCCCTGAATACGCTCCAACTTCCCGTCGAACGAACAGGACAAGCTGCGCTTATTACAAAAGACAGTTTACGTGTTGATCTGGAAGCAGAGTTCTATGTCAAAATTGAACCGCACGAACAGGATGTACTCAAAGCGGTTGCGAGTCTTGGTGATAAAACGTTAACACCCTCCGAGGTTAATAAACTCCTTGAAGGCAAACTTGTCGGTGTGCTTCGAAGCGTCGCGGCAACCATGGACCTACAGGAACTACATGAAAAACGCCAACAGTTTTCTGATCAAGTTCAGGAAGCATGTCGGGACGACCTCGAGCAGAATGGCTTTAAGTTAGAAAGTGTTGCTGTCACTAACCTCGATCAGACCCCGCTCGATGCCCTTGACGAGAACAACCGTTTTGATGTCGTAGCGATTCAGACTATCAAACAAGAGGTTGAAGATAGACAAACTGAAACCGCTCGAATCGAACACGAAAACCGAGTGAAACGTGAAGAGAACCGACTCAAAGCGGAACTGGAAATCAAACAACGCGAAGAGGAAACGGAGACGCAAGCCTTAGAAGTTGCGAAACGGCTTGAGTTTGCGCAGGAACAGCAGCGTAAGTCAATCGCTACAAACAAAGCGGAACAGGAACGCGAGATTGAAGCGCATAAACTTGAACAGCAACAAGCTATTGAGGAAGCGCGAATCAGACAGGAAGAAGCCGTGAAATCTACAGAAATTCTACAGAAGCAGCGGCTGGATACTGCGCGAATTGAACAGGAACGTCAAGTCCAAGAGACAGAGATTGCACAGAAGCAGGCAGTCGAAGTCGCACGTGTCCAACAGGAGCAGTTGATTGAAGAAGCGCAGATTCAACGGGAACTCACCGTTGAAAAAGCCAAGGTTGAGCAGCAGCGCGCTGTCGAAGAGGCTGGTATCTCCAGCAGGATTGTCCTGATAGAGAAAGAACGCGAAGAAAAAGAGGCACAAGCCGAGAACGCAATCCAAATCTCAATGAAGGAGAAGCAGCACGAGGCGGCATTGATTGAACTCTTGGACGTTAGTGCGCAAAAAGCAAAAGCTGAAGGGAGTGTTTTAACTGCCCAAGCGATTGAGGAAGCGGAACGGCAAAGCCAAATCGCTCTGATCCACGCCGAACAGAAAGCGGATGAAGAGCGGATCGCCAAAGAACGCGACGCTGACGCGGAAGCCTATGCTGTTGTAAAATCTGCTAAAGCGGAGCTTGATGCGGCAGAGGTCAAAGCGCAGGCACAAAGAATTCTCGCAGAGGCATTCCTTGTTGAAGCGAAGGCAAAAGCCACTGGCGAAGAGGCATCGATTGCCGCGAAAAATCAGGCGGATTCCAAAGTTCTCGTGAGTGATGCTATATTAGCACTCGTGGAGTCCCTACCTGAAGTAACCACTGAATTGATGAAACCTGCGGAACGTATCGAAAGTATCCGTGTGCTCGACCTCGGCGGCGGTGGAAATGGTAATGGCAGCAACGGTATGAACCGGATTCTTAGTTCGATTGTGAACGCTGGTGCGGCAGTGCCATTGCTGAAGGAAATCGTCGGCTTCAGTGGTTTAGATACCGAAAGAATTGCACAGACTATTAGCGATTATGCTTCCAACATGGCAGTCGATGTCCAATCGAATTCCGAAGAATAGCAATCAGCAAGAATGACAGTCGGAAACCATCAGCGGTCAGGAAGGAAAAGAGGCGTTCTGTAACGCTCGCGTCTTTCACTGATTGCTGATAGCCAATATTATGAAAGGATACACCGATGGAAAAAGAAAAAGAAGCAAGAGTTGAGGTTAAAGTTAACTTCCTCTCAATCGATCGTGGTACGGGAGCACCGATAGTTGTCCTGAAAGAGAAAGAGGGTGATTCAAATCGGATATTACTGATTTGGATCGGCGAATCGGAGGCAGCAGCTATTCAGATGCATATTGAGAAAATGCAACTTCCGCGACCGATGACACACGACTTGCTCAAGAATATGATTGAAACACTTGGGGCTAAAGTTAAAACTGTGTGTGTACACTCTTTTGAAGAACGGACTTTTTATGCACACGTGACATTGGAAGTGAGCGGGGACAATATTGACGTGGATTGCCGTCCGAGTGATGCAATCGCGCTTGCTCTTCGCTGCGAAGCTCCCATCTATGTTGTTGAAGAGGTACTGGCAGAGCAGGGATACTCTGAACAAGAACTCGACAAGGGACAAAAACCTGACACCAAAGATGTTTTGCAGAATTTAGATGACGACACGCTCAAGCAGTACACGGTCTAAATAGTTATCGGTTTGCCTGCTGCGCAGGCTTTCAGTTATCAGTTATAAGAGGAGTTTGTTAAACGAAAACCTCTTAACTGATAACCGACGACTGAGAGGGTTGCGTAGAACCTGCACTGAAAACTATTAAAAGGAGAAAACAGTGTATGACCTTGTCATCCGCAACGGAACAGTCATTGATGGAACCGGTAAGCCTGGTTTCAAAGCTGACATCGCTATTAGTGGTGAACGCATCGCAGGCGTTGGAGACATCCCAGATGCGGCGTACCAGACAATTGATGCAACGGACAAACTCGTTACACCGGGCTTCATAGATACACATACACACATGGATGCCCAGTTCATGTGGGATCCCTTTGGCACACCGACCTGCTGGCATGGCATCACCACACTGATCCTTGGGAGCTGCGGTGTGAGTTTCGCACCTGTCAAGCAAGCGGACCACATGATTTTAGCGAAGGTACTTGAAAGTGTGGAAGGTATCCCTGCGGAAAGCATCATGTCAAGCCTACGTTGGAATTGGGAAACCTTCGGGGAATTTTACGACGCTTTGGATGCATGTCCGAAGGGCGTGAATGTCTGCGGCATGATCGGGCACGCAGCGACCCGCTACCACGCGATGGGTGAAGAGAGTCTGAAAAGAGACAGAGAGCCAACCCTGGATGAAATGAAGGCGATGCAAGCCTCCGTCGATGAAGCGATGGAGGCAGGGGCACTGGGATTCTCCACCTCTCGAACACTCACCCACAAAACCTCTGAGGGCATTCCGATTCCTGGCACATTCGCATACCTCGATGAACTCGTCGCGCTCGCGCAAGCCGTTGGAAGACATAACAAAGGGATTTTCCAATGGGCACCGGGTTTTGGGGAATATGAGAACTATCCAACAACGGAGTATCCAGAAACGCGAAAGGAGATCCATCGCATTGCTGAAGTGAACCGACAGAGTGGGTGTCCCGTAATCTTCAGTGCGTTCACTCATGAAGCTGTACCGACGATCCAGACGCTATATTTGGGATGGCTTGATGAAGAACGAGCCGCCGGGGCACAAGCACGCCCGATGGTTTCTTCGCGCGTTAATACGGTAATGGTTGGACTTTGCAATTGGATGCCGATTCGCGACGTGAGCGCGTGGCGTGAATTATACAGCCTCCCCTATCCTGAACGGTTGACAGCAATCCAAGATGAAAAGACACAGGCAGGACTGTTAGATATTCCTGCCGAAAGTGATGAACGTCTCGGCAAAATGTTATACCGTTTTGGACCGATGGAGTGTGAATATGTCCGTAAACCGGAGAACTTGCTACGCAATATTGCCGATGAAAACAATGAACGCCCAATAGAAACAATCGTTCGGTTATTCCTCGAAACCGGTGGACGACAGCTATTTGCCTTCGCAACGAATAATCATAATCTCGCGCATGTTGAGGAAGTCGTGCGCTACCGAGACACGCTCCTTGGTCTCGGTGATGCAGGCGCGCATGTAAACGCAATCTGCGATGCTTCCCTCTCAACACATGCCTTGACATATTGGCACGGTGAACGACAAGTATTCAGTTTGGAAGAGACTGTTCGCCGGTTGACTTCTGACGGCGCAGAAGCTTTTGGAATCCCTGAGCGCGGGTTATTAAAACCAGGATATTACGCCGATGTCAATGTGATTGACGCAGAAAACCTCCGCATGGAAATCCCGGAATTTGTGTATGATTTACCTGTTGGTGCGGGACGTTGGACACAGCGAGCGCAGGGTTACGACTATACCCTTGTGAACGGCAAGGTTATCGTTGAGAATGACAATCATACGGGTCGTCTTGTTGGGAAACTCATTCGGATTTAAGACGCACATCACACCCTACGACGCAACTTTTGTGAGGGACCTACTCTATGAAAGAACAGGCACAATCCCCCAAATCGGATGATCCGAAAAGCGATCAGTTTCGTGACTACATCCGACACCGACAACTGGAAATGCTGTCCGAGGATTTATGGGACGAGTATCTTTGGGGCGAACTCGGTGCCGCGGTCCGTGATTTAGAGAATGAGCCGTGGGGCAAACCTTCAGAGGAAACTAACTCGGACTCATCCTAACTGCGAGAACGTGTCAACACTATGGACAATTCATTGGGAAAAAACTGCACTGTGCTTCATGAAAGTTGCACAACTGCCTTGTCTCGGAGCGACTTCGTCCCGAGAATAGACCTCTCCTTTCTTGATCCTCCCTTCAATCAGGATAAGGCTTACAATGCCTGGGATGATAACCTACCCCCAGAGGAATATTGGGGGTGGATGCGCGATATCTGTGGAAAGGTGTATGCCTTGACTTCTGATGGTGGAGCAATCTATTTCATGCAGCGCGAGAAGAATACAGAGTTTGTTCTACAATGCTTGCGCGATGCCGGATGGACCTTTCAAAACCTGATTATCTGGAAAAAGAAAACTTCGGCGGTGCCAGGGACAAAACGTTTCGGTAAGCATTACCAGATTATTGCGTTTGCGACGAAAGGAAAAACGCCGCGTGTTTTCCATCGTTTACGTATCGACCCACCGTTGCCTGCAGATTACAAGCACGCCCGAGAAAACGGTATGTTTGTTACCGATGTCTGGGATGATATTCGTGAGTTGACTTCTGGCTATTTTGCGGGTGATGAAGCACTGCGAGATGCTGACGGAAACCGCTTGCATAAGCAGCAGGCCCCTATTCAACTCCTCCTTCGGATTATTCTCTCTTCCACAAACCCTGGTGATATGGTCCTTGATCCGTTCGCAGGCTCAGGAACAACGCTGGTTGTTGCAGAACAATTAGGACGAAAATCAGTAGGAATTGAACTCGACTCCCACAATATCACGCTTATTCAAAACAGACTTACCGAATGGAGAAAATCAGACGATGTCTCGCGCTTTTTCAAGGATTACGCATGTACGCCGGATTTAGAGGCAATTTGGGGAGAACACGGACAAAGCAGAAAAATCGCTTCCTCTGATGAACCCACTGCTAAACAGATGGCTTTTCTTGAGTCAAATCAATAAATGACTTACTCAATTTATCATTTTTTTGCCGATTTGTGCCAAAAAAAAGAGGAACTTCTCTCGGAAAATAAACTTGAGAGTTTTCCGTTTGATAAACAAATGCTTTCTTGTATCAATAAAGGCATATTTCCCGATTTAGCTATTAAACTCAATAACGACAAAGAACAATTTACTGGTGGGGAATTGATTGAACTCAAGGATAGTGAAAAGAGTTATTCAGTGGCTTCTTTCAACTCAACAATCCCAACAGGTGAAAAGGACATCAAGAAGATAATCGAAGGCAGGAAGAACAAGATCCGAACACAGATGCAAGAAGCAGGTAATAATATACTTTCCCTACCTATCCGCCAAGTTTTCTATCTGATTCGTGGTAGGAGACAGTCAAACATAAAAACCTGCTTGACTCACGGAAAATTTTTTGAGACGGTTCCTGTTTCAACCTTGATTTCAGAGTCTTTTGGTCAAGCGTTAGAAGAACGGCTAAATGAACTTGGTGAAACTCTATCGGTATCAATGAGACAAAAATTGCTGGATTTGTTTAGTGAACAGCAAACCTTCAGTAGAGTAAGAAACGTAGAAGACGCCTCAGTAAAGATGCGCTTCCGTATTATGACTGAGGTTAAGGCTGGTGCCAATATTTTGAACCCGAATCAGTATCCTCAAATTGGTGACAACACACTGAGTTTTGCTGTGCCATGTCATAGTGATACCGAGCAGCATCAACATCAGGATAAGATGAAAATTGCCTTTCAGGAAATAGAATGTGAAGAGTTATTTTCACAGGTAGAAATTTTTGTTCTCCAGCATCATTTTAATGGAAAATTTCTTATTTTTCAGACGAATCTATTGGTAGATGATTAATAAAGACCACCTTATAGAATTTTTCAAGTGATGGGTTTGTAATCATATTGGCAACACTGGGATGATTTCACTAAAAGCGGATTGTTGTCTGGTGTCTCAGTGTCCGAGAGTTCACAGAAGGACAGGGATAGTGTAAGGTTTCTGTGATTAAATAACAAGGGACAGGCTCCAAGCCTGTCCCCACAGTGCTGTCGAGAAAACCTTACTCAATCTCATAAACCACTGTGATATTCACAATGATGGTGAGTTCACCGGCTTCAATAGGGGTTGAACTGCTGGCACTATCATCGGCAAATTCCTCACTCCTGGCAAAGGCGATCGGAGGATTGCCTCCGGAGGTCGTCTCTGTAATCGTTATAGGTTTTCCAAGAGTAACACCACTCGCTTCTGCCAAGGTTTGCGCTTTCGCCGCCGCATCTTTTGCGGCTAAACCACGCGCCTGTGCCTGCAGTGGCGTGGGATTTTCAACCATAAATTGAATAGAGTTGACAACGACAATATCTCCACCTGCTTCGGCGGCATCATCAATTACGTCACTGAGATTCTCCAATTCCCGCACCTTTGCACTAACGGTGTTGTTCACACTATATCCACGGAGGACACGTCCATTATCCGTGTAATCGTACTGCGGGTAGATGCTAAATCTTTCTGTCCGAATATCGTTTTCAGCGATGTCATTGGCTTTCAGAGCCGCTATCACCCCTGTCATGGCGGCAGCGGCTGCCTCCCGTGCCTCTGCGACCGTCTCTTTCTCAACGGATACACCTAAATGCAGCGTTGCTATATCGGGTTCACTGACGACCGAACCGCTTCCTGTCACGTGGATCTTCCCACTCTCCTGTGACTGAAGTAAAGGTCCTATGATTTGTGGTTCGCATCCAGTGAGAGTTATGGTAATTAATGCACTCAACCCTAAACATAAAAATTTTAATATCCTCACGGTAAATTTCCTTTTTTTAATTTTACCTTGCGGTTAAATGGCGTAAAGGGAAACTGAAACTCAATACTAAAAAACCTATTCAGTTTCAATTTCTGCGGGAGGTTCTTCAGCCTTGAGCGTATCGGATTTCTTTATTAACCTATCTACATTTGACTTGAAGAGCCTGAAGACAGTATCCTTGTCGTCACGCTTAACGTAAAGTTTACCCTCCTCCTCTTTCCCGACGTGCAAGGTTGCGGTTGTACCATCGTTCAGTACAGCAGAAATGGTAGATTGCGGTGTGCCTAAGCCGTATTCAGCAAGTTCATCCGTCGCTTCAGCAAACTCGTCCGTGTCCAACTCGCTGAAAGTTGTTAGAAGAGCATCAACCTCTGTTGTTTTAGCAACAGCGACTACAGGCTTGAGCATCTGCCATGCTCCGTCTGCATCCAGACGGAGTTCGATCGTCTCCTCCGGCGAAACAATGTTAAGCTGTGTGACAATCCCTTTGTTAAAATTGAAGATGGTCCGATCTTTCCACGTACGCGTGCCCTTGTTAAAGACAGATTGGAGATACCCTTGTGCGACATAGACATCGTTGGAATCAGCAGGACGCACGTAACTGCTTAGAAAACCGGGGGTTGTTTTCCCAACAAACAGATGCACCAACACTTTATTGCTTGCATCCATCAGTTTCGCTTCAACACCGGTGTTATCCACCTCGAATTCCGATTGTTTTTCTGGGTTATTCGAGACACGTTGTGTATTCTTAAATTCGGTCACCTTGGACAGCAATTCTGCTACACCTTCACCATCCGCAGGATAGTTATCCATAGAGGCTACCACCCAATTGTCATTCTGTTTCGAGAGCGTTGTTGTCTCGCCGGTGGCGGTGATTTCTATTTTCACAACCTGCCCCTCATCGAAGTTTGGAAACAGGGGCATTGCTGTCTCAACCTTCTTTTCATATTCGCTCTGTCCGAAGGGGTTCTCAAAGAGCAGGACAAGGATTGCCAAAACGACAAAAATAGCACCTAAAATAAGGAGTTGTTTTGTTTTCATCTTTTAATTATTCCTTGCGGTTCGATTAGGTCAATTAGGTGAGTAACGTTACTCAGCGTATATCCGCCCTCCGCTACGCTTACGGGCTACTGTTTTGGTTGTAACGTGAGTTACACAGATCCGTAAGTTTCTACGAACCTTTTCGCTCGCCTTTTTAGGAAATATCGGAGGAGTCCAAAAACGACGACCAATAACGGAATACCCACAATACATAGGTATTTAATAAAGTTTTTCTCAATTTCAGAAACTTCACGCAAGGGTCGATCCGTGATGGTGTGTGAACGGATACCGATAAGAGCATCGCCAAGAGTCAGCCAGTCCACGGTGTTTAAGAAAAAGTTAACGCCATCGGGACGTAATTGCGTAAGAAATTGCGCCGTGCCTACCACAACAATTTGGGTCTGTTCGCTCTCAGTTTTAGTGACTCGTGTCTCTGTATCTGGCGCCGCAGTAGGCGTCTCGCTTCCCTGTGTAGGATCAGCACCTCCAACGGTTGGAGTCGGTGGAACCTCTTTACCTGCATAGAAACTCTTGAATTTGCCTTCCAAGGCGACAGCAACCGTATAGACTTGTGACTCAGCATTGGGTGGAATCGGAGCGTTCGGCATTAGGTTGTAATAGCCCTGGATACTCCGTCCTGCTTCACTCGTCTTTGCCAATGGCATTGCAGTAATTCCATCTTTTGTCACCATCTCTAAAGAACTCGTCCACGGTAATGTCAACGCCTCCAACTGGTTGGTGATGCTATGTTCCATCGAGAAATTCGGTTTTATAATTTTAATAAAATAGGGATAAGGCTGAATAACGGTCATGAATCCTTGTTGGAATCGCGCCGTATCGTGGTATCTGGCATCAAGCAAGAGATTGTTTCCGAGTTTTGCGCCGTAGTGTTCCAAGAGGTCGTTCAGACCAGTGCTCAACGGTGCCGCTTGCAATGTACCCGGTTGTAGCTGAATGGGATCGACCAAGAAAATCGCCCTACCGCCACGCATAATAAACTGGTCAAGTTCGTATTTATCACGCTCCGTCAACGGTTGCTTTACGCCAGCGATAACCAACGTCGCGACGCTGGTGTCAACGGCTTTTCCGTCTTGCAGACTCACGGGGGTGAGATTATATTGCCCCTGCGCACTTTTATCCAAAAGTTGGCGAAACTGCTGATGGTTTTGATCGTTTATATCGAATTCGCCGTGCCCTGTCAAAAACCCTACCGTCTTAGCCTCTTTGGTGGTAACCTTGAGAATAGTGGAAGTCAGCTCGTACTCCAAATTAGCGGTTGATCGCACAACTGGCAGGATCTCTTCTTTACCGCTATAGCCGATAGAGATCCCCATGTAGACGTTCGCGATTTCCGCTTTATCCTTTTTTACGACATTAATTTGGACTTCCGGTATCCCCTTGAAACGGAGTTCCTGTTTCTGCCCATCGTCAAAGTCAGCAGGATTCACAAAATCGATCTGGAGTTTCTTGGAGAATGCGTTATACTCATCAAGAACGTCTCTGATATCGCGACGGATTTGCGCGACTTCCGCGGGATTTGTGGAAAAGTATGCGGTGATCGTCACAATATCATCCAACGCGTCGAGCACACTTTTAGTTGCTTTCGAGATAGTATAACGCTTGTCCTCGGTGAGATCCGCGCGAATGAAGCGACGCGTCGACAGGAAATTAATCAGCACGAGAATGCCGAAGATAATTGCTACAAAAGCGAAAGTGTTGCCACCATATTTGATTCGTTTATTTAGCACAACAACTTACTCCTTTACTTAACGCCATTTGCGGCTTTCAACCGACAATGTGCTTAGATAGAGAAAAAAACCGATTAGCGACAGATAATAGACAATGTCGCGAGAATCAAGGACCCCTCGAAGAATACTGCTATAATGTGCCCCAAGACCGAGATAACTGAAAATCGGGAACAACCAGTTCGGTGCATTGAAAAGCACAATATCCTCACCGATGATAAGCAACACAAAACAAGCAGTAATTCCAAAAATAAAGGCGATAATCTGATTTTCAGTCAATGTTGAGGTGAAAAGTCCGACTGCTATATACGCCCCCCCCATCAGCAGGAGACCGATGTATCCGCCGATGAGTGTCCCCCCATCTGGATTCCCCAAGTACATAACCGAAAGCGGAAGAACGAGTGAGAGTAGCACTGTTACAGTAAGAAGTGCAAAGCTTGCTAAGAATTTTCCGATGACGACTTCATAATCTCGAATAGGTAGCGTCATCAGGATTTCTACTGTGCCGAGTTTTTTTTCTTCAGCCCAGAGTTTCATCGTAACAGCGGGAATAAAAAACAGGAAAATCCACGGCATTAATCCAAAAAAACCGCGCATTTCAGCTTGGTTAACGAGAAAAAAACCTCGGAAGAAAAGCCAGGCAGAAATGCCGAGGAAGAATGTGATGAAAATATACGCGATAGGTGAATTGAAGTAACTTCTAAATTCCTTTTTGAGGATAGCTGTAATGTTCGTCATAATTTTTTAACTATGTGGACCCTCACGAAGATATGCCCGTTGAGCAGACCATCGGTTTTGGTCCAAGTTGATATTGAATTGTTAACGGGTACGAAAACCAGGTTTGGTTTCAAAGGGATCATACAACTGTCAACGAGTATGGAAACTGGAGCGGTTCAAAACCCTTTCGGGACCCCACAAGTGGTTTCCCTCTTTACATCCGAAAAGCCTTTACTACTCCTATACCTGCTCCTTGTCTGTCAAATTAAGGAAAACATCCTCTAAATCCACAGATTCTTGACGGAGTTCTGTGAGGCTCCATCCGTTCTTCACAACGACGTGAAAAAGTGCTTCGGCAGCATCGCTACCTTGAGAGGCATGGATCTGATACCCTACGACCCCATTGTCCGTGTCAACACGGTTCCACTGCGAAACAAACTCTAATTCGTTGAGTTGTGCCTCAATTGCATCTTGTGAACCTCGGATGGCGATGTGGACAATTTCCTCGCCCTTCTCCTGACTCGCAAGCTCCTCCGGTGTCCCGTTTGCGACAATCTTCCCGTTGTTGATGATAAGGATTCGGCTACAGGTAGCAGAAACTTCAGGCAAAATATGCGTGCTGAAGAGTACAAGTTTCTCCTGCCCGATGTTTTTGATGAGGTTACGGATTTCAATGATTTGGCTTGGGTCTAACCCAGAGGTAGGTTCATCTAAAATCAAGATAGGTGGATCGTGGATGAGGCTTTGCGCCAAACCGACACGTTGACGATAGCCTTTTGAGAGTTCACCGATGTCTTTTTGGATAACGTCCTCAAGCCCACAGACATCGATAACCGCTCGAATCCGCTCTTTCCGCTGGTTCTTTGGGACGTTCCGCACCTGCGTCATAAAGTTGAGGTATTCAATGACCCCCATGTCGGCATAAAGTGGTGCACTTTCAGGGAGATAGCCAATTTGTTTCCTGACTTCAACGGATTCCTCGAATACATCGTATCCCGCAACGGTAGCACTCCCTGCATCAGCAGAAAGATAGCAGGTGAGAATACGCATCGTGGTCGTCTTTCCTGCTCCGTTCGGACCGAGGAAGCCTAACACCTCGCCAGCATGCGCGTCAAACGAAACTTGGTCGACAGCAACTGTCGTACCGTAAGATTTTGTAAGTTCTCTGACTTCGATCATATTGTTGATAAAGTAGCAGACAGTCGGCGAGAAGAGATGTCACCGATGTGCATAAAAAATAAGATATATTTATTAAAATAATAGCACAAAATTTTCCGAATGTCAAGAAAAAGTTGGTGCTAAATCAGAGCGATTCAGTTTTTCTGTAGGCAAGAACTCCGATCCCCGACACCCCCTCCGCAAATCAAGGAAAAAATTAAATCTTGACTATTCTTTCTATTCTTTTACAATGATATTGTAATTGATAGTCTCCTATATCTTTAAAGGTTCGGAAGTTTCTAAATCCCTTGTTTCTCAATCAGCAGGCAGGAATTAATGATAATACCATCGAATCTGAAACATGAAAATTGGAATGGAGATCGGGATTGGATTAATATGCTTGACGGAATTTTTTGACTATTGGTCTGCTTGTTCCTTGAGGTATTTTCTCGGATATTCTAAAAAACGCCTGAATGGATTTTACAAAAACAGATAAAGAAGCCTAACGATGTTCGCGAAAAAGCTTTGGATACCGGCTGTTCTGGTCTTGATAGGGGTCGCGATAGGTGGCACATTTTGGCATCAACACACCACCAATCAACAACCAACGAACCAATCCCGACAAGGGATCGTTGAACAGACACGGGCTTTAAACCTACACTTTCCACTTTGGACCGCCGAGGACGTTCGGAAATACATGAAGCTCCTCCGAGATGGGTACGTCACAAGGCATTTCCATCAGTATCCCAAATGTAAAGCGTATGCGGCAGTCTTAGCAGATGCTGAACGTTATACCGAGTGGTACATAGCAGATTTGGAATACACCAAGATACGTAATGAAGTTCGCGCCAAATGGGAAACGGAATTGGATGCCTTGATTCAGGGGGAGATTGTTCCCCGTGATTATATCGAGCGTGTCCAACTTTGGAAGAGTTTGACAGATGCAGAAAAGGCGGATTTGTTTGCGAAATACGTTGCGATAAAACATGATTGGTGGAAAAGGTACAAGACAGCATCCGAACGTCGCGAAGAAATCAAACAACAACGCCCCATCTTCCAACCGAAGCATAGACACTAAAGAGAGGAAATGATGAAACATAGTCGTATTTTTGGAATCGCCTTGCTTGTCGTATTCCTCTCTTTACAGCGGGCAGTTTTTGCGTCTGCGGCATCTTGGAAGCAGTTTTTCGGACAGCCATAACCGCGAGAACTATCAGGGCTCGAAACCTTACCAGTGCAGGAAACCAAACAAAAACGAGAACCGAATGGCTCTAATATTAAAGTCGGAGTGATTCAGGCAGGCGCAAACTTAAATCCAACTATACACGGCTGATCTCAACACAAGGCTTAACAGGGGCCAAAAACATCCCATCAACGCTTCACCTAACACCAATCCGATGAAGAAGGGTATTGCTTTTCGATATGCATTGATGCCGCCGTGCCGCAAGATAACCCATTTTGCTACCATCGCCAGAAACAGCGGAAACCAGATGACATCCGTTGTCCCCGGAGCGACACCGATAACATATCCGGCTGGATGCAACGGACACCACACAAAACGTGAACGCAGAAAGATGATACCCACATTCGCAGCAAAGGCTAATCCCAGTACTGAGGTCGCCAGCCAATCCGTCGGTTTCGGATTCAATAACCACGAAGAAAGAAAATTGTACGTATCCGCGCCACCGGCATGGATTTGCTCCGAACCTGCTGCCACTCCCTCACTGTAAATCGCATACGGATAAAGAATCAGACTCGATAGGATACCAACCAGACTCGCGATGACCAACACGGCGAACATCGTTCGGTTTCGGATACCGGTACGCTCGGCAAGTTTAAAAGCCTCAAGTTGATCCGGCATTGGATGCGTACGGAAAGAAGCATAACTTGCACCGCTCAACCAATTCATCAACGAGAGCATTGTTAGGTTGCCCGCCCGCAAACGTCGCGTGCCAAGCAGCGAAATTATCATATATTGTGGTGTTAGATACCCGATAGCATGGATCGGCGGACCTAATTCCGCACGCATTCGGGTTAAACCAAGCACAATCATTAGATAGACACCGATAAAAATTGCAAACGCCCAGAGCGTCATCCCACTACGAACACAAAAAACCGCTAATAAAAGCAAACATATACCTAAGGTAACAACGGCAGCACGAGGCGAGAGTGCCTCTGCTCGAGACGCATCTCGGTCGGGTCGGATTACCTGTGAGAACACAGAAGCAAAATGTTTTCGCCCATGCCAACAGGCAATCGCAAGCAGTGCGAGTAATGCTCCGGCACCTTGTTCACCCAAAAACGGATAGCCCGGCAATGCTGAAACGCCGATGGCACTTCCAAATAGCAACTGTACTTTCTTTAGCAAGTAGAAAAAGGTACATGAAAACGCTAAATCCAAAGGTAAAATAAATGAGAAGCCAATTATGTACGGATGAAACCTGAGCGGCGTGCTGCCCATTGCAATCCACGGTTTCTGCGTGAAGTAGACATTGAGGTCGTATTGCCGAACAGGAATCTGTGGGAGCACAGGATAGAAGAATTGCAACCCATTGAGTAGGTTGATGCCCATGGCTATTCCGAAGCCGAGCCAGAGTAAGCGATTTGTGAAGATACGCCGGTTGGTGGTAATCTCAAGCGGAATCTGAATAATGGGATATGCGAGTTTCTCATTCTCTATCCACTGCTTGCGAATAATGGAGGTCAAACATAAAAAGATTAGCATTAACAGGAAAATAACCACCGACCAAGAGAGAATCGGCACGATCCAATACTGAAAATAACCCTCCGTAAAAAAATTGACCCCACCTTCATAGAAATCGTTGACCGCTTTCGGGTCTTTCACTACAAGCCATTCAGGCAGGTAATGAAAGAGCAGTGCCTCCCAATCATTTTCGGGCGTGGCGAAGCGAAAAGCGTACGGAATGAGTCCCATTAAACGTGGGAGACAATCATGCCCTGAAAAAGCACTACCTACAGCGAGCATACTAAAAACGATAAGTAGATCGCGCGGTTGTAGGGCGACGCGTGGAAAAATACGCCGCACGATCAGGTTCAGAAACGTCAACGCTATAATGCCGAACATGACATTAACCGACATCGCGACTGTTGTAAGATGTGCGGTATGCCAAATCATTTCGACATAAGCTATCCAGTAGCTATTCGCGATAATCAAAACAGTACCAATCAGCACTGCCCGTTTCGCAATTGTCTGCGAGGCGTGTGAGTCTGTAGTATGCATATTCTTAGGAGAAGCACGGTAGCGATTTCATTTTCTTTCCGTCTCGGTCTCTCGACCGTGACACCTCGAAACTCAATCGCTCTAATATATATCTTGGTTAGGAGTACTTGAACTGCAGAGTGGACAGGGCATTTTTTTAATGTTCCTTGCGGGTTAGACACGAGAGTTTATGTATGGCGATTCTTTCTTTATGTCTGCCTTCCACTTCGTTTCAGGCTAAGCGTTTAGGTTTATTTTGACAGGTAGGAAAAATGCAGAGTGCCAACCCGTGTTTAATCAAAATTTTCCTTTGTTATATCCGCTAAATATGTTATACTGAATATAGGAGTTTGTCAAGGTTTTTCTTTCATATCAAATTCAGTGAATGACCTGTGTAATATTCGTGAGATAGGCATGCTTTCTCCAAGCAATATTCCCTGTTTTACTATTGATGCCATCACAATATTTATTTAACATAAAGAAAAAATTAGGGCTGGGATTACCGCCAAATTTAAAGGGTGCCCAGATCTACAGCATTACTAAAGAAACCATTGATTTTTACGTGTGTTTTCATGCCACAATTTAGGAAGGAGATCTTAGAATGGAATTAACTTTTGAAAGGGATGATCTCTTGGACTCCTTACAGGTACTGCAAGGGGTCGCAAGTGGACGCACTACCTTACCAATACTCTCAAATGTCCTCATCAATGCCACCGGGGGCACTATTGAATGCATGGCAACGGATCTGGAAGTCGGCATTAGAATGACGGTTGAAGGTACAATCACAGAGGAGGGGGCAATCACCGTCTCGGCTAAAAAGTTAGGGGATATTGTCAAGGAGTTGCCTGCGGATAAACCGGTACACTTAGTAACGACAGCAAACGACCGCGTTGAGATCACCTGTGGAGAGGGGGTCTACAAAATCATCGGGCTACCCGATGAAGAATTCCCACAACTCCCCTCAGTTGAAGGGGAAGCATTGAAAATTGGCGGAGAGACATTGCGCGATGTCCTTCAGAAAACGGAGTTTGCCGCATCTACCGAGGAAGTTCGCTATTTTTTAAATGGACTCTATTTCAATTTTCTTGAGCACGGAACTGAGGTAGTTGCCACTGATGGCAAACGTCTTGCCTTAGCGCGCTGTGAACCGCTCACATCGCCGGGAGAGGACAAAGGATTCATTGTTCCGTTGAAAGCCGTTCGCGAAATTGCGCGAACCTTCGCCGACGCTGGTGAGATAAGCATTTCAGTTTTTGAAAACCAAATCCTTTTTACGGATGGGAACGCGACCTTAACGACGCGACTTGTGGAGGGTGATTATCCGAAATATGAGAAAATCATTCCCGAGTCGACCGAGGGCAGCGCAGCTATTTCAAAAGAAGGAATCTTAAGTGCCACGAAGCGGGTTGCACTACTGTCGAATCCAAAGAATTATTCGATCTGTTTAGAGATCGATTCAGAACAAGTACAAGTCTCTGCAAAGACTCCAGAATTGGGAGAAGCGTATGAGACGTTACCTGTGGAATCCAGCACTGGAAGTGTAAGGATCGGTTTCGACGCTCGGTTATTGATAGAGGCATTGGCTCACATTGAAACGGAGTCCTTGTCAATAGAATTTTCAGGGGAATTGAACCCTGTTCTTATTAAACCGGTAGGCGACGAAAACTATGTTTCCCTCATAATGCCCATGCGCTTGGACCCCGCTTCAGCATAAGAAGATTGTAAGTTGTCCAGTATGCCTGTGCTTCGCTGGTGCGGTTTTTAAGGGAACCCCCCAAGCAACACCACACCAGCGAAGTCATTCTTACAATAAACTCACCTTTAACTGACTTCCACACCAGACATCTGCTCCAACGCCAGCATCAGTGCCTGTGTACCTAACCTACCATGCCCCTGTGCCTGTACTGCCGTGTAAAGTTGATGCACTAACGCGAGTCCTGGCAGACTCAGGTTCATCTTGCGTGCCTCGTCTAAAGCGATGCTCATATCTTTGATAAAATGCTCCACAAAGAAGCCGGGATCATAGTTCCGCTGGAGAAGCCGTGGTGCTAAATTGTCCAGAGACCAGCAAGCCGCTGCACCACCACTAATCGATGATAGCATCGTCTCTAAATCCAGTCCAGCTCTGTAGCCATAGATTAACCCTTCGCAGACCCCGATCATTGTTCCCGAAATCGTGATCTGATTGCACATTTTGGTGTGTTGTCCAGCACCCGCGCCCCCTTGATGGACGATGTTTCCCCCCATCGCCTCGAAGAGCGGCATAACGGCTTCCACAGCCGCCTCATCGCCTCCGACCATGATAGAAAGCCGTGCCTCTCGCGCCCCAACATCGCCACCTGAAACAGGTGCATCAATTGATGAAACATCCTGTGTCTGTGCTGCCGCGTAGATTTCTTGTGCCAGAGAGGGCTCTGTCGTCGTCATGTCAACAATGATACTTCCGGGTTTCGCTCCCTTTAAGATACCGCTGTCACCGAGGTAGACTTCACGGACATCGGGTGGAAATCCGACAATCGTGAAAACGATATCGGAGGCAGCTGCGACTTCACCCGGCGAATCTGCCCATGCCGCACCTGCTTCCAGTAACGGGTCAGCCTTTGACTTTGTCCGATTGTAGACTGTCATTCCATATCCGAGGTCCATCAGATGTTGACACATCCACCGTCCCATTACGCCGGTACCAATCCAACCCAGTTTCGTTGTTGCTGGTTCAATTTTCTCAAATGTAGTCGCCATAATTTTCCTTCTTTCTAATGATTGAATCTTCGCTCCGATCCTTCCGTTGTCAAAACCGGTTTCTGAAAAATATGATGGTCACCTCAAAGGTGATAAAAGGCTTAAAGTCCCGTTAAGGAATGGACAACGGACACTCCTTTTGAACTTTTTTCTATTCTGCGCAGGTCTCCTATAGAGAAACCTGCGAGACAATGGGTTTTTGTGCATCGTTCCACGCAGAGGAAGAAAATGAAATGTAAACAGTTTCATTTCTGTCTCCTGATGGGTATCTGGTGAATTCTGACTGAAATAAGGACATGTGTGATTAGCTATCGGAAACCGAACGGCTGACGGCTATTCCAATGTCCTTCGCTATGTCCTTTTGCGTTTTCTAAAATCTTTTGCTAACTGTGAACTAATGACAATACCACCAACGACAACAGCACAATAAATAGTGAAGAATCGCGTCAGTAACACATAGAGAGGTATCAATTTTTTGAGAATCAAATTTTCTATCAATCCGACGGTTACGACCTCTGCTACGCCACTTGCTCCAGGGCTTGGTGCGAAGAGCACGACGAAATTTAGCAACAACCCAACAATGCTGAGTTCCCATAGGGTGGCATCCCCGTTGAGTGCTTTCACGACTATGTAACTGCCAATGATCCGTGCCCCGAAGAAACCACAGGTTAAGAGCACACTGAATGCACACGTCCATTTATGGGAACGCAAGAACATTACCGCAAATGATTTATGTTCAACAACAAGTTCTTCCACTTTCAAAGTAGCGCGCTCAAGAATAGGGGTGAGGCGAGTGAACCTCCGCTGCGTAACATTGCAGAGCCAATGAAAAAAACGAAAAACAAGCTCAGGCTTGAAAAGCAGTAACAGAAATCCTATAAATGCCAAACCGAACATCAAACAACTGAATAGGCTCACCCACGTAGCCCCTTTCGGTAGAAAAGGGGGATCTAACCATGCGATACCAACTGCAAAGAACATGAGCGTGGTTAGAGTGGAGAGAAAACAGATGATGCCAGCTGTTATTGCTCCTGACAACGGTACGCCGGCTCGCGCGTAGATATAGAGATGTCCCACTCCGCCTGTTTGGAACGGTGTAATACAGGAAACACAGAGTGTCGCTAAGTTTGCCCGAAAACTGTCCCAGAACCTGATGTCTGGTTTGACTTTTCGAATAAAAATATGGAAACGGAGTGCCCCGAACACCCAATCCGCGAACATACACAGACAAGCGCCCAGCAGCATCTCAACCTGCATCTCTCGAAAAACTTGCTTTATATTTTGAGTATCACCCCACAGAAAACTTAGGAATAGCCCGGCGAATGTACACAACAGAAAAAAAAGCGTGCCACGAGCCACGTTTTTGCGGCTCAAGAATTCCTGCATTAGTAGCGAAATCTCCTTCGTTGGGGACTAATGCCCCTATTCAGCGACAAGCCTCAGCGTGAGACTAATATCCATCGGCATTGCTGAATGCGTCAAAGCCCCGACAGAGATGAGATCTACACCGGTTGCTGCCACGGTTTTCACCATGTCAAGTGTAATCCCACCGGACGCTTCTGTCACTGCGAGATCCCCCACTTCATGCACAACGCTTTTCATAATGCCGGGAGACATGTTGTCAAGGAGTAAGATGTCCGCCCCTGCTTTCAGTGCCTCGTCAACCTGATCGAGGGTTTCAACTTCAACCTCGATCTTCGCTGTGTGTGGGACAGTTTGTCGTGCACGCTGCACGGCGTTGCTAATACCCCCAGCGGCGACAATGTGGTTATCCTTAATCAGTACACCGTCGTAAAGCCCAAAGCGATGATTTTGCGCGCCACCGACACGTACAGCATATTTCTGAACCGCCCGCCATCCCGCGGCAGTCTTCCGAGTATCTACTATTTTGGTATCATAGTCGGCAACTGCCGCAACAAACTCGGCGGTGAGTGTCGCTATACCGGAGAGCCGCTGCAGGAAATTAAGAGCAGTCCGCTCACCAATCAGAATGGTTTTGGCATTTCCTTGGACCTCGGCAATCGGCGTTCCTGCCGTCACAGCGTTCCCATCAGTGACAAGCACACGAAACGACACTGTCTCATCTAATTTTGCGAAGACTCGTTCGGCGATCGGCAGTCCTGCAACAATACCGTCACTCTTGGCAAGTAGGGTTCCTATACCCTCCTGTGTGGGTGGCACTGTTGCTTCTGTTGTTATATCACCAATACCGACATCTTCCTCAAATGCCAAGTCAATTAGGGAATCTAATGAACGCAAATTGAGCATTTTTAATTATACCTTGCGTTTCGGTCAGGTGTGTTGAATGACCATCGTTCCTCTTCGTAGATATAGGGGAAACACCCAAGCAAAAACCCTTCCGCTACGCTTAGAGGCTATGGTTTCGTTAAACCTACATATAGGGCGAGGGGACCTCGCCCCTACGCAGATTATACGACGAGATTTATGACTTCACCAAGAACCTGTGCGTAATGTAATGAAGCGCACGCCAGGTGTCCGAAAATTAAAAGCCTTAATACCTTTCCAAATAGGGGGTCAGGAATTTCTTTGCGTCTTCCGTGACATCCCACGCGTTGGGCCAGAAACAGAGATCGATGGAGAACCAATCACCGTCGTACCCAGTCTCGTCCATGATGACCGGAATAATCGCGTCAAAATCAAGGACACCATCCCCGAAAGGTGCGTGGGTGCTTGTTTCGTCACCGTGGAGTGTGTTGTCGGAATCGATGAGGTGGAAGTGACCGATCTGTCCCTTTAACTGACGGGCAAGGTCAATGACCCCATTATCACCGAGTGTCTCCTGCTCTCCGGGCTGCCGGGCACCGACAACTGCACACATTTGTGCATGACAGGTATCAAACATCACCTGGAAATTGGGATGACCCACTGCCTGTGGCATATTGACAATGTCACTGGGTTTGTTGAACATAAATCCGGGTTCAAATTCCCAGAGCATCAACACACCGTGATCTTCGGCAACTTGTGCGCAGCGTCTCCAGACGGAAACGATCCGATCCCAAGCTTTCTCAGGTTCAACGCCAGGAATCCCTTTTTCGGGATCATCCACTGTATCCACACGAATCGCAGGCGATCCGAGGTCCAAGGCGAGTTGGAGACTCTCTTTGAACAACTTGTAGTATCTATCGTCTTCTTGCCCTTCATCCGTAGCGGGACCCGGGTGCGACCAGAAGTCAGCGGCTAATCCAGAGACTTCCAAGCCGTAATAGGAAATCAAACCTCTAACGGCATCTCGATCGCTTTTCATCGGATAATCGTTAATGTCGATATGCGGTTTAAACGCCCCGATTTCAATACCATCGAATTCAAGTTCGCTGAGCGTCTTGACGACGGTATCAAACGGAATAGGATTATCTTCATAGGGACCAAATGCGTACGCCCAACTTCCAATCGACAATTTTTTTGCCATGTTTTTCTCCTTTTTTAATAATTCGCGAAGCGTTAAATAATATGGTTTTGCAGGTGTCGTTCTTTTGGTACCCACCGTCTGCGCCGTTGTTGCAGACTACCACCTTATGCTAATTTTAAGACGTGTATTACCAACGCTCTTTCGTGTTCTTAGTTTCGTTCAATAGAGGATGTACCTCTACGGTTACTCACTGCGTTTCTCAGGTAAAACGCAATCATGATACACCCTTGACTAACGTCCGAACTGCTGTTTCAAGTTCCAGGGTTATCTGCTCCACCGTTTCCCTTTTTTCTACCTTGTAGGTATCGTAACATTCTCGGAGATTTTTGGGTTCACCGACACGGACGGATGCGACCCGTGGTCCCCGAATTTTTGACGCACCAAAGACTTCTCTCTCCAGACGAATAATTACTTCAAGAAACCGCTCTGGTGAGCGTTCTTCCGCGACATATCCATCCGAAATCGCTATAAAATTAATTAACCGCTCCAAGTCAGGATAGAACCGTTGGAATTTCTGGAGCAGTTCTTCATGTATCTTCCGTTCGTACTCCGTCATCTGCTCAATGTCTTTATAGACTTCAGCATCGACTAAATTTTTCAACGCTCGCACCCTGGTGAGAACATCGGCATCGGAGTGAATGCCCATGATCCGTTCAGCATGAGCCAAGATTTGCTCTTTCAACTTCTGGATGTGTGCATCAAGTGGCAGCGTCTCGTCCACTTTATACTGATATTCAGTTGCAAGTGTTTTGAATATTGCGACACCGATACGCCGTAACCGCTCGTAACGTTCAATCGGCGTTCGATCCGCAGATGGGAGAATGTTCCGCTCCAATTCCGTGAGGGCGGCATCAATGTCGCTCCACATGTCCTGTGGATAATGGTATTTGATCCCGATCGGAACAACATAAAGCGGTTTGCTGATCTCCGCCTTCGCCATATCGTCCACAGCCCAGAAGCAGAGTTGTATAATACCCCTTTCAAAGCGCATGACAGTATCATTCTGCCGTGAAATTTCCCCTTCAGCGAAGATAACAAGGGATGCGTTGCCTTTCGACAGGAGCTCCCGCGTTGTGCGAAATGCGTTCCGGTCCGCGGTGCCACGCACGATGGAATACGCCCCGAACCGTTGCATCAGAAAACCGCGTAAGCCATCAAATTTTCCTGTACCATACGTCTCGCGTGCAGTCATATAGTAATACTGCTGAGAAAGCCGTTTGGACAAGAAGAACATGACCGCAGGATCTACACGTGCCGCATGATTTGGGGCTAATACAGTAGGATGTCCATCTACTGTTTTTAGACGAGCAATAGATTCTGCATCTATATCCAGCGTTAACCCCTTGAAAAATAAGCGGTTGACGAGCGGTACAAGTCCTTTCGCAACCTGAATCAGGGTTGTATTGGGCTTCGGGGGTTTAAAATCTAACATTGCGTGCTACTGTTATGGCACACGGGGCGTACCGAATAACTTAAAGACTCGGCGGATAACAACAGATGATCTCCATCGGTATATCGCCAGTGCTAACAATGACGTAACTGGACAAGCATCGTGGGATAAAGACGGATTTGCCGCGTTTGAGCGGAACATCTTCAAAATCTCCACGTAACACACCTTCGCCACCCAAAGTCACGAGTGCATAAAAACCTTTGTCTGCTGGCATACTTAGCGTCGAATCCACTGTTAGACGTGAGCATCCAAAGAATTTCGAGGCTTCCTCTGGCACGATTCGATCTTCTCGGTTATCGCCTTCTGCCCGGACGAGTTCTGGCGCGCGTCGGATGTAGTTGTTAAGATAGTCCAGTTCCAATTTATCAAATTCAGCGGCATCTACAGCGAGATCCCATCCGAGACCGAGGTGTCCATCTTCTCTTTCAAACGGAAAACCTTCCCATTCAGCGAGGATGTTCCAGTCGGTCGGTTCTTGGGGTTCGAGAACACAGAGTCCTGTACCGAGTGAATGGACAATTGGAGTCCGCAAAAAATAGACTTCGCCAACCTTCGGTTCAACAACGTGCATCAGACTCCGAAGTGTTGGCACATCTTGTGCTTCCATCAGACGGCGGAATTCTGCTTTGTCTATCGTTTCCTTCCAGCCGATCCATGCCTTCGCGCCCGGGCGTGTACCGATGAGGATCCATGCCTCATTCTTGCCGAAGGGGGAATTGAGGTGTTTTTGCGAAAAATCGGGGTTTGGATGCCAATGGATAGGGATATGCGCGCCTTCGCCAACATCAAAAATCTTGAGAAGTACGCCTAATTCGGTTCCGTATTTGGCGACGTGCGCGTTACCGAGCGTCTCTTCCGGATATGCGTCCAGCAGTGCTTTCAGTAATACGACCTCCCCGCTTGGGAGTTCGATGCGACTGAGTCCTTTGTCGGGTGGATTGTCTCTGCCGGGAGTGACCGCCCGATTTGTCGAGAATATCCATTCTTCAGAATAGTAATCATCTTTCGGGTCGGGTTCCCCCATAAACTCAGCACGGAGTTTCCCGCCATTGTAGAAATGCAGGTAGGTGTTCGGTGCTAAGGCGACAGGTGCGTTTAGCATTGATTTTAGTTCAGTTTGTGATGCCATATTGCTTCCTTTCTTTATCTTTAAGAACTAAGGGTGTAGTTTTCAGGTTCCCTTGCTTGAAATCAGTCTATCATTTTAGACAGGTTTTGTCAAGTCACTTTTTAGGGATATTTCGCTCTTCTGTAGGAACGACCTATGGTCACGACTTTCAACCAAGACGGTTAAAAAACGAAAAACCAAATAATCATAGAAGGGGATTTGGAGGGATAGATTCGGGCTAGCACCCACTGCGACATTAAGATTCGTTTCTTACAAAATCCAAGACTCTAAGCGGTCTGCAATCACGTTAATATCAGTTAGGGTGCCATCAGCAATCTTAAAACCGAGATCAATAATTGAATCCTCAATGTCAAGACGCAGCGTACAGCCGTTAAATTCCAAAAACAAGATTGCACAATGCATGCCGACCCGCTTATTTCCGTCGAGAAATATATGTCCTGTAATGATATGATGGGCATATACAGCAGCTTTTTGGGGCAAAGTTGAGTACAACTCGGTATCACCAAATTTTCCGACAACCGCTTCAACCAAATAGTGTAACCGATTTTCATCCAGCAAGTGGTAGGTCCCAACATGTCCCTCGGCAACGTCCAGAATCTCTGTAATTGTCAAATATCTCATAGGTTACCGAGGGTTTTCCATGCGCGCTGGTAGTTTTTTAGCGTTTCCTCCAAAGCAGTCTTGCTGTTTATTCCTATCTTGCTGGCAGTTTTCATGTCCGCTTTTGCTTTTTCTGCTTCTCCGAGATGTAGCCAGGCTTTGCTGCGGCGGTAATAGGCATCAGCATAATCGGGTTTGAGTTCTATCGCTTTGGTGTAGTCTTCAATAGCAAGTTCAACCTCACCTTTTTCGGCATGCGCCACCCCGCGATTGTAATACGTTTTGGCACACTCTTGATTAAGTTCTTTTGTCATTTTCTGTTCCATAATTTGTATTCTCTCAACAACTTAAACCTTTGCTAACGCTGTTTCAAGTTCTTCCACCGCACTAATAGCTTCCTCAATTTCTCTTTTGGGGATATTTGCGATGGTCGCGTGGTTGAGGGGATTTAGGATAATACTACGATACAATTCAATTTCCCTAATGAGCGTCTCTTGCAAAAAAGAAGTACCATTCCTCCTGATTCCAGTTTTTATAGGATCCCAGAAATCTTTACTCGTCAACTCCTTGGGATTTTCACAGTATCTGACCCGGAGATTCCTTTTATCACAAAACCTCTTGATTATTGCTTCAAAAGCGGTCCGAAGATAGACTGCACAGGCTTTATAGTCGCTGGCATCAAAATATCCTCTTGCTTTTTTCAGATACGGTGCATCTTCCTTGCATACCGGCATTTCGTATTCGTCGGTTGCCTTAAAATAGAATTCGGTATATTTCCAATCCTTTTGATCCGTGCGTTGCTTGGCAATCTCGTACCATGCCTTATCATAAGTCATCAGAAAGATTTGGTAATCTTTGAAATATTCCTCAAGGATATCCAATACCGGAAAGCGATTGGACATATCCAAGCCAATGAGCACATCATCAAGCGCAAGAATTCTCAGTCCGCTTTTTGGGTCTGGCAGAAGCAGAATTGATGAAAGATAGATCGAAATTGCAATTGCTGACAACTTCGCTTCGTTCAGTAAAAGATAACGTTCAGAAATATCTTTATCAAAGAATTTGACCTTTAATAGAATCTGCTGGTTCTCAAGTGTTTTGTTCTTTTGATTGTATGTAACTTCTTTAAAATCTAAGTTAAGATCGACTTTGTATCCAAATTTGCCAAGAACCTCGCGTACCTTCGGACGCAGATCTGCCAATCTATTTACTAACTCATCGTTAAAAACTTCTATTCGTTGTTCAAGGGCTGCAATTTGGTGTTTTGCATTGCTGCGGGGGTAGGGTTCTTGAATGTCATCCCACGATTCAGCAAGAGTTCTATCTGTCACCGGATTAACCGTATCTGCTAAAAGTGTCTCGACCAACAAACCGAACACATTCACGGATTCGCCATCGGGTTGAAGATAGTGCACCTCCAGAAGGTCTTTATAATCAAGAAATCCACTTGCTTTTGCTGTCTCAATAATCAGATCGTTATTTGTTTCTTTAACGTCTTTTGACCATTCATAGGTATCTTTATCTAATCGTGATTCTGAACGAAAACGCAGTTTGACACAACCAGGATCCTCGGTAAAGATATTCTGATGATTTTCAAATGCAGTATTTTTGTTATCCTCATCTACACCCGATTCAAAGAAATACTTTAGTGCAAGGTACAACGACGATTTGCCGCTCCCATTTTCTCCGTAAACTAATAAATTTTTTCCAGCATTGTACAGGTTAATTTGATAGGATTTCGGAAAAGCCCTGAAGTTTTTAATCTCAATATTAGTTATTTTCAAATTTTACCCTCAATGATACGAACCGCTTTTACACTATCCAGATAGTAAAGGTTGCGCCGGACAAGATGTGTTCTTTCATATAGCAGCTCAAAGATGTTTCGTAATGCGGTCATTTTATCATCCTCAATATCTTCAATTGCTGGCAACTGCTCATCCAACATGGGTTGGTAGAAATGCTTGTCCCCTTTATGAAGATCTTCAGGCAGGTACGCCTCATAAACCAAGCCATCAATAATACGTTCAAAATATCCGAGCATTATACGATCGCGGGCATGTGCCAGATCCTTACTGCTTATGGTTGGTTGCTGCTGAAGATAAATCAGGTAATCAACGATTTTGGCGATTAGTGCTTTCTGTGTTAACGTGAGGTCAGGAATCGGAATTTGTTGGATATACCCACTACGTGCCCTAAGAGGATCGATTGTCAATTGGTTCGATACCTGCGAGTAAAACCACTCTACTGTGCGGGAGTTGAAGAGACCACAGAGCCACGTTTCCTCAGTTGGGATGAGGTAGGCAGTTTTGCCGTAATAATAACCGGCAGTATCAACAGCGAAAGTCTGGTGGTTATAGGTGCCTGGACAGACAAGTTTCGGTTGCGCAAAACGCCCTGCATCCCTAAGAGATGCTTGAAGTTCATACCACTTCTGTTTGCCTTTTCTTTTCCTCAAAACCTCTCTGTATTTTTCCAAGTGCTTCAAGATTGCTGGATAGTCGTTGATCGCTATGCGGCGGTGGGCAAAAATGAGCCAACGCTGGGGTGTGTCAACATGCCAACGCCTTAGATCCTCTCCATTCAAAAACGGCTTTAGAATATCAGCAGATGAAGGGTGTGCCGCAATGAGTTTGTCGCAGGTCGCTTGGTCTACCACAAATGCTTCAGTTGGTGCTGTGTGAATACCGAAAGCGGGTTTCGTTTTGACTGACTCACCTAACGTTATCCTACTAATATTGCGAAGCTGCTCGCGTAAATTGACCACATTTGGCGAATCAATGGGGTTCCCATCGGCATTTAGGACTTTTTGCGTTTTAGGATAACGGGTCCGCCGACGTTGTGTCAATAAGAGAGCGATCTCTTCTGGCAATTTAACACGATGATGCTGCTCATAAGCCTCAACGTTTTTGTGATCGTTGCGGAATGCCGCGATAATATCTATACCCCTCTCTTTAGCAGTGATTAGATCGGCTTTAGCTTTTCCCCATTCTCTCAAATTTAACAATACCTCGCCGCGATTGTAGTACGGATTAGGGTAATCTGGTTTGAGTTGTATCGCTTGGGTATAGTCTTCAATCGCCTTGTTAACTTCGCCTTTTTTGAAATAAGCCACTCCACGATTATTATAAGCCTCGGCATAAGCCGGTTTGAGTTGTATCGCTTGAGTATAGTCTTCAATCGCAGGGTCTAGTTCACCTTTGTAAAGGCGAACATTGCCGCGGTTGCTGTGTGCTTCGGCGAGTTTGGGTTTGAGTTGTATCGCCTTATTGAGATCTTCAATAGCGAGGTCAAGTTCGCCTTTTTTGCCATAAGCCATACCGCGAACAGTATAAGCCTCGGCATAATCGGGTTTGAATTGTATCGCTGTATTAGAGTCTTCAATGGTAGGGTCAAGTTCGCCTTTATCGCCATAAGCGATGCTGCGATTATAATATGCTTCGGCATAATCGGGTTTGAGTTCAATCACTTTAGTATAGTCTTGAATTGCCTTATCAAATTCACCTTTTTGGCTGTAAGCAAAGCCACGATTGTAATATGCCTCGGTAAATTCTGGGTTCACTTCTATCGCCTTGGTATAGTCTTTGATAGATACCTCAATATCACCTTTCTGACGATACGCACTACCACGATTGTGATAGGCATGGCCATCATTTCGGTTCAATTCTATAGCTGTATTTAAGTCTTCAATAGCACTATCAAAATCGCCTTTTTTGCAGTACGCAGCACCACGAACACTATAGATTTCGGTATAATTTGGATTTAATTGTATTACCATGGTAAAGTCGGTGATCGCTTGGTCAACGTTATCTCTGAGGAGGTAAGCAGCACCGCGATTATAATAGGCACCAGCATTGCCAGGTCTAAGTTCTATCACTCTGTTAGAGTCTTTAATGACGAGATCAAAATCGCCTTTTTTGGCATAAGCAGCACCGCGATTGTGGTATGCTTCGGTATAATCGGGTTTGAGTTCTATCGCTTTGGTATAGTCTTCAATGGCAAGATCAATCTCATTTTTGTAGCCATAGGTAGCACCGCGATGGTAATACGCTTCGGCATAATCAGGTTTGAGTTCTATCGCTTTGATGAAATCTTCAATAGCATCGTCAAAATCGCCTATTGCTCGATAAGCAATACCGCGGCTCTTATAAGCCTCTACATAATCACGTTCAAGTTCAATTGCTGTATTAAAATCCTTGATGGCAAAGTTGTACTTATCTGTTAACCCATAAATAATCCCGCGGTTGTGGTATACTTCGGCATTATCAGGACTCAAATCTAGCACTGTGTTGAAATCCAAAATGGCACTGTCATAATCACCATCTTTAGCGTATGCTGCAGCACGATTATGATATGCTTCAGCATTATCAGGATTCAAATCTATCACCATATTGAAATCTGCAATAGCGCGATTATAATCATCTTTGTCCCGGTAAGCAAAACCACGATTGTAATAGGCTTGTGAAAAATCGGGATTCAAGTCTATTGCTTTGTTAAAGTCCGTAATGGCACGGTCATAATTTTCATCCCTGCGATAAATCTCACCACGATTGCAATAGGCTTTGGCGAAACGAGAATTCAATTTTATTGCTTTGTCAAAGTCCGTAATGGCACGGTTATAATCATCTTTATTAGCATACACAACCCCGCGATTGTTATAGGCACTGACAAAATCAGGAGCCAAGTCTATTGCTTTGTTATAGTCTCTAATGGCAAGATCAATCTCATCTTTTCGAAAATAAACCCATCCTCGCTTGTCATAGGCGTTAGCAGAATCAGGATCCAGGTTTATTGATGTTGTATAGTCTTTGATGGCAGATTCAAGATCATTTGTTGCGTTGTAAGCAGTCCCACGATTGCCGTAAGCACTAGCAGAATCAGGATTCAGGCTTATTGCTTCTGTATAATCTTTTATCGCTAAATCATGTTTACCTTTGAGACTGAAAGCAACCCCGCGATTGTTGTGCATTTCCGGATGGTATGGATTGAGTTTAATAGCATCTGAGAAGGTTTTTACTCCCATATCTAATTGTCGGAGCAGCAACAGGGTGTTTCCATGTTGGAACATTGATTCAGCACGTAGTTCTTTTTCAGATGTCTCGGACGACGGAGTCTTCTCAGATTGCATTTTGGCAACAACTTCCCGGATGCCTTCCAATACACTTTCCCAACCTTTGCTTTTAGGTCGCCATTCATTAAGAGGCTTTCCTTTAGCAGGAAGAGCTTGAATCTCTCCAAGTATTTGGGATTCTGATTCGTTAAGATACAAACCTTCAGTAGACAGATCGTGAGGATTTTCTAACTTATGAATTTTCCAATCACAATGTTCAAGGATAATCGGGATAACTTTCTTTTCTGCCGTTAATGCTGCGGCTAATTCTTTGTTACAGTTTTCAGATTCAAGGCTATAAGCGGAAGTGAGGTAGAGGAGCAGATCAGAATCAGCAAGATTATTGAAAATAGCATCGCGCCACTTGTCACCTGGCAGAATTTCGTTGTCATGCCAAATGTCTATTACGCCTTCGCGCTTCAAGCGTCTAAGGCGTGTTAGCAATTGGTCCTTTGCTTTCGTGTTCTTATGCGAATAGGTAATGAAAACTTTTAGCGGCTTGCTCACGACTTTCTCCCTCCACAATGCGATTTATTTGAGGATAATGATACCATGCAAGAGGACAAATGTCAACCGAATATTAGTAGAAGTTAGAGGCATTTGGTTGCGGTTTTTGTCGATTTTATATGAAGCATCGCGACTGGGAGGTCGCTCCTACAGAACAGGGATCAGTTATCAGGACGGGTGCTACGTACCCTTTCAGTTGCCAGTTCCCTACCTAACTCCCCTTATCAAGGGGAAGAAGAGTCGGGATTCGGAGGTCGCTCCTACAGCGAATCTGAAAAACTTTTGCTTTTAGACATTTGTGTGTTATAATAGAAGTATAAGATGGAACTTACAGTCTCCCCAGAAGTGAAAAGGAGAACTAAGAAAATGGCAAAGTCTCAAAATGGGATACAGGTAGCAACACGCAACTTGATGACATACGCCTTTCTCCTCTCGACGCTCCTCTTTTGTGTTTTCTCACCAGCCCAAGAACCCACTCCCGATGTCGAAACTATCATCAAAAAAATAGATCAACTTTATCGTAGCGACACCAGTCAGGCTGAGATGGAGATGCACATCGTCACGCCACATTGGGAACGCACCTTGGCAATGACGGTTTGGAGCAAGGGAATGGACAAAACTTTCATCCGAATCACGGCACCGAAGAAGGAACAAGGCGTCGCAACACTGCGTATCGGCAATGAGATGTGGAACTATCTGCCGAAAACGAATAAGGTCATGAAGATTCCGCCATCAATGATGATGGGGTCGTGGATGGGTTCCGATTTCACGAATGACGACTTAGTTAGGGAATCGTCAATGCTCGACGATTATACTTATCAGTTCGTTACACCTGAAGATGCCTCCCCCGACCATCTCTACGTTCAACTCGTGCCGAAAGAGGATTCTCCAATCGTCTGGGGCAAGATTGTTGCCGCAGTGCAATCCAGCGATTATCTACCGGTGTGGCAGCGGTTTTACGACGAAAAAGGGAAATTGATGCGGGTTATGAATTTCAAAGAGGTTAAAACCTTTGGCGGTAAAACCCTACCTTCTGCGATGGAGATAATCCCAGAAAACAAAGAGGGACATAAAACGGTTGTTCGGTGGTTAAACGCTACATTCGATTCCGACATAGACGATAAAATTTTCACGCGCCGAAACCTTCAGAAAAGAAGATAGGACGGCACACGGAGTGTGCCTACTACTTTATGATACTCAAAATCGCGTTTCGTAATACCTTCCGCCAAAAGCGGCGGACAATCCTTACTGGACTTGCAATGATTGTCGGTTTTACGCTCTTGTCGATAACCATCGGCTTGTCTGATGGGGCGTATGGCGGAATTATTGAAATGTTCACACGAAATCGCACCGGTCATATTCAGGTCCATCGCGCAGGGTACCTTGATAAGCCGTCGCTCTACGAGACAATTGATGGCTATGCTGCTATTGGTGAGACGATTCAGAGGACTGCGGGAGTTGAGGCGTGGACACCACGAGTATACGCAGCTGGACTCGGTTCGGTGGGTGAAAAGAGCACGGCTGTACAAGTCATTGGTATTGATGTCGCACGAGAGACGCAAGCGACCCGATTCGACAAAAAAGTGATTGAAGGCAGTGTATTAGCGGAAACCGCTTCGCATGAAGCAGTTATTGGGAAAGGTCTGGCGAAAATTATTTCAGGGACGGTGGGTAGTGAAATTGTGATCTTTTCGCAAGGTGCCGACGGTTCCATCGCAAATGACGTGTATAAAATCGTTGGAATCGCAGAGAGTGGTGATGACGCGACAGACCGAGTGGCATGTTATTTACACATTGAAGATGCTCAGGAATTGTTTGTGCTTGACGGACGGATCCACGAAATTGTTGTGATTGTTTCAAACATCAATCACGTGAGTAAAATTACAGACGCACTCGAAGCGCGCTTGAATAATTCTACGCTGGAGGTCTCCCCGTGGCAAGTGGTCGCCAAATCCTTTTACCGTGCCATGAAAACCGATCAACAAGGAGATGCCATTAGTCGCTGGGTGATTATGTTCATTGTGGCGATTGGTGTGCTGAATACAGTACTCATGTCAGTCCTGGAACGGACGCGTGAATACGGTGTGCTGAAGGCAATCGGGACGAAACCGACACAAATTTTCTGGTTGGTCGTCTGCGAAGTAATTATTATCACTATCGGTAGCATCTGCGTTGGTGTGCCCCTTGGGGTTTTAGCCAATTATCTGCTATCTATATCCGGCATCACATATCCCGAGGCAATCACCTACGGCGGCATGAAATTCACGACGTTATACGCTGAAGTCAACGTCCGATGTCTGATTATTCCGGCTATCACGGTCATGGTGTCGGCAACGATTGTGAGTCTGTTCCCTGCGATAAAAGCCGCCCGAATCATGCCTGCGAAGGCGATGCGGACACATTAGTATGGCTTTCAGCAGTCAGCAATCGGCAGTCAACAAAAGACTGGAATGGAAGAACTCGGTTGGGAAGGTGGAAGATTGGGAGGCACTCGTCCTTCCTTTCTTCCAACCAAGTTCCGATAGCCGATAGCCACTATAACCGAACCGCAAGGAAAATTAGGAAAATGTGGTTGATTTTAGTAAAACTTGCATGGAGAAATATCTTTCGGAATAAACGCCGCACCTTTATCGCCTCAGTCGCGATCGGTATCGGTCTGGCTGCTCTAATTTTCTTCGATGCGTTAATGATCGGGATGGGGGAGAATCTGATTCGGACGGCTACCGCCTCCTTCCTTGGCGACGCACAGATCCATCGGGAAGGTTTTCGAGACACACAAGAGGTTTCATTAACGATTCAGGCACGTGATGAAGTGACCGAGAGTCTCGCTAAAGAAGACATTATTGAGCATTTCACACAAAGGACACTCGCCTTTGGGATGATTACGTCTCCAGCAAGCGTGAGTGCGATTAACCTCGTCGGCGTTCATCCACCAACAGAGAAATTTCTGTCCCAAATTGATGATGCGATAACCGAAGGTGCCTATTTTGAAGATGATAATAACCGCGATATCGTCATCGGTGCGAAACTCGCTGAAACCTTAGAAATCGAACTTGGGGACCGGGTGGTCGTGACGGTGGCGCAAGTCGAAAGCGGTGACCTTTCCCAAGAGATGTTCCGAGTTTCCGGTATTTATCGCTTCGCGGGTGAAGAAATGAACAGTGGAATGGCGTTCGTTCGGATCGAAAAAGCGCAAGAGATGCTTGCTCTCGGGAACGGGGTCCATGAAATAGCGATTAAATTTACTTCTCTTGCCTATGCACAGGATCCGACACTACCGTTTTGGGAAGCGTATTCCGGACACGGCAACGAAGCATTAAGTTGGACGGAACTTATGTCGCAATTGAGAGTGATATTGGAAATGACAAAATACAGCAAGTATATCATGGGAGCCATCCTATTTGGAGTGGTTGTCTTTGGTATTATCAACACACTTTTTATGTCGTTGTATGAGCGAATGTTTGAGTTTGGCGTGTTACGCGCCGTTGGAACCCGCCCTTTCGGACTGGCGCGTGTCGTTTTATTTGAGGCAGGTGCCTTGGCAATCGTGAGTATTGGGTTGGGAGCGATACTTGGCTTTGTTTTGACGGCAGTATTCGCATACGTCGGTATTGACTATACCGGCATTGAAATGATGGGTGTGACAGTGCAGGAGTTCATCTATCCGGTGCTGGAGATTCAACAGTTCATCATTTATCCTATATCAGTCTTTATTTTTACTATCATTGCCGGACTGTACCCGGCTCGTCACGTGGCGAAAATGACACCCGTAGACGCCATGCGACGGAGTTTTTAATTATACCTTGCGGAGAAATAACAGGGTATGTACTCTGACGTTTTTCGTAGTCGAGTCGCCTGCGCCGTTGTTGCAGGCTTGGGTTTTAGTGTCATACCATGCATACCCTTATTTCAGTTTCGGATTGACCGAGAACCCGCATTCTCACTGCGAAGCAAACGGACGCAGCGGGCCGGAGGCAGATAAATAAAAAAATGGAACAGACGCAGAAGACAGACGTTATCGTCACAGAAGATGTGACAAAGGTTTATGCAGCCGATGGAATCCCGGTCAACGCTCTTAACGGTATCGATTTAACGATCCAATCGGGAGAATTTACGGCACTGGTGGGTCCTTCTGGTTCGGGCAAAACAACCTTTCTCAACATCATTTCAGGGTTGGATAATCCCACAGAAGGGAAAGTATGGCTCGCTGGCAAAGTGCTATCGGAAATGAGTGGCAATGAACTCTCTGACTTTCGACGGGATAATATCGGATTCATCTTTCAGGCTTACAACCTGATTCCCGTGCTATCCGTCGAAGAAAATGTTGAGTACATCATGCTCTTGGCAAGCGTCCCGAAAGCGGAACGTCACGAGCGGGTTATAGCAATGCTCAAGGCAGTCGGGTTAGAGGGTGTAGCAGACCGACAACCCACTCAACTCTCAGGTGGGCAGCAGCAGCGTGTCGCTATCGCGCGTGCTATGGTCTCTGAACCTACGATCATCCTCGCTGACGAACCGACTGCAAACCTTGACTCGAAAACGGGTGCCGATTTACTTGAGATGATGCACCGTCTTAACGCGGAAACCGGTATGACGTTCATCTTTTCAACCCATGATCCGATGGTGATGGAGAGTGCCCAACGCCTGATTACACTTCGCGATGGACAAATAGATAGTGATGAGACGAAGTAATAGTTCTCAGTTCTCAGTTCTCAGTTCTCAGTTGTTAGTTAAGAGATTTCTGATGAGAAAATTTCTCGTGTTCATCATCTGTTTGATGACAACGCCATTTGTAGGTGTCGTTAATGCAGAATTTCAAGCCAGTGGTTACTACAAAAACTTTTCTACAGTATTCAATTCACCACTTCCAGATGCATCGATGCTGGGAGTCGTGGTCAACCGATTACGTCTCAATCTCTCTTACGCCGCCACAGACTCACTTTCATTTGACTTCGCCTACGACTTTACGCCGCGGATTCAAGACCCTTTGCTTTTTTCGCAGTCCCCGTTTGCCGTTGGTCTCGCTTCGTCCCGCTATCGCGTTGCTGATCTTGACTCACCGATCTACCCCAGAACGGATGAGCCAATCGGTAGTGTCGGCATCTACCATAACCTTGATCGCGCTTCCATTCAATTCAGCACAGATTTTGCGGATTTCTCTATCGGTCGAGACGCAATAGCGTGGGGTAGTGCACGGATTATAAACCCAACCGACATCATCGCCCCTTACACCTACGATCAACTTGATACTGAAGACCGTGTTGGTGTAGATACAATTCGGGTTCGTATTCCAATAGGTGTTATGGGAGAAGTAGATACAGGATACATTTTCGGCAACAAATTCAATTTCGATAAAAGTGCCGTATTTCTCCGAACGCAATTGAATGCCGTAGAAACAGACTTCTCAATTCTATTATTGGAATTTCAAAGAGATCTGCTTGTCGGTATCGATATAGCACGTGGTATTGGAGGAGCCGGATTTTGGTTGGAAACGGCTTATGTATTCGCCGAACCGTTCGACGAGGACTCCGATACCCTGAACAACTACCTACGTACCTCTGTCGGTCTCGATTATAGCCTCGGTGGCGAAACTTACACATTCATCGAATATCATTTCAACGGAGCAGGCACGCAGAAACCTGAAAATTTTCTTACCAACTTAGAGCAACCGGCGTACATACGCGGCGGCGTTTATCTACTGGGTATGCACTATCTCGCGCCCGGATTCACCCATCAGCTGACACCACTCATTAGTTTCAGCGGACAAATACTGTTCAACCTATCCGACCCATCAACCTGGATCGCTCCACAGATTGCATATAACGTCGCAGAGGATATTCATCTCTCTATCGGTGGTTTCATTAGCGTCGGAAAACGACCGAAGAACGGCGATTCCGCTCAATTTCAATCTGAATTTGGCAGTTATCCCAACCTTCTCTTTTCTTCATTTCGTGTCTATTTCTGATTGCCTCAATCCTCTTTCCCAAATGATGCGCGTACAGTCCACACCCCCTTCTCGAATGTAGCAGTGATGTCCGCGTTCTGCCTCGGTGAATCTCGATGTATATGGTAATCCTGTGCAGGCAAACATCGATTCTCGTAGACATGTCGCACGGTCTCTTCGTCACCAAAGTATTCCTTATCACGCTTAAGTGCCCGATCCATAATCACAGAAGTATCGACCTCTATCCAGACCGTAAGATCCCACCAATGACACAGTTCACTTCGTAGTAGGAAGACACCTTCAACGAGAACGATGTCCGGCGAGTTGGAAGAAGCTAAAGATGATCTGTTCCTGGCGGTTTCAAGGGTCCGCACAAGCGCGGCGTAATCAAAAGTATTCTCAAAGTATGCAATAGGTTCTGACGCATTCGATGTCCGTAGAGAACGTGGAATTAGAAACGTATCTATTGAGAGCAAGATTATATCCAAACCCAGACGACTCGACTGCTCTTGCACATTAACAGCAAGCGTCGATTTTCCCGCACAATCGGGCCCGCTCAGTGCAATCAATTGTGGTGCCCGAGATTGCGAATAACCTGTTCTGATCTTCTGAGCGATGTACGCTACGAATTCGTTCTGAGACATCCGCTGATCTGCCATACGTATTTATAACCATCCCACTGTAAGAAGCCACCAGATTTACCAAATGGCGTGTAACCGTTCCTTTATTACATATTAAGGCATTGCCAAATACATTCACGAAGCCAGTCCTCGGCGCGACAAACCTTTCATTGCCATCAACTAATGAATTCAGTACATCATAAATTAACTGAGTCCCGTTCAAGAACAGCACAAATTTTCTTTTAATACAGACAATATACGCGCGTCCAAAACACTTGGTGTTCGTATTTCCTACAGATGCACGAATATTAGGTCAACTAAAAATTGAATTTGGCGTTAACTAAAAAAAAAACACAATGTGCTATGGAAAACCGGCTTTGGACCGTCGCAGTTATTTTTCCTATGAGCCAAATAAAGATTGTACATGGTAATGACGCACTGTGCTGCGATCCGCTTTTAGGGACTAAAATTGCCCAAACTTAAATATATTCTTCGTCTTAATTATTTATATATACTTTAAGGAGCACATTATGAACCGGCAGTCAGCATTCATACAACTGCCATCGGCATCGATGCAGACAATTTATAAAACAACGCAGGAGATAGTAAAATCAAACATTCCACTTTTCATTACTGGCGAAACTGGCGTCGGTAAGGAAGGCATCGCAAGATATATTTATGAAACCAGTCCTCGACGCGACCAACCTTTCATTGCCATCAACTGTGGACGATTTTCCGCTGAACTCTTGCAAAGTGAACTCTTTGGGCATGAAGCGGGAGCGTTCACAGGAGCGATCCGGCAGCGACGAGGCGCGTTTGAAATGGCAAATGGGGGCATCCTCTTTCTCGATGAAGTCCCAGAAATGTCTTTGGACGCACAGAAAATGCTCCTTCGCGTCCTGGACACAGCCACATTCACACGTCTCGGTGGGAATGGACAGTTGACGGTGGATGTCCATATCATTGCCGCAACGAATCGAGACATTGAGAAAGCCGTTGCGGAAAAAGAATTTAGAGAGGATCTTTACTACCGACTCAAGGGGATGATGTTTAACCTCCCACCGTTACGGGAGCGTCCGGAGGACATCGCGCCTTTAGTCGCCGCTTTTATTAAGGAGTTCAGTGCCGAATATGGGAAAAATATTATTGGGATTACTCCAGAGGCACTCACTCGTCTTGAGCGGGCGGCATGGCCCGGGAACATCCGTCAGTTGAGAAGCACCATTCAAGCGGCTGTCGCACTCGCAACAACTGACAGACTTGAATCCAAGGATTTCCCGGATATCTATCCAGAGTTCATCAAAACTCTTATCTCCATATGGCAGACACTTCCTCCAGAGACACAAAACGCAATATGGGAAACACTTCACCCAGAGACACAACACACAATGATGCACGAACTCTCGATGCAGTCCTCGTCATCTTGGAACAGTTTGCAAGTTTCAAGCATATCCCGGATGAGCGAAAAAGGGGAGTTTCTCAACATCAGAGATTTGAACCAGCATCAGATTCTCAGCGCAGTTGCCCGAAAACGTGTAGAGCAGTACGCCTCGCTCCGCGAGGCAGCTGAATCGTTAGATATTGACATCCGAACGCTTCAGAGATATGCACGATTGGAAGAGTCAGACAGCTGATGTACTCTCAGAAAACGGACGCAGCGTTTTCAAACAGAAATGTTATCGTGTCGAATGCACGTCCGGCATTTAGCACATCATCAATTAAGATAAATCCGGTATAAAATAAAACACTGTGGAAAGAAAAAGAAAACTCCCTATGGTCCAATGAGGTATTCAGAACCTCCGCCAAAGGGAGTTCTCTTTTTCGGTGTACAACCAAGCCAAAAAGTATTGATTGCGTTTTGGCACCAGTTGACTGCTGCAGTGTGGCGTAATGTCTTAGATTGTTTTGGAGTTAATCTTTAGGGACTGTCTCATAGATGCTGATTTGAGGGATGATATGTCTGCAATCCCATCTACCATGTTGAACAAAAGCATGAATTTGAATTTCTGGGAGAAATATGTTATTATAACATGAGTTCGGTAACAAAAATCCAAGTAAACGTATACTTCATAAGCGGGTCGCTGTAGGGGACCGGGCTGAGCGATAAAGGCAGTAATCCATCCCAGGATATATAGGCAGATGAACAAAAAACGGATCTTATTGATAGGCATACTCGGTATCATGGTTCTGTGCGCGGTGATCTTCTACTGGTACGCCCAACGCCAAGCCAACTATGCAAAAACACGAGAACTTTTCGCGCCTCTCTACGAATATTCAGGAAGACTCACCCCAGAAGAGCGAAAGTCCTTTTCTGAACTTGTGCATTCAATTGAGGTTAAGACTGTCGGTGCAAAAGGATACGCGTTGCCTGAACGCGAGAGACTTCAGTTGGAAGTACACAGCATGACGTTATACCGGAACAACCCTGAACTGATGTTCATAGAGCATGGTGCCCTCCCTGCCGATGTTGATCCATATATACGACACTTTAGTATCCTGGCACTGATCGCTAAAACAAAGTTGGCGGATTTGCCTGCTAATAGTAGAAAATCGATAATATTTCACCTCGAAACCCTCGGAAAACGTCTGACGAAAAACAGCGTTGAGGTGTATATTCAGGAAGTCAAAAACCTTCCTTTTCGTCCGAGACAAGAACTTCCAACGATGCGCTTTGGAATCGCGTCTGCTGGGACAAGAGAGGGAGATCAATGGGTTTTGGAGGCGGATGGTTCATTGGTATTTCCAGAAGGTGCAAAACGAGGTATCGTTCATATCACTGATACCTATGGAAATGAGTATACGGTTGACCTTGATACCCCTACAGACACCAGTATGACAGAAAACACAACCGAATTGTACGCAGAAATCGATTGGGTCTTCGAGCGACTTACCAATGCAGAACTCCGAAGGCTTTCAACGTTGGACAAGGCTGAACACTCCGCAACGATCCAAAAGTTGTTCCAATCAGAATAGGCACTTACGGTTTGTGATTAAGCGTTTGTCTATCCTCATTTAAAGACCACGACTAACTTCCGGTGTGCTGTGCCTTGTGAACCTATCCTGGCGCGAATTAGAAGCAAATAACGTCCGTTGCGGACAAGCACGCCATCATCTGTCAATCCATCCCACTGTGCAATGTGAGGACCGACGTAGAGTGAGGTGTCCTCAAGGAGTCGCCGAACCCGCCTGCCCCGTAGATCGAAGATATCCATTGTTACAAACGCTTGCGTTGCCTCCGGTGCCTTGAGTTGATACGCTATTGTTAGCCGATTCCTATCCGGTGCGAAAAATACACGCGGCGAAAGTTTGACGTTCTGAATCTGAAACCGATCAGTTCGCTCCAAATCTACAGGCGTATGCACCATCAATGTATAAATCCCGAAGTGGTTAATAGAAGCGGTTACACCCCCTTGAACAGAGTTCACACGGCTTTGCAAAGGGACCCACTGTTTCCCAAACGCCTCCCAAAAATAGAGTTGTGGCTTTGCATCTGGAAACACATCACTTCCAAAGAGAAATGTCAGCTGCATTGGTCGTTTTAAGATGAGCTGCGCTGGTGAGATCTGAACGACACGGATGAACTGCAGGGCTGTCGGCGGTAATCCGGGTGATGCCACGATTTCTATCCCAATGTGTCGTTCAATCGGGAGCGCATTTTCGGGCAGTGTGATTTCCACACCCGCTGGACTTTTGAGCGTTCCACCACGGTTTCCCATGGTGCCTGTTGCTGGAACGACGCTTAACCTTACGCGCTGTTCCACGCCGTTCACACGGCAAATAAGGTCGCCCTCGCCTACAAAAGCAGGCATCAGCGTTGGTTGATTACCTGTTGTAATTCTACCTAAATTCCCAGCGAGAAACCACTGTGCCCTAAGCACTTCCTCATCCACGGAGACTGCTTGAAGCCGGTAATGTTTCCCAGAAATAAGCCTATAGGGTTGCATGACTTCCAATTGACTGTCAAACACCCGAATTTCAAATGGGTTCTCAATCGCCGGAACATCTGGAACGTGCCATATCATCAGCATTATGAAAATAAAATATATCGTCGTTGAGTGGAAGAGCGTTCGCATTCTCACATAGTAGCATACACCCAATTTGCATTGCAAGCCGTCTTGTGCTAAACTCCAGAGACATTTATGGTAGATTTTAGAATTAATTGTACACTCTGCACCGGCGAGGTTAGAATGCACATCGCATGAATCAACGGTATGAATGCGCGTGTGGCATTCACCGGGTCGAGTACGCCACAAAACCTCGCCTACCCGGGGAGGGGAGAATGTCTGCTTATTTTTCTGGTTTACCATAGCTAAAATAGCAACGAAAACTTAGTCCTAAACGAAGTGGAGGAAGATTCTAACGCGGAAACCCCTAAGTTTCAAAACACGTTACTTCTCCGCAAGGTATAATTAAAGAATGGAAAAACAACATTTCACGTCAAAAACGGTTGACGGCACTGCTCTCATCAAAACAGATCCGTTGTTAAAGCCGTATGCAGCACAACTGCGTGAGCGGTTTGCACACTATCAACGTTTCAAAACAGCGATTGAGAAAACCGGCGGTATCTTAGGCGAAATAAGTCAAGGACACCAATATTTCGGTTTCAATCGCGGGGAAAATGACGGTGAGAGCGGGATCTGGTATCGCGAATGGGCACCCGGTGCACACACCCTTGCCCTTATCGGTGACTTTAACGGCTGGGATCGCGGCGCACATCCGATGTCCGTTGACGATCGCGGTGTATGGCATCTCTTTCTACCCGATAAAGACTACGCTGATCAACTCACACACGGAAGCCGAGTCAAGGTACACATTGTATCAGAACTCGGTGGACTCGACCGCATTCCAGCATATATTCAGCGTGTTGTTCAGGAAGGTGATACTGATTTCACTGGACAGTACTGGGCACCGCCATCCCCTTATCAATGGAGACATCACACGCCTCGTTTTGATATCCGGACTGAGGGTTTGCGAATCTACGAGGCACACGTTGGTATGGCGCAGGAAGCGGAAAAGGTCGGAACGTTCGATGAGTTCACGCAAAACGTGCTACCCCGAATTGCAGATTTGGGCTATAACGCTGTGCAGCTGATGGCAGTAATGGAACATCCGTATTATGCAAGTTTCGGGTATCACGTAAGCAATTTCTTCGCCGTTTCAAGCCGTTTCGGGACACCGGAAGAACTCAAAGCACTTATTGACACCGTACACAGTATGGGTTTGCTGGTTATCATGGACCTGGTCCATAGCCATGCCGTCAAAAACCTCAATGAAGGATTGAATCGTCTTGACGGCACGGCACACCACTATTTCCACGCCGGTGAGAAAGGTGACCACATCGCATGGGATTCGCGCTGTTTTGATTACAGTAAGTACGAAGTGCAACGCTTTCTCCTTAGCAACATTCGCTACTGGCTGGAGACCTACCGATTTGATGGATTCAGATTTGACGGCATCACGAGCATGCTTTACAGTGACCACGGGTTAGGGCGAAACTTCAATGGCTATGCGGATTATTTCGGCACAGAAGCCGAATTCGACGCTATTGCATATCTGATGCTGGCAAACGAAGTCGTTCACGCCGTCAACCCTACCTCAATTTCAATTGCTGAAGATATGAGTGGAATGCCCGGTCTCGCGCGTCCCATCAAGGAAGGCGGACTCGGCTTCGATTATCGGCTCGCAATGGGTATCCCAGACTATTGGATTCAGTTATTGAAAGAGAAACAGGATGAAGCCTGGCATATCGGCGAGATTTACGGCATGTTGCGCAATCGTCGGACCGGCGAGAAACACATCGCTTATGTCGAGAGTCACGACCAAGCCATCGTTGGTGATAAAACCCTTGCCATGCAACTCATGGATACCGAACTTTTCACGAACATGAGCGTCTCCACAACAAGCCATGACATCGCTCGTGGCATTGCGCTCCACAAACTCATCCGACTGTTGACCTTTAGTTTAGGTGGCGAGGGGTATCTCAACTTCATGGGAAATGAATTCGGACACCCTGAATGGATCGACTTTCCGCGAGCGGGAAACAATAACTCCTATTGGTATGCGCGCAGGCAGTGGCACCTCGTCGACGATGACACCCTCCGCTACAAACATCTCAACGCTTTTGATCGCGCCATGCAACACCTTGACGCAATGTACCATCTGCTTTCTGATGAAAACATTCATCTCTTACTTATTCACGAGGACGCGAAACAGATCGTCTATGAACGGGGTGGACTCGTCTTCGCCTTCAATTTTCATCCGACTGCCTCGGTCACAGATTGGCGCATTCCTGTCCCTCAGAAAAAGGATTATCGCCTTATTCTCAATACCGATGATGCCGCTTACAGTGGCTATGGTGCCGTAGAGGGTAGGCACTATCCGTGGCAAGATGTAGGCATGGAGGGGCATACACAATCCATTCAACTGTATGTCCCTGCCCGAAGTGCTCAAGTATTAGGGACTGAAACAAAAAGTTTGGACTCGAATTGATCAAATTATTTGCACCTCGACATAAAAATTCGGGCAATTAACCAAAAGATTTGCACAAAAAACTTGACAAAGGTGATTTTTTTGTGTTATACTTTAAAATGGTACTGATAATACCTTTGCCCGAATACGTGCCGTATGGACGGTGTTCTCCCTCTGGGAAACTAGGGACAGCCAACCGTGACCTCTGCCGCCACGGTATGTCTATGTTGGATTGCTAGAGCCAGACACTCTAGCATTTTTCACGCTTACAGTTGAATAAGGAATTCACGCTGCTGCAGGTCAGAATATAGATTGTGGGTATACGGTTTATCTTTGTAAACGTCCCAACTAAATCCGGCAATAGCATCGGCTAATCTTATCCACGCACTTCCTTCATCTTTAATTCCTCGTACCTTCTTGTACACCACCCCCGTCTGCCTTAATCGTTTGGCAATTTGTTGTTTTTCCTGCTTATCCAGTCCGTCAACCACAACTATTAAATCGTGTGTCTCCATGTCTGTTATGTATCGTTGAACCATTCGCGCTATCGTATCCACAGTTGCAGCAACATAATCTCGAGTATCGGTGTAGGTTGAATAGAAAAGACAACTTTTCAATTCTGATAGGGTTGTTATAGTTCGGAGGTACTCGACTTTTTTCAGATAGTGCGTTTTAGTCCATTTCATAGATCCTTTTCCTGTTGCTTTTTCCACCCCCAGTAACATTTGCTCGCCACTGTCACGCATCTCAACAGTTTTCACAATGACAGCAGCAACACTAAAGAAATCACCTTGCGTATGCTGCCCAGATTCATCAACGTAACAATACACACTTTGCATGGATTTATTAATCCTCTTCAGTTTCTATCCATTATAAACTCCAAGTTTTTTGGAGAGAGGGCAGTGCTTTTACACCGCCTCTCACCTATAACTTCAATTAAACATGAGTGGTTCTATCAAGCACACCTAACTCTTTGATAGTGCATCTATACGTGCTTGAAGTTCCGCTATTTCAGCAGCATTATCGCTGATTTCGCTCTCATTGCTTGTGCTTTGGCTTTCCTCAGGCTTCTCCTGTTCGATTTCCTCGAGTACTTTCTTGGCAACCCGCGGATGACATCCAGCCAAATAAGCAATGTCCCGAATGTGAGCACCCGGATTATCTTCGATGATCTGACGGATTTTGTTCCTATCCGTTTTAGATCTCCCAGCAAAACTAAGTCCTGCCTCCTCTCGTTGTTGTAAAACTTGAGATGGCATAATTCCGTCACGATCAGCGATCAACTCGGGCAGGTACCTATCCACCGAAGTAGGTGATACGCCCGCTTTTTTTCCAATAGATACGTAAGATTGTTTTAGCCAACTATCAGGATTACCTTCCAGCCATTTAGCCATCTTACTCTTCGCTTCATTCACTGTTCATTACCTCCATCTTAGGTTTCTAAAATTATATCACATATTTTAATACTTGTCAAGTAAAAAATAGTCTAAACACACTAATTACTCATTCATTTCTTTCAAAATCAGACAGAAGATACATGAACCGTATTCTATGCCATACTTCTCCATCAAAGTAAGAGGATTAACTCTCCCGCACAGGAAGATTCCCCCTTTCTAGTAACAGGTAGACACCCCGGAATCAACAACGATTACTGATTTCCGTAGCAAATCTAATACCCTCTCCTCCGAGGGGATAATCTCCTGTTCTCCCGCCTGAAGGTGACTGCGTATAGCGGAAAGTGCTATTGTCAGCGTTTTATTCGCACTTTTCCATTACATTCGATATGTACCATTCAGAACACTTACTCATAACCTCAGATTCAAAAACGTGAGTGATCTACAAGGAGTATACTAACAGGTTTGTCCGATATGATCGCTGATAATATCCTTGAAATATAGATATCTATTCCCTCTCGCTCAATCTCCAAACTCTCGTTCTCAGTATTCACTCAAATAAACTCCCGTCAATACGATCATTGCTCACTCTAAGTTTATGGCGTTTATCAGGTCTTCCAATGAGTACCTGAATCACTTCTTCAAACATTCTATCATGGGGCGATTTCTGGAATCGCCGACGATACGTTTGATAGAATGGATAGATGTTGGGTAAATCTCTTCAAAGGCACAGTTTGAAGTATCTCAAACATGATATCTAGGGTTTCCCACTTGTTGTGTGCCAAGGTTCTCTCTTACCGGTAAAGGTTCTTAGCAGTAGAGATCAATGATTTCTCGCTTGGTATCAGTAGTTCTATAGAACTTGCTCCTTCTTTGGAGTATAGGCGTAAGTTTGTCAGAGGTTTTATTTTTTACAAAGATTTTTGCAAAGTCAGGGTAACTATTTATACAATAGGTCCTAATAAGATGGGAGAGGAAATGTGAGCGCGGGAGAGATCAACGATATAAACTTTCAGTTGCGTAGAAAAACAGGATTAAAGACCTTAATTTTTCGTGTTAGTTAATATATTCTATAATTTTTATTCTCTAATGTGAAAAAAGTAATATGCGGAATTAGAAAACCCCGCATACGATTTTCATCACGTGGTATTATTATCCAACGAATACGCACGGTTTCCACCGGGACCGCCGCCAATTGCCCATGTGCCTCGGAACAATGACTGCCGCCTCAGTGGCATGGTTTCAATGACCTCATGGCTCAAGTTGAGTCGATGCCACTGTGCCCAGATGGAGTTGTAACAATTGAAGACCGCGCACCGAGGGTTTGATGGATTCGTCCAATCATTCGCTGCATGGACGAGACTTTCAGTAAAGATAACGACGGAACCGGGTGGGCAACTGTAGTCGTCCATCATCTCACGCATATTTGCTTCCCACGGCGACTCTCCGATATTCGGACGATATGGGTCGGGACCTCCGTAATTGAAGTGTGCTTTGTGTGAACCGCTAAGAAAAGAGGTGGCACCTTGTCCCGACTTGACCTCCTCAAGTTCCCACACAACACGCGTCAGTCCTGCGAAAATCTTTCCACCGGCGACCTGATACCGCATCGCGTTTGCCTGTTGGGGTGGACGCACGACGTGCGGTAGACCGTTATCGCCACGTTCCGATATGCTCCAGCCAGGTTCCCGGACAGTCGTGAATGACCCTTCACATCGGAACCCGTAGCAATCGTCGTGCACAAAGGGATCTTCGGACAGAATTTCGTTCAGGATGCCCACGATTGCTGGATGGTCGAGTAGGGTCTGGAGAGCACCTTGATAACTCTGTCTTGCCCCGTCATAGACTTCTGCCTTCATCTCTTCGATTTCCGGTTCCGATAATACCGATGGTAACAGAATCCATCCGCGGAGATCGAAGAAAAATTTTTGTTCAGGTGTCATTGGCACCAATGCGTCCATAGCGCTTTGATTTGACATTGACTTTTCCTCCTTAAAGTGCTTTTTCCAATCCAGGCAAAAAATAATCCTTAACGACAACTTCCCAACTCATGCGGGAAGCAATATCGTAACCTTCTCGAAGCATATCTTCTACATCACGAGGTTTGCGAGGCAAACGCCCCAAGAGTTTCGCTGCGATGTCTCTGCTATTCTCCATTTCAATCGCATTCCGTTCTGCCAATCCGATATGAATTACATCTTCTAAGGACTTCGGAGGGATATTCAGCTGCGTATAGTCCGCAATAACGATATTTGGAACATCACGGTTATCGGTAGCACGCTGAATGAACCCGCAACACCCACAGACATTGCTAACGACGCAAATCGCGCCAAAGCTCAGAGGCTCTACCTGTGCAATCCCGAACGGTTCATAAATGGACTGCCCGAATTCCGCGTCGCTCCCTTTGCGGATGTCCATAAATTCCATTTCTATCGGCATCCGTTTCCCGCAAGCGGCTTGACTCCACCCGAACTGATTGACGAAAACGACCTTAACCGCCTTAGACTGTAGATTGAATGCAGAAACGCCGTTATTCAGTTCAATTTCCGCACCAACGAGATCGGGATAACCGATTTTGTGATACACGGGCCAGCCATACGCTTCCTCCATCTCATGAATACTTTCGTTGGGACGACCTGTCGCAATTTCTGTCGAGAGAATAAACAACACGGCTGTTTTATCATTAGAAGCGAGCAGGTTATCCAAGTGCATGAGCACCTGTAAATCGCGCCACAATCCTTTACTTTTGACGAGCCGCGTTACATGTGTGAAGACGTAATCGGGACGATAATCCAGAAGTGTCTTCGCGTATTTTTGGAGTAACGCCTTGGATGTTAATTTTTCTTGTAGGCTCACCTCAAACGCCGGGATGCCGTTGTAAACGAGGTTAATTGGGAACTCCTCAAACGGCTTTGCCAAGAATCGCAACTCATCTACAACGAGATCCCCAACTGCGAAGACCGTATCACAGAGATGTGCTTTGTCAATCAAGGCGTGCTTGAAATACCAAAACGGATCGTCAAAGACCTCACGGATCGATTGTCCGTGTACTTTCGCCTGCTCCAATACGTTGTAAAAGCGTATATCATGTCCGGGATGTCCCTCAACAATGGGACGTATCGTTGCCACTTCATGTGCATAAAAGACAGTACGCATATTCGCAGCGTCTTCGTTACTCTTACGTTCAATTAGTGTTTTAAGGGCAAGCGGCATCCCCATAAACTCGTGCGAAATGACGAACACTGGGGTCTTCGTCTTTCCACCGATAAGGACCTGTAAGGCATCGTATGCCGGCTCAGCCAGCCGGAGATATTCTTCATATTCCCATTCACTCTCGTAGCGACTTGATTCGATGTCAAAATTCTCATAGAGATCCCACTTAAACTGACTCGTCTGAACTTCGTTGCTATTCGATACGTTCACCAAGATTACGTCTGTGAGGGTTGTAACGTTTTTATTTTTATCCACGAACTCTCGTTGCCCGTAAACGATTTCTACATGATAAATCTGCTCAATCTCGCTGAGAGCTTTCGCGTGGGGCGTGTCTGTTATCCCTTCACTTGCGCGATACAGCACGGTGTCGAGTTCACCCAAGTCGGCACCAGAAAACAGAGGTCCGACGAGAAAAGTGCGTTCAATCGCTTCGTTGTAACTGCGGGTTGTTAGCAACCCTTCTAAAACTGCCCCGATGCCACCCATTTTCTGGATGGCTTCGTGTGTAACATGAACAACAATACTCAAAATTTTTTACCTCGTCTAATGTTTTTTACGCAGGATTGCAAGCAACCCAAAAGGATGAAAAAATTACCAAAATCGCATTCTTTATGAAAGATTATATCATGATATTAGAATAGGTGTCAAATTCTGTATCCTGAGTACGAGACCCATCCAATTTTCCCTCTTAATAACAACCGATAACTAACCGTCAACTGCTGACAACTGAATGCCTCTGTCCGCAAATCTTTATCCTTGACAACCAAGCCAAAAGCCACTATAATATATATTGAAGGTTTGTGCGACAAAGCATCATTCCCTGAGAGACTCAGATGTAAGTCGTACAAAGCATTGGTTAGCATGTATTCAACAAATAATCCCTGAAATTTTCATCCTTTATGGAGGTAGCAATGTTAGAAAGTATTGGAAGTATAGCCGGTGCTATATGGCACTATCTCGAAGATCACAACGAAGCCACTGTTACAAAATTAACACGCGAAATCGGCGAAAACGAACGGACAGTTTTAATGGGTGTTGGTTGGCTCGCCCGCGAAGGAAAAATAGATTTCGAGCGACGGAAACAAGGTACCTACATTACCCTGAAAACACAACAATCAAACGCAGAAGTCGTATAGATTTCGGAAGGAGAACGGATTAGATGAAGCCACTTCGCCAGTTAACAGTGGTGCCGACGTTACCGCCGAATCTTGAACCCCTGCGTGAACTCGCCTTAAACCTGTGGTGGACCTGGGATCGTGAAGCGTTGGGTTTATTTCGACACCTTGATGCCGAACTGTGGGAAAAGACGTATCACAATCCGGTTGCGATGCTCGGTCAAATTCCGCAAGAACAATTAGATGCCGCTGCAAAAGACAGCGTATTCCTCGCCCGCCTTGAAGTCATCCACAAAAAATTTAAAGAATACCATAAGACTGCGTCATGGTTTGAAACAAATCATAACGACGAGACGCTCAACACCCTAAAAATTGCGTATTTTTCAATGGAATACGGATTGACAGAGTGTATGCCGCTCTACTCCGGCGGTTTAGGAATCTTAGCGGGCGATCATTTGAAGTCGACAAGTTACTTAGGGCTGCCTTTTGTTGCAGTCGGACTGCTCTATCAGCACGGGTATTTCCGTCAGATGCTCACGGCAGATGGCTGGCAAATGGCAGATTACCCAACGAATGACTTCTACAATATGCCCATCCAGCCAGCAAAATGCGCTGATGGAACCCCACTTTTCGTGGAAGTTATGTATCCAGAGGGTAAAGCATTTGCTAAAGTCTGGTGTGCACAAGTTGGACGCGTTCCGTTATATCTCCTCGACACGAATATCCCCGAAAATCAGAGTGAGGAATTGCGGAACATAACAGATTACCTGTACGGCGGTGACGAACGCCTTCGCATCAAGCAAGAGGTCCTGTTAGGTATCGGTGGATATCGTGCTTTGACTGCCCTTGGTATACAACCGACCGTCTGCCACATGAATGAAGGTCACGCTGCGTTCCTCACAATTGAACGCATCCGACAACTCATGCTGGAGACAGGAATCCGTTTTGAAGAAGCCTGCGAAGCTACAAAATCAGGAAACATCTTCACAACGCACACACCTGTCCCTGCCGGTATTGACTGGTTCCCGCCTGAGTTGGTTAATCACTACTTCAGTGGCTACTATGGGGAACTCGGGGTTTCTGCTGATACTTTCCTGGGTCTCGGCAGAACAAATCCGACCAATACACACAGCGAATTCAGTCCCGCGCTCCTCGCGTTCCGCCTCTCAGCAATGAGTAACGGCGTGAGCCAATTACACGGTCATGTCTCCCGTGAAATGTGGAAAGACCTCTGGCCTGGGACACCCGTGCATGAAGTACCTATTCGCGCGATTACAAATGGGATCCATACCCGTTCTTGGGTCTCCGGTGATATGCAGAGCCTCTTTGACAGGTACTTGGGTCCTCGCTGGATCGTTGAACTTACAAACCAAGCAGTCTGGACACAGATTTCGCAGATTCCGGATCCTGAGTTATGGCGGACACACGAACGACGCCGCGAACGTCTTATTACGTTCGCGCGCCAGCGACAAGAACAGAAACACGCCTTCGGAAGTGCCCAAACTTCCTCGCCTGGCAAGCGTTCTCAGGAAAGCGAGAGTGTCGCAACCAAAATTCTCAATTCAGCGGCATTAACTATCGGGTTTGCACGCCGGTTTGCAACCTATAAGCGGGCAACCTTACTCTTCCAAGATGTTGACCGTCTCGACAAGATTCTCAACCATCCGGAACGCCCTGTTCAACTCGTTTTCGCGGGCAAGGCACATCCACATGACTATGAGGGGAAATTGCTCATTCAGCGCATCTCCCGTATCGCATCAGAACCACGATTTTATCATAAAATCGTCTTCATTGAGAACTACGACATCTGTGTCGGACGCTATCTCGTTGAAGGGGTTGACGTTTGGCTCAACAATCCGTTACGTCCTAACGAAGCAAGCGGGACAAGCGGCATGAAAGCATCAGCGAACGGGGTCCTCAATCTGAGTATTGCAGATGGATGGTGGGCAGAGGCAAATCATCTTGGTGGCGGCTGGACAATCGACGCTGGTGCTACGTCTGGAGACTCAAAGTCCATCGACAAAGCACACGCCAACGCTATTTATGAGCTTCTTGAAAAAGAGATTGTGCCTCTCTTCTACCAGCGTAATCCTGTTGACGATGTGCCGTACGAATGGGTTGCTCGGATGAAGACTGCGATGCAGAACCTCGCTCCTATTTTCAATACAAAGCGTATGGTAGCGGAGTACGCAGAGCAGTTGTACTTTCCGGCGCATCGCCGCTGGCAGCATCTCAATGAATCAGGTGGAAAGCGCAGTATCGCCTTAACTCGCTGGAAAACACATATTCAAGATCATTGGGGCGACCTACGGATTGAGGAGAAACATACCGATGCGACGGATACTTCTGTGATTCAAAATCCTGAGTTGGGTGTCGGTGAATCTACAACAGTGCAGGCGGTTGTCCACACCGACGTGCTGTTTCCACACGAACTCGTCGTCCAAATTTACCACGGTGTGTTAGATGAGGTGGGCGAAATTCACAATGGAAGTGTCAAGCCAATGGCGTATCAAGCCGACCTCGGCGGTGGCACCTATCTCTTTGAAGGGTCACTCACCTTGAAACAGACGGGATTACACGGGTATACCGTCCGTGCCTTACCTTACCACGAGGATTTACAATCTCCGCATGAACTCGGACTTGTAACATGGGCATGAAAGTAAAACCTCCTGTCCGATGGATCGGAGGTTTATTTTGCGTTGCTCAAAACCATTTCTAAGCGTATAATAAGAGTACGCAGTTTGAAGCGAAGTGGAAAGCGGATATACGGAAAGAAACGTGAAATCCGTGGGGAAACACCCAAGCAAAAACACCGATTTGACCGAACCGCAAGGGACAATTAAAAAATGGACAGAACAGCAGAAATTGCCCGCGAAACAGCAGAAACCCGTATCCGACTTCGGCTTGACCTTGACGGAACGGGAGCATCTAATATTAACACTGGTGTTGGATTCTTGGATCACATGTTGGAACTCTTTGCGAAACACGGTTTCTTCGATCTGGAAATCCAAGCGGAAGGAGATTTACACGTGGATGCACACCATACGACTGAAGATGTCGGTATCTGCTTAGGGCAAGCCCTCCAAAAAGCTGTGTTGGACAAAGCAGGAATGCAACGTTTCGGTAGTTTCACCGTCCCTATGTACGAATCCCTCGCCAAAGTAGACTTGGATGTTTGTGGACGTCCCTACCTCTACTTTGAAACACCGCTTGGTCACGGAAAAGTCGGCGAGTTTGATATCGAACTCACTGAAGAATTTTTTCACGGGTTTGTGAACCATAGCGGGACAACTTTGCATATCAACGTCCCCTACGGCACCAATCAACACCACATCATTGAAGCGATCTTTAAAGCAGTTGCGAAGGCTTTACATATTGCGACCCGTCTTGATGAACGTATTACGGGTGTCCTATCTACCAAGGGCAGTCTATAGTTTAAGTTTAACTTCCGACAATAGAGTTTTCAATAGCAAGTTTTGGCTTCTAAGCAGTGCCAAAACGAAATGAAAACTGAACCGTTAAAAGTTTCCAAATCCACAAGCATTCACAAAAATATGGGAGAACGCATATGAGTAACGGGAATGTTATTGCAGTTATTCTTGGAGGTGGCCGCGGCGCACGCTTGTTCCCGCTGACACGTGACCGAGCGAAACCGAGTGTCCCGATCGCAGGCAAATTTCGACTCGTGGACATACCCATTAGTAATTGCTTCCATTCAGGCTTGGAGCGCATCTATGTCCTGACGCAGTTTAACTCTGTCTCCTTGAATCGACATATCGCGCAGACCTACCGCTTTGATACATACCGCCGTGGGTTCGTCCAAATCCTCGCTGCGCAACAAACGCTGATGGGTGAAGAGTGGTATCAGGGAACAGCGGACGCAGTCAAACACAATGAACCTTATATTCTCAATCCACGTTTTGCAGACGAATACGTCCTGATTCTCGCCGGTGACCATCTCTATCGGATGGATTATCGCAAAATGCTGAAAGTGCACACCGAATCTAATGCCGCTATCACAGTGTCTGTGATTCCGGTGAAAAGAGAGGACACAAGTGGGCTTGGCATTCTTCAGGCAGATGTGAATGGACGTATTGTTGATTTCGTGGAAAAACCGCAAACCGAGGAAGAACTGGATCGGCTACGCGTTGAACCCGAAGTTTTTACGTCTCGAGGTATTGAACCCGACGGCAGAGAATACATTGCCTCAATGGGAATTTACATCTTTAACAGAGAGGTCTTGCAAGCGGTGCTTCGAGATGATTCAAACGTCGATTTCGGCAAGGATATTATCCCGAAGAGCATTCAGCAGCTGCCAGTTTCTGCTTACTTCTTCGATGGCTATTGGGCGGATATAGGTACCATTCGTTCCTTCTATTCGGCAAATATAGCACTCACCGACACAGCCCCTGAGTTCAATTTCTACGATGAACAGGCACCAATTTACACCAACCGCCGACACCTACCAAGCACTAAAGTCAACAGTAGTAGCGTTCGATCTTCAATCCTTGCGGAAGGCTCCATTATTGATGATTCTGAAATCGATAGAACAATCGTCGGTATCAGGAGTATTATTTCCAGTGGCAGCCGGATTTACCAGTCTGTCCTGATGGGAGCAGACTATTACGAGTCCGATGAAATCCGGATGGAAAATGCACAGGCAGGCATCCCGAATATCGGTATTGGGCAAAATTGCCTCATTCAGAATGCAATTGTTGACAAAAATGCGCGTATCGGTGATAATTCTGTACTCGTCAACCGGGATGGGGTTGATAATCACGATGACGAGAACTACTGCATTCGGGATGGTATTGTGATTGTACCAAAGGATGCGACGATACTCCCTGGGACAGTTGTCTAAAATAAACATTCCTTATTGGGACTACCCAATAAGGAGAAACTCTGATGTACAAAATGCTAACACTCCTATCGCTGAGTCTCTTTACGCTCATACATTTCATGGCACCAGACACTATGGCACTGGACACAGATGGACTCGTCGGTGCATGGCTGTTGGATGAAGGCAAAGGCGATGTCGTTACAGATTAAGCGGAAGGCACGCTAAATATGAACCCTACTCTATTACTCCGCAAGGAACAATTAAAAATATGTCTGAATTAAGACAACGACTCCTCGTGTTGCATTTGCATACGCCTGACTTGAACAGTGGCGTTGTCGCTTGGGCACTGTACGATGGTACGGGTCAAAAACGCTATACCACAGGGGACAGCGAAGCACCCCCCTATGACTCAGTTGTGGAAGCTATGCAAGATGGCTGGCGGGTGATTCAGTTTCCACAACAATTCCCTGCCTATCCCGGCATGGAATATCATACTTCATATCTCAGGTTTGAATATATCCTGGAGAAATTGGAGAAAATCTAATGATTGACAAAAAGTATTTGCTCAATACGGAACAGATGGCGAACTTCGTAGCGGATGGTTACCTTCGCTTCGACGAACTAATTCCCAGCGAATTAAATGAAGCCGCACATGCCGAAATGGAAGAGGGCATTATTGTGCGTGGACGCGGCGGCACGGTTTTAGACGAAGTCTGGGATGATGAATCTGCGGTTGGTAAAGTCTTCCGGCTTCCGGAAGTACAGGGCATTATCCACAGTCTGGTGGGTGAGAATCCGCTCTACGATCACCATGCTGTTCATATCGTCCGCCCTCAAAACAATATAGGGCAAATTTGGCATGCCGATGCGATCATCGATCTACGGATGCATTTTGACATCCAATTCTTCTATTTCTCACATGATACGCCGCGTGAAATGGGGGGGACAATGATCTTACCGGGGAGCCACTATCGCCGTGTCTGCGAAACGGATATAGCGCGCTATCAAAATTTCCTCGGACAACTGCCTATCACTTGTAATGCAGGCACACTCTTCGTAGTGCATCACGGGATGTGGCACTGTGCGCAACCGAATCTCACAGACCGCACGCGCTACATGTTCAAGCTCCGCCTTAACCCGACGGTACGTCAGTGTCAACTCTGGAACACAGACGATATCGACACACCGGGGATCCACGGTGCTTTAGGCAGGAATCACAGATGGTATGGGAACGATGTACGGCTTGAGATCGTCAACCGTATCAAGCAATGGCGTTTCCTCATCGGTGATGACTCGTTCGATATCGGCTACTGGCTTTCCCGACTCGAAAACATGCCAGAGAACGCCCAAGACGCAGCATAGTTATCAACCAAACAAAGAAAGGCGCGGTCGTAAACCGCGCCTTAAAAGAAGATTAACATGCCTAAGCGATAGACTACCGATCGCGATTCCGACCTCTTCTACCACCGCGTTCTGCCCGTTCGCTCCGCATCTTCTGCATTATCTCTCGCCGTTCCTCTTCTGAAGCATCTTTCAGTTTTTCCATCATCTCTTGTCTCATTTTTTGTTGGATCGCAGCTTGCTTTTGCCTCTCTATCTGTCTACGCTTTTCAGCGTCCATATTAGCATTGGCTTGGTTTTTCGCCTGATTATTTCCTTCTTTTTCGGACTGACCTTCGCTGTCCTGCCCACCTCTACTGCCCTCGCGTCCTCGGCTGGTTGTCAGGAACTGTAGTCCCCCTGTTTTCAGTGTGACTGGTTTTCCGGATTTATCTAAGGTTACTTGTTTGGCTTGAATGTCTTTTACTGTCATATCACCGAGCTTCGTCCCTATCTTCACAAAGTGATACCGATTCGATCGTTTCTCGAGCAGTGTCGCCTGCGACACGGCACCGTCTGTGCCAACAGCAGTACCGATTAAACTATAGGCAGGTTCGTTATTCGGAGGTGTCCAGCCAAGGGGCCGAAAGAGATTGTTGTCAATAATCACTTTGTAGAACGCTGCGTTTTCCCCGAAGTCAATTCTCCCACGATTTTGACGTTCACGGAACCGATTGCTTTGTGCTGGAGCCTGCTCCTTCATTTTCATTATTGCCTGTGTTTTAGCCGAGTCCATTTCTACTTTCTTGACCGAGTTCATCTCCGGCTTCGTACCAATAAACCCCGTTTTTGTCTTGTCTTGCGCGTAAAGCAGTATCCCAAACCCGAGGAATAGACAGACGACACAACCGATCCCTAACCCCACAATAATGTTTTTTCGATTGTTAGCGATTTTCAATTTCATTACTCTTCTCCGTTGCACTCTTGGAAAGCGTGCATACGTGACTGCTCGTTTATAGAAATCTATTTGTAATTAAGACAATCTCGATTTCAAAAGGTTCTCTTTAATTCTACTATGCATTTCACCGATTGTCAATAGAATTCACCATCCCGGTACGGATATCCAGTTTTACTTTCACGTAAACTGGAAACAGAGATTTCTCGTTACTGACAAACGGAACTCAAGACCCTACCATTCTGGTAAGAGCGACCCGCAAATCGTGGCTCCCGTATCATGACAAAAAGCATTGACTTTCGAGAAAAAATAGAGTAAAATTTATAGAAACAGATTGCCCAACAAAGGAACAAACTCGACATGAAACGCCATAGTACCCCTCAGAAATACATTGCATTTGCGAGCAGTTGCGTTCTCATTTTCATCTTGACGAGTCAGCCCGCGGATGCTGCGCGTCGTTCGCGCGTCCTACCACTTGCCCTCTTTGCCTCGGGCATGAGTCTCCAGTTCGGAAGTAGCTTTCTCAGAGCCTCTGCTCAGGACCATTATGACACCTATCTCAACGCGGCAATTCAAGCAGACATCCAAACACACAAAGACGCTTTCCTTGTCAGGCGGAATGCCAGTACGATTATGTCCCGTGTGGGTCTCGGATTTGTGGGACTTGCTGTGCTTTTCTCAATCTATAGTCAAATTGATACGCCGGAACTTGTAGAGGATTCGGCAACTTCAGCGGAAAACTGGAATACTGATATTGAAATCCCGCTAACACGCCTTAGAGGTTTCACAAATCGCCTCTCCGAAAACACGAGTCTGCTACTCCCGAGGACCCCGTTCCAGTTGCAACCGTACTACGACTTCCAAACTGGGGGTGCGAGTCTAAGCCTTCTGCATTTTTTTTAATAGCCGTCAGCCATCGGTTTCCATACGAAGATTAACAATTTAATCAGGTAATTTTTATTGACACCCGGTGTGGGAAACACCCCAGCAAAAACACCACACCTACCGGACCTGGGGGAACATAGAATTACCCAAACATTTTATTTAGCTTCATTCGGAAACCATCAGTAAAGAGGTGTTCTTCAAACCCGTAGGGGTGAAATTTCCGATAATCAGGGTGAACCACATGAATGATAAAAATCATAGTTCAGACTTTTTCGGTAGGCTATCCATCAGCAAGATTATTGTTGTGCTAAGCCTTCCTATGCTGCTTGCATTCGTTTTCTTTAATGCTTGTACAAGTAACGAAGACTTTGCGAATCCACTCGACCCCGAGAACCTACGAACATCCGGCGCGCCTGATGGTCTCACGCTTTTCGCAGGCGATAAGCAGGTACGGGTCACGTGGACCGACACCGGACAGGAAGGCATCAAAGCATACCATATTTACAGACGTTCCACAGGTGTTACAGACACGGAATTTCAGCAAGTCGGATCTGTTGATGCCCCCGCCCAAGAATTTATTGACATCCAAAATCTTGAAAACGATCGACGCGATGCGTCTGGGCGACTTCTCGCCTACGAATACCGCATCACGTATGTTGATGCCAACGGTGTGGAAACGCCGGATCCAGCAAATCCGCCCGCTGAGAGTGAAGACCCACGCCGTCTCTGGAAAACTGCTTTGGCGACTCCAAGCGTCCCACCGCCTGCTCCGAACGTAACACTTGGCGATCCGACCGACCTCACTATCAAACTTTTTTGGGATGGCTATGAATTCCCTTACGATTTTTCTATCTTCCGCGTCTACGCCGCACTCGACACCGAAGATGACAAACCGCTACGTTTCGACCTAATTGCCGAACCGAAACGAGATCGGCTCTACTATTTCGATCACAAGTTTCAAGTCGATGGCACCCGAAAAGTCTACCGCGTCGCTGGCGTTGATGAGTTTGGCGCAGAGGCATTCACAACGATCACTGCAGCAGTGCCAAATGTACCACCCGCGCCTCCAAAAAACGTTCGGGTCCGTTACCTACCGCGTTCCCTTTTTAACACAAAATACGATGCGGTTATCTCATGGACACCCAACACCGAACTGGACCTCGCTGGGTATCAACTCTATACCAGGGATGCCACTGGAAAACTTCTCCCTCGTCCTGCAGTCGGACCTAAGGATCGCACCTTCACTATCCCCGGCGAAGACCCGATTCTCGTCGGGCAGTCACTCGAGTTTAAGCGTTACTACATAACCGCCTTTGATAACACACCTGGACCCGACGGACGACGCGACGAAAGTGCGCTCGTGGAGGCGAAATAACTGCCTGAATAACAATATAATTTCTTATTTTTAACCAAAGCATGTAGCCCGTAATGAAATGGAGGGCGGATTTATGGAAAGCACGTCAAATTTGAAACTCACGTTATTTAACCGCAAGGAAAAATTAAATTACACTATTTGTACTTTATTGCTTGTCATGGGCATAGCAACACCACTATGGGCACAATTACCTCCCATCTCACATCTCAGCACTATTCAAACTGCGGAGCCGGTGGGTAAGGGCGGTTCAAGTACCACATTCGGACTCTTTCAATACTCCAAAGTGGATTTGCTACCCGACCTCAGCCAGAAGGTCGACATCGGTGGGTTCGAGGAATCCCATCGCGTAACGTTCCAGATTGAGACGTTCCTTGTCCCCGTCAGATTCGCTTACGGTTTAAGCGACGAACTCGATCTCGTACTCGGCGGTACATTCTCGACAGGCGGCGTAAGAAAAGTCATCCACGATTTCTACAATACTGCTACTGAGACTGCTGACGATCCAAACATCAATCGGCGGGTCTATGACCAACCGCTATTTGACGGTGTCATCGGACTCAAATACAATATCAAACCGGATCAGAACGATAATTTTCCCAGCATTTCTGTCGGTGGCGACGCACAGTTCGGGTTCACCGCCGATGATCGTCTCAATTCAGACCAGGAATTTCTCGACCACAGTCCTGCCGATGGATTTCCGTTCGTCGGAGTCAATACCTATCTCGTTGGCACACAAAGATTCGGTAGTCTCTTTAAGCTTCACGCCGGTGTCGGAGTCTTCTTGACATCAAAGGCACTTAAAACGACAGATTTCTTTACACTCAATTGGCAAGTAGGCGGTGAGATCGCTGTCTCAGATAACATGTGGTTGATAGCGGATTTCTCTCGCGAACTCCCGTATGCGGGTATACACGTGACGAACCTCATCGGGATCGCATTCCGTTATGAAATATCGAACACGCTCGCATTCCAACTCGGATTCAACAGCCAACCCGGATTCCAGTTTAACCTAACATTCGGCGGCGAGGATACACAGGGTCTTGAGGGTGAAAACTTGCTCTTTTAGGAGAGAAAATCGGAGGAACGACAGATGCGAGCAGTTGTTCAACGCGTCAAATCAGCGAGTGTTAAGGTAGACGGCGAACTTGTTTCTGAAATCGGAGCAGGCGTACTTATTTTTCTCGGCGTTGCCCACGACGATACAACAACAGCGTTAGAATACATCGCTAATAAGGTCGCCAATCTGCGTATCTTCGAGGACGCAGAGGGTAAAATGAATTGTTCACTCCTTGAAACGGGAGGGGCGGCACTTGTTGTCTCGCAATTCACCCTCTACGGAGATTGCCGCAAAGGACGACGCCCGAGTTTTATCAACGCCGCCCGTCCCGAAGTCGCGAATGCGCTTTATGAACAGTTCATCACCGCTTTAGAAAATCAAAACGTTCCGACGCAAGGCGGCACTTTTCAAGCGATGATGGATGTCGAACTCATCAACGACGGTCCCGTCACCATTTTACTGGATAGCGACAAACAATTTTAACAATTGCTCCTGGGCTACCCTTCCGTTGTCAGGGAAACCGTATTTCAATTGTTAATAAATCTCCCACAACCTAAAGCAAATCTCTTAACAATTTTAGATCGGAGTTGGCGAAGGAATTCCGTTCCGGAGCGATAGATTAAAAAGGAGAAAACGATGGCTCGGAAAATGCGTCTTGGTTTAGGGCAGTTCAGTGAACTCAGTGAAGAACGGTTGAAATTCATCAAGCAACTTGGGGTTGAAGATGTGCTGCTCAACACGCCTCAACTCCCCGGCACAGAACGCTGGGAGTTTATGGACATCCTTCATCTCCGGACAGAGATAGAAAATGCCGGACTACGGTTAGCGGCACTTGAAAATGTGCCTGTCTCATTTTACGACAAAGCGATGCTCGGTTTGCCCGGACGCGATGAACAAATTGAAAACATGGCAACGACGATTCGCAACCTCGGTAAAGCCGGTGTTGAAATTTTTGGGTACCATTGGATGCCCAACGAGGTTTGGCGAACCTCCCGAACTACGCTGGGGAGAGGCGGTGCGGCTGTTACCAGTTTTGACATGGAACAGGTTAAAGACGCGCCTTTAACGCACGGTCGTGTTTTCACTGAAGCCGAAATATGGGAAAATTATGAGTACTACATGAACGCCATCCTGCCGGTTGCTGAAGAGGCAGGTGTTAAACTCGCGCTCCATCCAGACGATCCGCCTGTCGAATCCTTGGCGGGGGTGCCGCGCCTATTCCGTAACTTTGAAGGCTTCAAACGCGGGATGGAAATCGCCGACAGTCCAATACATGGACTCGATTTCTGTGTTGGTTCTTGGTCGGAAATGGGACCGGGTGTCACGGACGCGATCCGTTATTTCGGAGAACGCGACAAGATTTTTTACGTCCATTTCCGAGATGTCCAAGGACATGTCCCTAAATTTGCGGAATCCTTTGTTAACAACGGCAATTGCGATATGTTTGAGGTAATGCGTACGTTGAAAGATGTCGGTTTTACAGGCTTCATGATTACAGACCATGTGCCGCACGTCGTTGATGACACAGACTGGGGACACCGAGGCAGAGCGTATGCCATCGGGTATATGACAGCATTCCTTGAAATTTTAATGGCAACATAAATTTGGTTTTGACGGTGTTTTTCACTACAAGCATACTCAGAAACAAGTAAGGGATTGATGGGATGCTGAAATATCAACTTTTTCCCAGATCTCAGGGAATAACTGAGCAAATTCAACATGTCATTGAATGCTTTGAACGAACATACGAACAGATAAAGTCTCCTGAAAACGAGCTGAAAAGCAACGAAGTTTTGGGTATATTAAGACCTCATCTTGAGCACATCGGATTCACAGTCGAAACTGGAAAAGCAATAGGACAAAAAATTCCTGTGCCTGTTCTCTTCGGTTTGAATAATTCTGTTGACCAATCCTTCAATGCTGATGGAATAAGCAATGATGGGAAAATGGTTCTTGAGGTTGAGGCAGGGAGAGCAACCGCCAATTTTGCGTTCCTAAAAGATATTTTTCAGGCATCTATGATGCATGGTGTCGACTTTCTGATCTTAGCTGTTAGGAATGACTACAGAGGTAGCGACGATTTTCAGAAAGTTTACACGTTTTTGGAAACGCTATACATCAGCAGTCGGTTAATCTTGCCTTTGAAAGGTGTTATTTTGCTTGGATACTGACAGCAAACGATGTTGTAGGTTCATTTTTTCAAGGATGTTGCTACTATTCTAATCCAAGTTGCTACCTATCGATAGACATAGCACTCCACTGGAGTGCGGTGCTTAAATACGTCCTTTCTATTCTCACTGCGAAGCAATATCACCCCTCTGGGGTGAGAAAAATGCATGAAAACTCTGTTAAAAGGCACAAAATTTGTTAGTAGCAACTTGAGTTATCACTGCATAACTTATAAATTAAACCCTTCTATTTGATACCGTTTCTGTCATACACGAGTCAATTAAAACAAACACGGACAGCGAGGTGCCACCATGTACAACAGCCCCCCAACGATCGGCGAATACCTACTTAGAAAACTGGAAGGCTACGACATTGAACACATCTTCGGGGTTCCCGGCGATTATGTGCTGCGGTTCTATAACCTCATCGAGGAAAGTCCAATTCAGCATATCGGTATGACCCGTGAGGATGCAGCCGGCTATGCCGCGGATGCATACGCGCGGATAAAGGGCATGGGTGCGGCGTGTGTTACCTACTGCGTCGGTGGCTTATCCATGGTGAACGCCGTCGCGGGTGCTTATGCCGAGAAATCACCCGTTGTTGTTATTAGCGGTGCACCGGGCATCAGAGAGCATGGGAAAGATGCCCTCCTTCATCATAAAGTCAGGGATTTCCATACACAGCAACGGATTTATGACGAGATAACCGTCGCAACTGCCCTCCTCGATGAACCCTTTACTGCCTTCAACGAAATCGACAGGGTGCTTGATGCCGTCTATCGCTACAAACGTCCAGGCTACATTGAACTCCCCCGCGACATGGTGGATGTCCGTGGCACACTCTACCAGCGTCCTTCAACGGGTGGACATCTCAGTGAACCGGAAACGTTGGATGCCGCCATCGACGATGCAATTGATTTCATTAATCGCAGTAAAAGACCTGTCATTCTCGCGGGCGTAGAACTCCACAGATTTGGCTATCAAAACAAATTGTTGAGATTCGTAGAAGAAAAACGTATTCCGGTAGTGGCAACGCTTCTTGGAAAGTCGGTGATGCCGGAATCACATTCGCTCTACTTGGGTATTTATGAAGGTGCGATGGGGAGACAGGAGGTCCGACAGTTTGTTGAAGACTCGGATTGCGTAATTATCCTCGGTGCGTTCATGACGGATGTGAATCTTGGGATTTACACCGCAAATCTCGACAGCGCACGTTCTATCTATGCTACCTCGGAAAAAATTACAGTCCGTTACCATAATTATGAAGAGGTGATGTTCGACGATTTTATTGACGGTATCAACTCGCCGAAACTCCGAAAACGACGGAAACCAAATTTGGGATGGGCATCTCCAGATAAGGAACCGTTTAAAGTCGAACCCGACAAACCCTTAACAACTTCCCGATTGTTTCAACATCTCAACGAATTCATAAACGATGAACTGACGGTTATCGCCGATGTCGGCGACAGCCTTTTCGGGGCGGCGGAGTTGCGCATTCATCAACGCACCAACTTTATCAGTCCTGCCTACTACACCTCAATGGGGTTTGCAGTGCCAGCATCCGTTGGTGCTCAACTGAGTATGCCCGATACGCGGTGCCTCGTTATCGTCGGAGATGGTGCCTTCCAAATGACAGGTACTGAACTCTCAACAGTCGCTCGCTACGGACTTAATCCGATTGTGCTTGTTTTAAATAATCATGGGTACGGCACGGAGCGGCATCTTCTTGATGGTTCTTTTAACGACATAGGGTGTTGGAACTATAGCGCCATACCAACCCTGTTCGGCACAGGACGCGGCTTCTACGTCCGAACCGAAGGTGAGTTTGACGCTGCCATCAAAGAGGCACTTGCTGAGACGCAACACTTTACCTTGATTGAGGCGGAACTTGGGAAATTGGACACGTCCGCGGCACTCGCTCGGTTGGCAGAACGGATGTCAGGGAAAGTCTAACAGTGGCAGTCAGGGGTCAGGGCGGATTTTTTTCAAAAATCCTTTCAGCAGTCAGTTTTAAGAGGTTTTCGTTTAAGAAAATATTCTTCTTGCTGATGGCTGGTACCCACTATAGCGCAGCGATCTTCTCCCGCAAAAAATCCGTACAGAAAGGTACCTGTTCTTCCGATAGCCCGTGCAACACGACCGCACCGTCATAACCGCTTTCCTTTAACAAACCAATATATTGATCGTAGTCCAGCAATCCTGTCCCAGCGGCGAGGTGTCCAGCCTGTCCGTCGCGATCCAAGTCTTTCGCGTGTGCCAAAGCAATATCGTCCCCAAGGAGTGCGAACGCCTCATCAAGAATTTCGCGCATCTTCGGTAGTTCCCCTTTGTGGAAGATATTCGCACCGTCCATACAAACCTTCAGGTGCGGTGATTGCATCTCATCGAGCAGACGACGCGCCTTCTGTGCGGAATCAATCACGTTCGCCACTTCGGGTTCAAATGCGAGTGTTACTTCGTATTCCTCGGCGACCTCCAGTGCCTGTTTCATAGATTCAACGAGATCGCGCCATGCCTCTGGTGTATTGTTATCAGGATGCGCGCGCCACATGCTATCCGGATTACGCGAGCCGGTACAGATCGTAATCACCGATGTCCCCATCGGCGCACACTGCTCTGCAACAGAACGCAACATCCGCAACCCGGCGTGCCGTTTCTCAACATTGGGATCAATCATGTTGTAGGTGCCTCCAAGTGCCGAGATTGTGATTTGTCGGTCGTCAATCTCCTTGCGAACCTCCGCAAGCGACAGTCCTGCAGGCACATGGTATTGTAAATGATGGACATCGTGTTCCACAATAGCGTCCAGAGTTTCACTGAGCGTTTCCCGCCGAATCGTCCCTACCATAAGTCCAACGTGCATAAGTCTCTCCTGTTAAATAATGGTTCGTCATAGGTTCCTGAAGTATAGAAAACATGATGATTATACAAGACAAGCAAGCAGGTGACAAGAAAAAAATGGGACATCGTATCCGCCGTAGCCTCAGCCTCTCAAAGCCTTTAAACGAAATCAACCTCGCAATCAGCAACTTTTGATAGAACCCTTTAATTCCTTCATCGCTTTAACCGCCTAATTCACTCCTTTGAAAAAAATTACATTTTTCAGTAAACTATGGTATGATTATACCACATAATTCGGCAACAGAGACGAGTTTCACATTCAACAGTCTCGCGCACCGAGTTGACACACAAACCCACGTAAAAGGAAAGTCATGATACATAAACTGACCACCGCCAGTTGGCTGTTGCTATTGTTATTGGTATCTAAGGAAGAGGTGTCCGCTCAGCATAAATTTACACCTATCTCTCTGCATCACCTACCCGAGGACATGCCGCCACATATTCGGGAGATATTTTATCACGCGGATAGGCAGGCTGCTGGGTGCTTTGACTATTGTGGCATTCAAATCAGTGCGTTAGATGCCCTTCTCAAAGCAGTTGAAGTGCGGATAGCAGCGGAAACCGCACAGGCACGCGCGATTGCAAATCAGAAAATACATGCCGCCCTCGTTAAAGCGGCAACTCCGATCTTTGCACAGGGTCTCTTATGGCGACCCACTCATGTAACAAAAAACTTACTTTCCAAATTTTACAAAGGCTCCGCACCTTTTGGAAATCATCAGATCACAATGCGTAAGACGGCACGAATACTCAAAGGAATGGCTCGCACTCGCAGTCGCGACGATTTACTTCGGAACACAGCAACAGTAGAATATTATCGGAAACAGATGTCGGAAGGTATCCAATATTAAGATACTCACTAAGAAATTTCTTTGGATTTTCTTAATGTGTTATGACATCATATCTTTCATTCAGCAGAGGTCATGTTTGCGATGAACCCAGAAGCAATTCTAACAAAAATATGCAATGCCATCGACCAACTTATCGAAGGTATCGAACCGTATAAAGGACTGTTTCCGTCGATTCTGCACCCACAGACTGGCAATATGCTTACGGAGAAGCCGACCAAGATTCCGGGGCAACGGGACGGCGACAGAGCGCATCTCGGTTCCAATTTGACTCACGATGAGCCATTGCTCACCACGATGAATGCACTCGCTGAAAGTCAATCGAAACCGGAATACATTGAAGTCGCAGATCGATACTTGGAGCACTTTGCCCAGAATTGCACAAATACAGCAACGGGGTTATTCCCCTGGGGTGAACATTCCTTTTGGCATCTCATTGAGGAACGGGTCGGATGTTCGCGAAACCCAGCAGGTGGTACCGCGATTCACGACCATCTGCGTCAAGCTCCGTTATGGCTCTGGCAAAAACTGAATACATTTAACCCCGACTGCGTCCAAAGTTTCGCCGACGGGTTGGATTATCATTGGACCGAAGGTGACGGGTTTGAATATATCCGCCATGCGAACATTGACATAAAAGCACATCTCGATCGCGGAACTCGGGCATGCGATTTTCCGCGTCATTCGGGTTTTTACATCTTCGATCTGGCGTTCGCGTATACACAAAACCAACGTCCTGAAATCCGGGAACAGATTCAGAGATATACCGATTACTGGTGGGAAAAACGTGACGTGCGTGGGCTTTTGCGTATTGAAAGCCGCTCACCGACGGAAGCTGAACGGTTCTTTGAGAAGAATGCACCAACGCAAACCTTTTCATTGGGGATCAGTTTGCTTGAGTCCGCCGAATTGTTAGAATCGCTCCTACCGGAATTGGCAGACCAGATGCGGCAATATGGTTTGGTTTACATCGACGGATTTCTCTCGGCACCGCACAACCTCGAAACTCGCGAATTCGTCAGCCTCTGCGAGTGTGAGACGAATCGGATTTTTGAACGTATGTTAGCTTGGGGAAGTGTCTACGGTGCCGGAACCGTATGCGGCACGGCAGTGCTTTGTCTCGGTGGATGGCGATTGACACAGAATGAGAAATTGATGGAATGGGCACTCGCCGTTGGTAACACCTATCTCGATGAGAAATTTCCAGTTGAACGCGTACATGCAGAAGGCTTTAAGATTCCAGCATCCGATGCCGGTCTCACACTTGAGTTGTTCGCCGATCTCTACGATATTACGGGTGAATCGGTGTGGTTAGAAGGCGGCATTGAACTCTCAGAAACGGTGTTGGACATCTATTTTCCAGAGACACTCCCCTTCGGCGCATCCGGGATTGACTGGTATGAGTCGCAAATGGGAGCCGCGTATCTGATTCATGGGTTGGCACGGGTGGCACTACTGGCACTTTCGCAGACATGTCCGCTCGCGCCCAATTACACCGCACGATAGAAAGACAGATTTATGCTCGGGATTGTAGAATGAGCTGGTGTGTAAAGAACGATGCACAGCCTAACAGTCTATGCTACAAAATTATGCATCAAAAACTGTTTAGTGAAAATCAAAATTTTTAGATTATGAAACGTTATCCTGAATATAAAGAGAGCGGTGTAGAGTGGATTGGGGAGATACCAAAGCATTGGAAGATCAAACGATTAAAATATGTTGCGGACTTAAATATGGGGCAATCACCACCTTCTGAAGAATACAACAGCGATCAGATAGGAACGCCTTTTCTTCAAGGTAACGCCGAGTTTGGGACGCATCATCCGACCCCGAAAATCTATTGTCCAACGGCAAATAAACACGCGAGTCTCGGTGATATTTTAGTATCCGTTCGGGCACCCGTAGGAGCAATCAACGTCGCAGATCAAGAGTATGGGATTGGTCGCGGTTTGTGTGCAATATGCCCTCGAACGAATCAACTTGAATGTCACTACGCTAAGTATTTACTTGAGGTCGTCCGCATTGAGTTACATGTCGTTGCGACTGGTAGCACTTATGAGGCTGTTGCAGTAGATGATGTTTCTAATCTCATTTGCATTGTACCACCATTTTCCGAACAAACCCAAATCGCCAACTTCCTTGACCGCAAAACCGAACAGATTGACGAACTCATCCGCATCAAAGAACGACGGATAGAACTGCTCCAGGAACAACGCACCGCACTGATAAATCAGGCAGTGACAAAAGGACTTGACCCGACTGTAGAGATGAAACCGTCCGGAGTGGAGTGGATTGGGGATATCCCAGCACATTGGGAGGTCAAAAGACTCAAATACGTTGCGGAGATACTACCAAGTAATGTTGATAAACACATCTATTCAGATGATATCCAGATCAGATTATGCAATTATACAGATGTTTATTACAACGATTATATTACAGTTGATACTGTTTTGGAAAAGGGTAGTTGTAACGAACGTGAGTTTGCGAAATTTGTTTTGAGAAAAGGTGATGTTATTATTACCAAAGATTCTGAGACTCCAGATGATATTGGTGTTCCAACGTTTGTCAAAGACGATTTTGACGATGTTGTTTGCGGTTATCACTTAACAATGATTAGACCACTTGCTTGCCGTGGGGAGTTCATTTTTAGATTTATTCAATCCGATAGGACAAGAAAATATTTTGAGTTGGAATCAAATGGAATTACCAGATATGGTTTGGGAAAACCATCAATTGAAAATCTACTTTTACCTATACCTACTGATTCTGAACAGAGGCAAATTGCCAACTTCCTTAACCACAAAACTAAACAGATTGACGACCTAATAGCCGCAGAGCAACGAAAAATCGAACGCCTCAAAGAATACCGTCAATCTCTGATCTCCGAAGCGGTGACCGGCAAAATAGATGTCCGAAACAAGGTGTAGACTCTATTTTCTTATTCTTTGAGTCGGCGTGCGATAAATATCGCGTTGATTTTTGGGGTATGCCTATGCTATACTTGTGAAACACGCCTTTTATAAGGAGTTAGAAAACATGGCACAGACAACGGCTGAATTTCTTATAGAACAAGGTATGCAACTCGGGATTGAACAAGGTAAAACGGAAGGTAAGGCAGAAGGTAAGGCAGAAGGTAAACAGGATGCAGTCCTCAAGCTCCTACATCTCCGATTTCAGCACGTGCCAGAAACGCTCTCCCGCGAAATCAGCAATATCCACAACCACGCACACTTGGATATTCTCTTAGAGCAAGCGATGACGACAGAAAGTTTGGATGAGATAGATACGCATTTCTCCTGAAAGTCTCTCTGATAAGGTGATAAAATACCCAAACCAACCCAAATCGCCGACTTCCTTGCCCGCAAAACACAACAGATTGACGACCTAATATCCACAGATCAGCGAAGATAGAACGCCTCAAAGAATACCGTCAATCCCTCATCTCCGAAGCGGTGACCGGTAAGATAGATGTCCGAGATGAGGGATAACCCTGTTCCCTGTCTGGATCACGGATTATACAGATTACGCGGATTATAGAATTGCAGATGTGAATGTTGTTGGTGAGAACCCACGTTGTTATGGACTCGATTTTCGGTGTGAGGTCGTAGATGCCCAAACTAACAGTCTCCTATGCTACAAAGACGTTCACTTATTTTTTTAATCTACCATAGTTTGTGCACGCTACGCATACTCTAATAGATGACGCAGCAAAGATGGCAACTTAGGTTATAGTTATCAAACTCACGTTGTATACAAATTTTCATTACAAAAGAAAGGAAAATCATGTCAAGAGTACCAATTGGTTTAGAACTGTTTTCTGTCCGAAATGAATTAGCAGAAGATGTCCGCGGCACGATAAAAGCGGTCGCCGAGATGGGATACGAAGGCGTTGAATTCGCGGGTCCACCGCAACATTCCGCAGAAGAGTTAAAAGGCTTAATCGACGAGTTCGGTTTAGTCTGCTGTGGTTGGCACACGCCCTTCCACCTCGTCCAAGAAGATACCCTTGATGAAACAATTGAATTCAACAAGGTCCTGGAAAACCCTTATATCATCGTTCCGGGGATTCCTGGGGAACTGCGTCAATCGCGGGCGGACTGGCTGAAGTTAGCGGATACTTTCAATGGAATCGCTGATAAACTCGCCGCACACGGTATGGTGACAGGCTACCATAACCACCATGTCGAATTTACGCCGTTGGATGGCGAACTACCGTGGGACACCTTCTTCGGCAACACGAACGAGGGCGTTGTGATGCAACTGGATATGGGCAATGCGTTATCTGGTGGTGCTGATCTCGTCGGCATTCTGGAGAGATACCCGGGGCGCGCTGGCACCGTCCATCTCAAACCCTACACTGAATCATTGGGTGAGGTAGACAGACACGCCGGTTTCCGTCCGGTTATTGGCGAGGACAGCGTGCCGTGGAATGAGATTTTCCGAGTCTGTGAAACCACGGGTGGCACGAAATGGTATATCGTCGAATATGAAAGTGATGCCTTCCCGCCACTTGAGGCTGTCGAACGTTGCCTAAGCGCACTAAAGGGGATGGGTAAATGAGAACCTATTGTGCAAGCACCCTCCCATTTTCCCCTTTCCAGTTGTCGGAATTTGTAGGTGGGTTATTCCAAAATGGCGTGTCTGCTATTGAACTCGCCCAAGCCCATTTTTCGGATGCGGAAGCCGAAACTCTCGCGGGACTCCGAGAAGAGACCGGGCTCCGCTTTAAATCTATGTTGAGTACTGTGGCAGTTGACGCGCCAGACGGACTCAAGGCGTTAATCGAAATTCTGGACACCGCCCAAAGGCTTTCCATTCCAACGGTCAGCATCGCGAGTGGTGGAAAGGAAGATGCTACTGCTGACGAGATTGAAACGATTATTAATCTTCTCAAAACGGTCACCGAAGAAGCAGCGACCCGCAATATCACTCTTATGCTCTACGCGCACGAAGGGAGCCTGGCTTACAACCTTGAACGCACGCAGCAAATCCTCACTGCGATCCCCTCCGAAAACTTCGGTTTTTACTACAGTCCGTTTCATTTTCATCGCGGTGGAGACGATCCAGTTGTCGCCTTGCAAACCTTATCAGAGCGATTGTTCAGTGTCTATTTCAACTGTGGAGTGGATTCCAAGACAGGAAGCGAGCCGTTTTGGGCACCAGAAATGGATTTTTCGGCTATCTGTAAGGAGATAGACCGTGTCGGCTACACTGAGGAGATTATGCTTATCTACTTGGGGTTGAAGGCGGAAACGCCACAACCGATTATTGAAGGTGTCTCAAACGCACGCGCGAAGTTAGAAGCCTATTTTTAATTCAGAACGCCTCAAAAAGCTCAATATTCCCAATAGCTCCTTCACGCGTAGCATTGATTTCAGAGAAAACCGACTGACGCTCTATCTTAAGGATTTCAGTCCTGTATTTCTTCCCGATCCCGACCCCATCCCTCAACATTTAAGTGTAAGCACACAGCAACGTTACAGAATTGTGTGCTTACACTCTCACACTTTACATAATCGGTGGTTTATCATGTGCATGGAGCCCGATCCCCCCAGGATAATTGGTAAAAAAATAGGAATTTTTCATTTTTTTTTCAGATTATGCACGTTTTATGCACCAAAATTACGTCTTTAGATAATCAATCAAAGGGGAACATAATCGTTTCGTTTAATGTCTGACGACCTAACATTTGGAGGAGAAAAAAGATGGAAAAAACCTTTAACCCGGAAACTTTCAAAAAAACGTTTGACGCGTATGTCCTGAAGTGGCATATATTGGTAGCAATCCTATGGATTCTGGCTTTTTTGCCTGCCTTGGCGTACGGCATAGCGAAATATTTGGAACTCCTCAAAATCGACATTACGCCATTTCTACGCGTTTGGGATTCGTGGGGACCTCTCTTGGGTAACATAACTTTTGGAGCAATCACATCCGGTATTGTTTCTATCGGAGCGGTATCTTTCGGACTTGTTTCGATTGGTGCTGTTTCTTTTGGTGTCATTGCCATTGGCAGCGTATCTTGTGGGATCATCGCGATTGGTGTAACATCTGTGGGGGTGTTTGCTTTTGGAAATTACGCTGCCGTTGGACTTATCGCCATTTCTACAGGTTCAACTGGGATATCTCCCCGGGTCGGTGGCAAGGCTTCTGGGATTATAGCAATTGGTCGGCAGACAAGCGGACTATACGCGCTTTCCTATGAAAGAGAAGGCAATGGTGTTTATATGTTTTCACCTGAACGCCAAGATACAGAGGCTGTTGCCCTGTTCACCCACTACCTCCGAAAGTTTAAGTCTGTGATATTGACCTGATCACCCCAAACAGGCATGCTTACATGTCAGTACTTCACTCAAGCCGGACACAGATATAGAAAAGGTTAAGCAGCGGGTACGGCAGTTGATGACCCCGTTAAAACAACCGGAGAACAACACACAGGTTCCAATAATTGCCGAATCCCTTTCCAAGGAGCTCAGTGCACCGCCGGACATGGAGACGCTCATGCAATATAAACCTGAGAACGTGCCAGAGTCCCTGATGCTCCTCCAGTTCGCTGTGAGTTGGGGAACAATGGAATACCAGTATGGCCATAATTTATCGAAACTTGCAAGTGCATTCGCCGATGTCTCCGCGGCTGATGTCGCCAGCGTCGTCAACCGATACTTAACTGAAGATCGTCGAATGACATTAGTTCTCACCCCCCGAGCGTCGGAATGATATGAAGTGTTGGGAGAAATCCAGCCGTTAGCGTAATTTAACCCATCACTATTTTTCCAGGGCATCCCTGTAACCACTCCTATTTCTCGAAAAATCCTTTCAAAAGTGCCCAAACGTCTTTCAGGAACACCTACCGTGTGTTTTCCCTCCACAATCGGGGTTTATCCTGCGTTCAGAAGCTGATATCCGCAGAATGACTTCTAAAAAACCTTGATTTTTTTTATTTTTAAGACTTACGCACGCTGCTCTTTTGTAGCACAAACTGTTAGTTTGTGCCGTAGCACGTGTAAGGTTATGAACGACTCGCAATCGAATAGATCGTACTATGGTCAAAATTGCGTAAGTCCTGTTATTGTTAATAATACAAGTAAATTAACGCGGGCTACGCCTTATGTTAATGGAATCTTTATGGAAGTCTTTCGAGGGGACCTTAAAAACTATAATTCGGTCCTGCCTTGCGGTGCCTGACGCTCATAGATTGCAAGCTGTACGCTTTACGAATCTTTCAAATTCCCCAACAGATTCGTTATTTCCGCGTGAATCTGTTCTTCAACCGCTGGCAACAATGCTAACCGATAGGGACCACTGAGGGCATGGTTCCGAGGTCCCGCTTCATAACCTGCTTTCAGCCCCAACTCGTAAGCGGCTCTGGTGGCAATATAGACCTCACTGCCGTTCGTATAGCCAAAAACGAAGGTGTGTGAGAAGGGTGAGGTCTCGTCTGCAAAAAGTTGATACTCTGAAAAGAGTTCATGCGATACAGACAGGAAACAGAGCGCATCGCCGACAGCAAATGCACTTATTGGGAAGGGTAAGGTGCGTTTCTCGCCACTTTTTGCGACTTCTAACAGGGCAACAAAGCGTTCATCGTCAGGAAATTCTTCAATTAACTGCTCGCATTCCGCAATTGATGGCGGATCACGGAACGGTAAACTGACTAACTTTGAACAAGCTTTAAGGGGTGCTGCAGGGATATCCTTTGCAGTTTTTAACGCTTGGTGCGTTGCAAACGCGAGTGTGAATCCGGCAACATCACACGCGTCGAAACCCCCTCGCAATGGATACCCGTTGATGTCTGCGGCGCAACCTTGTGCAAAAAGCAAAATGCTTTTCGGCTTCAACGCCAAGAAATTGCGCAGATGTTCAACAGCATAACCGGGGAAATCCGCACCTATCTCCTCGCTCGACCAGTGGACAATCACCGGGTGCGCGGCATGAGAGAACAGCACTGCGATAATGTCTCCATTTGCATCGTAAGCCCCTAACACGTCAACCCACGGCACAACGGAACCTTCAGGGTTGGGTGCCATGGTAATATAGCCTTCGTCATTCATTATGCGACGGTTGTAGCCGACTTGGACGGGAGCACGTCCGACGCGTAAAGTCGCCGACTCAAGCTTGCCCACCGCATCCTTCACCAACTCAGCAAGACACGTCGCCAACCACGCCTCAGATTCTTCACTCATCCACCGACTGTCAACACCCGGAGCGTTATGCGTATGGCTACAGTTAATGACGACATGCTCTGGTGGTATGCCTGTAGCACGCTGAATCGCTTCAAGCAATACTTTGTTGTACTGAAGTGTGAACTGCCCATAGTCGGCTGTTACGATAGCGAGTTGTTTTTCACCATCAGCGAGCACCAACGCGCGCGCATACAACTCAGCGTAAACCTCAGGTCTGTCCTTGATGGAGGTAATCACAGTCTCTGCGGCACTTGCCATGAGGGTAGTCATAAGAAGTTTCCTGGTTTCGACTGCTACAAGTCGTAAAAGGCAACGGCACACGGCGGGAGAAAGCCGCATGTGGGCTTTCTAAAGACCCTACTCCTATGTCAAATCCGCCAGTTGCGGCATCACTTCATTCTTGAGGAGCGTCATTGAGTTCAACCACTGTTCCTTCGGCTCCCACTCGTGTCCCATGGCGAGTAAGACTCCAAAACCACCGACTTCCTCATAGAGTTGACGTAAACGGTTTGCAACGTGATCTGGACTCCCAACAATCCACAAGGTATCTAACAGATGTTCAAGGCTCATGTCGGCATCGTCCATGTCCGGATCCGGTTTGAAGTTACCTGGGCTAAATAAGTTAAACCAATAGTCCCTAAAATCGCGTCCGAGTGTGCCTTCAAGTGCTTCTTTCCGCGCCTGTTCGGTGGTATCTGCAACGTAGACCTCGCGAGCGATACGCCATGTCGAACGAGACGGCGATAAACCCGCCTTTTCCGCGCCTTCTGCAACGGCATCCCAGTGGGTCTTGATAGTAGTAACATGTGCGAGATTAATACTCATCGGAATCCAACCACGTTCGCCAGCAAGAACGAGCGTATCGGATTTAGGGGACGATCCCGCCATTGCGATCGGCGGATGCGGTTTCTGATAAGGCTTCATGTGGACACTTACAATGTTCGGGCGGTCTTGAGGAATTTTAAATTCCCAGAAATCGCTTTTGTAATGTCCGGGTTCCGGGTCTGTCCAAATCTTGAGTACGGCTTCAATTCCTTCCCGGGTCGACTGCCGTCTGTCCCCGTCTGCCATAAACATCTCCGCATCGCTCGGTGTAGAACTTGATCCGACACCCCAATGAAAACGTCCGTGCGTTTGATGATCGAGTTGCGCGATGCGATGCGCGACAACGGCAGGATTGTGTATCGGCATACAGGTAATCCCGGTGCCGAAGACGATGTTTTCTGTCATCGCAGCCGCTTTCGCAATAAAGAGATCGGGAGACGGAATATTTTCCCACGTAAACGTGAAATGCTCACCAACATACGCTTCTTTATAGCCCAACTCGTCCAGTATTACCATCTGCTCAATATCATCATCAAGCGTTTTGGTGGTGTCACTGCCGGGTGGATGCAAAGGCATTGTGAAAAAACCGAGTTCCATTTTTTAATTTTTCCTTGCGGAGCAGTAACGGCAATTTGGATTTTGATGGTTTTCGCGTTAGAGTCGCCCGCGCCGTTGTTGCAGGCTACGCGCTTTGGATTACTTTTTCGTATGTTTCAAAACTTGACAAAATCGGTGGTGTCTGTTATTGTTTTTATTGCGTAAGAGGTTACCACAAACCCAAATATTTTTCAAACATTTTCTATTTTTCGCCAAAAGGAGAAACACCACATTATGCGTGTGAGAATTTTCATTTTAACCTCGGTTATTCTATCCGCTCTTCTAAGTATTTATCTATTAGGGTGTGAGCGCATCAGCCAAGTCGTTCAGCCCGATGGGACCCCTACTTCAACCGCAGCTGTATTAAAAATCGGTGTAATTCAGCCCTCAAACACCTTCACTACCTTTAGTCAAGGTGCTGAAACCGCCCGTGTTCAGATCAATGAAAAAGGTGGCGTGCTCGGTATGCCGGTAGAGTTTATCAGCCGAAACAACCAACCTGTTGCGACTGAACCGCCCGCGCCGGAAGAGAGTGTTCATGCAGCGAAGGAACTCATTGAGATGGAGAATGTGTTCGCACTGCTCGGTCCCATTTACTCCACGAATTCCGTTGAAGTTGGTCCAATCGCACAGCAGGCACAGCGGCTTATGCTTCCGGGTTCCAGTGGTGCAAATGTGCCAGCCGCAGGAGATCACATCTTTTTAATCACCGTCCCTAACCCATTCCAAGGAAAAGTGATGGCGAGTTTTGCGATGAATCCTGACGAACTCGGTGCCACAACAGCAGCGACAATTTACGAGGAAGGCGATGTTTATTCTACCGATCTCGTACAGGCGTTTGAGGCGGCTTTTCAGGAAATCGGTGGGAAAATCGTCCACAGCGGTGCCTATTCCGTTGGTGCTACCACATATAATGAACTCCTCACAGAAATTCAAGAGGTCTCCCCTGACGTTATCTTCTGTCCCGGTTTTCAGCCAGAAGTTCCACTATTGATAAAGGAAGCGCGGGAGATCGGCATCACAGCGACGTTCCTCGGTGGCAGTGCTTGGGACGATCGGGAACGTTTCCTTAGCATCTTAGATGATAACACTGTATTGGACAGCAGTTATTATCCGACAAATTTCTCTGTAGCCACACAAGACACAGACGTTCAAGAATTTGTAGGCAGTTACACGGCACTGTTCGGAAGTCCACCGGATGGCATTGCAGCATCGGGCTACGATGCGATGCGACTTTTGGCACGCGCGATAGAAAAAGCCGGTTCACTTGACCGTGTTGCGGTTCGCGATGCATTCGCGGCAGTCAGTGGGTACAAAGGTGCTACAACCATTTCACATTACGATGAAAACCGTCACCCTGTCAAAAGCCTCACGATCCAAACAATTAGCGGCGGGCAGGTAGAACACTATAAGGTTATAGAACCGTAACGCATGACGGATACAATGCCGCAACTGAACCCAACACGCCCGAAGGCTTTTTTGATTGACATGGATGGAACGCTCTATTTTAAGGGAAAGCCTTGCCCCGGAGCCATCGAAACCGTCAACTATTTGCGTCAGGAAAAGTATCAACTCCGATTCCTGACGAACACGACTGCCAAAACCCCAAAGATGCTTCACGCACAGATGCGAGAATTGGGATTTGACATCTACGAGGATGAAATTTTCAATGCGACATACGCGTGTCTCCTCCACCTACGCTCACAGCCTGAAGCAAAGTGCCACTTTATGGTTGATGATGCCGTCAAAGCATTTTTCAAGGAGATCCCTATAGACGACGATGCCCCCGATTTTGTTGTTGTTGGGGACTACGGTGAAGGCTTTGATTTTCACGCTTTAAATCACGCTTTTCGCCTGCTGATGAACGGCGCGGAACTCATAGCACTACAGAAGGGACTCTACTGGTTTTCACCTGAAGGGATACGCTTGGACTGCGGTGCGTTCGTGACGCTTCTGGAGGCTGCTGCGGACAAAACAGCGACAATCATGGGCAAGCCGAGTGAAACGTTCTTCAAAACTGTGCTCGATAATCTTCAACTCGTTCCAAAGGACGTAATTGTGGTGGGCGATGACATTACCACCGACATCGTTGGGGCGGAAAGAATGAAGATGCGGAGTATCCTTGTGAAGACTGGAAAGTTTAAACCTGATCAATTGGAAAACCCCGTTGCGAAACCGACATGGGCACTTGAGAGTGTCTCAGAGTTGCTGCAACTGTTTTAGTACAGTGTTTCCTTGGCTTCTTAAAAAACGTATTGGAGGTAGAATTTATGACGGACCAATTCATTCAAATCGGACTCGTTGGGTGTGGGTGGGCAGGTTGTCGAGCTATCGAAGCTGCCAATGCGACTTCTCGACTAAATGTTATCGCTATCGCGGAACGTGATCCAACCCGTCGCGAACAAGCAGGTGATGACAATGCAGTACCACATCGCTACACTGACTATCGCGAACTCCTCGACAACCCCGACGTTGAAGCCGTCTATCTCGCGACCTCTCCAGATGGCAGGCTACAACAAGTTCTGGATACGCTCAGTGCTGGTAAGCACGTCTTAGTGCAAAAACCGCACGCAATCCGTGCACCCGAAATCTTAGAGATGGAAGCAGCGGCACAACGAGCGGGCAAAACGCTCCAATTCTGCTACTTTATGCGTCACTTTCCGAACAACCGAAAGATTCGGAGAGCCGTGCTGAACGGGGCGATCGGTGACCTGTATCACGCTCGCATCTTCGGGAAATACAACGCCATCCCGGACTTCGATGTTAACAGTCGATGGCTACACGTCTACGGGCAGAAGGGTGGTTCGTTAGGGCAACACTACTCGCACGAACTCAATCTCACTTGGTGGTGGATGGGATGCCCGAAACCGATGTGGGCATTCGCTGCGAAGCACGTGCTTTATCCTCAATATGATGGACCAGAAGGAGCAGCAGAGGACTATTTTACCGGCATTCTCGGATGTGAGGGTGGCAAAACCATCCAGATCGATTGTTCTCGGATGAGTCACTCCGACTCCGCCAGTGTCGTTGAACTTTACGGCACCACCGGCGCAATCACGAACGGCGGCATAGCACGATTTAAAGATGGCGAATTCGTCCGAGAAACCGTTGATGAGCCACTCGACATCGATCATGGTGAACTTCCTGAAGAGGTCCACGTCTTTTACTATGAACTCAATCACTTCGCCATGGCGATAGCAGGAGAAGTCGCGCCAGATATCTCAGCACCGGATGCGTATACTTTTATGCAAATCTTGGATGCGTTTTACGACAGTGCGAAGAGTGGCGAGAAAGTTTATATCTCCTCGTAACAGCGATTACGGAAATTGGGGGATCATAAAACCGGGAGAACACCACTATGCTGGAGTTTGCCGTGAATTAGTCTATAGCACTCATCTACGAAACCTATTGTTTCCTTAAATACGCTGTTGCAGAAGGCAATTATTTCGATGTCAGCGGAAGCAGTACCATCAGGAAAAAATGAATGGCGGAAACGCAACTTGAGATCCGAGTTCACTGCCGAACCTGATAGGTTAATTGCAGATGGAAAGTCAACTATATCTGTTATATCATCATGTGTTAATTGGTTCCTGATTTCCTTCGCAATATTGAAAGTGGACCCCTTTTTGTCCTCAACGTCACTTTTATCTTTTCGGTACACCGCGTGGAAAACACGTAAATGGCGGGTTAAGTCTCCCCTCGATATTTTACCTTTAAGTCTTTGACGTATATGAAAGCCAGAATAGCGTTTATTGTACGGGGTTAAGTTATAAACAATGTTGATGATTTTTGCTATACAGTCCTCCAAACTCACCAGGTTTGAAAAGAAACCGTTCAGAACAATGAAAACAACTAACGGGAAAGGACCGGAGTTTAATAGATTGATTTGAACTTGAAAGTCGCTATCCGAGAAGTCAATCAGCAGTCTTTGATCTTCAAACAAAGAGGACTGACCTCCTAGATAGGGAGCATAGTTCATGTTTTCCATCAGATCTAGGTAAAACCTTACAGCATTGATTCGTTGATGGGTTGTTGGAAGCAACTTCTGAATTTTAGTTTCAGCAGCTTGTTCTGTTAGCCCTACAGAACTGTGAATTTTTCCGTTTGCAGCAAGTTCCTTAATTTTCTGAAGGAGACCGGCTTCATTCGTTAGATTTACCATTCTTCTCCTTCAAGAAACTCTTCATCTTCTTGTAATTGCCGCTCAATATCTTGCTCTGTCATTTCTATAAGATCTGCGGCAAATTTCACAACAATCGGTGACTGTGTTCCGTCTCGGAGTGCTTTGAGGTCTTTAATACGCTTCTCGAGATGGGGTGCAGGATCACCAATGCTTCTTGAGTAAACCCCCGAAGAAAGCGCAGCGGTTATTTCACCTTCTACTTGCCTATCGCCCTCGCTTTTTATGACAAGCGACTCCACAACGAAATAAAAAACGGTGTTTGCGTCGAATCCCCTGATCAGATAAGCAGCCTCCCGCATTAATTCCAAATCTTCTGAATCTATCCACTCCTCAAAGAGTTTCTGCATTGCGTCATTGATTTTAATTTCGTCACTGCGTGGATCGTTCCCAGCTACCATAGATGTAAGCAAGTTGGGTGCCTCAAATCTCAGGAGGTTTGAAGACGTAAGCACCCAATCTCTCACACGCCTCAAAGCTGCGAATGCGTTTTGATCGTTCCAATCTATATCCTCAAACAGATAATGCGGACGATGCGGAACAGCATCATACTTAAACGATTCAGTATTATACTCGAACTTTTCAGAGCGATTGGATACCCTCTCTTTATAAGCAATTCGCTTCTCAAAAAATTCTATAACCCAGATCGGATCATACCTGAAGATAACGCCAAGTGCTTGTTCAGCATCATAATCAATGCGTTCTAAATGCACACAATTAAGCATTACCTGCTTGTATCTTTCCAAATGGTTTTGTGGTGAGAATTTAAGTTCTTGGCGGGTGAGCGTGTGGAGGACCTGCCCCGTAACAATAGGTGATTCATCACTTGATAGTTTTACCAAAATCTCAAGGACAGTGTTCGCATTCACAGCATAGAAATTCGGCAGACTTTCGGCTATATACACCCGCAATTGCGCGTCTCGGGTTTTAGACAAGTGATCTAAAATGGACAGATATTCTTTTGCAATGCATCCGTCCGTCTCACTTCTCGATAAATAGCTCCTTGCAACAATGCGTTTACCAAAGATGGTGTCCCGATTCAAGAGACTGTGAGTTGCCTCACTCGCTTTACCTTTGTCGACGTGGCGAATACCGCTGAGCAGTCCAGAGGCACAATGCGATTTTTCTGTCTGCCACTCAACAATGGAGTCCAGTAGATCAGAACCATAGGTAGGGTCGAGTTCACCGATGGACAGAAGCAGCGATGTCGCAGTTCCCGGATCCCACCCTTTTTCTGCCCAGATGCTGTCTCTGGAACTGCGGTACTCCTTTCCTTCTTCGGCAATCTGTATACATTCCTGCATTAATTTTGAGAGTTGTGCGGGTGTGTATTTCTGAATATATTTTCTCAAGAATGCTTGGTTTTTTTCACGACTTTCACTCAGATCCGAGTCAGGGAATTTTCCAGTAAATTGGCGATAGAAGCAGTACCTTTCGTAATTTTCATGTTCGTGGAATTTCGCACGTAATTCCGCTGCCCGTTCTTTTGGAAATTCATTCACATATCTGTTTTCTGCATATCCCCGGAGACACTGATCCATTGCATTAAGAACAGTAAAATCGGACTCTTCTGAGATCCGATTCGCTAATATGTTGAAGAGTCGCGCTTGTTCTTCTTGTAATAGATCCTGGTCGTGTTTTGACATTTTTCGCCGAGATGTAATTTCCAAAGGATTTATCGCTCGATTAATAGAGTCTATCGCTTCCACTCTGGCGACACTGTATTGAGAGGTTCTTAGGCAATGCTCAATTAAGTCAATCGCCTTCGATCTAAGGTCGGTTAATTCAGATGTGTATTCTAAATGGTGCCAGCGGAAATTTAAAGAACTACCTTCACTGACAGTTTCACTGAAGTCCAACACGAGAAGTGAGTCAAGCGCGTTGAGTAGAGCCAAACTTAGTTCAGGTTTATCTTCCTTTTCCCATACCTCAAACTCTTCAAGCACCTTAATTTGGAATACGCTGGGTTTGCTCGTTTGGAAACCTGTCATCCTTTTCAATAATTCTTGCGGCGAGTCGTGATTTGGAAGATCCAAATCATCCATCAGAAGGAGTTTGTGGACTATTTCCAACGTTTTCATAAATCCAGAGAGCGTATTGACTGTCCTCTGTGCTTCTTTGGCAATCTTCTTTACCACGTCTTGATGGGTCCGTGTGGATGTCCACCCCGTATAGTGCTTTACAGAGTCCTCTTTAGGATTATCCAAGATAATATTGAAAATTTGAGTCGCATCATCCGGACGAAAGTAACTGATACCTTCCATCTGGTCAAGGATATCCTCTCGAACAGCATTATCACCTTCCTGTGCTTGAATTTTAAGAGAAGCGACATGCTCATCAAGGAGACTTTTTTCACCAGTTATATTTTCCACGCGAGCAAGATTGATCACTACTTTGATGGGAAGAAGAGGCAAAAAATCATCCAACAGACTTTTGTGGAAAGAAGACGGTCTCCCATCGGAGAGAAAACACGCTTTCCGTAAAATATAATCACTGAGCACACCGGGAAAGACACGCTGTTTTCGCCCAAACTGAAGAAGCAAGCCGTATGCTCGCAGATCATCACGGTATTGCTCTATCTCATAAGGCTCCACTTTTAAGATTTTAGCCAATTTATCGCGTATTTGGTTGTCTTCTGTGTCAATGGATGCAATCCCGCTAAGCCAGTCCAGCAATTTTCGGTGCCGCTTGTCGGATCTTGGCAGATGTTTGCTGAAGATATCATTTAGATAGGATTCAAACGTAAGTTCAACCAATTTATCCTTTGTTGTTAAATCCCTCAAATCGTGCCCTTTATTGAGGGAATCTATCACCATAGCAGCAATCAGCGGTGTATCTCGTCCAATCTGTGCTAATCCTGTCAAAAGCGAACCGTCGGGTATACGCGTGTACGTGCGGATGAATTCCTTCGTTTCTTCCAGAGATAGTTTCTGGATTTCAAGTTCATCCATCGCCGCATCTGGTAAAGCAGTTAGGAAGCAACCCTCCAAAGATGCTTTAAACGGCTTCCGCGTTATGAGGACTGCTTTGGACTCGCTGTAGCCAGAACTGTTCAGAATTATACTGATGCCACCAAGGTGGTCAATAAAGTCATGTGCATCATCGACAAAAAAGAGGTACTTCCTGTTGGGTGGGATGTCTGCTAAGGCACTTTCAAAGCTGTCTCCAGCTATCTGAACAAAGAGGGGCTCATAATCTGTGTGGTCGCGTTCAACTGTCTTTGCAAATTCAATAGCGAGCTTGGTTTTTCCAATGCCGCCGCTACCGTATACTATGAATAGTCTTTTCTCTGGATCTTGAACAAAGGTTTGAAATTGACTAATTTCATCCTCTCGTCCGAAGGTTTCATAGTCATATTTTAACAATTGATGTTTATTCGCAGTTTGATCTCGGAACATGTCCTGCCAAGGAAGAAACACAGGTAGATGGGGATCTCGGAATGAATTTAAGAGGTAAGGAAACTCATCAGTCATCGCGATGAGGTCTTCGGCATCCCAACAAGTTAGCGAAAAGGCGTATTCTTTCTCATTTTTAATGTCCTCAATTTTACGCTTGTTACCAGCAGTAAGCAAAGTATTGGTCATGAGAACGTAGTGATCACACTGCAACACCTCGGCTTTGTCGAGTTCACCCTTTTTATGTTTGCCACCTTTCATTTGGGAAATGAGTTGACTGCGGGCACGCCCCTTATCCATTGTCGGATCAAAGAATTTATACTGGAAGATCCAGGTCCCCTCCCTACTCTTATAAACGCCGGTGTAGTCTGCATCAATTCCGCCATCGCGACCTGGAGCGTCGTACACTTTAACGAAGGGAGACACCTCTTTTTTTAAGAACAGATTGCAGAATCGATCAAAGTCTGCTTTTGTTTTTATGTAGTCTGATAACATTTTTTTCATTGGAGTTTCCCCTTGATGGCAACAACAGATTGAACAGTAGAATAGATACATCTTCTCAAAATCAGTTTAGTACACCAACAGTGCTTTATAGCAATATGTTAGCATATTTTAAGGCAGAGATCAAATTGTTTTTCTTGATGAGGTTCAAGAATTTAATAAGGTTTGACAAAAACATGTCTCTCTGATAATCTAATGGCAAAATTGATGATACCTCCATTAGGAGACATTCCGATGTATAAAACTGCGATGTTAGGCTGCGGAGGTCGCGCCCGTGGGCACGCAGATGCGTATCGCTTCGTCAAACGCGGTAAACTCGCCGCAATCTGCGATATGGACGCAGAACGACTTAACAATTTTGGAGACGAATTCGGCATATCTTCACGCTACACTGACTTGGACGAGATGCTTGAAAAAGAGAAGCCCGATGTCCTTCACATCGTCACAAGCCCCGTGGTTCCGAATGGCAGCAAACGAATCCGTTATCCGTTGATGAAACAGGTATCCGACCACGATGTACCAGCGGCGATTGTTGAGAAACCGATTGCTGTTGAAGGCGAGGATTGGAAACAGATCGCAGGATTGGCAGAAGAGACGAAAACGAAATTTGTCGTCAATACTCAACTCGACTTCCACCCGAAAAATCTGGAGTTAAAAAGAGATGTCACCGAAGGGCGTATCGGCGAGATTAAGTTTATTGATGCGAGTGCACGTAGTAGAACCGCCGAGCAGGGAGGACATGTGCTACAGTTGGTGTCCTCATACATCGACAACTCACGTCCTGTGCGAGTTCTCGGACAAATCGCTGGAAGCGAGGATTTAGATTCTGCTGCTGGGCATCCGTCTCCGACGCATGCTGTTGGGCATGCTTTGTATGAAAACGGTGTCCACGTCTCTCTCGCATTTGGAACAGAGATGGCAGAAAAGGTGTCCGATGATTCGGGTATCTACAGGCACAAACGGGTTTTTGTTGCTGGCACAAAAGGCTTTGTGCATTGGCGATTCAGCAGTTGGGAACGCTCAACGTTGGCGGGTGGCTATGAGGGGGGTCGGCTTAATTATGGAGAACAAGATGTCCTTGCACAGGGGAACTTCACCGAAGCAATTTTTGATTGGTTAGAGGATGAGAACAATGTGCATCCGACGCATCTCAAGCAATCGCTCGCTGAGTTTAACCTCATCTTAGGGATGTACTACAGCGGAATAACCAACGAGATCATCGAACTCCCGTTTGAACCGCCCGATGGGTTAATGAACATGCTCCGAGAGAAGTTGTAATTTATAGTAAGGTAGAAAAATACTTGGGCACTCTCTAACGCGACGGGCAATGAATTGCCCTACTACGAACGGGTGTTTGTTGAAGAATAGGTGCTCACTTAATTCTAAGCTTTACTATAAAATAATCTGTGTTGTGGGGTGAGATCTCCGTGCTTTCGTCCCGCCCACGTTCTGGTGCGCTGCTGGCGTGCTATTGTCAATATTAGAGGAGACCCCTCATGTATAAAACGGCGTTCTTAGGGTGCGGAGGTCGCGCCCGTGCGCACGCGAGTGCTTACCGTTTTGTCAAAGGCGGCAAAATCGCCGCAATCTGTGATATGAACACAGAGTTGCTCAACAAATTCGGAGACGAGTTCGGTATCTCTTCACGATACACCGACTTGGATGAGATGCTTGAAAAAGAGAAACCCGATGTCCTCCACATTGTTACGGCGCCGGTGCTGCGCGGCACCAATGAACGGATCCGGTATCCACTGATGAAACAGGCCTCGGATGCTGGTGTCCCAGCAGCGATCGTCGAAAAGCCAATTGCCGTTGAAAGCGAGGATTGGAAACAGATCGCAGGTTTGGCAGAAGAGACACAAACGAAATTTGTCGTCAATACACAACTTAACTTCCATCCGCAAAACCTTGAGTTAAAGGCGGATGTCGCGGCAGGTCGTATTGGTGAAATTAAATTTATCGATGCCAGTGCCCGCAGCACGCCTGTAGACCAAGCACCGCACGTGCTCCAGTTGGTATCATCTTACATCGACAACTCGCGTCCTGTACGTGTACTTGGACAGATCGCGGGGAAAGAACAGTTAGATTCAGCACAACCTTCTCCCATGCATGCCGCTGGGCACGTTTTGTATGAAAACGGGTTGCATGTCTCTGTTGCGTTTGGCACAGGTATGGGGACGTTGGCATCGGACAGTGAGAGTACTGTTGCGCATAAACGTGTTTTTGTGGTTGGAACAAAAGGCTTTGTTCATTGGCGATTCAGTAGCTGGGAACGCGCAACACCAAAAGGTGGTTATGAAGGCGGTCCACTCAACTACGGGGAACAGGACATCGCCGCACAGGGCAACCTCACCGAAGCCGTTTTTGACTGGCTCGATGATGAGAATAAGGTGCATCCGACGCATCTCAAGCAATCCCTTGCGGAATTCAATCTGCTTCTGGGAATTTACTATAGCGGAATAACAAACGAAATTATTGATCTACCTTTTGAACCGCCCGATGGATTAATGGACGCACTGAGAAAAGAATTGTAAATCCTGATCTGAATTCGGACGGAACATTTACAGGAGAACTTTCATGTATAAAAGCGCGATGTTAGGATGCGGTGGACGTGCCCGTGCGCACGCAGATGCCTATCGCTTCGTCAAAGGTGGTAAACTCGCCGCAATCTGTGATATGAATGAAGAATTGCTCACCAGTTTCGGTGAGGATTTCGGCATCTCCTCACGTTACACTGACCTCGACGAGATGCTTGAAAAAGAGAAACCCGATGTCCTTCACATTGTCACTGCACCCGTGCTACGGGGTAGCAACAAGCGTATCCGCTATTCGTTGATGAAACAAGCATTGGATGCTGGTGTGCCAGCGGCGATTGTGGAAAAACCGATTGCCGTTGAGAGCGAGGACTGGAAGCAACTCGCAGGCTTAGCAGAGGAGACAAAAACGAAGTTTGTTGTCAATACACAACTTAACTTCCACCCACAAAACTTGGAATTGAAGCGGGATGTCGCGGAAGGCAGAATCGGCGAGATCAAATTCATTGATGCAAGCGCACGCAGTACGCCTGTAGACCAAGCACCGCACGTGTTGCAGCTCGTTTCTTCCTACATTGACAACTCCCGTCCTGTGCGGGTGCTCGGACAGGTTTCTGGGGCTCAGGATTTGGACTCCACTCAGCCTTCCCCGATGCACGCTGCCGCTCAGGCACTCTATGAAAACGGCCTTCACGTCTCTCTTGCATTCGGAACAGGTGTTGGACAGAGCGTGCCTAAAGACCCGGATATGGGGAATCACACCCACAAACGCGTCTTTGTTGTAGGCACAAAAGGTTTCGTGCACTGGCGGTTTAGCAGTTGGGAACGCGCAACGCCAGAGGGTGGTTACGAAAGCGGTCCTCTCGATTATGGTGACCAGGATGTCGTCGCACAGGGGAACCTTACAGATGCCGTTTTCAACTGGCTTGACGATGAAAACAACGTGCATCCGACGCACCTCAAGCAATCGCTCGCTGAGTTCAATCTTCTCCTCGGTATTTACTACAGCGGGGTAACGAACCAGATTATCGATTTACCGTTTGAACCGCCCGATGGGTTGATTGATATGCTCCGAGAGAAATTGTAAAAGTGGAAGTCCGGAATCGGGGTGTTTTGCTTGGGTGTTTTGTCTCTCCTACGGGCGAACTGAATGCCGCTAACATCCATCTATTTTGGCTTGATATTAGAAGAAATATTATTGGTTTAAAGGAGATCTTTCTATGTATAAAACAGCGATGTTAGGATGCGGGGGTCGCGCACGCGCGCACGCAGATGCCTATCGCTTCGTCAAAAATGGGAAACTCGCCGCAATCTGTGATATGAACACAGAAATGCTTAATAAATTCGGAGACGACTTCGGTATATCTTCTCGTTACACCGACTTGGATGAAATGCTTGAAAAAGAGAAACCCGATGTCCTTCATATCGTCACTGCCCCCGTGCTACGGGGTAGTAACGAGCGTATCCGCTATCCGTTGATGAAACAAGCATCGGATGCTGGTGTGCCAGCGGCGATTGTGGAAAAACCGATTGCTGTTGAAAGTGAGGACTGGAAGCAAATTTCGGGGCTTTCCAAAGAAACGAAAACGAAATTCGTCGTCAACACCCAACTTAACTTCCATCCACAGAATCTGGAATTGAAGCAGGATGTCGCAGAAGGTCGCATCGGGGATATCAAGTTCATCGATGCGAGTGCCAGGAGCACACCTGTCGATCAGGGTCCACATGTGCTGCAGTTGGTGTCCTCCTATATCGACAACTCACGTCCGGTGCGAGTCCTCGGACAAATCTCTGGTGCTGAACACTTGGACTCAGCACAACCTTCTCCACAATATGCCAGCGCGCGCGTCCAGTACGAGAACGGACTTCATGTCTCTGTCGCATTCGGTACAGCCATCGCGCCAACAGCGTCCGACGATCCTGTCGTCTTTTTTCATAAACGCGTCTTTGTTATTGGAACGAAAGGCTTTGTGCATTGGCGGTTTAGTAGTTGGGAACGTTCAACGCAAGAAAACGGTTATGAGGGCGGTCCACTTAGCTACGGAGAACAGGATGTCGCTGCACAGGGAAATCTCACCGAGGCTGTCTTTGATTGGCTGGACGACGAGAGCAAGGTACATCCCACCCATCTTGAGCAATCGCTTGCAGAGTTCAACCTGCTTTTGGGAATTTACTATAGCGGTATCACTAACGAAGTGATTGAACTCCCCTTCGATCCACCGGATGGGCTAATGGATAAACTGAGAGCCAAACTATAAGGCAGATTTTGTCCTTCTTGGCACCTCATGCTCCTTTCCATGCAAAGGCGAGGTTTCGGCCTCGCCATACGTTCGCTTAAACGAGGTTTAACCATGCCCTTTTCAAAAATTGTGTGTCTAATCCTTTTCCTCTCTGCCACCTTCAACCTTAGGGCAAATGCAGAACTGGTTGGTTACTGGTCTTTTGATAAGGCAGACGAAGTAAACGATCTGACTGGGAATGGCAACGATGGCATTCTTCATGGAAACCCAAAGGTAGTAGCAGGACAGTTCGGTGAAGCGTTAGAATTTAACGGCAGCACTGATTATGTTGAGATTCCGGATGCCCCGGCAATCTCTGAACTCGAAGCGTTGTCTATGTCGGCGTGGATTCAGCCGACTAAACTCGGCTCATGGGTCGCGGTTGCTGAGAAGGGTATTCACCTCAACTGGAGTTATGGCTTCTTTATCGAACCCGATGGGACACTCTCTTTTGAAGTCTCCACCGGTCCCGGCAATAATCTCGTTTGCTGTGTCGGCAATGTCGCCCTTGAAATTGGAGAATGGTATCACATCTTCGGTTCATACGACGGTAAGTCCGTGAAGGCTTACGTTGACGGAAAATTAGAAGGCGAGATGCCCGGTGCCGATGTTGTTCACATCACCGAGGGGCTGCCTTTTACGATCGGCAGTCGTAACGGTCAGAACCATTTTGGTGGTGCTGTTGACGAAGTGGCGTTCTGGGACGAAGCCATCTCTGTTGAGGACTCTATGGACCCACTACCTGTGCGTCCGGGACAAAAACTAACAACTACTTGGGGAGCGATAAAAGTCCTTCATTAAGAAAGATGGAAACGAATTCTGAAAAATTTGCGGAACAGGGTTACCTTGTTGCCCAATCAGCATTATCTGAGTCGGATCTTGCCCCGCTAATTGCTCGCGTCTCTGAAGTCGTCGATACACGTGCCACTGAACTCTATAAAGAAGGGGTCATCTCGGATACCTATGAAGGGCTGTCTTTTGAACGTCGTTGGCACGCTGTCTTAAAGGCGTGTGGCAGAGAAAACGAGGTCTTTGGCTGGCATACGCTTGTCTTCAGCGAAGCACTCTTCAACCTAATAACGCATCCGAAAGTGCTGGATGTCTTGGAATCGCTCATCGGCAGTGATATTCAGTTCAACGGCGATTTTTGGGTGCGTCCGAAACTTCCCAACGAAAAACTGACAACGCTCCCTTGGCATCAAGATAGTGCGTATATGCCTGACACCGAAAACGATACCCACCTTACTGTATGGATGCCGTTAGTAGATGTCAAACAGGAGAACGGTCCGTTACAATTTCTACCGGGAAGCCATAAGACAGGTCTTCAAACTTACCACCGTGTACCCGGCGAGACTTTTGCCGTGCCGGTCCTCTCTCCCACATCATCCGACACTGATATTCACACCTTAGAGATGAAGAAGGGCGACCTGCTTGTTTTTAACAATCTGGTATTCCATCGGTCACTTCTGAACCACAGCGACATCATCCGCTGGTCGGTGGACTTTCGGTTCAGCCCAACCGGCACCTCGCTACAGGGACTCTGGCACGAAGTGATTGCCTGCCCTGCTCGCGAACGTGAAAGCGGGCAGTGTCCTACGTCATGGCAGACGTGGTGTGCCCAATGGGCAGCCAGTCCGCACAAGGATAGATTTGTTTAATCCTTCAGTTAAAATTTCCAGTCTAAAAAGAGATTGTATTTCCACATTTTTTATGCTATAATTAATTTAATTATACGCGTAATTTAATTATACGCAGAGTAAGAAATGCCTCAGAAGAATCAAGGAATGTCTACGGTTTACCGGTTCTTCTGACAACACATAGGAGATTATCTTGTTAAATCCAAGAATTATCATAGTTACCCTCAGTGCCTTGCTCATACTGGGGAGTAGTATGCTCAGTTCCGCAGAAATCACCGAAGATATGGTTGCGGCAGCATGGCTGTTCGACGGCGATGCGGCAGACGTTTCTGGGAACGGATTTGACGGTGAGGTAGAAGGTGGCAAATTCGTCGCTGGCAAAATCGGTGATGCAATTGAACTGAACGGCAAAAACGATTGGATCGCGATTCCGAAACGGATCGGTGAATTTGAAGAAATTACCTTCGCACATTGGGTCAAATCCACTGGGCGCGAAGCGCAGTGGCGCGTCTTCTTCAACAACAATGGTTGGAAAGCAGGAGACATCCATTACCAGATGCACCCGAATAACAAAGTTGAGTTTTCCATTCACAGTAATCCGGGTGGGAACGACACTTTTGCGAACTACATGTTGGCGGGCGATGAAATGGATAAATGGGTTCACATCGCTACCGCTTACAGTGCGAAAGAAAAGAAGATTCGCTTTTACATCAACGGCGAACTCGATATCGAAAATGACTGGGGTGGAAATCCGGGTGTCCTCGACCCTGCCCAAATTGGGGATTGGGGTCAATCAAGGCAATGGGAAGGTCTGATAGACGAGTTCATCATCTTCAACACTATCCTTGATGAAGATGACGTACAAGCGGTTATGAATGACGGTCTCGAGACAACTCTCGCCGTAGACGCGAAAGAGAAGTTGGCTGTCACATGGGGCAGTCTAAAAAAATAAGGGAGACGCGATCACAGAATCGTGTCCTCTAAGAGGAAATAAGTATGCTTTTGGCAAAACGCTATCTGAATTATACACTCACTGCAATTGTTGTCATAACGCTTAGTTTGGTGATGATAACCGCAAGCTACGCGGCGTTTGATGAGGGAGACATTGCGGGGATGTGGACATTTGAAGAAGGTAAAGGTAAAGAGGTAAAAGATCTTTCCGGCAACGACACCCACGGTGAATTTGTCGGCGACCTGAAATGGGTGGACGGCAAATTCGGCGGTGGATTGGAATTTGACGGGGCAGACACCTGGGTCAAACTCGGCACTAAGGGTGAAGATAAAACGTTAGCCGCCTTGGATTTTAAAGACTCCGATGGGTTCTCAATCCATTCTTGGGTCTACGCAGCAGAGGACCCGACCGGCAAATGTGTGATATGGAAAGGGCTTGGATGTTCAACCTGGTCTCAGTTTTTACTCGGAACGGGTGCACATGAAAACGGCCAAAATAGTACACAGGCAGCGTTCCACATCCGTGTTGCCAACGGAGGTGCGAAACTTGAAGTCCTCGGCGATGAACTTCCGGCTAACGAGTGGATACATCTTGTCGGTACATGGGATGGATCTCAACTCCATGTCTACGTCAACGGTAAACTACAGAACTCCGAAGATGCAAAAGGGCCACCGTGGGCATCCCCCGAAGAGGTCTACATTGGTGCTGATCCGGGTTGTGGCAAACGCTGTCAGTGGAACGGTATCATTGACGAAGTTGTTATGTTCGACGTGACGCTCACTGATGATGACGTAACAAAACTCGGTGAAGGCATTGAAGGGGCGTTAGCCGTTGATGCCGCTGGAAAAATAGCGACCACTTGGGGTTCACTCAAATCCTCCCAATAGATACGTATCGAACCGTGCGCTATACATAGTGTGTCGCAAATGAGGTGTCCACCAAACTGAGGTGGGCATCTCCTCGTTAGTTGTATTCTGATGGAGAATCTCAAGATGAAACCTTCATCGACGATGTGGAGGTTTTCGATAAAGGCGGTTCAAGCCTTGCAGTCGAACCGTATGACAAACTCACCCTCATACGGGGAATGTTGAAAACAGCACAGTAGATTCCCATAACCCATTAAGAAACCAGAAACAGCATAAAGGACGCACAATATATGGACTTAGGCTTGAGTGGCAAACGCGCAATCGTTACTGGCGGTAGTCGAGGGATCGGTAAGCAGTGTGCACTTGCCCTCGCACGAGAAGGCGTTCACGTCTGTATTGCCGCCCGAACACACGACGCACTCAATCAAACGCTCGTGGAGCTTGAACAGGTTGGATCCGAGGGACATGCTGTCGCAGGCGATCTAAATATGCAAGCGAATTGTGAGAGAGTGGTGCAGGAGGCAGTTGATCGCTTTGGTGGTATCGATATCCTCGTCAATAATGTCGGTGCCGCTCGGAATGCCGATATTTTGGAACTGACACCTAACCTGATTGATGAAGCTCTTTCACTGAAAACCTACAGCTATCTACAAATGTCCCAATTGGTTATTCCTTACATGAAGGAAAACCGATGGGGACGCATCGTCAATATTGCAGGTTCAGCCGGTACAAGCCCGACTCGTGGCAACATACCGACTGGGGCTGCTAACATCACTATTCTTAACATTACACGTGCGCTCTCTGATGCTGTCGCAGGTGACGGCATTTTGGTAAATACCGTTTGTCCGGGATTGACGAACACCGGTCGAGCACGCACGCAGCAAGGTGTAAGAGCCGAGCGTGAGGGACGCGATGTTGAAGCGTTGTTGGCGGAACTCGGACAAGAACTCCCTGCGGGGCGGATTGCAGAACCCGAAGAGGTTGCAAATGTTGTAACCTTCTTAGCCTCTGACGCCTGCTCCTACATGTTTGGGAGCGCGCTTTATATGGATGGCGGCAAACGCCGTTCAACGCCATAAGGGTATCAAAATTTGGGCAGAGGCGATTGCTTTCCCGACCTCAGGTCAAACAAAAAAAGAATTACTGTGAAGGAGGTTGTTGAAATGAAAACTGTTAAGAGTTTATCAACCCACAAATCTCTCCTCTCCACACTGGTGTGTGTTGCTATTTTCGCATTGGCTTCCACCAGCTTCGGCGAGGTATTGTATCTTGACGATTTTGAAGACGGGAAAATTGACGGAAAATATGAATTTAAAAACCATGATGGCGATTGGGTAGAAAAAGGTGGCGTTATCAGTCAAACCCATGAAACCCCTGGAGATCACACGTACCTCGTTCTTGATGGTGGTTTTCCAGAACCGCATACCGGTTTAGTGATGATCCGCGTTGACGATTGGGGAGACGGCGACCTTGCCCGGTGTGGACTCGGATTCCGTCTTGATCCGGGAGATGCCTCCGGTTACGCCTTTCTGATCCATCACTTCCTCAATAACATGGAGTTTCTTAATGACCATCTCGCATGGAAACAGAATGACACCGAACCGCCCTTCGGAGAAATAGAACTCGGCACTTGGTACTGGATGAAGGCTGAGATATCCGATAAAGGGTTTACCGGTAAAATCTGGGAAGAAGGCAAAGAGGAACCCAAAGACTGGCTTCTTGACAGTAAACTCGACTTTGGAAACGTCAGACCTGAGAGCGGACAAGTCGGACTTAACGGTGGTTCAAGCAGAGGTGCCCCCGCGCTGACCATTGTCTCATTTGACAATTGGGCTATCTGCGAGACTGCTGACGAGTGTACACCCGATGAAATCCTCGCTGTCGAAGCAACTGGCAAACTTCCAACTGTTTGGGGCGCGCTCAAAGCGCGTTATTAAACCAACCCCTCCATACAAGACACGGGGTTGATTATGAACGACAGCAACCGGGCACGCTTCCTAAGCGCGCCTACGGAAAAGCTGTAACACGTGGATCTATATCCACATACACATTAACGTATGGGGAAGATTTTACTCGTCATTTTCGGGATACTCATTTTTGTTGTGTGTATCCTGATTCTCTTCCAAATTTTGCAAGCGATTTTCGTCTTCCTATTTTCTATTGCTTTGTTCATCATTGTGGTTGGCGGAGCATTCTTAATTCTTAGGAAGATTTTTCAGGGATAAAAGGCATTCCCTATTTAGTGCCTCGCTTGCATGTTTCCCATACACAAATAAATCAAAGGAGATTTAATTATGCTGCAAAAGGCTAACCTTTTGCTACTAATTCTCGCTATCAGTTTAATCGCATCGAACCTTTCTGCCCAGATCGTCGAGGACGGATTGGTCAGTTACTGGAGTTTCGATGCAAATAATGTTGACGGCAAAAGGGTAAAAGACGGAACAGGCAATTACAGTGGAACTATCAACGGTAGTCTTAAAAAAGTGGCAGGCAAGATCGGTGATGCTTTGGAGTTTGATGGTATCGATGCGAACTTTGTCGAAATTGATAGTCCTGAAGAATTTGATTTTAACGCTGATTTCACTTGGTCTGCATGGATTAAAACCGACAGTTCCGGTCCCGGTGTCATCTTCGCCAAAACAGGCGGACCTGGTACCGATGATAAAGGCCCCAAGACCCTATGGGTCCGCAATGGTGTCCTTAACCTTGACACTGGCTGGGTAGGAAATGTCGAAGATGCCGGTAACAACATTGACGACAACAAGTGGCACCACATCGCTGTCGTAGGTATTCCAGAGGACAGTGTCGTTCAATACTTCGTTGATGGCGAAGAAACGAGCGAGGGAGTGCTTAACCTCGCCCAATTCCCTGAGGATGAATGGGCAAGTATTCACATGTTTATCGGCTTAGACGGTAGAGCCGACGGTGAATTTGGTGTGTTTACCGGTATCATTGACGAGTTTAGCGTTTACAACCGTGTACTTGACGAAGCCGAAGTCAACCAAAACTTCAGCTCTGACACGGGACTCGCAGTTGAACCCAACGACAAACTCGCCGTGACGTGGGGTACTCTCAAAGCACGCTAATAAACGTTATACCTTCCAGAGGCGCGTTCTCTACAAACGCGCCTCTAAACATACCCGCATAATATCTTAGGTGATAGCATGAATGTCGAGAACCGAACCATCTTTGAAGGTGACAATTTGCATGTGCTTCGCGGTCTTGACACTGATACGATTGATCTGATCTATCTGGACCCACCTTTCAACTCCAACCGAACCTTTGAAGCACCGACAGAAAGCAAGGCAGCAGGCGCAGCATTCAAAGATTCTTGGACGTTAAATGATTTAGATAGCGCGTGGCACGGTGAGCTCGCAGAGAAAGCACCCGACCTTTATCACGCCATCAGTACTGCTGAATTCAGTCACGGAAAGTCCATGAAAGCCTATCTGATTATGATGGGTATCCGGATGCTGGAGATGTATCGAATCCTGAAATCGACAGGAACCATCTATCTCCACTGCGATGATAATGCAAGTCACTACCTAAAAATAATGATGGACGGCATTTTCGGGAGAGATAATTTTAGGAATGAGATTGTTTGGCAAAGGGCAGTCACCAGCAAGGGGAATCTCAAAAAAGGACTGGCGCGAGATTCTGATCTCATCCTCCGGTATACAAAAAGCAATGATTTTGTATGGAATCCTGATGCTGTCACGATCCCCTACAATATGGAGGATCTCGACGAAAAAACCAAACGTCAATACTATTACGTTGAACCCGGCACCGGACGACTCGTTTCGCATACCTCTATAACCGCTCAGACCCAAGCCCCCGATTCTCATCTCACATACGAAGTAATGGGAGTCACCAGAACATGGCGGTGGGCGGAATCACGGATGCTAAAGGAGATCAAAGCCGGACACGTTGTGCAAACGCGACCTGGAAACGTTCCCCGATATAAACGGTATCTTGATGAACAGAAAGGCAAAACGCTAAACAACATCTGGGTAGATATTCCCAATTTAACGGCACGAAATAAAGAACGTATTGGGTATCCGACACAAAAGCCGATCGCTTTGTTAGAGCGAATTATTCGTGCGAGCAGCAATTCCGGGGATATAGTGCTCGACCCTTTCTGCGGGTGTGCTACCACATGTATTGCCGCAGAACGCCTACAACGGCACTGGATAGGTATTGATTTAAGCCCTAAATCTTTCAAACTGGTCAAACTGCGCCTTGAACAACACGATATTATCGAGAAGATTATCCACCGAAAAGGTAACCCTAAACTTTACCAGCAGGGTCGAACCTGTAAGCACACGCTATTTGGACTTCAGGAAGGCAGATGCAATGGCTGTCAAATGTTATCGCCATTTCGCAATATGACAATCGACCCTATTGTAGCGAAATCCAAAGGAGGCACCGATACTCCTGATAACCTTCAGTTGTTGTGTGGCGCGTGCAAATTGATGAAGGGACACGGCACACAGGACCAGCTGATTCAGACGTTGAAAAACGAAGGAATTCTCCTATGAAAAAGCTTATGAAATCTCCAAAGTCTGTTAAGGTCGTGGGTAAACTGATAACAGCTGTCACGCTGATATTCTTTGTAACACACCTAACAGCGGCGGCAAAGCGTGATAAACAGTACGTCGCCAAACAAATTACCAATCTCAAGGTAGACGGCAATCTCGGTGAATGGGAACGTGCCGAAGCCGTTGCTTTTGATGAACTGAAAGATGTGGGGGCAGGTATTCCTAAAGCCAGTGATTTCACGGGACAAGGCAAAGTCGCGTGGAGTGCCAAAGATCCAACCCGTATCTATTTCGCTGTTGAAATCACAGACGACAAACTCCAAGATATTAACCCTCCTGATGCCACTTGGTGGAACGATGACAGTGTCGAATTTATGTTTGATTTTGATAATGGGATGGTCAGAGAGAGCCTTGTTCAGTGGACGCTCGGCGCAAATGGCAAGGACTTATCCGCTGCAGCAGGTAAGGAAAATACCGAATGGGTCCTGGTCAATAAAGGAAACGATTACATCTATGAAGTTGCTATCGACCCGACGAAGCCGCGTGGCAATCCTCAGTTTGCAAATCCCGGGAAAGGTAAAGATTTCAAAGCGAAAGATGGGTTGACCATCGGGCTTAGTTTCCACGCGAACGATTGTGAGGGTGGTAGCCGCGAGCATCAGATCGGATGGACACCCGGAGGTGCCTGGGATGCCCTCTTCTACGGCGACCTAATTTTTGACGACGAAGTATTAGCCGTTGAGCCTTCAGGTAAACTTGCTTTAACGTGGGGTGCCTTGAAACAGTAAAGTTACAAGCGGATCAAGTGTACCCACAAAGCATCTGTATCGACACTATAACTAAGACACCGATCCTAATCAGAAACCGTAATTCGTTCTAATTGCTTGGACGACGCTTGGCGATAAATTAAAAATGCCAAAATCTCACGCCTCTTTTACATCTGGAATTACGCTCCGCGCACTCCTGATTGGTACACTGCTTGTTATCGGGAACGCCTACTGGCTCGCTTATGCGGCGGAGATGATCCAGCCGCAGTTTCTCCTCAACTTCGTTTCACTCTTCTTCAATGCGATTTTCACGCTTTTCGCTGTCATCGGCTTCAACCTCGTTTGGAAAAAACTCTCGCCCCGCAACGCGCTGACGGCGCAGGAACTCCTTGTTATCTATATTATGGTTGTCATGGTATCAACGATTGGCGGTCATTCCATGATGACGTTCCTGATCGGCACACTCGCCCATCCATTCAGGTTTGCGACCCCAGAAAACGAGTGGGCGGACCTGTTCTGGCGTTACATTCCTACTTGGTTCGTTCCTGAGAACAGTGCTTTAGATGACTACTTTGAGGGCGATTCGACCTTTTACCTTGCAAAGCATCTGCGCGGCTGGATAGTGCCGATTTTGGTGTGGACGGGGTTTGTCACACTGCTCTGGTTCACGCTAATATGTCTCAACACCATTATCCGCGTCCAGTGGACAGAGCGTGAGAAGTTAGCTTATCCGATAATCCAACTACCCCTTCGGATGGCACAGGGACGAAAAAGTTTCTACAAAAACGGCATGATGTGGGTAGGCTTTTCGGTTGCCGCATTTATTGAACTTCTCGCAGGATTAAGCCATCTATTTCCGCAAGTCCCTTCTATTCAACTCAACTACTACTCAATCACGCATCTTTTCACGGACAAACCGTGGAACGCTGTCGGATGGGTATCGCTATCTGCCTATCCTTTTATCATAGGCTTGACTTTCTTCGTGCCGTTGGATATTTCGATGTCGGCGTGGTTCTTCTATCTGTTTGGCAAAGCGGAACGGATTGTCCGCGTCGGGATGCTGGGTGAAGGTGAACTCTTTTTTGCGGAACGAGCGGGTGGTGCATGGCTTGCTGTCGGCGTTCTTGCGTTGTGGGGCACTCGGCGCCATCTCCGAGATGTCGTGGTGAATTGCTTCACAAACAAGCAAGCGTTTGACGATTCAAATGAACCGATGCCGTACCGGGTGGCTGTCCTCGGACTAATTTTCGGATGCATCGGACTCACCTTATTTTCGGTACAGGCGGGGATGAACTTGGGCGGCGTACTCGGCTTCATCGTTATTTTCACCTTGATGGCACTCGGTGTGACGCGGGTGCGCGCCGAATTCGGTCCGCCATCGCATGAAATTCTCGCACTGGATCCAGCACGGCTCATGGCAGTGACCTTCGGACCGCGGTTTGTCGGCACCAGTAACCTCACAATTATCTCGTTCTACTATTGGCTGAATCGACTTAACGTTTCGCATCCGATGCCGAACCAATTGGAGGGCTTCAAACTCGCTGAACGTGCCGGTATCAACAGCCGAAAACTCGTCTGGGTGATGATGTTCGCGATCATTATCGGGACACTCGCATCGTTTTGGGCATTCCTCTATCTGCTCTATGACACAGGGGCATTGGCGGTGCACGGGTATGTCGTCGGTATCGGTAACGAGGTATTTGGAAGGCGCTTGCAACGGTGGATTAACAACCCCACCGGTCCAAACTGGGGTGGGACGCAATCTATGGGGATTGGTGCCGGAATGACATGGATACTCTACTTCCTAAGGCACAAATTTATCTGGTGGCCCTTCCATCCGATTGGGTACGTGATGACAGCCGCGGCGTGGGGTGGACTTGCGGATTTCTGGTTCTCTGTCTTTCTCGGTTGGTTGGTGAAGTTCATCATCATCACCGTCTTCGGATTACGGGCACATCAACGCGCAATTCCATTCTTTTTAGGTTTGGTGATGGGCGATTATGTGTTCGTCGGGCTTTGGGCACTGCTCGGCACACTGTTTAATATCCCGACGTACGTCCTCTGGTCGCCTTGACGTATACGCAAAGCTACATTAAACGACATAGGTTAGTTAAAGGAGGTATATCTGAATGTACAACTTAAATGGAAAAGTCGCCTTAGTGACAGGGGCAGGAGGAAAAAACGGTATCGGACGTGCCATTGCGACCCGTTTGGCAAAAGAAGGTGCGGATGTCGCTGTCAACGACATTACCGAACATCCCTACGCCACAGATCAAACGGATTGGCAAGGTTTACCCGATGTTGTCCGTGAAATTGAGGCGATGGGACAACACGCTATCAGCGTCGTCTCGGACGTTGCGGACGCCGAACAGGTGAAAGAGATGGTAGACCAGACAGTCGCACACTTCGGCAAAATCGATATTCTCGTCAACAATGCCGGAACGATCGCTGGCAAGGATCGTGTGCCTGTCGTAGATTTGGCTGAAGAAGATTGGGATAGGGTCCAGCGTGTCAATGTAAAAGGCATATTCCTCTGTTCACAAGCGGTGGCACGTCATCTCATTGCACAGGGAACAGGAGGCAAAATTATCAATATGTCTTCTGTTACCGGGAAACGGGGGTCGGCGCGCTTCGCGGCATACAGTGCCTCGAAATTCGCTGTGATCGGCTTCACACAATCGCTCGCGTGTGAACTCGCCCCCTATCAGGTCAACGTAAACGCCATTTGCCCTGGGCTTGTGGACACAGAACGATTTGGATATCTTGCTTCCGTGCTAATGCCTGAGAATCTTTCTCCTGATGAACAACTCTCGGAATACGCGCGTCGCTCCGAGGCAGCCGTACCCATCGGGCGACTCGCCGAGGGAGCAGATGTCGCCAAGATGGCGGCTTTCCTCGCCTCTGACGAAGCCGCCTACCTGTCAGGGGTTTCTATCACCGTCTCAGGCGGCACAGTGATGGATTAAGCATTAACGCAAGATGCGTTGGTCGCTGAGGTCCTTTCCACCGACACTCTTGACGATAGATGCACCACGCCATTCCTTGACTTCCAATTCGTGGAAGGCGTTGACAATGTTGTACTGTGTCGGTAGATCTTCCCAGCGCGCTTTGTGGAATTCGACGGTTCCCTCGCCACGCCACTGCTCCTGTACAACCCGATTCGGTGTATGCGATGGCGTTAGCACGGCGTAGGCAATATCCTCGGTGCCCCATACCCCCGTTCTCGGCATGTATTTATAATGTAATGTCCCCGTGAGCGGTTGTTCGCCACTCGCCTGCGGAGACGGCGCGGACGTTGTTTGTATCGGGACCTGTTCTGTCGCTTGTACGCGCATATCCATGAACTTAAAACCGAGCCAACTGGCGGTACAGTGTGTTTCACCGTTAAAAGTTATTGGGTCTGGAAGTGCGCAATAGATTTTGGAGAAGCCTAATTCCTCACGTCCTGTCAAAATCGGATCCGTCAGATTTTCCCACAGCACCGTTAATAGAGAACCCGTCGCCCGATCCACTTCACCTTCGTAAACCACTGGAAAACTCACGCCAAGCGTATTATAGCCGCGTCCTGCAAGCCACTCAATTTCCTTCATATAGCCCCCAGAAACAGACACAACCGGCTCGCCATTAAGCGAGAAGCCTGGTGGTAGAAAAGCCTCGAGTTGTTCGCTATTTGTCAGGAAACTCACCGAAACTGACGTTGATTTCGGGTTATCTTTACACTCGAATTTTCTGCCATCGGGTCCGTACCTCGGTCCCGTCCTCGGTCCAAAATGTGTTGGCATCCGATACATCGCGTTCGGATCTAATTTATATCCCATCTCATTCCCTCCGTGTTTCGGAATAGTATATTTTTATTGTATCAATATGGAATGGAATGTCAAGCACTAATCGCAGTTCCTGAATCGCAAGACTTGATTGATTTCAGCACCGAAGTGTAATATAATACTTCAATGCCACACTGAAAGGAACAATTTGACATCCATGGACATCAAACGCTACACGTATACAGTTTTACTATATCTCGCCTGCTTCTCTTAACGCATAGGTAATAAGCGATTCATTTAGATATATCCCCTTTTTCTGCAAAGTAATTAAAAGAGGCTTGATTTCATCAATCAAGCCTTCTTCTTTTGCCTTCAGCAAAATGCCTACTGTGCCTTTGAACGGCAAACCGATTTTTAAAGCCTCCTGTCGAGCCTTCTTTTCATCAATAATGACGAGACGTGCCTCGTGTTCACCTGCGAGTGCTAACACAGCGGCTTCGCCAGAATCAAGTCTGTTGTAAACCGATGCTTTCTCCGAATCTGTCAAATCGACGGTTTTGATCCACGGTGCATTGTTGAGTGCCTCTCGGCGAGTTTTCTTCTTGGTTCCCAAAAACTCCTTTTCAACCTCTTGTGGAATCCACACTTCTATATAGAGATCTCGCAACAAGGAAAGACGGTCCAAGTGCCAAAGTGCAACGAGCGGACTGTTATTACTAATGACTGGTTTTTCGGGCATTCTCAAGCTCCGTTCGGAGATCTTCAGCGGTGCCAAAAGGAGAAAGCCCGTAATCCCCCATAAGATACATAAATTCTTCGCGCGACACGCCTGCGAGACGGGCGGCGAGACCACTACTCAATTCTTCGTTTTCATAATACTTCATTGCCAGCGCGACACGCGTTCCCTTATCAATTTCAAAGGGTTCTTGCTGTGGAGTCAGTAGTTCTACGATGCCTTCCGGCAATTTGACACCTGTTTTCTTTTCAAACGCCTCAATACTGCCGTATGTATTATGAAACTTATCTGTGATGTCTACACCTTGAAGTATGGCAGCGGTCAGATCCCGTTGTGCTTCCTCCCATTTTCCGATGCGTAACCACGCTTTACCCCGCGTATAGTAGGACTCGGCAACCTTTGGTTTTAGGACTATTGATTTGGTATAGTCAGTAATAGCTTTTTGTATTTCGCCTTTGTAGCGATAGGCGTTACCGCGATGACTATACGCCTCTGTATAGTCCGGGTTCAACTCTATCACCGTAGTAAAGTCTTTGATCGCTTGGTTAAAATCGTGTTTTATAAGGTAAGTCCCGCCGCGATTGTAATAAGCACTGACATGGTCAGGTTTAAGTTTTATCGATTTGTCAAAGTCTTTAATGGCAAGATCAGTTTTGCCTTTGATGCCGTAGGCAGCACCGCGATTATAATATGCTTCGGCGTAACTAGGCTTTTGATTAATGGCTTTGTTATAGTCTTCAATTGCCCGGTCCAGATCACCCTTTAGGCAGTAAGCAAGCCCACGATTGTTGTAAACTACAAAATGATCTGGATTTAACTCTATCGCCCTGTTATAGTCGTTGATTGCAAGATCATATTTTCCTTTGTTGTGGTATGCTACACCACGATTGACATAGGGACTGGAATAATTTGGAGCCAATTGTATTGCTGTGCTGTAATCCTCAATTGCTATGTCAATCTCATTTTCGGAGTGAACAAGCCCACGATTGTTATAGGCGTTAGCATTGCATGGGTCAAGGGCAATTGCTTTCGTGAAATCTTCAATTGCCTTATCATGTTCCCCTTGACTACCATAGGCAGCACCACGGTCATTATAGATAGTAGCACAGTTTGAGTCGTGTGGAGTCTCTGAAGCCAGAGTCAGTTTAATCGCTTCATTATAGTCCTCAATTGCTTTTTCATACTCGCCTCTGTAGAAATATGCAATACCGCGATTGCAGTAAGAGCCTGCATACTCTGGATCCAATTCTATCGCTGCGCTGAACTTGTTGACAGCAAGATTGTACTCGCCATTTTCGGCGTGCTCAATGCCAGAGGCATTGAGCAACCCAACACTGTCCTGCTTTGGGGATAGTGTATTGTCGGTATAAGCAGAACTGGAGTTGTAATATACAAGAGTAGGTTCTTGACTCAGTTGTTGCCCCACTTTTTACCTCCACAATGCGGGTTACTTGAGGGTAATGATAACATGTTCAATTAGTAGATGTCAAGCAAAAGCCGAAAATGAAATAAACCAGATTATTCCGATCATACCGCTTGAATTAAACGCCGAATCGTGGTATCATGCGGCAAACCTTGAACGGAGTGAGACGATGAAAATTAAAGACATACAGACAGTCCGAATCAACGTGCCACAGCGTGACATCAAACACACGGAACCTCGCCGTGAACCGTGGAATGCTCACGCCGAAGTCGCGAACCCGATGTCGCGTTACCCGCGATACAAACGCCATCGTTCCAGTTGGATGCCGAAGACGTGGGATCAGGTCTATGTCAAAGTCACCGCCGAGGACGGCACTTGGGGGATAGGAGAGACCTCTTTCGGCACACCCGTCGCAGCGATCATTGATGAACACTTCGCACCGATGCTGATCGGTGAAAACTGCTTCGCTGTCGAAAAGATCTCGGATATGATGTTCCGTATGTCCAAACCCTACGGTTCACAAGGCTTAACCAGTTGTGCAATGAGCGGAGTTGACATCGCCTTATGGGATCTGAACGGAAAAATTAAGAACCAACCCGTCTATGAACTGCTTGGTGGACCGTTGCGTGAAAAGATGTTCGCTTACGCCACAGGCAACGATACCGATTGGCAGTTGGAACTCGGATTCAAAGCGGTGAAATTGGCGTGTCCCTATGGACCGGTAGACGGTGAATGGGGTTTGAAAGAGAACGAAAAACTGGTCGCGAAAACCAGAGAAATGGTTGGTAACGACGTTGAAATCATGCTTGACTGCTATATGGCTTTCGATGTGGATTATACCATCCGCTTGGCACACCGCCTCCGTCCGTATCGCCTCAAATGGATTGAGGAGTTCCTCATTCCAGAAGACATTGACGGCTTAGTGAAGGTCAGAGAGGCAGTCGATTGGGTGAGTTTAGCAAGTGGCGAACATCACTACACCCGTTTCCCATTTCAGCAGATTATCGAAAAACGGTGCTTGGATATTCTGCAACCCGATACCTTCTGGGTAGGCGGGATAACAGAATGCGTCAAAATCTGCCATCTTGCAGATGCTGCCGGACTCACTGTTATCTTCCATGGCGGCGGACTCCGACAATCTGGACTCCATCTTTCTGCCGCTATGCCAAATACGCCTTGGGTAGAATACTATCTCGGTACCGCACCCGGTGTCCCGTTAGAAGAGGCGAAACGCTTTGAAGGTGAGTCGCTCCCCAGGGATAGCTACATCTCTCCAAATGACGGTCCCGGACTCGGTTTGCATATTGAAGAGGAGTGGCTAACGCCGAGGAATCCGCGGTAACATGATTCGCTACATCACCTTTCTGATCTTATTCTGTATCGGTGGTAACGCATACACCCAAACACTCATTGATTCTATCATCGCGGTTGTCAACGAGGATGCTATCACCCGCAGCGAACTCGAAGATGAACTTCGTATCGCTACGCTTATGGGGATACGTACCGACACGACACCGACCGTTGCTGAAAAAAGCGCGGTTCTCAATACGATTATCAACCGCAAATTCGTCCTACAAGAAGCTGAAAGACTCGGCATCATTGTAATCGAGCGTGATACACAGGTCGCCGCAAGGATAGCAGAAATTTCTGCCAAATATGCTTCAGACACAGCGTTCCAAAGTGTTTTGCAGCAGTCCCAATTAGAAAAAGAAGCAATAGAAACGCGGGTCTACGATCAGTTGATTTACGATGAATTGTTCCGCCGTATATTTTTCAACGCCGTCAACAGCGAAACAGTCGCGAAATTAGCTAAGTCATATTACGATGCCAATAATGCTGAGTTTATTGTGCCACCCACAGTCACCTTCAAATCATTACTTATCGTTATACCAAAGGATGGATCCGAGGTAGAAAAACAGACTGCCGAAGAACTGGTGCAAAAACTCAATGAACGTTTACAACAAGGTGAAACATTTCAGACAGTACGTGAAATTTATGAAACACAGTTAGAACTCAGGTTCGAGGTCCCAACGCTTGAAGTAGACACACCCTTGGGGGCTATTGTAACTCAATTAAAAGTTTCTGAACGGAGTACACCGCTCCGCGTTTCGGGGGGATATCAGATCGTCGAACGCATCCGGAATAATTCAGCGTACCAAAAAACGTATGAAGAAGTCAGTGAGGAAATCACAGAACGGATGCGGCAAGAATTGGCAAACGAACAGTTTGAAGCGTGGTTAACCAGACGGAAAGCAGAGGAAACTTGGCATATTTTGGATGATGAACTTACACAAGAGAAAAATGAGGTGAAGTGAACAGATGCGGCATAATCAGCACCGAAAACATGCTATAAACAGACAAAGGACAGTGGGATGGGGACATTTTGTCATCGTTTCGCTTCTGTTTATGCTCGCGGTGTTGGCATCTGGAGACGATATAGCGGACTATCCTAAAGCGTTCCAGAAGCAGTTGAAAGATGCACAGTATGCGTTTCAAGCGGAGGAGTGGCACGAGGCACTCCGTTTATATCAAACCCTCGCCAAAAAGGCACCAGATTTTCCGATTGTCTACATCGGCGAGGGAGATGCCGCCGCAAAACTGAAGGACTACCCCACTGCTATTATTGCTTTTCAACATGCCTTGCAACTCCTTTCAACACAACCCCAAGGGAATATTACAAAATCTCGCCTACAACCTACGGTGCAAGCTAAACTCGCTGCTGCATATCATCGTAATAAACAACTCGAAGAAGCTGACATGTGGTTTCAAAAAGCCGTTAAAGGCGCGGGTGAAGATACCCCAGTGGCGTGGTATGTTGCCTTAGGACAGATTGAAACCGAGCGTGGAAACTTAGAGCAGGCACGTAGATATTATATCGTCGCCGTGCAACTGCATCCAGAGACAACGGCTGCTTACAATAACCTCGGACATGTCCTCCTCAAACTCAGCCGTATCGACGAAGCCGATGCCGTATTTCGAGAAGCACTCACACAAGACGAAACGCTTGCGAGTGCCGCCTTCGGACGTGGTGAGGTCAGCACAAGGCGTGGTCAATTCACCATCGCTCAACGTTTCTATGAACGCGCCATCCGACATGCTCCAGACGAACCTATCTTTCACAAATCACTCGCAGATGTCCTTCGTAATATAGGGAACAACGGAGAAGCCGAAGTTGCCGAAGCCCGCTACCGTCGAAAGTTGGCAGAACGTTACCGCAGTCAAGCACACTGGTTCATTGAGAAAAGACAGCCACGGGACGCTTTAACACCCTTGCAAAAGGCATTTGAAACTGATGAAACCTTTATTCCTGCATTGAAAGACTATGCCTATATTCAGATGCAACTCGGAAAATTAGCAGATGCCAAGCAATCATATCAACGGGTGCTCACGATAGAGCCTAATTCACGTCAAGCACTTCTGCATCTCGGCATGATAGCAGCCAAACTCGGAAATCAAGCGACAGCGGTTTCACACTATCTCGCGCTTATCCAACATGAACCGAATTTTATGGACACCTACGTTCAGCTCGCAAACTTGCACGAGAGAGCGGGAGACTTACAAGCCGCCGAACATGCCTTTACGATGGGGATACAACACGAACCGACGTGGGCACCGGGGTATTTGTGGCGAGGAAAAATTTATGAGAAACAGGAAAAGTCCAGTATGGCAGAAACCGATTTCCGTCGAGCCATTCAACTCGCGCCAGATGTTCCGTTTCCGAAAGAAGCATTAGCATCGCTACTTGCAACAGAAAACAGGGAACTTGCTGAGGCACTTACGCTTGCCGAGATAGCTGTTAAAAGCGACAATCAACCGATACACCGTGCCACACTTGCTTTCGTCTATTACCGTCTCAACCGCATTCCCGATGCCCGACGTGAAATTGAAGCTGCTTTTGCCCAAGCCCCTAAACATTCCTATATTCTGAGAATTCGCTCAAAAATTCTGAAGACCGATCCGTAGAAGTAAGCCAAAATAACGATTCTTCCGTTTTTTTATTGAAAATTAAAGCGGAAAATAGTATAATTTACCCAAATTGTATGGTACATAAATTTGGAGAGTCCCGTTTAACCTGAACAGGCTTCATCGTCTTGAAGCTGCACTAAGAGATTCGAGATTTTTCCATAATTGCTTACTTCAGCATATAGAATAAGGAGCACTAACAATGTTCAAATTTCAGATGATTTTAATCGCCATTTTGGTTTGTTGTTTCGCCTTTGTATCCTGTGAAAGAGCTCAGCAGATCATGGCACCTGTTACGGATGATATGATGGACGGCAGCGACTCGGAAATGATGGATGACGGCACCATGATGGACGACACCATGATGGACGGCACCATGATGGACGACGACATGATGGACGGCGACATGGATGGCGACATGGACGGCGACATGGACGGCGACATGGATGGCGACATGGACGGCGACATGGACGGCGACATGGACGGCGACATGGACGGTGACATGGATGGCGACATGGATGGCGACATGGACGGCGACATGGACGGTGACATGGACGGCGACATGGATGGCGACATGGATGGCGACATGGATGGCGACATGGATAACGGTGCCAACTAATAGTTCCATCTCACAACCCGAAAAAAAACGAGACTGGCAACTACAGTTTACAGTTGCTGGTCCCGTTTTTCTTTCAGTCGGTTCCTGTAATGAAGTCGTTGGAAATCGGCTGCCTAATGTTCCCTAACGAATAAATTTGAGATTTTTGTTAGTTCTTACTTCAAATCGTCCTATTATGTGTTAAATTCTGAAAAAAAATACCGATAACGAATAATAACACCTATTCCAGACAAAGCAACCGAATCCCATAGCTTTTCCAGGTCATTCAGTTTTAAGAAATTATGGAATTTCACGCCTTTTTTTGACGATCCGGTGCGGTTAGGAAACCGTACCTACCGGGCTTGGGGCAAAAACCAGACCGAAGAATGGAAAACTGAATAGCCCTATAGCTTTTCTAATTTCCCTTGAAAAACAAGACGAAATACTATATCATTTTAAGTGAAGTTATGTAGTATATGATCTCGAAGAGTACCACAACGAAGTGGACAGGCTTTGTCATTTAAAAGCCTACAACTCTTCAGCAATTTTCACTCTAATAGAGTAAGGAGTTTTAATAATGTTAAAAGTTCAGATAGCCCTGATTGCGATCCTAATCGCTTCTATCGCCTTCGTATCCTGTGAAAGAGCGCAGCAAATGTTGGAACCGGCTGGTGACGATATGATGGCTGGTGATGACATGACGACTACTGATGACATGATGATGGATATGACGAAGATGATAGACTCGACAATGTATATGTCGTGGGCGCATGTCGCGCTTCCAGCACCGACGATGACTGTAGCAGAAGCTGCCGCAGCCGGGAATGCCGCGGGAACCGGGGCAGCCCACAATCCAGGCAGCGATGTTTTCACCACACGCACCGTCTACATCAACGATGCCGGTGCTATGGCGAACAAGGCAGGAACAGCATATCCGGCTGGAACTATAATCGTCAAGGAAATTATGGATGCGACCGAAACGTTTGTTGATAAAGTCGCCGTGATGATGAAAAGCGACGATCCGATGTATGCAGGGCACAACGGATGGGCCTATAAAAAATATGCTCGTCCGAGTGCAGATGGCGAGTATATGCAGGTCAGAGGGTCTAACCTGGAAGATGCAGGCAACGGCTGCCACGGATGTCACGCCAAAGCCGATACCGACAGTGTCTTCGTTTCACTCTCCATGGATGAAATGCCGGAGATGCCAGAGACACCTGAAATGCCAGAGACACCTGAAATGCCAGAGACACCTGAAACACCCGAAATGCCTGAAGGGACTGATGAAACACCTGAAATGCCGGAGACACCTGAAACACCCGAAATGCCTGAAGGGACTGGCAATGGCGATGGTGCAGGTGATGATGAGGGTGCTGGCAATGGCAATGGTAATGGAGCCGGTGATGCCCAATAGTCCCATCTCATAACGCTTATAAGAAGGGGAGCGAGGACAGTATTCTGTGGTTTTCGGTCCCTTTCTTTTTTATACCCTACATTTCAGGCGATAAACGCACCACTTTGTGCAGAAAGTGAAATGCTTACGGAATCTCCGGACACTGTCACCCCATTTCCACTGAGGAGATCTCTTGCAGAAGTATGAAACGAAGAAATCGGAATATCAATTGTTTGAGAACGTCGACTCGTATTCAACGCAATTAGGACAGAATTCGTTTCTGAAGTGCGTAGATACGCGTAAGTTCCCTTTTGAACGTCCAGATGCACAACTTCTCGGCTACCAGAAGCAAGCACCGAAAATTGCTTTCGTAATGCGCCCAAGCGTCGGAAATAATCTAACAAATCTTTGTCCGCTTCATCTCCCCACGGCATTGGTAAACGCGCCTCCTCAAAACGTCCAAGAGGGTTTCTTTGCGAAACGCCAACCTCCGTTCCGTTGTAAATCACAGGCGGTGCAGAAAGAGTGAACAGCACCAACGCCGCCAACCTGACCTTCGCTTTATCCTCTTTTGCCAAATAGAGAATCCGCGTCATATCGTGGTTATCCAGAAACGCTGGAAGAGAAAAACTCTTCGGAAAGTATGTCTCATGCGTTGCTAAAAACGACTCAAATTCCAACAATGTCGAAGTTTCAAGGACAAAGGTTCGGCGGAGTGCATCCGCAAGCAGGAAATCGAGGCACCCATCAAAATGTGGGATATAGGACGCAATCACTTCCGAATGACTTACGACCTCCCCAAACAGAAAAGCGTCAGGGTTCACGGTTTTACATGCTTGGCGGAAATCTGCCCAAAAGGTCCGTGGCGGACCCGGGGCATAATCAAGCCTATAACCATCAACACCTTTACGCAGCCAATACTGTGCCCATTTTAACAAATAATCGCTCGCCGGTTTGTGTTTTAAGTTCAGCTGCGGCATACCCTTCACACCGAAAAAACTCGTATATTCGTCGGGCCAGCGCTGCCACGTATACCACGCCCGATACTCACTATCTGGATCGCGTTGTGCCGCTTGAAACGTCGGATGATGGTTGGACCAGTGGTTGGCAACGAAATCGAGAATAACACGTATACCGCGCTGATGCGCTTTTTCGATGAGTTCTTTTAGGTCACTGTTCGTCCCAAATCGAGGTTCAACCGTATAATAATCTGTGGCATCGTAGCCGTGGTGCGTTGGACTGGCAAAGAGCGGCGAAAGCCATACTGCGTTGCATCCAAGGGATTGAATATAGTCAAGCTTTTGAATTGCACCACGGAGCGTTCCACCGAAAAACCCAGAGAGGTTTGTCGGCTTCTTCCACGGCACACCGTCCCCCGGATAGAATCGATCCAGAAAGATGTGATAGATAACAGCATCGTGTGCCCACTTCGGCATGTCGTAATCGTCAATAGAGATAGCGAATTCGGTTGCTTCAGATAACACCCGTGCTTGGTTATCCGCAAAAATCCATGTATCTGACCCCACGACACGTCCACCAATCCTATAGCGTATTACCGCGCCGTTGGGTTGTGATGGAATCTGCCCATGCCAGTGATGCACATATCGCCATTCAAGAGCGTTCCATACCGACCCACTCGACAGGAATTCAAACGTAGATTCTTTCCCATCACTCTCCATCCAACAGTGAACCGAATCATAGGCGACACCGCCGGACGTTGTCACGTGAAGATTAATGGGTTGATTTGGTTGTGGTCGTGACAGGTTTTCAAGCGGTAGCTTTAAGCGGTGAAGATGCTTGATACCCACTGAATTGCTACGGTATTCGGCGATACGGTTCTCAAAATCTCTTTGCGTGCCAAACATGACTTCCTCTTGAAATAAAAAAGCCGTGTAACAGGTACACGGCTTTCAGATTTTCGTTACGATTTTGCCTACTTATCGCCCCAAGCGCGCCCACGTGGAATTAACAACTGTTGTCCCACACTCAGCCTACGCCGATCGAAGATATAATCGTCCTGGTTCGCGGTGACTAACCGTTTCCACATCTCTGCGTCATCGAAAATCTCAGGACGTGCGGCGATACGCTTGAGTGCCGCTTCACCGTTTTCTTCCTGAATATCCTCTTCCTTCACATGGTATTTGTAAAGTGCTTCAGGACTGGTGATGCTGAAACTGAAACTATGTGAACTTTCAAGGGCATTGCCTGCCATATCGGTAGCACCGGAGACAGTGGCAGTGTACATACGTCCTGCGCGCATCGGCATATCGGATGTAAAGGTCACAGAATCACCGCTCCCGCTCACTGTCCCTGACAGCATTGCGTTCATCGGTTCACTCATTGAATCTTCCGTTTTCGTAACTGCTACATCTACGGAAACAGTGTTGCTGTCAATCGGTTCACTAAACGAAACCGTCAGACTATTCATCACATTCAGTGAATCCTCGTATTCAGAGAAAACCGTGCCATCTGCGGGTTCGTTCATTGTCACTGTCGGCGGGGTCGCGTCAGTGTAAGTAAATTTCTGTGAAAGCGTGACCGGTACTTCAGGTTTTCCTTTATTTGTAACGACGATGGACACAGATTCTCCCGCCATGCCACCGGGAGTTACCGCCGTGATTTGGGTTTCACTTGGAACAGTTACGCTTTGCGCATTTTTTCCACCGAACGTCACGGTTACACCGTTCTTCATATCAAATTTTTCGCCAGTAATCTGGACAGTTGTCCCGCCGGTTTCGGGTCCCTGTGTTGGACTCATCCCGCTCGGTATGGGTTCTGGGTTACAGCCAGCACATCCTGCCATCCACACACAGACAATCGTGAGGACCGCGAGCACGGCTATATTTCTGGGTTTTTTCATTAATTCAGTCTCCTTATGGTCAGGAAGGCTCTCATTTCGGATCGCGCCAAATTCTACGACTAAAAAGCGGCGCAGCTGGCAAGCCAAAAATGCTATTGCTATTAGAAGAAGGATTTCGTGGTTAGAGGGAACCCTCTAAATTACACTTTAAACTATTATACACGTAAATTGAAACAGTTGTCAACACTTTTTTGCACAGTCCGCGAATAAAACTCGCTCTATAAATATCCTAACCACGCCAAGTCGTCCGCTTTAATGGATCGCTCACACTCACGGATAACGCTGGGCCGAAACCTTCTACGGATAAGCTTACTGTGTCTCCATCACCAACAGCGGTGAGTGCCTCATGGTGCGTCCCAGTCGATACAACATCACCCGGTTCCAGCGTTACGACGTTGGTCACCTCCGCGAGCAATTCGGGAATAAAGCGTGCCATGGAATTCGTAGAGAAATCGTGCTGGAGACCGTCGTTAATCCAGAGTTGCACGCCGAGTGCATTCCCGTCGCCGATTTCGTCAGCAGTAACGAGTGCTGGGCCCATCGGTGCAAATGTATGCCAACTTTTTCCTAAGAAGAAACCGCCAGGCAACCCCCGCGCAGAGACATCAATAAATTGTGTGTAACCAAAGACACAGTCTAACGCGTTATCTTCGGATAGATGCTTCGCCGTCTTACCAATTACAATCGCTAATTCCGGCTCAAAGTGAAACACGGTCACATCTGCTTCTGGGAGTTCCACCATCCCCTTCGTGGCAATGATGCCGGTCGGCGACTTCAGAAAGGCATTGAAATCCCCGCGCGACGGACTATCCGGTTCAATATAATTGCCGGCAAGGCAAACGAGTTGTCCTGGACGCGGGAGGGGTGCATTCAGGCTAACACTGTCTAAAGCGATAGCAGCGCCGTTTTCAACCGCGCCCTCTATTGTCGGACGTAGATTATCAAAGTCCTCAATCACTGTTCGTATCAATTCTTGCGGTGTATGATACGAAACACTACTGAGTGCCCCGCTGATGTCAACGATCCCATCTTCTGTTATTACACCGAGCTGATAATCATTAAAAAAGGCAAATTTCATTTATTCTCCTCAAGACGTTTCACAAGCGGATGACTCCGCTCTTCCAACGGCAGTTGCACCTTTTGTCCACTGAAATGGGAGACGTAGGTTGCGCTAACACACTCAAGGGATGTAAGCGCGTTGCGTCCACCGAGTTCTGGTTGGTTTTTGTTAAGAATTGCGTCTCGTATATTTTTCGCACTCCAGATGGTGTGGCGCGACTGCCACGGTTTTCCGGAGATAAGAAACGCCGATGGGTCAAGCTCTATCTGTTCCCATGCGGGTGTATGCGCTGCAAAAGACACATCAAAGGGACAATACCACATTTCATCTATACCGGTGTCGGGGTGCGGTTTTACCATCAATTGTCCCTCTGAACCGAGTAGGTGCGGTCCCATCATCCACCCGTGTCTGGGCTCGCGACAGTAGAGTTCCATGATACCGTAGGCACTGTTTCCACCGCCGATATGCACGAGCATCGTATCTCCGGCGACGATCCCGTTGTCGCGTCGGTCGGTTTTGCACAACTCGCTGCTGTGCATAATGTCCGTCTCTGTCACATCGTGTCCCTGATATGTAATATGTGCCTGAATCCAAGAAATACCGTCTAAGAAGAAATCCATCTCGTCGAAATAGTGGACACCCATCTCCATCAACTCGAATCCGGCTTCACGTCCTTTGCCGACTTCACGAATTGAACGGAGTTCACCGATCTTACCGGCATTGACCAGAGATTTCGCGTGCCGAAAAAGCGGTGTAAATCGGAACTGATGACTGACCGCCAAATGCACACCCGCCTCACGACATGCTGTGAACATCTCGTCAGCGGTTTCTAAATCAACGGACAACGGCTTCTCACATAAAACGTGAATACCTTCTTTTGCAGCAGCAATCGCAACCGGCGCGTGTAACGGCGCGTGTGTACACACACTCACGATATCGAGGTCCTCACGTGCAAACATCTCCTCGTAATCGGTGTATCGGTTTGAGACACCGTACTCGTCGGCACGGTTGTTGAGTGCATCGCGATTGATATCACACATCGCGACGAGATCGACACCCTCCAAGTTCGCGTGCGCGCCAGCGTGACTCCTGCTAATGCCGCCACAACCGACCATGCCTGCCCGTAATGTCATGAGCTAACTCCTGAATTCAGTTTACGTTGATAATTTAGGGCATAGTTTCAGATTTCGTGCTCAGATGTATTATACGCTGATATAAAAAGCGTGCAAGCCAAATTTTTAATTTTCCTTGCGGTTCGGTTACAGTGGTTTGTGTTTGAATGTTCCTTTACGTATATCCGCTTTCCATGTCGTTCCAAGCTACGCACTTGGGATGAATTCTAAGAGACAGTCATCTCTAATAACGCCTGCCACTGCGTTTCATCCACAAGCACCCCTTTCTCAAGGCTCTCATGCCGCGTCCGTAGCATGCCCTCCCCCGGATACCTCACGTTCTCATTTTCGTCTAAAGGGGTAGCCATCCGGAAATCGTCAATAATCGCTGCGACTGTTTCGTTCAACATCACCTGTCCCATCATTCCGGTGGCGTTAATAGCAATATACACCTGAGAGACAGCGTATTCGGATCCCTGCTTTCCAATTTCATGTGTAGCCTGTCCACCCGAAATAACGGATGCCATTGTGTCGAGCACCAGTGCCAAGCCCGATCCTTTCCAATAGCCGATGGGAAGTGCTCTTGAAGAATCAAGAATCTCTCCGGGTTCAATTGTTAGTTCACCTTTGGTATCGTAACCGCCCGGTAACGGCAGTTGTTTCCCCTGCAGCTGCAGCACTTCCAATTTCCCGTTTGAGTACTGGCTCATCGCCATATCAAGGAGAATATGCCCGTCCGCTCTCGGAATGCCAATCGCCATCGGATTATTCCCAATCTTTTTTTCCGCAGAACCCCACGGTGGCATGAGTCGGGTTGTATTCGTCCAACATATCCCGATATATCCGGCTTCCGCTGCTTGTAACGCATAGGCACCGCCACGCATCCAGTGATTTGTATTTGAAAGCCCAACACACCCGATACCGTGGACTTCAGCGAGTTCCGTTGCCCGTTGCATACAGAAGTGAGCATTGACGAGTCCGACTCCCATCTTACCATCCCAGCGTTCTAAGGCACCGAAACCTTCAATTTTCTCTGGCTGTGCCCGGAAATTGATTTGTTTGCTCTCGAGTCCAGCAACAAATCCGGGGAAGCGATTGAGTCCGTGCGAGTACACACCATCGCGCTGATTTTCGGCAAACAGGCGCGCACATAGCATTCCGCGCTCACCGTCAAACCCTATTGCTGCGAGCACACGATAAAATTCATCACGTAAAGTTTGAAAAGATACACGTTTCATACGCTTTTGTCCACTACCACATTTCAAGCCATTGTGGAACGGGTGTCACAGGCTGCGTCTCGCTACGGATGACCCATTTGAAATCGGGGTCCTGCCAGTAAATTGTGCCCGGATGATCCCCGTCACGGAGATAACGGATGTCAATCGCCCAACGAACGATTTCGCTTGTGGTATGCGGCAGCGATCGGTGGAGCGTCAAATTGTGGAACACCAAGGCATCCCCTAATTCCATTGGGCATGTCACGACACGAGAATTTTCGATCAACGCGTCCATCACTTCAAGAAATTTCCCTTCCCGTTCTTCTGTGTGATGGTTAACCACACCTAACCGATGCGAGCCTGCAACCACTTGCAAACATCCGTTGCTCTCATCTACCGGCACCAACGGTATCCAAGCAGTCGGAATAAGCGAAGTTTCACTCACTGTGCCGAAATAGCCACTGTCTTGATGCCACGGAACAACAGTCAGTTGCTGACCGGGCAATTTCGGACGGGCATTGAAGACGGGATGTCCGATGACATCCGTGCCTGTGAGTTGACCGATAGCGTCCACGAGACGCGGCGCGTGGTGCAGCTCGAAAACCTCCGGTGTCGCAACTTGGTTACGCCACGAGCGACCATAGCGGTTGGCGTGTTCACCAGCGACCTGCACAAATCGCGTTTCAAACGGGAGATCTGATCCTTCATCTTCGATAATCCCGTCCGCTTTCAATTCACGAATTATGCCGTCTACGACGCGAGCAAAACTGTCCCGTACACCGTTGATGGCTGACATCGGAACGACGTTTTTCAGTAGCAAGTATCCATCGCTCTCCCACTGATGCATCTGGTCAGGTGATAATGGAGTCGTCTGTTTCTGATCTGTTTTCATTTTTTACTCGATTCCAAAGTTTGAACAATTTCAAAAATTAGGTAATAAAAGCAAAAGATTGCAAAGATAATAGCACATCCAACAAAGAAAGTCAAAAGAACAGAATTATTTGATAGGAAGGATCTCCAAATCCTGATCGCTAACTGCTATCCTATTGTACGGGTGAACTGCGCTCGCGATTCTTACTGACTGCTGATAGCTGACCGCTGACTACTAAGGAACAACCTTGAGAAGTTGACATTTTCCGCAGAAAATGATACCCTACACACCAAAGGAGGACGCAGAATGGCAACTTTAACACAAACCGAGAACCAAATCAGACCGCTGTATATTGACGGATACACCCACCAACTCAGTTATGCCCCCGGTGAAGAAATCGCATTCCATATCTCAACGAGTGCGGAGAACTATTCACTTGAGATCGCTCGTATCGGGGCAACACGCGAAGTCGTCTGGTGTCAATCGGAACTTCCGGGTGAAGCACAGCCAATCCCGGCAGATGCGTCATCACAGGGATGTGGATGGTCGCCCATTTTTACGCTCGAAGTGCCTGACACGTGGCAAAGCGGATATTACGAAGGCACGCTCCGTGCGACTGATAGCGGTGGTGCCCAAGTCTATAGAAACCATCGCACGGCTGAAAGCACACTCTTCTTTATTGTCCGTCCTGCGAAACCCGGAGCGAATACGCCTATCCTGCTTCAACTCTCTACGAACACTTATAACGCCTACAACAACTGGGCTGGCTTTAGTCTTTACGGGTTTCACGGCGCGAGCAAGATACAGGGGAATCGCGTCTCGTTCGATCGACCCACCCGCGGGATCTTCAGTAATTGGGAGTTGCCTTTTATCGTCTGGGCGGAACAGAACGGGTATACGTTTGATTACGCTGCGAATTCCGATCTGGAATTCCACCCTGAAATGTTGGAGCATTACAGACTTGTGTTGAGTGTCGGACACGATGAATACTGGTCTGCACCGATGCGTGATAACCTTGAGGCATTCATTGCGAATGGCGGGAATGCCGCGTTTTTCAGTGGGAATTCTGTCTGTTGGCAGGTTCGCTCCGAGGATAACGGCAGAGCCCTCGTCTGCTGGAAGCAAACCTATAATCAGGATCCAGTTTATAAGACCGATGATCACAGTACCCTCAGTACACTCTGGAGTCACTATTTGGTAGGTCGACCTGAGAACCAGTTGACCGGCGTTGGCTTTCTGCAAGGCGGTTATCACCTGAGTCATGGACAGTTTATGGACGGTCCGGGGGAATACACCGTCCATCGTCCGGCGCATTGGGTGTTTGAGGGGACAAATCTTTCGCGAGATGATACTTTCGGTGGCGAAAACACGATTGTCGGCTACGAATGCGACGGATGCGAGTGGAGCCTTGTAGATGGTTTGCCCGTCCCGACCTATCAAGACGGCACGCCTGAAGGTTTCACAATCCTCGCGACGGCTCCTGTCCGTTGGCATCCGGACGATTGTGAGTGGTATGAACGCTGGGAACGAGGCAGAACGGGTGCGGCAACGATGGGTATCTATACAAAAGGCGGGACTGTCTTTACTGCTGCCACAACCGACTGGTCACACGGATTGGCGGGTGGCGATGCGATGGTTGAACGTATTACACACAATATTCTTCAACGGCTTGCAGAATAAGCACGCATGTTATTGTTGCGGTTATATCTCTTTGCGCTGAAATGAGACGTGCGCCGCTGCAAATAACACTGTAAAAAAGAGCAATAACAGCATCATGTCCAGAATCGCACCCTTGAAGGCATCCTCTAAACGCACCCGGTCATGAAATTTAGGAATGCTTTCAAAGGGAACAGGCTTATCGGACATGCCTTCTCTAACAAAAAGGAGGTGTAGGCTGTCTGGATCCGATCGGTCAGCTGAGATAAGGAAATCGTTGAATTCATCGGCATAACGCTCGGCATTTTTTAAGAAATTCAGATGTCTTTGGAACCCGGTTCCAGCGAGAGATTCAATTGCGTACTGGGCAATCGCAGTCGGTGAGATTCGATTGAATTCTCTTGCAATCTGAATTTGGTTTATTTGTGCATTTAGGTACGCTTTATTTAACTTTGTCCCTTCTCTCGCCTCCTCACTTAGAAACTCTGCCCAGAGCAATGTTGCTGGTGTCGGTGGATGGACGCGAGTTGGGGCTTCGGCATCTAACCCACGCGCTTTGTAGCGTCCTAAGAGTCCATCATGTATGAAATACGCTGGACTCGGGTCGCCGCGGACCGACGGCCGGTTCAATCCACCCATGATTGTGCCAAGCATTGATGGGACGAGGATAACCCAAATCACCCATACAAGCAACAGAATTACGAGGCTTGTTGAGGCGTTGTTAACGAGCGTGGACATGAAGATCCCTAAGGCAATAAAGACAGAGATATATACCAAACCTACAACGAAAATACTGCCGATTCTGCTCCATTCTTGGACACTGAGTTGAAGCACTCCAGAGAGATGTAGTAGTAGGACATTAACCAAGACACCACTTGTAAACACGGTGCCGAGACTGATAAAACTGCTTAAGAATTTACCGGTGAGTACTGTCCGACGCGCAACAGAATTGGACAACGTCAATCGAAGCGTTCCATGCGTCACTTCACCAGAAATCGCGTCGAATGTAAAAACAAGCGCGAGGAAACTGAGGACATTGGAAATGATGAGGATCCAGTCGATTTTTAAAAACGTTGGGAAAATGTCTGTCGCCTTTATCGGTGAAAACCCACCATATTTCAATCTCCATATACCAGAGACGCTATAAGATTTTCCATCAATAACAGGATTTCTTCCCCATCCTGCGCGCTTCCCTGATGCAAGCCTTGGCAGATTATTTTCGCTACCGTGTGCACAGAAAGAGAGCGGTGAAGGTTTCTTGTGAAGTTCGCCGGGACCATCTACAACGAGTTTATAGAGATTGCCGCTATTCTGTTCCAGTTTTGCCAAGTACACTGAAGCCTCACGTCTATACTCTGCTTGTCGAGTTTTAGAATCATCAATGTGGCCCAAGGCGTTGACAATCATCAAAAAGACAGTGAGGAACATCGCGAATGCGAAGCGGAGACTGCTCATCTGTTCAAATAATTCCCGTTTCACAATATGCCAGAGCATCTTATATCTCCTGCCTGCTGAAAACAGTGAAGGCTATCATAAATAGCAACGGGTTAAGGATGAAAAGCATTAGCAAATCGGGTAAGGCACGGTTGGCATTGCCCAAAGCATTCGGTGGACGATAAGAAAACCTTGGTACATCATCCCAACTGGCATTACCTTTGTCGCTGGCAAACCACAACCGTGAACTGAACGCCTTTTTTCCGTAAAAATAGTCTAACACCGCTTGACGGTACTGTCTGGCTTGCTTGAAGAAATCCTCCGCCCGGAACAATCCGGTACCTGCCCAAGCCTCTGTTGTGAGTTGATACAGTCCGGTAGGTGAAAACCTCAGAGTATTCCGTGCTACAGCGTATTTTCGGAGGTAAGTCTCGGCAAGCGCGTGCTTTCTCACCGACCAGATTTTTTCTCCTGTACGAATACGGAGCGGCACTAAAAACTGGTAATAGGCTTTAGCTGCAGGGATTTCCGGTTCAAACTCTGGTGGAATGTAGGAGCAGTCTCTGGAACGGTTCGTACGGCCATGTGATCCGATGCACCTGACTTTTTCAAGTGGGTCGTGCTGTTGCTCTACCTCCCGATAGAATTGTTCCCAAATTTGGTCAATTTCGCGATTCGTCTGCTCCAGTTTTTCTTCTATATCAACGAAGCGATTTACCATGAAGAGACTTACATTCGGGTAAATGAACGTAAAGACTATCCACACGAAGATTGAAAGGATCAGCGATGTCGCCGTATGACGTGTCACGCTTGAGATGAGTAAGCCGATCAAGTAGAAAGTTGAGACATAGACAAGGGAAGCCACAAAGATGCCGCCGATTCGGATAAAGTCATCAAACTTGTAATGCGTAACCCCAGATAGGAGTTGGAATACCAGGGCAAATAAGAAACTGAGAAGAAACGGCAGGAAAAGACACACCATCGCTCCCATATATTTTGAGAAAAGAATTAAACCACGACTTACTGAATTTGCGAGCATAAGACGCAAGGTGCCAGCCTCACGCTCGCCTGCTATTGCATCGTAGGCAAAAACGAGTGCGAGTAGACTCAAAAGAATCTGGAAGATGGAGACAATATCCAGTTCTGCAAGAAGGCGTTGAAATGGGTTATCATAATCCGAGTCGCGATGGGATTTCCAGAGGTATGGCACTTCACCACGGAGAATCCGAACGGAACTTGGTGCGCGCTTTTCAAGTCCTTGGTTGAAAATACTCAACGGATTGGGAGGTTTATCCAATTCTGGTCTAAAGTACGAATAAGTTTTGGCACTGAAGTTACTCTGATGGTGTTTTATGACATCCGCGTTATAGCGAGCCAATCGCCGAGCGTAATCGTTTGTTAGGACGATGGTACTCGCCAGTACCAACGAAAGGCATGCGATAACCGCCACACAGAAGCGAAATGTCATAAGATTGGCCAAAATTTCGCGTCGAGTCAGCGTCCAAAGCATTATGAGGTGTAGCCTCCTTTGATACAATTTCCACTTATACATCTGTTTGGATGCACTTTTCAAGCGTTTATCAGCATTATAGCATACTGCTGTAACTCGCCTCAATTAGGATTACTTAGCCTTTCATGCTTCAAGTCTGTTTATAGCAGGGAACCATTTATTGCCACGTCAACACACATTAAGAACGTGCGATGAATGCACGTCGCATTTGGTCGAGTACGCCGCAAATCGCACTACTACAAACAGGCACACTCGTCGTTGGGAAATATTTTTTCGCGCATTTACCTAAGCAATCTAATAAATTTTTAAGCCGAATGTCGGTAGCCTCAATTGAAATGTGTTGCCAATTCTATGATGACGTGCTATCCTATTTAGCATGAAAAGGGAAACCTCGACCACCTCAGCGATGTGCGACCCCGGCGCAGTCCTCTTGGTCTCCTGCTACGAACTCGGACACCGACCGATCGGACTTACCCGTCCGCTCCGCGCCCTTGAAGCATCAGGATTCGCTCCGGATGCAATTGATATTGCTGTCGAACCGTTGGACCTTGAAAAAGTTGCGCGCGCACGCTTGATCGGTATATCCGTCCCGATGCATACTGCCTTGCGATTAGGGGTTCATCTCTTGCACCGGATACGAGAAATCAATTCGGATGCCTCTATTTGCATGTACGGACTTTACGCGACGCTCAACGCCGACTATCTGCTTTCACACGGCGTTGATTTTTGTATCAGTGGCACAGCGTCAACGCAACTCGCCGAGTTGGTACAATCGCTTGCGACAGAAGAACAGTTCAAGGCACAGGAATCCGATTTCCTTGCGGAACTATCGCCGCTGGAAACATACGCGCATTTTGAGGACGAAGGCGAGGTCCGAACCGTCGGTTACACAGAGACGACACACGGGTGCAAGCATCTCTGCACGCACTGCCCTATTCCGCCAGTCTACAACGGCAAGTTTCTCGCCGTGCAACGCGACATCGTACTCGCTGAAATACAGGAACAGGTTGTGGAGGGTGCGACACATATCACCTTTGGCGACCCAGATTTTCTCAACGGTCCGACGCATGGACTCCGCATTCTCCGCGCGATGCACGAGGCTTTTCCAAGCCTCACCTTCGACTTTACAACCAAGATTGAACACATTCTGAAAAACAGAGAACACTTTTCAGAATTCGCGCAACTCGGATGTCGGTTCGTCATTTCTGCTGTTGAAACGCTGAACGAACAGATACTGACGATTTTGGAGAAGCACCACACACGTGCCGATGTAGCGGAAGCGATTGACATCGTTCATGGCACTGGCATCGCGTTGCGCCCGACATGGGTGCCGTTTACGCCGTGGACAACGTTAGACGACTATCTCGAACTCTTCCAGTTTATTGATATGCGCGGTCTTGTGTATCACGTTGATCCGGTGCAGTATGCCGTTCGGCTGCTAATCCCGCCCAGTTCATACCTGCTCAATCATTCCGAAACGAAAAAACTTTCACTCACACTTGACGAAGCCGCTTTCAGTTATACGTGGGCACACCCGGATGTCCGAATGGACGAACTTCACAAAACGGTCAATGCCCTCGTTGAAAGCGACGCACGCGCCGGTGTGGATGCCCTGGAGACCTTTTATCGGATATGGACACTCGCAGCTGACATGCAAGGGCGGTCCCCACCAACACAAAAAAGAGATGCGCATCTACCGGCTCCACGTCTTACCGAAGCATGGTTCTGCTGAGCGGAACCTACCGATGGGCAGTTTGCCCCAATGCATGTTTAGAAACGGATGTCCCAGTTATCTATTAGCCAAAATGCGTAAGTCCAACCAACGGGCGGACTGGCTATACGGCGAACGACATTCATACTAAACACTACCCAACCGAACTGCAAGGAAAATTAAAAATATGTCAGAACAATTACAAGAGTTACTCAATTTGGAAACTGTGCCTGTTGCCGTAACATTTCACGAAGCACAACCAGATGATGTTTCCCGTGTGGAAAAGGTCGAAGCCTCCGGGTGTACCTATTGGCGACGCGCGGCGGAGGGCAAGACCTTCTATACCGAAGCCTCTGACCATTACAACTGTCCGATCGGGTGCTACACACACAACGTTGAGTTACCCCCTACGCAAATGCAGGAACTCGAAAACACGCTCGGACTGATGAGCGAACTCGGCTACATCGCTATGGAAGAAGTACCCGGTATCCCCACACGGGAAACTCCCTTCAAAAGTGCGGTCTATGCTCCTCTATCAGATGCGACTGACACGCCTGATGTCGTCATCATCTCTGGCACGCCGAGACAGATGATGCTTTTGGCAGAAGCCGCAACCGCTGCTGGTATTGGCACCGAGAATAGCGTTATGGGACGCCCGACGTGTGCAGCGATTCCTGCTGTCATACAAGGCGGACGGAGTGTCAGCAGCTTGGGGTGTATCGGCAACCGCGTTTATACTGTTCTCTCTGACGATGACTTCTACTTCGCCTTCCCCGGCAAACACATTGACGCGCTCGTTGAGAAGTTGGAAACGATTGTAAATGCAAATCAAGCGTTAGAGGAATATCACCAGCAACGCCAAAGAGATTTTTAATTTTACCTTGCGGAGAAATTGCGTGCGTTAAGACTATCAGATGCGTTGCTCACATCCGCCTGCGCCGTTGTTGCAGGCTACTTTTTAATCTTACTCTGCGGGGAAACAAAGGTCATGCAAAAGGTTGCTGTTATTACGGGCGCAGCGAGCGGTATCGGGAAAGGATTGGCGGAACGGTTCGCCGCAGAAGGTATGAAAGTCGTTATCGCCGATGTTGCAGAGGAACCGTTAGGTAAGCTTGCGACAGACTTAAAGGCTAAAGGTACGACGGTTCTCACCGTCAGAACGGATGTCTCAAACGCGACAGAGGTCGAAAACCTTGCTGCGCGAACGTTAGACACTTTCGGCGCGGTGCATATTCTTTGCAACAACGCTGGGGTCGTCTGTAGTCAACCTGTCTGGGAACATACCCTCGCCGACTGGGAATGGGTGCTGGGCGTTAACTTGTGGGGTGTTATCCACGGCATTCGCGCGTTTGTGCCGCGTATGCTCGCACAAGGAGATGCGTGTCATATTGTGAATACCGCTTCTATCTTGGGCTTGGTCGGAGGCAGTGGCGAAGGTATCTATAAGGTGAGCAAACATGGTGTCGTTGTGCTTTCCGAAACCCTCGCCGATGAATTGTCGCAGAAAGAGGCCAATATTCAAGTGCATGTGCTTTGCCCTGGGTGGGTTCGCACGGGGATTCTGGACTCCGCCCGAAACCGTCCCGACACATGGAAAAATCCAGCAGAGAAGAAGCAATCACAGGAAACCGTTATTGGTGGTTCACGGAACACCCGCGCCGAGATGGAAGCGGGATTGTCCCCTGCGGAGGTGGCAGAGCATGTCTATAAAGCGATCCAGAACGGCACCTTCTATATCCACACACATCCTGAACATAAGGCATGGATTCGCGAGCGTATGGAGCGTATTCTTGAGCAATTTTCGCCTTAAAATATGGAAATTGGAATGTTTCTTTTTTCTTGACAAAAAAGTGGAAAAGGTGTGAAATATTAAGAAAGGGGCGATGTGGGTCGCCCCATACCAACCAAATGAACTGAGTAAAATTTGTCATTTTATGTCGGCGGTTTTATTTTACGCTGCTCGCCATAAAATGTCAACCCAATTTTTATGGAGGAAAAAATGGCGATAAAAGAAGGGTTTTTTGTTGCGAACTGTGTCGAATTTATGTCTAACATGGATGACGGAGCCATTGATTTAACTGTGACCTCCCCACCCTACGACAACCTTCGGGACTATAAAGGCTATTCATTCGACTTTGAGAATATTGCAAGGCAACTATACAGAGTGACAAAGCCAGGTGGAATTGTTGTTTGGGTAGTAGGCGACAAAATTAATGGAGGACGCACGCTCACCAGTTTCAGGCAAGGGTTATTCTTTCAAGACTTAGGCTTTCAGATGCACGATGTCATGATCTATCAGAAAAAGAATACACCCTTTATGCGAAGCAACGCTTACACAAACTGCTACGAGTTCATGTTTGTCTTATCGCGAGGTAAACCGAACACCTTCAATCCATTGAAAACTAAAACAGCCAGGCATGGACCGGAAATGCTTGTCCATAACAAGAAGTCTGATGGCGTAAATAAAAAAGTACTCAAGGAACTGAAAAAGGAAAAAACACGCACTAACATCTGGTCTTATGCTGTGGGTTATGGAGGCACGACTACCGATAAAATTGCTTTCAATCACCCTGCTGTTTTTCCCGAAAGATTGGCGGAAGAACATATTTTATCTTGGACGAATCCTGATGATCTCGTCTTTGATCCTATGTGTGGAAGTGGCACAACAGGTAAGATGGCACTCATACACAGACGCAAATTTATAGGTGTCGATATTTCCGAAGAATATATTGCGATCGCAAAAGAACGTATAGAAGCACTAAACATAGAGATACAATATGAAACCTGACGATTTTATTATTGCAACTCGACCTATCAATGGAATTATCATAAATTCTGTTGGCATAATCAATTCAATTTGCGAAAAAGGTGTGCAGGTTTATTTCATTGGAAAAAATGAGGTAGTCATAGCACCATTCGATTCTCTTCGCGTTATAAATGTTGGTGAGACAGGAGAAGAGTACCCAGTTAAAATTTGCAACGTCTGCCATATTCTCAAATCGAAAAATGAGTTTGATAGAAATCAGACGAATGCAAAAGGAAGACCTACAACACGCCCAAGTTGTAAAGATTGTCGGAAAATTATTGATGGGGAAAAAATGCCAACGTTAGAGCGTAGAAAGATGAGTACAAGGCGACCATCAGATCAAACCGTTTTTATATGTCCCATCTGCGAGAAACGGACAATCGTAGACGTAACTGCGAAGATTGTTGCTGATCACGACCACGACACAGGAGCAGGACGGGAGTGGATTTGTGACAGTTGCAACACCGGCTTGGGGAGATTCAAAGACGACATCGCGATTTTGGAGACAGCCATTGAATACCTGAAACGTTTTGAAGATGACGAATCAGAGGATTCTGACGCAGTAAGTCAGTATAGTTTAGATTTACGAAAGTAGTTGTAGTCGAGCAGGCAGAGGGGTTCAGTTTTAAGAGTTATCCATGGATGAGGTTAACTGCGAGTTTAGGAGTGTCAGCGAAGTGTCGTAGCGTTTTCGAGATTTTTGTGTAT